>FWPV01012977.1_pt1 | contig 12652 bp, 12 predicted proteins | sample 2228371 | NCBI WGS metagenome assembly FWPV01 (sample SAMEA103939776, study PRJEB20133) | metagenome | reverse complement strand
GAGTTGACGCGAGGCAAGCAGGGAGGAAAATGGCGATGGGAGGTGAACGATGGCTTCCAAACGCATCTTGATGCTCGTCGGCGACTACGTTGAAGACTATGAGGTGATGGTCCCCTTCCAATCGCTACAGATGGTCGGCCTGACCGTTCACGCCGTATGCCCCGGCAAGAAGACGGGCGAGCGAGTCCGGACCGCCGTTCACGATTTCGACGGGGCGCAAACCTACTGTGAGCGACGGGGCCACGATTTCGCCGTCAACGCCGATTTCGACGCCGTCAACCCGGACGATTACGCCGGCCTGTGCATCCCCGGCGGCCGGGCGCCGGAGTACCTGCGACTGAACAAACGGGTATTAGAAATCGTCCGTCGCTTCGCGGAGGCGAAGAAGCCGATCGCGGCGGTCTGTCACGGCCCGCAATTGTTGACGGCGGCCGGCGTCTTGAAGGGTCGGCTCTGCACATGCTATCCTGCCGTGGGACCGGAGTTGGCCGCCGCCGGAGCCACCTACGTGGAAATCGACTTGGACAAGGCATATGTGGACGGGAACTTGGTCACCGCCCCGGCCTGGCCCGCCCATCCCGAGTGGTTGCGGCGATTCTTGGAGGTATTGGGCGTCACCATCCACCTGCCCCATTGAATCCGCATTCGGAGCTTGATTCGTCGATGCGCGGAGGCTCGCTTGGCATTCCAGAGTGCTGCGTGGCGACGCAGAGCAAGTGAACCGCATCCGCTGCAATTGCGGCCGTACCGCGTCAACGATCTAACACCGTCTTGAATCCTTCGGTCCCGGAAACCACTTTGCGGAAGAGGAGACTATGGCTGTGCAACCGTTGTTCCTCGGCTTTCTCGTAGGCCTTGCGCCCCTGGTTTTGGCGTGTTCGCAACACACCGACGCCCCATCCGAATCGGGGAAAGCGGCGTCGGTTCCTTCCGTAAGTCCGGCAACCTCAACCTCCGCAACGTTGGGAATCGGTGCGACGTCTTCGAGTTCGGTCGCGCCGACCGGTACGTCGGCCGGCGCCGCCTCGGCAACCCAGTGGTTGCGCTTTCACGGGCCGCGGGGAGATAACATCTCGGACGACACGGGCCTTCTGAAAACCTGGCCCGAGGACGGCCCGCCGTTGCTCTGGAAAGTGGAAGGCATCGGCAACGGTTTCGCAAGTGTCACGGTGTCGAACGGGCGCATTTACACGGCAGGCAACGTCGAAGACCGGCTCCTCATTACGGCCCTGGACATGGACGGCAAGATCCGGTGGCAGAGGCAAAACGGGCCCGCTTGGACCAAGAATTACCCCGGCGCGCGAGGGACGCCCACCTTGGACGGTGACCGCGTCTATCACCTTGGGGCATCGGGCGATCTGATTTGCCTCCAGGCGGAGGACGGTGCCGTCGTTTGGAGCACCAACATCCTGGAGAAGTTCGGCTCGCAACCGCCCGAATGGGGACTCGCCGAGTCCGTCCTGATCGACGGAGATCGTGTCATCTGCACGCCGGGCGGCCCCAATACCTGCATCGTCGCCCTCGACAAGATGACGGGCGAAACGGTTTGGCAATCGGAGTCGGCCGCCGGCGACGGCCCCTCCTACGGCACGCCCCAGTTGGCCGAATGGGAAGGACTGCGGATCGTCTTCAACATGACGGCGAAGGCCCTGGTCGGCGTGGACGCCGCTTCCGGCAAGCTGCTCTTCCGCCATCCCCACGAGACCGCCTACGACGTCAATGCCTGCATGCCGCTCTTCCACGACGGCAAGGTCTTCGTCAGCACCGGCTACGGCAGCGGATCCGAGCTGATCGGCTTGAAAAGAGAAGGCGATCGCGTCACCGCCGAACAACTTTGGGAGAACAAAGACCTCGACAACCATCACGGCGGCGTGATCCTCTATGAGGGATTTCTCTACGGATCGAACTTCCGGGGAAAATGGGTCTGCTTGGACTGGAACAAGGGCGAGACGAAGTACAGCGAAAACGGTGTCGGTAAAGGCTCCGTGACCCTCGCCGACGGAATGCTGTACACCTACAGCGAGCGCAAGAAGGTGGGCTTGGTGCCCGCCGTACCCACGGCCCACGAACCGGTGAGCTCCTTTACCATTCCGTCGAACGAGCGCGAGCAATCGTGGGCCCATCCCGTGGTGCTGGACGGGCGGCTCTACTTGCGGCACGGCAATTTGCTCTTTGCGTATGACATTCGCGCGAGGTGAATTCGCGGGGCCTCCACGCGGCGACGAGCACGCAGCGCGAGCCTTTCGTCTCGCCGAAGCGATTCCCTTTGCCCGTACGATTCGTTCGAGTTTCAGACAACGGTACCCCAAGAACGAGGACTTCAGCGATGATGCAGCGACGTGAGTTCGTAGCGGGTTCGGCGGCCGCATTGGTGGGCGGCATCGCTTGGCAGGCTTCCGAAGCCGCGGAGGATCGCCCCATGAGACAACTGATGGAATTACGCCACTACGCCTTGGCATCGGAGGTCAAACGCGAGCAATTGGAAAAATTCTTCGCCCAAGCCGCGATTCCCGCTTGGAACCGGATTGGAATCCAGCCCGTGGGCGTGTTTCGATCCGTGGAAACCGACGACTTCGGTCTCCGCGTCCTGCTGGCTCATGGGTCGCCGCTGACGGTGGTCACCGAGTCCACGCGATTGATGGAGGATGCAGCATACTTGGAAGCGAGCAAGGATATCCTGCAAGATTCCTTCGACGATCCCGCCTACCAACGGATCGAGAGCAGCCTGCTGCTGGCGTTCTCCGCGATGCCCAAGGTGGAGGTGCCCACCCGGGCTGCCGGCCGGGTCCTCCAGCTTCGCATTTACGAAAGCCACAACCTGGCGATGCACCTGAAGAAGGTGGAAATGTTCGAGGGCGGCGGGGAGTTGGAGATTTTCCGCCGGGTCGGCCTCAACCCCGTCTTTTTCGGCCGGGCATTGATCGGCTCGAGACTGCCGAACCTGACCTACATGCTGGCCTTCGATGACATGGATGCGCAGAAGGCGGCCTGGGATGCCTTCATCAACGACCCGCAATGGATCGAGCTGAAGGCTCGGCCCGAATATGCGAACACGGTGTCCAACATCACCAATATCCTGCTGGCGCCGAGTCCCGGTTCGCAGATCTGACGGCGGCATCGAAGAGCGAACGCAAGGCATCGCCGGCCCGATCCTGCGGTGGACGGTTCGCAATACGCGCCGCGTGCAGCGCGGTGCAAGAAGGCCGATCGTCCCCGGCGATTCTTACGCGGCCCGAGCTATTCGGCTTCCCTCCATTCCACCGTGCCGTCTTCGGACACGCTCACGGAAAAGATGCGGCCGCCGGCGCGCACGGTCAGTGCTCCGGAGTTCCACCCCTGAGCAACAGGGGCGTCTTCGGCCTGCACATCGAGTGCGCGATAGACGTCGAAGTGCTCCTCCGGCCGGAACGGAGTTCCATCGCGCTCCACGCTAGGCAAACTCCTCTCGCGGTCGAATCGGACGCGCAACGTTTGCCCGGAAATCGAGCGGTAAAGGACTTCTCGATCGCTTTCCAACCGCCGTAGATCGAGCGAAGCGTCGCGGACACGAGAATGAAAGGCGTCCAGGTCGTTGAAGTCTGGATTTTCGCCGACCTCCAGGACCAGGCCGCATAGGCCCGCCTTCTCCGTTTGAGCGGCCAGGAATTTTTCGTCCGCGTAGATCGGCGGTAGATTGTCCGCCCACGGCTGCCACGGTTTCAGCCGAAAAGTCCGGATCGCGATGAAGGTCTTTTCCAGCCCGATCGAGAATCCGTCCCCCCATGTCCGAACGGAGGCGCCCCGCGGAAACTGCAAGAAGAAGGCGTCGCCGGGCCGGGCGTCTTTCATCCACACCAAAACGTTGCGATACTGCGCGGTTCGTTCGTCGGCTCTGACGGCGGCATGGGAACCGGGAGGACTGGTTTGCAGCATGACGTAATCCAATCCGCGTTGCGTGTTGAATGCCCCCAGGCTCATCACGCGGCAGTTGTCGGAGGACGCCCCGGCCGGAAAATCCGCCGCCAGGCTTCCCAATTGGTAGGTCCGCGCGATGAATAGCGTTTCCCAATATCGCGGCCGCTCTCGACCCTGCGGCGACGACCAGTAGGCGTAGGCGGGTTTGGTATTGAGCATCTCCACGGGCCGGCGAAAGTTTTTTCGCGCCAGATGCACTGCGGCTTGGGGAGGACGATAGCCGCTCGTGACGGCATGGATATCATCCTCGTACGGACGCGGATCCGGAAGAGGACAATCCCCGAACCAGAGATGCAGCATGTGCGAGGATAGCGAACCGAAGACCGCGTTTCCGCCGCCGTAGTCGCGGGCACAGGGGCCGAGCATCCCGCCGCGATAGTACTTCAGCGCCCCAGCCGTGGAAAGCCAATCCAGGGCGGCCTTGGCCAAGGCCCTCATCCTTTCGTCTTTTGCAAAGTCGTAAAGATTCAACCACGCAGATATGCCGTGGGTGAGATAGTTCTCGGAATCCCACTCGCTCATGCCGACGCGATACAGCGAAGCCGCGTAATCGACCAGCTTTTGACGATACCGTTCCTGCGTTTCTCGATTGCCGGTCTCTTCGGCGAAAAGGTAGACGGCGACTTCTCGCATGATGCGGAGATTATCCGTGGACCGTTTGTCCACCCAATGCCCACGAATCTCCGGCGTCCAGCCCTCGCCGCCGCGACCGCGGCCGAACACGGGATGCGGCCGTTCGGCGGGGTCCTCCTCGGTCCAAATCCTCGCGGCCCGATACATCCGCCCGCGATAGTCCGGATCGAGTTCAGGGCCGAACAAGAAGTACTTCCGCACTTGATTCTTCAAAGTGAAGCAGGGATACAAGTCGATGCCCAGCGTGTGGGCGTGCCATCTCCGGGCATCCGCGTCCTCGGACTGGAGAAAGGCGACGGCGAGATCCCGGTGGCCGGCCAGATAGTCGAACATGGCCCTGGGATAGCTCGCCTTTTCGCTTTCGAAAAAGGTCGTGCCGTAGCGGTCTTTGCCGCCGGAATCGAAGGCTCGCACCGCGTGGGCCGCCCTTTCTTGAAAGGCCCGCTCCCATTCTTCGGGCCAAGCGTTGCGCAGGCGCTCCGGCGGCATAGGAAAGGGCAACGATGAGACCTGCGGCGCGTTCGATTGCCCTCCCAAGGCAGTGACGACAAAACCGAACAAACAACCGATCGTCGCATGCCAGGCGCCTGCCGCAAAAGCCCTGACCGTCATCGGACGAGACTCCCCGAAAAAAATACCCGAGACTCCAAGGCGGCTGCGAAAGATCCCGCCGAGCCGCCTCGGATCGGATGCCCCGCCGTCGAATCCTGCGGGAGCTATTTTACGAGACGGCCGAATTGACCGACAACGCCCCGACAAACAGGGCCTAGCCGCCGCTCTTGCCGGCCCAGAGGCGGAACAGCCCCCGGCCGATCTTCTTTTCGCTCTCTCTCTCTTTTTCGCCGCAGAGGGCCTCGGCCAAGTGCAAGATCGCTTGCGTGACCGCGGAGCGCGGCGCCTGCTCCAAGAGCGGCACTCCGTTGTTGCGGGCCTCGCTACAGGCGCGGTAGTCGTTGGGAATCTGCCAGAAGATTTCCCGATTGATGATCTCCTGCGCCTTTTTCAGCGTAATCTGGCCGTTCTCCATCCCCGACCGATTGACGATGATTTTCACCTTGTCCGCCATACCCTCCATGTTCTGGAAAGACATCATCAACCGCACCACGTTCCGCAAACAGGGCAGGTCGAGCTGCGTGACCAGGAGTACCTGATGCGCCATCTCCAGGGCCATCATATCGACCGGGGTAAAGGCCTTGGAAAGGTCGAGCACCAAATGCGTGAACGTGGCCTTGAGCAGGCCGATGACCCGCTGCAAGTCCTCGGCACTGAGCAGCGCCACGTCTTCCAATTGCACGGGGCGGGGCAGCAAGAACAGCCCCGAAGCATGCTTCGTCAAGGACCGTTTCAAGAGCGAGTAGTCCAACCGCGTCACGTTCTGCGCTACATCCACGATCGTGTAATCGGGAATCGTATCCAGCAAGACGTCCGCGTCCCCCAGGCAAAGGTCCAGGTCCACCAAGGCCGCAGTGTTCTTTTCGTTTCGGGCAAGGGCGCATCCCAGGTTGACGGCCAGGGTGGAGACGCCGACGCCGCCGGTCACGCCGATCATGGCGATGACCTGGGAGCCGCGCGCCTTGCTCTCGCCGCGACCGAATTTCCGCTCGCTGATCCGCGCGATACCCGTCAACAAGTCCTCGATCCGCACCGGCTGGGGTAGGAATTCCTTCGCTCCGGCGCGCATGGCCTGAAGAATGAGGTTCCCGTCTTTGCTGGAACTGACCACGAACACGGCGCAGTCGGGCGAGTTCTGCGTCACCCGCGCCACCAACTCCAACGCCTTCTCCGGATCATGGTCGATGGCCACCACACCGATATCGGGATTGGTCTGGGCGACGACATCGGCGAAAAACTCGTACCGCGAGCACTCGGCATCCAACCAAATCATTTCCAGACCGAGGAGAAGACGCTTCAGTTCCTCCCGGCTCGAATCCTGGGGATCGACAATCGCCAGTCGCAGGACGTTACTCATGTGGTTCACCCAATCTCCATCGCGCGGGGCAAAGCAGCACGACTCTTGCAGAAGGCCGACGCGCCGATGCCGGTCCCATCAGGGCCGGGCGGGCCGAAGGGCGCGGAGCTCTCGCCCCGTCCGCCGAATCGATCGGGGGGCGGCACGCGCGACCCGTCCTTCCCCTATCTCTTGACAAGTATGGCTTACGAATGCGTCGCGCGCGGCGGCAAAAGGCAACGCACCTCGCGTTGGGATTTGGACGCGCCGCCGCTTACGACGGCATACCGCCTTGCACGCTATCGCCTCCCCGGTGCCTTTCTTTGCGCCGAAGGATCGTGCTATTCGTCATAACCGACCCTGCCCTTGAAACCGGGCAGCGGTTGAACGCCGCCGGATTCGGCGGGACTGGGCGGGATCTTGGCAGCGGCCGGGGCGCTATTCGCGCCGGACGGCCTGGCGACCGGCAGCTTGGAGGGCACGCGATTGAGGACCGGGCCGGCGGGCGGAGCGGCCTCCAGCACCGGCGCCGGAGTCGGTGCGGCCCCCTGCGACGGCGGAAGCACTTCGATCATCCCCGCTTCTCCGTCAGGGCAACCGCGCTGGACCTCGATCAGGCCGCCGAAGTACAGCTCCGAATCGGTCGGACTGGACGTGCTCATGCCCGGTCCGCCCGGCGGGACCTCCTCGGGATTCATGGCCGACACCAATTCCGGCGTCACCAAGATCAACAGTTCCACGTCATTGGTCCGCTCGACGACGCGGCGGAAAGGCACTCCGATGTACGGCACGTCGGAAATCCAGGGCAATCCGCGTCGCTGAGCCTCCACCCGAGTCTCCACCAAACCGGCGATCGCCAGGGTCTGGCCCGCCTTCATTTCGACACCCGTATCCACCTCCCGAACTCGCAAGCCCGGAACGGTCGTGGAGTTGATCACCACCGTCCGCGCCGAATCGATTTCGCTGACCCGCGGGCGAACCTCCAAGCGAATCTTGCCGTTGCCCAACACGATGGGCACGAAATCGACCTGCGTGCCGTATTTCTTGTATTCGATGGAGACCGTTCCCAAGCTCTGCGGCACGATGATGGGAAACTCACCACCCACCTGGAAGAACGCCGGCCGACCGCTGACCGTCACCAGGGTAGGCTCGGCCAACACCTTCATGAGGTTGTCTTGGCGCAAGGCCTCCAGGACTCCGAAGAAGGCGTCGCTCCCGTCGATGACGCTGAAGAAGAACGTCTCGGCGCCGGAGGTTACCGCCGAGGCCGACGTCCCGGCAAGGGCATCGGCTCCCGTCGCGCCGCTGATCAGTCCCGAGACGCTGGAACGTACGATGTTCTGGCCGGAAATCTGCGTCCAGTCGAAGCCCAAGGCGCGTAGCTTGGTGCGGGAGACCTCCATCACCTTGACGTGCAACAGGACCTCGTGCACGCCTCCCAGAGTGAGGTTGTTGATGACTCGGGGGTAGTACTCTTGTGCCAATTGCATGATGCGGCTGACATGCTCCGGCTGATCCACATAGCCCGACAGCATGACGCCGTTCGAGATGGGCACGACCCGAATGCTGCAATTGGGGAACTGGCTCTCGATCAAAAGGGACAGCTCGCGGGCATCGCCGAAGACGATCACGTCGATGGAATAGATGGCCCCCGCTTCATCCCACAGATTGACCTGCGTAACTCCGGGTTTCTTGGCGAAGATTTGAATTTGATTCGGCGACAAGGCCGTCAGTTGCAGGATCTCCGGGTTGTTGACTTGCGCTTGTGGGATGCGTTTGTCCAAAGTCAAGATGCGGCTGGTATTGACGGTCAATTCCTGCCGCTGATTGGACTCGGTTATCTTGCAGACGACCGTGCCCGAGCTGAGCACGGTACCCGACGGCGGGCCGCTCGACGCGGCGGCGGGCGGCGGCAGGGGCGCGACCTCCTGGGCAGGAGCCGCCCCGAGCGGCAAAGCCGCGCACAGACAAGCCGCAAAACAGGCAGCCGGAAGACTGAAGTTCCGGAAGAGTTGGGAAAGGCTCCGCATCATCCGTGACCATCCTTGTGTTCGGGGTACGGGCCGCGTCCCGCAAGGCGGCGCGACCGCTCCGAATTGTTTGCATCCGTTCGGGCGCGGCCGTCCGTGCCTCGCCCACCATCCGCATCGTGCGTCGTCCGTCGCACAACGCGATTGCGGTTTCCATGAGGATCCCCGCGACCAAAGCTCCGGCAAGCGTCGCGCGCCCTCAAGGCAACCGCTTGCCTCCCCCCCGGGATCACCTCGCGTTCATTGCCAAGTTCGCCCTGACTGCAACCTTCCGTTCTTGTTGATTCCTATTGATTTCTCGGTTCATCCGGCCGCGGCTCCGCGGGATCGGGTTCGGGATCCGGCGGCAACGAGGGCGGCAGATCTCCGGAAAACGCGCCTGCCGGAGGGTTGGCGCCGCCGTCGCCCGTCAATCCGGTCGCAACTACCTTCCATCGTGCGGGCACCGGACCGGCGGTCCCTTGACTCTGCTCCTCCTCCAAGATCACGTCGTTGACATCCGATCCGGAAATGATTCGAACGGGCCAAGTGTTGGCGCCGGGGCTTGCTTGCGGCGGTGTTTGCGACTGTTGCATCGAGTCCAGGAACTGCGCAAAGGCATCCTGCGGCTGCGTCCTTTGGCCGGGCACCGTCTCCTTGTCGGGATCGCCCTCACCGGTCGGCAGCCCCAGCAATTGCGCCGGTTCCACGCCTTTGGTCTCCGCGGATTCCACATCGCCCAAACCGCGCATGACCAGCCGTATCTGCCCCAACTCCGAAGCCGCCGTCAATATCTCCGCCTGCTCCGGCGTCACCAGGAGCGAGACGGTCTTGGGATTGAAGGCCTTCGCCTCGTCGTCTTTCAATTCATACTTGTCGTCGATCGCGAAAACCTTGATGTTCTGTAAGATGGTGCGCGTGAAATTCTTCACGATTCCCCGGGCAGGGTTCGCGGAGAAATGCACCACCACATCCACGCGGTCGCTCGGGCGAATCATGGCCGAGCTGCCGCTCACGGGATCCACCTTCACCGAGACCACGCGATAGCCTTTGGGAATCCACGGCGCAGCGCCGGCATCCACCGCACCCTTGGCCAGCAAGTAACCGTCCAGGATCGGCGAACCCTTGAAGATCTTGGTCTTGGTCCGTCGATCTTCGATGCCCGACAACTCGAAGATCGCCCCCGCGGGAATCTTGCTCTTCGGCCACTCCTCCAATTTGATTTGCGTTTCCCGGATCAACTCTCCCATCGGGATGTCTTCCAAGGCCACCAAGATCGCCTGCGTCTCCTCCGTCGGTGCGGCGACGACGCGGTCTCGGGTCGCAAGGACCTGCTGCACGCCGACGGCGGCCACCAGTCCGCAACCAATCGCCAGGGCGAGAAGGATCAACGATTTGGTACGCATGGGAACATTCCGAATCTCGGGCTAGTCATGATCGGGCTACCGGCGCGTCCACCTCCTTGTGCATGCCTTCATTCCGCGATCCGTCACGCGATGCCTCACCCTCATCCCGCTCTCCGCCGATGCTACTGAACGGTCTCGCGCCGCATGGTGGTGACGGCTGACAATTCCACTCCACCTAAGAACATTGGCGTCGGAAGCCAACTAACTTGACTGAAGGGTACACGAACCGTAACGGTCACGGGCTCGTCATAACCGGCTTCACTGGGAGGATCCGGCGTAATCGTCACGGTCGCGTTCCTCACACCGCCGCTCGTTAAGTAAGATTCCACCGCGTTCATGACGTCCGTCGTCGTGGTGCCGTCGAGGACGGCAATGCGGGCACCCTCTCGCGAGGCGTTCGTAATGACCTGCTGGACCATCACCATCCGCCCGATCTCGATCATGCCCAACAGTAAAAGGAAAAAGAGCGGGGCCACCACAGCAAATTCAACGGCAGCCACACCCAACCGTTCTTTTCGGCACGACCGATACACTTTCTCCAATCCTCCGGCACGATTTATTCCGAACATACTCTCACATGACTCCACGTACCCACCACTCGGTGGGGACACACTCGAGACATTGGGGCGCTTGGCATACGCGGAGAAATCAGGCAATATACGCAGCTTCATGGCACCACCTCAGTGAAAAGCGAACCCAGGCGCGAAGAAAAGCAGTCTTGGGGGTTATTGTTCTCGGTCGAAAGGGATCCGGCCCCAAGTGTCCGTAGCTGCGCATCATTTCCCGTGCATCCGACCTCATACGGGTAGTCCTAGGCCAAATCCGGGAAAGAGCATGCCTCGCACCATGAAATACCCGATCGTGCCCATTGCGATCGGAATCCCGTAAGGCAGCAAGAGCATGCGCGGTTTCCGTTCGGCGGCAATCGCGGCCAATTTTTCCGGGTTGCGAAGCACCAGGATTTCCGTGAGGATGGCGAAGAACTGGTTCTTGTGATGTTTCCACGCCCGACGGTAGAGGACCATGATCACCGCCAGCACGGCACCGACGATGACGGTGGCGACAAAAGCCCAGAAGGTGTGAACCATGCCGACCCAGGCACCGACGCCGGCCAGCAGTTTGACATCGCCGGCACCCATTCCGCCGATGGCGTAGGCGGGAAAGAGCAAAGCCAAACCGACGGCGGTCCCGGCCAGACTCCAACCCAAGCCTTCCCATCCGCCCGCCCAGCCGCTGAACGCCCAGCCGGCAAGGATCATGGGGAAGGTCAACCAATTCGGCACTTTGAGCTGCCGGCCGTCGATCCAGGCCGCCACGATCAGGGTAAGGCTGACCAACCAGCACACGACCCAAACGGGCCACGGTCCTCCTGCTGCTTCCGTTAATCGCTCCAACATGATCTCCGCTCCCAAGAGCTTGCGTGAAATCGACCGTCACTGTCCGTCCTGTTACCAATTCGCGGCGACGAGGCGCGACGGCGTGCATCGCCCCGCGTTCGCATCGGTCCGCCGGCAGGCCGCCCCATCACGGGTCGGCTTGTCGTCGTCTGCGGCATCGCCCCTCGGTCACCAACGGACCGTGAAAAGGAATTGCAGGGCGGCGGCCGCCACCGAGATCGCCACAATCGCGGCCGGTAAGGCCTGGAGAAACAAATCCGGGGACGTGAGCCGATCCATGGTTTGCGTTCCTCTCCTCTCGTGTTTGGCCGCGTCGTTACTCCCCGAGAAAAGCATAGGTCAAAAAAACGCCCCTCGGAGAACAGGTGGATCTCCGAGGGGTTGTTCCCGCTTAAACGTTCACCCGACCGATGCGGCGGGGCGTCATGCCTGGCATCCTTGCAGGGGATCAGCTCGGAGCAGCGGCGCTCACGGACTGTTGGATCGTGTCGAAGGTGTCCCGCGCGGCCGTGCCCAAGGAGCTGATGGCCGTCAGACAGACGATCACGATCAAGGCCAGCATGACGGCATACTCCACCGCGGTGGGGCCGTCTTCCGAAACGAGGAAACGGTGCAACTTCTGAGCAAGCAACCTCATACAGTTCCTCCAAGACAAGCGGGTCTTTGCCGACCGATTACCGCGGCGACGCGCCGCGATCGGCAGGGAAAAGTAGGGATCGGAGGGTACCCGTCGCCTCGCGGCGACGCCGGCCTGCCTTGTACCTTCCGGACCCCGAACAAACCGAACGCTGGTGCCTCTTCCCCTTATGCCGCGATGCCCATCCGCTCGGACTAACCGAGCCGGACGACGCCGCCGCACCGGCACAAATCCCGGTTGTCGGCAAGCGGAAGCCCGGGGTTTACACCCCGAACCGCGTCACCCTTTCGGCAGCCAGGCTGCCGCCCTCGCTGGCGAGTTCGGCCCTTGGCTTTGCGCCCCGGCCTTGCGACCGGTTTGCCCTTTCGAGGATGAGGCGTGCAGGCCGTTCGCGGCGAGTGCGGACCGGCGACGCCGAAGCATCCCGTTCACGTCCCATCTCGCCAGACAGCCTTCAGGCCGTCATGCGGCTCGACCCTTCGGCTTCGGTTTTTCTCTTCGCCTTCGAGTCTCGCCTCTGTAATGAAAGCTAGGTCAAAAACGGCCGAAGTCAAATCGCAAACTTGAGCCTTTTTCGAGCGGCGGATCGGAAAAACCCCCGGCCGGCGTTGCGTGATTGCGGCTTTACCGGGTCTGCGCCCCGGAAGAGCATCACCGCGGTGGCGTTC
>FWPV01012974.1_pt1 | contig 12654 bp, 16 predicted proteins | sample 2228371 | NCBI WGS metagenome assembly FWPV01 (sample SAMEA103939776, study PRJEB20133) | metagenome | reverse complement strand
AGCCCGGGACAGTGGAAGTCCTGCAAGCCCGCCTGCGCCAGGCCGAACGCCGCCTGGCCGAGTTGGGCAGCGTCAACCTCCGCGCCATCGAGGAGTACGACGCCTTCCTCAAGGAGTTCCAGGATCTTAAGGACAAAGTGGCCACCCTGGAACGGGAGAAGCAGGAAATTGAGCGGTTCATCGGCGAAATCGAGCGCACCAAGCGGGAGCGGTTCATCCTCACCATGGAAGAGGTGTCCCAGGAAATGAACCGTTTGTTCCAAGTGCTGTTTGGTGGCGGCGAGGCGCGGCTGATTTTGGCCGAGCCGGGCAACGTGGACTCCGGCCTGCTCATCCAAGCCCGCCCGCCCGGCAAAGAGCCCAAGCTCCTGGATGCCCTCTCCGGAGGGGAGAAGACCCTCGTGGCCCTAGCGTTTGTGTTGGCCTTGGCGGCGGGCAAGCCCGTTCCGTTCTACTTTCTCGACGAGGTGGACGCGGCCCTGGACCAAGCCAACTCCGAGCGCTTGGCCCGCCTGCTCAAGGACTTCGCCCGCAAAACCCAGGTGATCGTGATTTCCCACAACGAGGAGGTCGTGCGCTACGCCGACCGGGTGTACGGGGTGCTCCTGCGCGATGGAGCCTCCGAGGTCATTGGGATGGAGTTGGTGCCCCATGCCGGAACTTGAGGTGCTCGAACCGCAGGTGCTGAGCCGGGCCGATTGGGAGCAGCTCTTTCGTCGGGCCAGCGGCGATTGGGACCCTTGGGCATTTGACATCGTGGATCTTATTGATCGGTTCCGCGGGTATCTGGCCGAACACCAGCCGGAGATGGCCGTGCCCGGCCGGATGGTGCTGGCCAGCTCAGTTCTCTTGCGGCTGAAGTCGGATTGGATTCGGGAAGGGGGTGCCCCACCCACGGTGGAAGAGGTGGCCGAGGAAGTGGCCAGCCAGATGGTGGAGGAGTCCCCCGTGTATGTGGCTCCCGAGTTCCGTCTTCCCTTGCGCCGACAGCCGCGGGGGCGGATGACGGTAGCCGATCTTTCGCGAGCCCTGCAGGCCGCGTTGACCAAAGCCCACCGTGGCAACGGCCGCGCGGGGGAAGAAACCCACGAGCCCCGGCTCGAAATCGAAAAGGAGCCGTTCACTCGCCGGGCCCTGAGGCTGCTGCGGTACTTGCTGACCTTGGTGAACGGCCAGCGGGTGATCCCGTTCGGTGCCCTTGCCCAAAACCTCGATTCCAAAGGCAAGGTGGAGCGGTTCATGGAGTTGTTGCACCTCGACGCCCAGGGCCGCGTGCGGCTGTTCCAGGAGGAATTTTTGGGCGAAGTGTGGATCGAGGTTCCCCATGAGGGAAAAGGCCCTCGTTGAGGCGGCGCTGTTTGTGGCCGATCGGCCGTTATCCATCGCCCGATTGGCTCAGGTGTTGGGGCTGACGGAGCGCGCTGTCTTGGCGGCGCTGGGAGAGCTGGAGCGCGAGCTTGAGGCCGAGGACCGCGGCGTGGAGTTGATCAGCGAAGGGGGAGGATACATCCTGCAGGTGAAAAAGCACCTTGCGGAAAAGGTGCGGCCTTTTGCCCCCCATCAGGACATTCCCGAGCCGGTGCTGCGGACTTTGGCGGTGATCGTGCACTTTGCCCCCGTGCTGCAGTCCGAGGTGGTGCGCCTGCGGGGGGAACGGGCCTATGCCCACATCCGCGAGCTGGTGGCCCGCGGGTTTGTGGAAGCCAGGGAAGAAGGCCCTACCAAAGTCCTCACCGTGGGCGAAAACCTCCTTCGCTATTTTGGTGTGCGCAATTTGGACGAGTTGCGCAGTTGTCTAGCTTCACCAAACAAGCTTTAACAGCTTACCTTCGAAGAGCCTTTTGGGCTGGAAAGGCCCAAATTCGACGGTTTGTTGTGTTCTTCGTAATTGTATATTTTTATTCCTTTTTGCGTCTGTACCTTTAAGCGCGTTCCCTTCACTTCACGTAACTTTTTCGCCTGCTATAATGGGGACACATCACATGTGAAAGGAGGTGAGAAGGATGAGCATTCGGCCGTGGTGGACTTGGATCTTGGTCAGCCTTTGGATCGTAGGTGTAGCCAGCGTTGTGGGATTGGGCCAGGAGAAGCTTTCGGTGATCGTCAACGAATTTGGCCAGGGCCGCGCAGGCAATGGCGAATGGATTGAGCTGTTGGTGATCGGAGCAGGGCCGGGAACGGCGGTGGACCTCCGCGGCTGGGTACTCCAAGACCGTCAGGGCGACAGCCGCGGCGGCGTGTTCATCACGTTCGCGGACCACCCGGCTTGGGCAGCTGTACCCGCGGGAACCCTCATCGTCCTCTACAACTATGGGGACAAGGGGAATCTTCCCGAGCATTTCCCCGCCGACGACCTCGACTTCAGCGACTTTGTCGCGGTCCTCCCCGCCGATGCCCCTGAGCTGTTCACCACCTCCCGCTGGGAAGGGCTGGCCAACGCGGGCGACCTCATCATCCTCCTCGACGCCCAGGGCGTGGTCATCCACAGCCTGTCGTACGGCGGGGTTGGTGAGGGAGAAAAGCGGCCGCTCCACCTTCCCGACGTAGGAAGGACCACAGCCGCGGGGTACACCGGGGCCACTGTAGAGGGCGTAGCCAACCCGGAGAACTGGCAGGTCGGGCCCGACGCTCCCGAAAGCTCCACCCCTGGTGCCCCCAACAACGAAAACCAGCGAGCGTGGGTTGAGGCATTGCGACCGCGGCCCTAAGCGATCTTTGTGGCCCACCGGGGAGAATTTTTCTTCCTCGGTGGGCCCTTTTGTTTCTTTGGACGAGGCCAACCTAGGTCTGCTCAGTGTTGATTGGCCCCTGGGGCGCTGAGCAGCGAGCCAATGCTCCCTGGATTACACAGCCTGGGACCCAGCCGGCCATCTCGGTCAGCCCCACTCGCCGCAACTTCAGCTCAGTCGTTGTGAACATCGAAAGTCCCCCTTTAACCGTGACCGTCCACACCTTCGCGTGGGATTTGGACAAGATTCTTCGACGACGCGTTCGGCGACACCGTGGAGTGGACTTGGAGCCTGCCCGGAACTTAATCCACCTCAAGGTCACCGATAGCCAGAGTCAGGAAGCCACGGGCACGACGCAGGTGCAGATCTACGCCGGCTGAGGGACGTGAACGGCGACGGCGTGGTGAACTTGGTGGATGTGCGGGCTTATCAGGTGGCTTTGGGGCTATCGCCCGAACAGTTTGCCCAGGCTGACCTGGACAGCGATGGCGACGTGGACATGGGGGGACGTGCAGGCCATCGGCTGCTTAGCGCTGGGCATGGCCCCGCTACGAGAGGGATGCCTTTGGTTGGAGAGCGCCTGGCGGAAGGCGACCCCGGATTTGCCCTTGTCCCTGACCGGGTGAAGGTGGGGGGGCCCACAGCTCGGTGCCTCCCGCAAGCTACGCCATTCGCCTGGGCGGAGCCCCCATCGACTCCGTTCGTCGTTGGCCCCGGGTTGCCCCCTCAAGGGTGTGTTGGTTGAAAACGGCCACAGCAACCGGTAGGATAGCGGCCGGATCTTTTGCAGGAGGTGAAGCTCCCAGTGGAGCAAGTTGCTGAACTGAAGAAATCTCCCGCCCGTGTGGCCCTGTTCCACGGGGTGGGCCGGAGGAAGGAGGCTGTCGCCCGGGTGTACGTGCGGGAGGGGCAAGGCCGGATTTGGATCAACGGCCGCCCCATGGAGGACTATTTCTCCGCGTTTGCGTTTACCCGGGACCACCTCAACCGCCATTTGCTTTCCCCGTTTTACATCACGGGCACGTTGGGGCGGTTCGATGTCAAAGCCCGGGTGGAGGGCGGGGGGCCCACCGGCCAACTGGAGGCCGTGCGCCTGGGCATTGCCCGCGCCTTGGTGGCCATGACCCCCGAGTTCAAAAAGCCCCTCAAAGACGCGGGTCTCCTCACCCGCGACGCCCGCGTGGTGGAGCGCAAGAAGTACGGGCATCGCAAGGCCCGCAAGCGGGAGCAGTACTCCAAGCGGTGAGACGATGAAGCCGGGCATTCATCCGCAGACTTTTTTGGCCACCATCCGCTGCAGCTGTGGAGCGGAATACAAGACGATCTCCACCAAGAAGGAGCTGCACGTCGACGTGTGCGCCCGTTGCCACCCCTTCTTCACCGGGGAGACGCGGTTGGTGGACTCCGAAGGGCGGGTGGGGCGCTTTACCCGCAAGTACGGCCAGGACTGGGCGAAAAAGAAGTGAACCGCCTGGGCGGCCTAGCTGTGATCGAAGGCGTGATGCTGACGGACGGTCAGCGTACGGTGCTGGCCGTCCGTACTCCTACAGGCGAGATCAGTATCGAGCCCTTGCCCAGCAGGGCCAGGTTCCCCCGTGGGGAACGCCTCCCCTTTGTGCGTGGCCCCCTCAAGCTTTACCAAATGCTGGTGCAGGGATGGGCGGCCCTCCAGCGCTCGGCCGAAATCGCCCAGCCCGAAGAAGCCCAGGGCTCACGCGGGGAGTTCCTTGTGCTGGCGGGGTTGGTGGTGGTTGTTGTCGTCGGCGGATTCATGCTGCTCCCCATGTACCTCACCAGCCTCATTCCCGTAGCAAATCGGGTTCTGTTCAGCCTCATCGAAGGCGGAATCCGCGTCGCCCTGTTTGTGGGCTACCTCTTGCTCATTTCCCTGTTGAAGGACATCCGCCGCGTGTTTCAGTACCACGGAGCGGAGCACAAGGTGGTGTACGCCTACGAGGAAGGGGAAGGGACGCTGGACCGGGCCCGGCAGCAAAGCCCGGTGCATCCCCGCTGTGGATCCAGCTTCCTTTTGCTGTTTCTGGTGGTGGCCATCCTCGTGTTTTCCCTGGTGCCCACCGGGAGCCTCGCGTTGCGGTTTGTCAGCCGAATAGCCCTTCTTCCGGTGGTGGCGGGGATCACCTACGAGATCCTGCAGTACGGGAGCAAGCACCCTCGGGCGTGGTGGTTGCGGCCGCTTTTGTGGCCGGGGCTTCTCCTGCAGAAGCTGACCACGCGCGAGCCCACGGAAGACCAGCTTGAGGTGGCGCTGGCGGCCCTCCGTCAGCTGGCCGAGGAGCGCAACCTCTCCACCACTTCGTAAGGAACGCGCACGGTGCCCATGGCGTCCTTGACCGAGCCGGGGCCGTGGTCGTCCGACCCGCCAGTCGGGATGAGCCCGAGTTGTTCTGCGAGGGCGGCAAGGAGCTGAGGGTCGGTGCGGATCGGTTGGCGGGATGTTGCGTAGGGGTAGTCAATCTCCACGGCCCTGAGCCCCTCGGCGGCCAAACGGGACAAGGTGTCTTCCCAGTCGGGGAAAGTCATGAACGCCGGGTGGGCCAAGGCCGCCACGCCGCCAGCGGCGCGAATCGCGGCAATCGCTTGTGCGCTGGTGGGCCGAGGCAGCGGGACATAGCACGGGGCTCCTTCTTGCAAGAAGCGTTGGAAAGCGTCCTCGTGATCCACCGCTAGACCGTGGCGCACCAACAGGGCGGCCAAATGGGGGCGGCCTACCGACCCCGCAGCCAACGCCTGCACCTCCTCCCACACAATCGCCCGCCCCAGCACTTCTTGGCACTTCTGCACCATGGCCTTCATGCGTTCCTGCCGAGCCACCTTCATCCAGCGGAACAACTCTTCCAAGGCCGGATGCCCAAGGTGCAGGAAATACCCAAGGATCTCCCCTTTGTGCCCATCCACCCAGGCCTTGATCTCCACGCCGGTGATGATTTCCACGCCGTGCAGCTCGAACGCGGGGGCGACAAGGTCGGGACCAATCGTGTCGTGATCCGTTACAGCGATAGCGGAGAGCCTTGCCTGCCGCGCGCGGTGGGCTAGTTCGGGCAAGGGAAGGGTCCCATCGGACCAATGCGAATGGACGTGCAGATCGGCCCACCGATCAGCGGACATGCTCCCCTTTCCGTTCTTTCCACACCCGGTCGAGAATGCCATTGACCACGGCGGGAGCGTGGTCGGTGCCGTAAGCTTTGGCCAGTTCGACGGCCTCGTTGATGACCACCTCGCCCGGGGTATCCATGTACAACAGCTCGTAAAGCCCGATCCGGAGAATGTTGCGGTCCACCAGGGGAAGGCGATCTAGGCCCCATCCATGGGCCCGTTCGTGGATTACGCGGTCCAGCTCCTCCCGATGGGCGAGGACCCCGGCCAACAGCTCGTGGGCAAAGGGGAGGTCGCGCTCGCCGACGCGGTGGGCGTCCACCAGCTCGCCGGGGGAGAGGGGAACGAATTCGCCTTTGTACAAAGTCTTGAGCACAGCTTCGCGGGCCCGACGTCGCACGCTATCGCTTCCTCCGCAGTGCTCCCAGCACAGCCAGACGGACTTCCGGGACTTCGAGGCCTGTGCGCCTGTGGATTTCTTCGCTAAGCAGGGTTTGGACGCGTTCGGCCAGTTTGGGGATCTCTTCGCCTGGGGGGAGGTAGAGGTTGATCCTCAGGGCGATGCCTTGGCCCGAGGGACGCAGCACCACGCGGAACTTGGTGAGGCGCAGCTCATGCTCAAGAAGGGTGCTCACCAGTTCTTGCACCGTGTTCTGTGTGATGAGAATTTCTCCTTTGGGACCGGCTTGGCGGAGGGCCCGGCGCACGGCCCAGCGGGACCATCCAGCCCGGGTAAACATCAGGGCCGCCCACAGAAACGTGACCGACCACACCCCCAAGGCGGCTTGGACGAGCCCCACCGGGACGGACACCACCTTGGCCACCTCCACGCCCACCTGCCCCCAGGCCATCGCGGCCAGCATAGCCACAGCGGCCAACAGAAGCAGCACTGTGCCCACCCAATAAAACAGCGCGCGCACTATCGCTCCTTCTTCTCTTCGCCGCCTTCTTTGAACGCCAAACGCACGATCTCCACGTCCACCTCGTCCACGGGCAAGGCCGTCATTTTCTCCACAGCCTCTTTCACCTTCAACTGCAATTCGTCGGCCACTTCTTGCACCGGGTAGCCGTAGAGGACCCCCACCTTCAGGCTCAGTTTGACGCGGCCGCCCAGAATTTCGGTTTCCACCAAGCGGCGCACGGCCTCCCCTTTGGGCATGGAGCCCGGTTTGGGCGGGGCTACCCCTGGGACCTCGGTGGCGGCCAGGCCGGCAATGGTGGAGATCACATCCTTGGAGATGCTAATCCGCCCCTCGTCGAACACGTCCTCCACCAGCTCTTCATCCTTCGGCATCTTCGTTCTCCTCCAAGACCATCGCCTCCTGAGCGGGGATCACTTGGCGCACGGACACGTCCACCCGGCCCACCGGGATGCCCGCCAACCCCTCCAAATCCTCGCGCACGGCTTTTTGCACGCCGCGGGCCACCTCGTGGACGGAGTAGCCCTGCACCACAGCGATTTGAACCTCGATGTCCACGGCGTCCCGGCGGAATGTGAGCTGCACACTCTCTTCCGACCCGGCAAAAATGCCCATGATCCCCGGGGAGCGCAGGGGATGGGCGCCCGCCACCCGGGCCACCGCCCGCTGGGCCAGGGTGGTCAGCACCTCTTCGCGGATGCTCACCAGCCCCAGCGGCCGCTTGAACTCCCAGCGTTGCTCCGCCATTTACCCCACACGCTCCACGTAAGCCCCCGTACGGGTGTCCACCCGGATCACGTCCCCGGTCTCCACAAACAGGGGCACTTTCACCACCAGCCCGGTTTCCAGCGTGGCGGGCTTTTCTCCGCCGGTGGCGGTGTCCCCGCGCACCCCTGGCGGGGCCTCGACCACCCGCAGGTCCACAAAGTTGGGGGGCACCACCTTGAGGAGCTGGCCCTGGTAAAAAAGTCCGCTGAACTCCAGACCCTCCAAGAGGTAGCCGCGGATGTCCTCCACCCGTTCGGCCGAAAGCTCGTGCTCCTCAAAGGAGTTTTTGTCCATAAACACGTACTTGTCCCCCGCCTGGTATAGGTATTGCAAGGTCCGGGTTTCCAAAAACGCGCTGTCGAGGTTGTCGGAGTCTTTGAGGGTTTCGGTGAGGACACGGCCGGTTTTCAAAGCCCGCATCTTGGCCCGCACAAACGCTCCCCCCCGCCCCCTCTTCACGTGCTCAAACTCCAACACCTCGTACAGCTCGCCGTTGTAGACGAGAATCATGCCGCGGGTGATGTCGCCAATTGTGATGCCCATGAAACCTCCTTCGACCACCCTTTTATACCCTCCCGGCACGAAGGCTACAACTGCACCACGTGCAATTCGCCCTTGCTCAGCGCCGGGCATGCCACGCCCGCTTGGTTTTTGTGCTCAAGGCATCCATCAGCACGTGCAAAAGTTGGGGAAGGAAAAATCCGGCTGCGCACGCCATCCCGCGCTCCCAGGTGAGCTCCTGCACAAAGGCCGGGGCTAGATCCATGGGGAACAAGGTGCGGACCAGCACGCCCAAAAGGCCGCCCAAGAGGGCGAGGTAAGCCAGGCGGGTTAGCGGTCCCCACAGCGGGGCGTGGGACAGCCCGCGATGTCGAAAAGCCCAGCTGTAGGGGAGCCACAGCCACCGTAGGGGGCCCCAACGCCGGGCGGGACGGCTGTGGGCTAAATCCAGGTCGGGGGATAACCACACACTGCTCACCACGTAGGTGAGTGCAAACAGGGTGAGGGGTTCCTGGCCCAGGCCGAGGGTTGTGCCCGCTGCGACCCAAGCGGGGAGGGTGAGGAGTTCGACCGCCAGGTGGGCTTTCCCCGAGGGCATGGGAGCACTTTACCCTTGGGGTCAGCCTTGAACAAGGCCAAGGGGACCGTATAATCGGCGGTGGTTAGCAAATCTGTCCTGGAAGTGCTAGACCCCTGAGGAGGTGATCTATGAAGATCAAGCCGTTGGGCAACCGTGTGCTGGTCAAGAAAATCGAAGAGGAAGAGCGCAGAACCCCCGGCGGCATCGTCCTGCCCGAGTCGGTGAAGGACGAGAAGGCCGTCAAAGGGGAGGTTGTGGCCTTGGGCACAGGGGAGAAATTCGAGGTCAAAGTGGGCGATAAGATCCTCATCGCCGCCTTCGCGGGCACCGATCTCCGCATCGGCGAGGAAAAGTACATCTTGGTGAAGACCACGGATATCCTCGCCATCCTCGAAGAGTAAGGAGGGATCTATGGCTGCAAAAGAAGTCGTCTTTGGTGAAGAAGCACGACGCCGCGTTCTTTCCGGTGTGGAGAAGCTGGCCAACGTGGTGCGGGTCACCCTTGGCCCGCGCGGCCGCAACGTGGGGATCGAGAAGAAATTTGGGTCCCCGGACATCGTCAACGACGGGGTGACCATCGCCGAAGAGCAGGAGTACAAGGACCCCTTTGAGAACATGGGAGCCCAGCTGGTCAAGGAGGTGGCCTCCAAGACGAACGACGTGGCCGGCGACGGTACCACCACCGCGACCATCCTTGCTCACGCCCTCATCAAAGAGGGGTTCAAGATGGTAGCGGCGGGGGCCAACCCCATGGCCCTCAAGCGGGGCATGGAAAAGGGCGTGAAGGTCGTTGTGGAAGAGCTCAACAAGATGTCCCGCAAGCTGTCCACCAAGACCGAGACGGCGCAGGTGGCGTCCATCACCGCCCATGATCCGGAAATTGGCCGCGTCATCGCCGATGCCATGGAAGCCGTGGGCGAGGCGGGCGTCATCACCGTCGAGGACTCCGAAACCATCGAAACCTACTACGAGGTCGTGGAGGGGATGCAGTTCGACCGGGAGTACATCTCCCCCTACTTCGTCACCAACCCCAAGAAGATGGAAGTGGAGCTGGAGAACCCCTACATCCTCATCACCGACCGCGAGCTCAAAAACGCCATGGAGATGATCCCCCTTCTGGAGAAGGTGGCCCAAACCGGACGACCGCTTTTGGTCATCGCTAAAGACGTCACCGGCGAAGCCCTCTCCACCCTTGTGCTCAACAAGCTCAAGGGGACGCTGATCTCCTGTGCGGTGAAGGCCCCCGGGTTTGGGGATCGGCGCAAGGCCATGCTGGAGGACATCGCCATCCTCACCGGCGGCGTGGTCGTGGCCGAGGATGCGGGCATGGAGATCAAGAACACCACGTTGGACATGCTGGGCCGCGCCGAGCGGGTGCGGGTCAACCACGAAAGCACCACGATCATCGGCGGCAAGGGCAACCCCGAGGCCATCAAGGCCCGCATCGAGCAGATCGAAGAGCAGATCAAGACCACGGACAGCGACTACGACCGCGAGAAACTGGAGGAGCGGAAGGCCAAGCTGGCCGGGGGTGTGGCCGTCATCAAGGTCGGGGCTGCCACCGAAACCGAGCTCGAAGAGAAAAAGCACCGGTTTGAGGACGCCCTCGAGGCCACCCGCGCCGCGGTGGAAGAGGGCATTCTTCCCGGGGGTGGTGTGGCCCTCCTCCGCGCAGCCAAGGCCCTGGACAAGCTGGAGAAGGAGCTCGAGGGCGATGAGAAGGTGGGTGTGCAGATCCTGCGCAAGGCCCTGGAGGCTCCGGCGCGCCAGCTTGCGGAGAACGCGGGCTTTGAAGGCGCGGTCATTGTCGAGCGCCTGAAGGCCGAGAAGGACTCCATTGGCTTCGACGTGATCAGCGAGAAATTCCGCGACATGTTCGAGGCCGGGATCATCGACCCCACCAAGGTGACCCGCTCGGCCCTGCAGAACGCCGCTTCCATCGCGGGGATGCTCCTCGTGACCGAGGCCTTGGTGGCCGAGATCCGCGAGGAGAAGAAGGAAGCACCCACACCGCCGCCGCCTGAATACTAAACCGAGGGGCCCTGGCCCTAGGGCCGGGGCCCTTTTTCTTGCGCCTCGACGCCCTTGCCCTCATAATGCCGCCCCGAACCGCTGTGGCCGATCGCGTGATCATTGTGGAATCCCCGACCAAGGCCCGCACCTTGGCCTCGTACTTGGGCCGCGGGTTCCTCGTCCTTTCTTCCAAAGGGCACGTGCGCGACCTCCCCGAGACCGAACTGGGGGTGGACATCCACAACGGCTTTGCCCCCAAGTGGGTCGTGCGCAACCGCAAGCTCCTTCGCGAGCTCAAGGAAAAGACCGCGGACGCGGAAGTGGTGTACTTGGCCACCGACCCGGACCGGGAAGGGGAGGCCATCGCCTTTGACCTCATGGAGCTTTTGGGCAATGGTCACCGGTTTGCCCGGGTGCTGTTGCACGAGATCACCCCCCAGGCCGTGCGGGCCGCCCTTAACGAGCCGGGGCCAATTGACCTGGCCAAGGTGGAGGCCCAGCGGGCGCGCCGGATTTTGGACCGGCTGGTGGGCTACAAGATCAGCCCCCTGCTTTCCCTTGTCCTAGCCGGCCGCAAGTACGAAGGCCTTTCGGCAGGCAGGGTGCAGTCGGTGGCCCTGCGGTTTATCTGCGACCGCGAGCTGGAAATTCAGAACTTTGTCCCCCAGCCCTTTTGGGAGGTCAAAGCCCAGTTCCCCACCGAACCTCCTTTCTCCGCCCAGCTGGAAGAGCGCCTCACTTCGGCCGAGGCCATGGAGCGGGTGGTGGAGGGGTTGCGGACGGCGCGGTTCATGGTGGAGGAGGTCAAGGAAGAGGAGGTGGTGCGCCGGCCATCCCCGCCGTTCATCACCTCCACTTTGCAGCAGGCCGCGGGCAGCGAGCTGGGCTTCTCCCCATCGCGCACCATGCGCATCGCCCAAGAACTGTACGAAGGGGTGGAGGTTGCGGGGGAGCTGGTCGGCCTTATCACCTACATGCGTACGGACTCTGTGCGTGTGGCGGATGCGGCCATCGCAGAGGCCCGCGCGTTCATCAAAAAGCGGTTTGGTGCGGAGTTCCTCAGCGCAAGGCCCCGTAAGTTCAAGAACAAAAGCCGCAGCCAGGATGCCCATGAGGCCATCCGGCCCACCGCGGTGGAGCGCACACCCGAGGCGGTGGCCCCCTACCTCACCCCCGAGCAGCAAAAACTTTACGACCTCATCTGGCGAAGGTTTGTGGCCACCCAAATGGCGGAGGGCCTTTGGAAGCGCACGAAGGTGACCGTACGCGCGGGGCCCTACAAACTCGTGGCTTCCTGCTCGGCTTGTGCCTTCCCGGGGTTCACCCAGGTCCTGCCGGTGGGCAAATTGGAGGACGAGGGCGCGCCGCTGCCCAGCGACCTGCGTCCGGGCATGGCCTTGCCCATCCCGCAGGTTCAGGTGGAGGAGAAGAAGACCGAGCCGCCCAAGCGGTACACGGAAGCGGGTTTGGTGAAAAAGCTGGAGCAGGAAGGGATAGGGCGGCCCAGTACTTACGCCGTCATCGTGTCCACCATCCAAGAGCGGGGGTATGTGGTGCGGGAAAACGGCGGCTTGCGTCCCACTTTGCTGGGCCACATGGTGACCGACTTTCTCAAAGTGTATTTCCCCGAAACCGTGCAAGAGCAGTTCACGGCCCGCATGGAAGAAGATTTGGATCGCATCCAGGAGGGGGAGCTCACCCGACTGCAGCTCCTCACCGACTTTTACACGTGGTTTTCGCCCAAGCTGGAGCGCGTGGAGGCCATGCTGCGGCAGGGGGACGGAAAGTTCGCCGTGACGTCGGATGTGGCCTGCCCGACGTGTGGGGCGCCGATGCAGGTGCGCATCTGGAAGGGTGGTTTGTATCTCGGTTGTTCCCGCTATCCCCAGTGCCGAACGACGAAAAGCTTGCCGCCCCATGTGCCCTATCGGTACACCCCGCAGCGGGTCGAGCTGAGCCAAGGTTTACAGGCCGCAGAGCAAGCGCGGGTGGCGCCCTGCCCGCAATGCGGGACGACCATGGTCGTGTG
>FWPV01012973.1_pt1 | contig 12656 bp, 12 predicted proteins | sample 2228371 | NCBI WGS metagenome assembly FWPV01 (sample SAMEA103939776, study PRJEB20133) | metagenome | reverse complement strand
ACTCCGGTAGTCACACTGACCTGTAGACCCGATTAGGGTACTGAAACATAAGACACCCCTCCACCCATTCGTACCACTCCGGTAGTCACACTGACCTGTAGACCCGATTAGGGTACTGAAACGGACTAGGGCGGGATTAGCGCTTACGCTTTAGAGCAACGTCACACTGACCTGTAGACCCGATTAGGGTACTGAAACGGCGAACCGTGATGCTGGTTCGCCCGTCAATAACATGGTCACACTGACCTGTAGACCCGATTAGGGTACTGAAACTATCCCTCTGTAGGACCAGAGGGCCAGATTCCACAGTCACACTGACCTGTAGACCCGATTAGGGTACTGAAACAGCGTGCCACACTGAAACAAACCTGATCCCCTTGTGGTCACACTGACCTGTAGACCCGATTAGGGTACTGAAATTTCGGCCTCCGCCGCCGGAGCGGCCGGGGTGGTCTCAGTCACACTGACCTGTAGACCCGATTAGGGTACTGAAACAGGGGTGACTCGCATAGGAGGCAGGATTGTCTGCCGGTGCGGCCTGTGGTTAGAGGGAACGAAAAGAGGCGCGGCCATTATCGGCCACGCCTCGTGTGCTGTGGGTGGGCGGTGTGTGGGGTTATCTGACGGAGAAGTACCCGTACCCGGCAGCGGTTTTGCCGCCCGCCCCCAGGCGCGTCAGGCCGCCCACCAGCCATTCGTACACCTTGTCAAGCAAACCTGTTGCGTCAGGGTAACGTGGCGCCAGCCCGAACCAGAAGACTTGCTTTCTTTCTATGGCCAGGAAGTGGATCGGGTTCGGGTCTAGGTTGTCTGCCGGGGGCCTGCTGCCCTGATAGTAATCCCCAAAATGCGGGGTCATCACGTCGCTCACGAACTGAGGGGCCTTATCGCCTGCATAGACGCCGCTCATGAAGATCACTGCCCCGGCGGCGGCTGTTGTCCCGAAGATGGCGCGGAACGTTTCTTCGATCTCACTCTGCGCCTCGGTTTTGCTATCGCTCAGCCGCTCGTCAAGCTGCTGCAGTGAGGTCTTTCGGTTCTCGCGCGGCGGTTCCAGCTTGATGCCCAGCCCCTTCGCTATTTCGAACAGCGCGTAGGTCCGTGTCAGCCCCTTGACGGCGGAGCCGGGGATGATCGGTGCGCCGCTGGTGCGGTCAAGCGTCAGGCCGGTTTCCAGCACGTGAGAGGCGCCCAGCCCCACCAGCAGGCGGCTTCTGAGCGTGGCTTCTAAGACCACGCCGCCCAGTGCTTCGATCCCCTCACGCCAGCGGTCGCGCTGGGCCTCGATCAGTCCCGGGTCAGCGTGGGGCTTGCGGAAAGTCTCGCGGATCCACACGCCTTTGGCTGCGCCGCCCTCAGCTGTCTCAGGCCCTCTCCGGCCCTGTGTGGTGACGATCAGATCCCAGCGTGGGACGGTGCCTGAGCCCCAGCCTGGCTGCCACGGCGCAAAGCGGTCAAGGATCAGGCCAGCATGGCGGCATTTGCCCACGTGCTTCTCAACCAGCCGGAATGTGCGCTCTGGCAGTGCACGGTTGGTCATGCTTCCTCCTCTTCCCAGCCCTTCCCATCGACATAACGCTTCAGCCATGTCGCGTAGACGATGGTCTCGGTGGTGGCCCGCCGATAGGTGCCGGTGTCTCCCTGCCTGATCAGGTCCATCAGCTCCCCTTGCCAGCCCAGGCAAGCGCACACCCAGGATGAGACATGGCTGTACAGCAGGCCCTCGCCTGTGCTCTCATCCCCTTTGGCTTTCGAGAGCAGGAAGGCCATCGTGGAACCCAGCCCGTTGGACTGGACCAGGGCGGGCAGCCGGCGCACCCAGGTGGCGTACTTCTTCTGCGCTCCTCTATCCTCCACACTGCCGATCGCACCCCAGGCAGCCGCGGCACGCTTCTGCTCAGTTGTCTGTCGCCTTGATTGTGTTGCCATCGGTCTCACTCCTCCAGCCAGCGCAGATGCACCAGCCCACGGCCTACGGTCTCATCCCCACCGATCTGGATGCGGAAGGGGACAGCCTCTTTAACCCAGTTGATCACATTCAGCGCCTCTGCTTCAGGATTCTGAACACGCAGGGTGGATCGGTTGCCGCGCACGGTGGTGGCATGCACCGGGGCATACAGCACCGCATCGGCGGGCAGCAGCTCCTGCGTGAACAGCGCACCCTGCGCGACGGTCTTGGTGGCAGGATCAAGCTTGATGCGCGTCACGATCTCAGTGCTGTAGCGCACAAAGTCACGGAAATCGTCAGCGGGCAGTACCACCAAACTGTTGACCAGCCGCTCGCGCCAGTAGTCGTAGGCGGCTCCGGAGGGCAGCGCATACTGTGCCAGATACTCGGCCCACCCCTTCACGCCGTCATCGGCAGCAGCGGCATAGCTGAATTCCTCAAGCACGATCTGGCCATCCAGCAGCAGGCTACTGCTGGAGACCAGCGCCTTAGAAGACTCCGGAGGAAGGTAATTGGGTATGCCCGGGTAGCCGATGTTGAGCGCATCGCGCTGGAAACGGGCCAGCACATCCAACGAGGTGACCCATACAAACACGCCCTGCAGCGCTCGGACCGGGAACAGCAGGATGCGGGCATCACCGGGCGAGAACGCGCCAGCGTAGTCCGGGTTGTCTGCCGGGCCAAAGACAGCCTCTACCTCATCGGTTTTGACCACCTGGCTGCGCAGGGCACCCTTGACGCCTGACGCCTGGATGATGGGATAATCGGTGGTTACCTCGCGCTGGATGGGCAGATCAACCGCCCCCAGCCCGGTTCCGGAACCAGCATGGATGGCACTCTCAGCGTAGAAGCAGATGATCCGTGATGCTAGAAACATGTTCCTCTCCTCTTCTGACTACCACAAACCCACTGCAACCTGGCCGAACCCCATCCGGGATGCATCAGGCAGGTAGGGGGGTGTCTCGGTTACTGCGTTAACGGCTAACTGGAAGGGGCCGTCGGACTCAAAGTAGAACACACTTCCCGGTGCCACATAGTGGTGGATGGCGCGCGGCTCCTGCCGGGCCAGGTCCCACCCGCCGAGCGAGATTGGCCGTTTGAGGGCCACCGCCACCAGGGTGGGATCAGCACCGGTGAAGAAGGATGACCAGCCTGTTTCAGGCAGCCATCCGCCACCGAAGTAAGCCGGTGTCAGGAACACCAGCTTGAGGCGGGTGCCGCTGACGCCGGTCCAGTCTGCATGTGCAGCGTAGACTTTCTCCGGCTCGACAGTATGGTAGTAAGCATTGCGGCGCTCGCCGCCGATGGCCAGAACTCCTTTTTCCGGAAAAAGGCCATCAGGCACCTCCACCAGCAAGCCGGTGTCCTTTTCCATGCGGACGAACTCGGCCTGATACAGCATCCCTTCCTGCACACGGCCCAGCGCCGGGTCAATGGCGATCCCGAACCGGCTCTCAGTTTTGTATAGGCTGGATGCTGAGTACAGAGTCTTTGGTACCTTACCCTGAAGATACGCGTATAAGGCATCTTCCCGCAGCCAGCGCCCCCGCGTCTTCTTATCGTCGACGTCCAGGTCCGTCCATGGAGCGTATAGGCCCTCCAGTGGCCAGTTGGCGATGGCATTGTCCAGCCGCATCGGCTGGAGGATCTCGACCTGCTCGCCGCTTGATATGACTGTGTCAGCGGGCGGTTGATCACATCTCACGTCGTCGCGAACTCGTTGCGCCTGCTCATCGCCTGATATGACGATGTCAGCAGGCAGGGGGAAGTAGCGATAGAGCATTCCATCTTCAGCGTGCGCCACATAAGGTCCTGCCATGGTGAACTGCCCCAGCGTGCCGGGCGAATCATCCGTTGGGGGAGTGCCGATCAACTCAGCAGCACGGCGGGCCTGCGGTGTCTGCTGGCTGCGATACTCCCCCCAGCGCACGCCGTTCACCACCCCCAGGTGGCTGCGCAGCACACCCTGGATCGTCAGCGGTGAGGGCGGGAAGATGCTGTGCGCGCTGTGCTGCTCGCTGGCCGAGAACGGCTTGCCGTCCCGGAACAGCCACACATCGCCGGGAGTCAGGAAAAGCCAGGTCATGAGTCACCTCCTTGCCCGATGAACCGGGCCAGCTCTGCCCACAGCCCCATTCGATCCCAGTCGAGTCCCTCACCCAGCGCGTACAGAAGGGTGGTTTGCTGCTGTACAAGTGCGGCGCCAGAGGCGCGGCGGCTCACCAGTCGCATCAGTGCTGCCCGGCGTGCCTCACCATACATCTCTCCCTGTGGTGCTGCGTAAGCCAGCTCCTGGAGGTCATAGGGCAGCCCGCGTGACAGCACACCGCTGCTGAATGCAGCCCGCAGATCATCGAAGGTGGCGGCTGTGGAGTAGGCTGCACCTTCGTAGCAGTAGTCCCATTTCGCCCCCACCCGCTCGCGCTCGCCAGAGCGCTTTACAACCTCGATGACGACGGCGTTGCGGTCAAGGTCGTTTTTGGCCGCCTTCTCGGCATCCCGCGCGGATTCCAGTGCGGCGCCCAGAGGGTGCGTGTGGTGCACAATGGCGATCCCGGCACTGGCATGCCCTGAGAAACCCGCCGCGTCAAGTGCCTGGCTGAATGCTGTGCGCAGTTCATCGGCGGCGGGTAGCGCCTCCCGGCTGGGGAACAGGGCCAGCACGTCGTCCCCACCGGCATAGATCAGCCGGCCTGTGTGCCGCTCCACAATTTCAGGGACTGTGTACTGGGCGAAGTGCGCCAGCGCTGAGCTGAGCCGCTCGTGGTCTTTGGCTAGCTTACACTGGCCGACCAAGCGGCCCATTCTGTCCCCATCGATGGCCACAACGGCCAGATAAGTGTGGGGTCGTGCAATGCCCGCTGAACCAGCGGCCTTAAAGAGCTTTTTCAGTGCCCTCTCTGCGTCCCTGACCTGTGCCGGGGCAGCCCCTTCAAACACAGCCTCGCGGTAGGTAGAAGGGTACAGATACTCTCCGTCGAGGTTTATCAGATCGGCCCGTGCATCACCTTTACCGGAAAGGACGCCAAGTGCAACCAGCGCCTCACAGAGAATGCTGACCGAGTCTTCAACTGTCCTCCAGTGTTCCTGCAGTTCTGCCTTGAAGGATTCAGCCGCTATACTGCTGGTGGAGGGGAATGAGTCGACTTCAAAGGCCTCTGTAAAGCGTTTGATGGCACATATCGCGCACAGCCGCTCATTCTCACGCAGCAGGGTCACCGGCCTGACCCGCCGGTGGATCTCGGCCCAGTAGGCACGCACATCTTCATAGCGACCGGATGGCCCGTGCAGCACTTCGCGCTCACCGCACACCGAGCACTTCCACCCGGCCTCGCCGCCCTGGGCAAAGTGCCGGGCGAGCTTGCGGGTGGCCATCACCCGGCTGGCATGTGTTAGCGACTCGGCATGCGCTTCCGGCCTGTAAGGGGTTGCCGTCCAGTACAGCTCGAGCCAGTTATCAACCTGCCGATACCAGATCTCCTTCCAGGTCGTATCCCGGGTGAGGCTGGCGACCGTCTCGAAAGCCTGGTCGGCGATCGTCTGCCAGGCCCCGCGCACCGCTTCTTCGATCTGCTGTCCCATGGCAGCGCCATCATCTGCGATCACGACGAACCGGTTTGGGACACTGGTCGGCAGCTTGTCCTCTGACCGCACCGGGTAGACCAGGCGGGCTCCAGCGGCTTCAGCCGCCTCCACGCCCTGCTGAGCCAGCCACGAGAGCAACTGGCTCCCCATGTAGAGGTCCTGCGTGCGGCGGGCCTGGCTGATGAACTGTTGGACCGGCCCCAGTGAGAAGATCACAACCTGGCTACTCATGTCCACCGCCCTTCACCAAATACGCGAATAAACCTGTGCCGGGACTCGCACTCATCGATGAACTGCTGCATCGCTGCCCAGCTGCGGATGTTTCTTATGTTGGTCTGGAAGACGGTCATCACAGGGTGATAACCCGCCTCGCTGAAGTTGACCCGCATATGCACAGTGGATGGGGTGCGGGGCCTCACGCTACCAAACGCCGGGTCGTCGTGGTAGGCGCTCTGTTTGCGTATGTTCCACATGGCATCCATGGCCTGCCGCGCCGAACCGAACGCCGGTCCCACCAGCACATGGGAATATTCAGGCATCAGCACGGGATAGTCAGGCAGGCCGCGGAAGGCTCTGCCCTCAGGGGCTTTCATCTGGATGACTTTATGGGCTGTCTCGATCCTTTTCGCGATCAGGGTGGCAAGCTCATCCTGATCCTTCGCGGTTTCCCTGAACCAGGCGGTGCTGAATTCTGCGTCAGAGACTTCAGGATCATAGGTAGCTTTGACCACACGCAGGCTACCCCCACCGCGCCGCGCGCGCCTGCCGAGGCTGCCCAGGCGAAATGCGACCACCATTGTCACCAGGAGCTCAACCGGGATATCTCCCAGCGGGTGTGACTGCACGAACAGTCGGAACTTGCTGCCGGGCGGGAAGGCATGAAAGGTATTGTCGTACCCTCTGCTGGTGTGCACGGGCATCACACCTTGGTCTCTTTCGGAATCCGGCGTGTTTGTGAGAGGTACAACTATCATGCTCACACTGGATCCGCGCTGTGCGCTGCCGAAGACGGCGGTCTCCAGCTCGCTCAGCCTCTTTATATCGACCTGGACACGCGTGCCGAGCAGCGCGCGCAGCCAGTAACGGAACATGCCGCGGAACGGTGCGGCTCGCAGCTCGGCAGGGTCACCTTTGGGGTCGTTGGCCGCCCCCTTGGTGATCAGCGGGGTCACAGTTTCAAGGTCGAATTGAAGTCGCGCCACTTACGCCTCCTTTCTTCAGAGTAGCCCATCAGCCATTCCTTCATCATACAGGATTTAATATAGTCAGAATAAATGGCTTATGTCACACCCTCGCATGAGATTCCTCGCGCTGCCGCCAGGCAGACACAGCGCACTGCATCCATAGTGTAGGCCGGGGCTGCCATTCAGGGCATCTGGATTTTTCCGGGTTTCGCATCCATCCGGGCGTCATACCCCGCCGCCGGGGACTACACGGACTCAGCGGTGCCATAGCTGGTGGGATATCCCAGCGCATCCATCAGGTCATAATACGGGCTGAACTCGCGGATCAGGCTGTAGCGGACATTCCCTTCGTCAAGGCCGAAGTGACTCTTGAGCTTGTCTTTGACCGTCTCAACCTGGCTCTTGGCTGTGCCGACCGATGTGCTGCGGGTGCGGGCGATCTCGTTATCTTTGTGCCCGCGTGCCAGCAGCTCCAGCACCTCGCGCTCGGCCTGTGGCAGGCTATTGATGAAGGCCTCTTTCTCCAGCAGGCCGATATTCCAGGGCGGGATCGGCAGGCGGATCAGCTCGGCCTCGCCGGGGTGAGCATGCATACGTTTTTCCTGGAGCAGCCCCGGGGCCGACCACAGGTTCCAGAAGCGGTCATCCTCATCGAACAGGAACTGCGCCGAGAGCAGTGCGTAGCTGGCCATGGCCTTGCGCCCCCCGGCAGCGGAGAGATGCACGGTGGCCCCTTCGCGCTTGAGCGCCTTGAGTGTCTCAAAGGTGGTGCGGAATACCGTGCGGTTGTGGTGGGGGGCGGTGATATCTGCCAGGGGGATGCCGTTATCATCTACAAAGCAGATGGTTTCATAAGTCAGGGAGTTGTAGCGCGGGGCGCTCTGCAGCTCGGCCATCAAGCGCTCCAGGCTGTCGTTGATCGGGCCGTCGCCACCGCTGGTATGAAGGATGACTGCACGACTGATGGAATAGCTGTGGGCGAGCAGATCAAGGGTGATAGTGACCACCTGCGCCTCAGAGCCCAGGGTGGCCAGCAGCACATGGGAGCCCTGTCGCATAGTGCGCTCTCCGTTCTTGCTTATTGGGTTGTCGCCAAACGCAGTCCCCGGCCCCTCAATGATAGTCGGGGCATCACCCGGATGCAACCCGCAAATCCGGAGTTTTCCGGATGACACCCGCACCTGCGTCGGCTACTCTGGATATTGTGGAGATGGTGTTGTTAGGCAGAAAGAAAAGGAAGCAACCATGAAAAAACGCAATCCGTTCGAGGAGTTCATCGAGAGTGATGAGTTCGCTCAGGTCTGGGAGGGCTGGAAAGACTTCGCAGACGTTGATGGCGATCCAGCGCCGATCGACCAGGACGAGTGCGATCCCCGGATGAACTGGGAGCAGTTCGTCAAAAGAATGGCTCCGATCTTGCTGGCAAAGGTCAATCGCGAGAATCACCCCGAGGACGCCTTTGCCGAGCTGGCCATCGAGATCCTGGTGGAGTCTTACTGGGGCAGCGTGAGCGCCCTGGCACCCGAGATGCAGCAGGCTCTGAAGCATTTGAGGCGGCTGCTTGTGGCCATGTTCTTTCTCGGGCAGGAGACCCTGAAGCTCGACGATCAGGACGATGACGGCGGCGGCGAAAGGATGTGATCGTGGCGATTGTAACCGAGCTGATCGCGGATGAATTCGGTATGTTCATCACCAAACACAGTGAGCGCATCCAGGTTCGGCAGAACGGCGATGTGGTGGCACAGGCCCCGCTGCTGCACCTGGAGCAGGTGATTGTGGCCGGGCGCGGCATCAGCATCAGCGCCGACGCGCTGCAGGCCTGCGTCGAGCGCGGTATCCCGGTGCACTTCCTGAGCAATCGCGGCGAGCCGTACGCTGCCATCTACGCCGCCGGGCTGGGTGGCACGGTCATCGCCCGGCGCGAGCAGATGCTGGCCTTCTGCGACGCGCGCGGCGTGCACCTGGCCCTTGGTTTCGCCGCCGGGAAGATCGGCAATCAGGCCAATACGCTCAAGTATTACGCTAAGAACCGCCGCGAGTGCGACGCCGAGGCCGCTGCCGAGCTAGATCGGCTGGCCGGGGAGGTGCGGAGCATGCTCACCGGGCTGCACAGCCTGACCGGCGAGACGCCTGATGAGGTGCGCGGCCCGCTGCTGGCCATCGAGGGCAACGCCGCCCGCCTCTACTGGGCCGGGGCACGATTGGCCGTCCCCGCCGAATACGGCTGGGAGGGCCGCACCGGGCGCGGCGCCACCGACCCGATCAACGCGCTGCTCAACTATGGCTACGGCATCCTCTATCAGCAGGTGCAGCGGTCGATTGTGCTGGCCGGGTTGGATCCCTACGCCGGGTTCATCCACACCGATCGGCCCGGCAAGCCCAGCCTGGTACTTGACCTCACCGAGGAGTTCCGTCAGGTGGCGGTGGACCGCGTGGTGATCGGGCTGGCGGCGCGCGGTTTCCGGGTGGAGCAGGAGGAGGACGGACTCATGACCCTCGACACCCGCCGGGTCTTTGCCGAGCATGTGCTGGGACACCTGGAGAGTCAGACGCGCTACCAGGGCAAGCGCTTCCCGTTGCGGGCCGTGATCCAGATGCAGGCACGGGCGGTGGCTGCCTATCTGCGCGGCGACAGCGCCGACTACCAGCCCTTCATCGCGGGGTGGTGATCCGATGGCTGTCCTTCAGCATGTGGTGGTGATCTACGACATCCCCGATGACCGTATCCGGCTGAAGATGGCGGATGCCTGCCTGGACTACGGGCTGGATCGTGTGCAGTTCAGCGCCTTTCAAGGGTTTATGCGGCGCGGCCATCAACGCGAGTTGATGCACAGAGCGCGTGATCTGCTGGGCAAGGCCCCCGGCAAGGTCCTGCTCATCCCCGTTGGCGAGGCGGAGTGGGAGCAGCGGCTGGAGGTGGGGCGTGATTGACGACTCGCTGGAGGCTCTAGACCTGCTGTACATCGCCACCGACCTCAAACAGTATCATTTCTGCCCGCGCATCACCTATTACGAGAAATGCCTGCCGGACTTCCGCCCGGAGACATACAGCATGCTGGCCGGTGAAGAAGCCCACGAGCGCGAGCACACCCGCGCACTGCGCCGCACCCTGCGTGCCTACCATCTGGTGGAGGGTGAGCGCCACTTCGACATCCATCTGCGGTCGCTGGAGATGGGACTGGCAGGCAAGATCGACGAGGTGGTGCTGGCCCCCGGCGAGCCGCCGCGTGCGTATCCGGTGGACTACAAATTGACCGAGCGCGTGCAGGATCAGCACCGCTGCCAGCTCGCCGCCTATGCACTGCTGCTGGAGGAGCAGTGGAGAGTGGTGGTGGAAAAAGGCTTCGTCTACCTGATCCCCCGCCGCCGGGCGGTGGAGGTGCTGATCGATGCTGCGCTGCGCGAAAGCGTGTATAATACGCTCCTGGACATCCGGTTCATCGCCGAGACGGAGACCCTGCCGGCGCCGCCAGCCAGCAGGCGGCCCTGCCGCACCTGCGAATTCCGAAGAGTTTGCAATGACATTTAAAGGTACAGTCGACCCTCTCCTGGCACACCGCCCCTCCGGCCTGCCCCGGCGGTTGCTCACTCAGCGGGGTCGGTTGTTAAGGTACGGGGTGGTGTGTCGAGAGGAGGTTAGGTGTACAGGTGAGCAGTAATGCTGTTGTTGCTACATTCTGGGATATCAACGCTGGAGAGTTCAAGCATCATCCCAAACAGTCTTCGATAGAGTCCAGTTGTCCATATCAATCGGCTCACCCGTGATTCTCTCTATTGCCTTTGCCGCAGCTTCCCGAACCGGATAGTGAATAATCCACCTATCTGGAACTCTGTAACGACCATACGCATCTTCTTCCTGGTGCCAGGAAACCTCAGTGCTCACACTATACTTATCCTCCCGGCAGGCCAGCAGCGCCTCGATTGCCCGATCTTCTCCCCGCTTCCCAAGCGCAACTGCCGCACCCATACGCACGTATGGGTTCCTGTGCTGGAGAGCCTCGATCAGGGGGTCTACTGCTGCATCATCGAGCATCGCAAGGGCATCTTGAATTGCTGCAAGAGCATCTTGAAAGTCTGAGTATCGGCTACGCCGCGCGAGTTCCCGAATCAATAGCACGGCGGCTTCCGAACCTCCTACAATCCCTTGCAGAGCTTTGACGGCAGCAGCCTGTGCCCCACTTGACTCCTGGTAAGCAGAAAGAAGCGGTTTTATCGCTCGTCGACCACCCATCTGCCCGAGCACCTCAGCCGCTTTAATGGCAATGTTCGGATCGGGGTCTCTGAGATCGGCGATAGCCGCTGAAATCGGTTTCCGCGTTCGGCTGGGTTGAGGGATTCTGGACATCGCATATTGAGCTGACTCAACCACGTATTTGGGGATCTCATGCTGGTGACGCAGAATCGTTTTGAGGGCGGGCAGTGCTCGCGGATCGCCTAGCTCACCGAGTGCTTGAGCTGCCTCGCTCTTCACGTCCCAATCCGTATCCTCTAAGAGTGCCTTCTTCAAGGGAGCAACTGCTCTACTGTCCCTCAGCTTTCCGAGCGCTCGCGCTGCCATTCTACGAACGAGACGATCATCATCTGTCAAAGCGGCAATCAGGGGTTTCACAGCGCGCTCGTCGCCCACTTCTCCAAGCGCAGAAGCACTACTTGCACGCAAATCTCTTTGCGCATGCTCCAATGCCCCGATCAGACCCATAATATCTTTGTTAGCTTTCATCTGGGCTATGTCTTGGTTCATTATCCATCCCCTTCGGCACAAAGGATCGGGGGGTCCCTTGATCCTCTACCCACAACGAGTGCAAGCAGTGAGCACTGAGAACCCTTTGGATTGTGTGTAGGGGAGCTATTCATTGACTCCGCAAAGCTTGCCCTCTCATCAGCTAGGGGCCCCACAGGATCACCGTGCCATTGCTGAAACCAGCTGCCAGCAGTGAGCCGTCCGGCGAGAAACTCAGGCTCCGCACCATGTCGCCCAATTCAAGCCAGGCTAGCATTTCCCCGGTTACTGGATTCCATAGGATGACCTGACCTCTGTCGCCACCTGCCTCCCCGCCTCCTGAGGCCAGCACCGTCCCGTCCGGCGACCAGGCTACAGCGTCAACCCGATCAGTGTGAGCGTTGAGGATATGCACAGTTTCACCGGTCTGGGCGTCCCATACGATGACTGAATGATCCTGCGAGGCCGAGGCGAGCCGTGCGCCATCGGGAGACCACGCCACATCCTGCACAGCAGCGGTGTGTCCACGTAGTGTCAGGAGAGATTGGCCTGTTGCAGCATCCCAGATTATGATAACGGCTGTATTCTCCATCCCGGCAGCGCACGAGGCGATGCGGCTTCCATCGGGCGACCACGCGGCGTCCGTTACCACTGCGCGGTGACCTTCCAGCGTATGGATGCTCTCGCCGGTGGCTGCGTCCCACACCCTTACACTGTGATCGGCTGATGATGAAGCAAGGCGTGTCCCATCTGGCGACCAGTCCACAGCCCACAGCTCTGCGTCGTGGCCCACCATCGCCGTTACCTGCTCACCAGTGGCCGGATCCCAGACCAGCAGCCGCAGATCCAGCGAGGCGGTGGCAAGTCGCGTCCCATCGGGCGACCATGCCGCATCGTAGATGGGCACCGCATTGATCCCCGCCCCGCCAGGAAACCCCATCTCGCGGATGACCTCGCCTGCCGCAATCTCCCAGACCAGGATTTTCCCATCGCCGGACACACTTGCCAGCAGCGTCCCGTCCGGGGAGAACGGCACAGCGAACACGGGAAGGCTATGCCCCTCAAGGGTCTGCACCTCGACAAGCTGCGTCGCGGTCTGCGCGTTGATGCCGCTGGTAGGTGACCGGGGCGCGGGCTGGCCCGCAGCCTGCGCGAGATGCCGGAGACGCTGCGCCGGGTGCTGGAAGAGGGGCTGGAAGGCTGGCCAGAATGGGCAAAG
>FWPV01011033.1_pt1 | contig 12656 bp, 10 predicted proteins | sample 2228371 | NCBI WGS metagenome assembly FWPV01 (sample SAMEA103939776, study PRJEB20133) | metagenome | reverse complement strand
CGCGAAGATCGGCACCCCCCGCCCGCCTGCCCTCACACCGCTGGAATACCTTCCGACACTCAGTCAGATATTCCCGGATCACGCCTCAGGCGCGGGGTTGATCACCCGCGCGTATATGAAAATTCGCTACGGCGGATTTCCTGAATCGGCCGAGGAGATTGAGCGGGTAGAAGAAGCCTGGAAAGCGATCCGCGCCGAGGGACGGCAAATCCTGCTGGCCAAAAAGCGGGACGAGCGCGAAAGACCGCGGGATTAACCCGCCGGAAGTCGATCCGCGGCTGCGATGAACCGGGCGGTGTGGCGGGCGGATTTGAGGTATAGATCGAGGCGCAGGTTTTCGTTGGGCGCATGAGTCTGAGCGCCCGGGTATCCAAAGCCGACCGTAACCACCGGCACATGGAGGGTGTCGATAAAAATGTAATTCGGACCGGATCCGCCGGTCATCGGGACGATTTGCATTGGAACACCGTACACTTCCTGAGCGGATTCGACAACCAGCTTGACGAAGGGGTGATCCGGATCGGTGCGGGCTGCCGGCTCGCTGCCAAGGTCGGTGACCGTCACGTCTGTGAATCCATGCCGGTCGAGATGTTCGCGCAGGCGCGCCAGGATCTCGTTCGGAGATTGATCCGGCACTAGGCGAAAGTCAACTTTTGCCGATGCTTTCGCCGGAAGAACCGTCTTGGTGCCGGGACCCTGGTAGCCGGAGGTCAGGCCGCAGATGGTGCAGGTCGGCTGGAAGACCTCGGCAATGCGCAGTTCCACCCCGCCGGACATGTCCTTGAGAAAGCGGGTCAACCCATACCGGCTGCGGTATTCCTCCGAATTGTCCGGCAGAGCGGCCATGTATTCAATGTCGCGCGGCGAGGGCGGGCGGACCCGGTCGTAAAATCCATCGATCAGGATGCGCTCCTCCTCGTTTTTCAAGGATGCCAGTGCCCACACCAACCGCCAGGCAGCATTTGGAAAGATCGAGCCGCCCAATCCTGAGTGGACATCCTGATTTGCAGTCTCCACGCTTAATTCAACGTAGCAGATCCCGCGCAGACCGAGGTGCTGGATGGGCACATCGCGGTGGTCAACGGAGCCGAACTCCCATACACAGGCGTCCGCCGCAAGCAGCTCTTTGTGATGCAGGACAAATTCTTCGAGATTGGCGCTGGAAACCTCTTCCTCGCCCTCGACAACGAATTTGATCGTACAGGGCAGCTCGCCATAGGCGGCAAGGACGGCGTCGATGGCGAATAATCGATTGGTGAAGTGGCCCTTATCGTCGCTGACCCCGCGGCCGAACAATTTCCCCTCCCGGATTGCCGGCTCGAACGGTGGGCTTTCCCAGAGTTCGAGCGGCTCGGCTGGTTGGACGTCATAGTGATTATAGAAGAGGAGAGTGCGTTCAGAACGCCCCTTTCGTTCGGCGAAGACGATCGGAGCAGCGCGGGTCGGATAGACCTTGACGGAGAAACCGCGCTTTTCGAGCAGCCGGGCAACCAGTCTGGCGGTTTCTTCCAATCCCCAATTTTGGGCAGAGACAGAGGGCTGCCGGCAGAGTTCCGAAAGTTCAGCGATATTCTCATTGAGGTGGGACTCCAGATATTGATCGATGGCGGCTTCAGATTGCATAGTGGTCCTCCTGTTGCCCTCTGCGCTAAGGCAGGGGAATTAATTTTATAATCGCGGATCCCCCGAAAGCGAATAACAGCATTTTTAATACTTTCCCGATCCAGCAGAAGAGCATAAATTGATAGAGGGGCATTTTCAATGCGCCGGCGGTGATCCCGGCTATATCAAAGATCGGATTGGGGACGAAGGAGAGGACTACAATGGTGATTGGACCGTATTTGCGCATCCAGGCTTCAACCCGGTCGCTCCACCGGGTTCGTTCGATGATCCCCTGACCGCTGAAGCCGGCCAGGTAGCCCGAAAGTTCCCCCACAGCAGCGCCGCTGCCGGCCGCCAGCGCCACCCACCACGGGTTGAAAACTGCGCCCATCGCCGAGGTGAAGAGCACCCCCGGCACTGGAAGAATTAACGTTGCGTTGGCAAGCAGAGAAATGAGAAAAATTCCCGGGTATCCAAAGGCCTCAAGCTCGCGGACAGAATCGCGCTTGAGATAAAGGATGATGGTCAGACTGATGACAAAGACCAAAGCGAGGACACGGGCGATTTTGAGGCGCTGGTCTTTGGTCATTCATCTTCCAGGTTGTTGCTGCCAAGCAGGGATTCGATCCGCGAGATCACCATGTCCAGCGCGACGGTATTAAAGCCGCCCTCCGGGATGATCACATCGGCGTAGCGTTTTGAAGGTTCAACGAAATCCATGTGCATCGGGCGGACAGTGTTCAAGTACTGGCGAATCACCATTTCGACGGTGCGCCCGCGCTCGGTAATATCGCGTTCCAGGCGGCGGATGAAGCGAACATCCGGATCGGTGTCAACGAAAATTTTTACATCAAACAACGACCGCAGCTCGGCTTCGGCAAAGATCAGGATGCCTTCCACAATGATGACGCGCTTGGGCTCGACCCGTACGGTTCGGTCTGTGCGGGTATGGGTGGTGAAATCGTAAACGGGCAGATCAACCGGCTCGTAAAGTTTCAGTTTCCGGATGTGCTCGATCAAAAGACTGGTTTCCAGAGAATTCGGATGATCGAAGTTGACCTGCTCGCGCTGGACCCGGGGTAGAGCGCTGAGGTCTCGATAATAAGCGTCGTGCGGGAGGTAAGCGATGCGATCCTTGCCCACCCGATTCAGAATCGCCTGAGCGACGGTAGTTTTCCCCGAACCTGACCCGCCCGCAATTGCGATCACCAAGGGGGGTTTTCTGTCGTCCATATTGGTAATTATACCGGAGAAATTCTCCCGAAGATCTATCTGGAGCCGGACGGCGGGAAAATCTGGAGATTCCTGTATAATCCAAGATATGCTGCGGGGGCAAGGCGGCGGATACCCATAAAAATGAATCGTTCATTTTGAGAATCGAGGCGCGATATGGCCAAGATGAGGCTGCAAGTGGTAAAACCCTCGACGCGCGCGTTCATCCGAGAGGCGCGGAGGACCCCCGGGTACACCTTCTTTGATTTTCTGCACGGATACTTCTACGCCCGCTGGCCTTATCTTTATATCGGAGTGGGAACAGGGACTCACCGGCTGGCCCGCCTGTTATCTCCGCTCGCCGTCTGGATTTCGCGGATATTTTCTGATTCCAGGCAGACCGGCGGCGGAAAGAAGGATCAGAAAAAGGGATTGACCCTAGCCGACACATACCACGGCAAGGTTCTCCAACACGAATCCGCAAGACAGTTGATTTTGATTAATGAAGAAGTCCGCCTGCGCGACCTTGAAAAGGTCATTCCCTATCCGCGGGCGCGCGATCTGATCCTGAAAAATCCGGAAACAATCGCGGTTCTGGACTGCCCCTGCCGAACCGGGCGGGAGAATCCCTGTCTGCCGCTGGACGTTTGTTTAATCGTGGGGGAGCCGTTTGCCAGTTTTGTTGTAGAACACCATCCCAGTCGAGCCCGCCTGATCAGCCGGTCAGAGGCGTTAAAAATTCTTGAGGAAGAACATCAACGCGGGCACGTTCACCACGCATTTTTCAAAGACGCCATGCTGCAGCGTTACTACGCCGTCTGCAACTGTTGTTCCTGCTGCTGCGGGGCGATGCAGGCTCACCGGAGCGGATCGCATATGCTGGCTTCTTCAGGTTATATTGCCCGGATTCATGAGCAGGAATGCATCCTGTGCGGGGAGTGCGCCAGTGTATGCCCGTTTGGAGCGATCCGTGCGAATGGCACCGTAATCATTGACCCGGATGCCTGTATGGGCTGCGGGGTGTGTGCCTCCAATTGCGCTCAGGGCGCGATCGCTCTGGAACGCGCGCCCGAAAAGGGAGAACCGCTGGAGATCTACCGATTGCTCGAAGAGGCTGGTGGCGGGTAATTCCAATTTGGTACGGTTTATTACCGGGATCAGACGACTTCGAGCGTTTCGATGGCGATACCGGAATCCAGGTATGCCTGGTGAAGTTGCTCCCGTTTCTCGGGGGTCAGGTTCTGAATGACCAGTCTCAACGAGAAACCGCCGTTTGGCAGAGTATCGTTCACCGATCGGAGGATGTTTCCGCCCGCCTGGGATACCAGCAAGGCTAATTGGGCTAACACGCCCGGTTGATGCGCCGTGCTTTCCCCGATAAGATTGATGGTGGTCCAGCCCAGGCTGGCTGTGATGCCGGCCTCGTCCAGGCCGTTCAGCAGATCGACCGAGCGGATTGCGCCGGATCCGAGAGAGGAATACAGGTCTTCCAGGCTGGAGCAAGCCAGAATTTCAAGCAGGTGGTCCATCCTGTAGGGCTCGAGCGCCTGAACGTCTTCCAACGCCAGCAGACCGCGCCCTCCCAGTAGGGGCTTGATCTGCTGGCGGCCCTTTTCGGCCGAAGATTTGAGCGCCTCGGTGATCAGAACCGAGCGCAGCAGGCGGGCTGTGGAGGGGCTGGCGAAAGCCAGCCATTCCTCGGAAGGCGCGATTCGGCTGCGGCCGGTGACGACCTCAACGATATCTCCAGGATGAACCCGGTCCGAGAGGCGGGCCAGCTGCCCGTTCACCTTGACCGCGCTGATCTTGTCCAGTAAAAACTCCTGCTGGATGGAAGCGACTGCGTCCAGAACGGACGAGCCTTCCTGAAGGAAGCGGGCTCCGCCGGTCGGGGTGAGGATCTCAACCGGCCGGTATCGGCTGATATCCTTGCCGTGCTGAAGGGCATAGACCACGCCCCAATGGTTTTCGCCCTCCATGTCGGCAGTGGCGATGGCAACCTCCACTGCGCCGCGGTCGGGGATCCAGGCTGTAATTTGCAGGGCGCGGTACCCGTTCTGCGGGACGGCGATGTAGTCGTCAAAGCGGTTTTGGTCGAGGTACGAACCAAGAAAGCGGTTGACGCCCGGCAGCAGCGAATAGCACAGGGCTTCGTTTTCCTCATTGAGAACCATGCGAAAGCTGATGATGTCGTTGATATCCCGGAAGGTGTTCATCGAGGTTTTCCGGGCGCGGGCCATACGGCGCAATTTCTGCCAGGCCTGCCAGTAGCCGTTGACTACGATCTCTACCCGCCCTTCGATGCCGGCCGATTCCATGATTTTTCCCAGGTGATCCATCACCGAATTGATGAAGTGGATATTGAGGCGCGGATCCTGGTCAATCAATCTCTTAACATAGGCGTAAGTTTCCGGCTCTGCGTGGGGAAAGGCATTGTCCTCTATCCAGCGCCGCCAGCGGTAACAATTCAAGATGCCAGCCAGCTTGCCGTATGCGCGGATTGCTTCGGTCGCTTTCTGGCGACGTTTATGCTCGGGCATATGCTGGAGGGTTAGAATGTTGTGGCTTTTATCGGCCAGCTTGACCAGAAACACGCCCGGGTCGCGGAATTGGGCGATCTTGCGCAGGGTTTCGATTTCTCGAGACCGCCCGTCGCGGGGATGGCTGATCTTGGTCACTCCGTCCACGATGTAGGCGACCTCTTCGCCCAGCCTGCCAGGGAATTTCGCCTTTATCTCTTCGAGGGTTTCGCCTTGGTCTTCGATGCTGTCGTGCAGCAGCGCAGCGATCGTCCAGGCCTCATTGCCGATCAGTTTATCGATGAAACCGGCCACCCAGGCGCAGTGGGTTTCGAAATAAGGCTCGCCGGACAGGCGCGACTGTCCAGCGTGGAGTTGCTGTCCCCAGCGGTATGCCTCGGCAATGGCAGGCGTCCGCGGCTTGAATTCGCCCGGATTGAATTCATCATCGAGCTTGGGCCGAATATCATGAATTGCTTTAATTTCTACCATACCGACCGGGTAAACCCTTAAATCAGCCGCGGACCTTTAACTTTTGCTCATTCCATTTTACCAAAACTTACCCGCCTAAAGGTCACCGCAGGAGGGTTACGACAGGATTCGGGGGACTGCAAACATTAATCCAGACGGGTGAGGCCGGCGCGGTGGGCGAGCTGGATCACTTCCTGGAATTCGGCGGGCGTGATCCGTCGGTTCAACTCTGGATAGCGGTGCGCCTGATACTCCGGGCGGTATTGATCCATCAAGTTGAGGTATGTCGAGGTTGAGATCGTTCCAGCGATGAAGTCAATAATTTTTCCGCTGCCGGCCAGCCGGTTGGGTAGGATCAGGTGGCGGACAAGCAGTCCGCGGACGGCGATGCCGCGCTCGTCGATCACCAGGTCGCCAACCTGACGGTGCATTTCAATGACTGCTGCGCGGTTGACCTGGGGATAACTGCGAATCCCTGAATAGCGGAGGGCGATATCGGCGTCCGCGTATTTCATATCCGGCATGTAGATATCGATCACGCCATCCAGCAGCCGGAGGGTTGCGACCGAATCATATCCTCCGGTGTTATAGACGATTGGCAGTTCCAGGCCGTTTCTGGCGGCAATCCATACGGCGGCGAGCAGCTGAGGCACCACATGCGTGGGGGAGACCAGATTGATGTTGTGGCAGCCGTAATCCTGCAGGCGCAGCATCAGCTCGGCGATTTGTTCGGGTTCAAGTTCCTCCCCTGCGCTGGTCTGGCTGATATCGTGGTTTTGGCAGAAGCAGCATTTCAGATTACAGCGGGTGAGAAAAATGGTACCCGAGCCGCGCCAACCGCTCAAGGGTTTTTCTTCACCAAAATGTGGTCCGTAGCTGCTTACCATCGCCAAGGCGCCGGTCCGGCAGATTCCTAGTTCCCCGACAAGGCGGTTTACGCGGCAGGCGCGCGGGCAAATGGTGCAGCATTCCAGCCGTTCGTACGCGGCTTTGACCCGCTCGGCTAGCAGGCCGTTATTCAGTAATTGAATGTAAGCAGGTACGTGTTTCATTAACTATATTCTAATCCAGTGTCTTCGTAGCGATTGTCTGCAGTAAAAAAATTTAGACTTTCTTTACAAAACATCGTCAGGGTTGATTTAAGACCTATGCTAGGATATAGTTATAACTACCTTGGCAGATCTCTGACAATCGATGGATACCAGTCTCCCCATAACGCGCACAAAGATCATCTCTCCGCGTCGGCGCGAGGATTTGATTCCCCGCCCGCGTTTGCACCGCATTCTGGACGGAATTTTGGACAATCGCCTTGTGATTGTTTCTGCGCCGGCCGGTTATGGGAAAACCTCTCTGCTGGTTGATTTCTTTCACCAGACATCTTTACCGGTCTGTTGGCTTTCGCTCGATCCATTCGATCAGGATCCGCAGCGAATGATCGCTCACTTAATTGCATCCATTCATCAGGTATTTCCGGATTTTGGGCACACGAGCAAGGTTGCCCTGGAAAGCATGCCCCAGGATCGCTTAAACCTGGATGCGCTGGTCTCTTTGATGGTTAATGATGCCTATGACGCGATCAGCGAGCATTTCGCCATCGTTCTGGACGACTACCACCTAGTTGATGAGGTGTCCGAAATCAACTACTTCGTCAACCGTTTTTTACTGACGGTAGAAGAAAACTGCCATCTGGTGATATCCTCAAGGCATCTACTGCCTCTGGCGGATATGCCCCTGCTGGTTGCCCGCGGTCAGGTTGGCGGCCTGGGTTTTGAGGAGCTCGCCTTCAATGCCGAAGAGATTCGTGAACTGTTCCTGCAAAACCACCATGTCACCCTGTCCGACCGCGAAGCGGAGGAGCTCGCCCGATCAACAGAGGGCTGGATCACAGGATTAATCCTCTCGACTCACATCCGCGGCGGAAAGGTCATCAAGCGAATCCAGCCGAAGGACGTTGTGGGGGTTGGGCTGTACGATTATCTTGCTCAGCAGGTTATGGAGAACCAGCCGGAGGAGATTCAGCGGTTTCTTTTTCAGACCTCGCTGCTGGATGAGTTTGATGCTGACCTGTGCGAGCAAGTGATCGGTCAGGCGTTAGGCGTTTCAGAGGATTGGGCGGCTCTCATGCAGCGGGCGCAGCGCAACAACCTCTTTGTTCTGCCGGTGGTGGAAGATCGTGTATGGCTGCGTTATCATCATCTATTCCGCGATTTCTTACAAAGCAGGATGGTTCAGAATCATCCGGAGGAGACGAAAAAAATTCGCCTCCGTCTGGCGAAATACTATTCACAATCTGAACAATGGGAGCTGGCGTATCAGGTCTACCGGCAGATCGGCAACCTGGACGAGACCGCCAGGATGGTCGAGCAGGCCGGTCGTTCGTTAATCGCCCGCGGCAGATTGCTCACCCTGAGGAGCTGGCTGGATGAGCTGCCTGACCGGTACTTCGAACAGTCGGCCAGGCTGGTCTCCCTGCGCGGGGTGGTCCAGGTAATGCTTGGCGATCCGCGCAACGGGATCGGAGTGCTGACCCGCGCAATCCAGATTCTGGAGGCAGGCGGCGACCGTGAAGTATTAGCCCATACCTACGTCCGCCGTTCGGGGGCGTACCGGATGATCGGCGATTATGCTCATGCTCTGGAGGACGCCGAGCGCGCCATCGAAATCGCCGACGAGCCGTCGATGGAGTGGGTGCGGGCGGGGGCATATTTTTCGAAGGGAACCATCTTGAACCTGACCGGGCATCTTAAATCCGCTCAGGAGTGGCTGAATAAAGCCCGCGAAGCGTACCAGGCGACAGGCGACCTTGAAACGGCATCGAAGGCAGCGATGGGATTAGCCCTGTCCTATCGCCACCTAGGACAGTATGCCACCGCCGAGGAAACTTATCGGGAGGTGCTGGGATATTATCAATCCACCGGGAATATCATCTGGCAGGCGAATCTGCTCAACAATTTGGGTGTACTGCACGCAATTGCAGGGGATTATGAAAATGCGCTGATCGAGATGGAGCGCTCGGTCGAATACGCGAAAATGGGCGGATATTTACGCTTGGAAGGATATGCCCTGGTTAGCCTGGGTGATTTGTTCAAAGACGTCAAAGCGTATAAAGAGGCTGACGAGGCATATTCTAAGGCCAGTTCGATCCTCAGCCAGATCAACGATCTCCTGTTGGAATTCTATATCAACCTGTCGATTGGCGAGCTGGAAATGATCCGCGGAAGGTACGCCCGCGCCAGAGAATTCATCGAACTCGCGCAGGAGTTGGCCGCCAGAACCAATTCGAAGTACGAAATCAACTTGTGCAGGGTATCCCTGAGCAGGTTAGCCTTCTTTCATCAAGACTTCCAGGGTGTGTTCTCCGAGATCCCTTCCGCTTTGGAGTTTTTCGATAAAGAGGGACACCATTTCGAGGCATGCCGATGCCGTCTATTGATTGGACTGGCGAATTACGCGAGTGGAAATATCCGCGAAGGAAACCGCGAATTGCTTGAGGTGATGGAAAATTTCCGGGACGAGGGGATGCAAAGCCTGCTGGCAAATCTGCGCAGTTTAGTTGAGATCGCCGTCGAGCGGGTTCAAAAATTTGACCTGGGGGAAATCTCCACGCCGCTCCTGTTATTGGAGCTGCGAGATTATGTGGAACGTTTTGAGCGCAGACTTCCCGGGCTGCGCAAGATGCTCCGCCGCCGCTCGCAGATCGTGCCGCTTTCCCCTCCAGAGCTGACCATCCTCACCTTCGGCAAAACGCAAGTGAAAATCGGCGACCATGTGATTACCGGGATGGAGTGGAAGTCACAGAACGCCCGCGACCTGATGCTGTTGTTATTGCTGCATCCCGAGGGCATGACGAAAGAAGAGGTTGGGGCGATTTTTTGGCCGGAATCCTCGCCAGATGAGTTGAAGCTGCGGTTTAAAAACACGATCTACCGTCTGCGCCACGCGGCTGGAAAAGATGTCGTCGTGTTTGAGGATGACATCTATACGTTCAACAGGGGGATGGATTACGAGGCGGACTTTGAAGCCTTTACCCGAGAAATCAATCTGGCCAAGGGCGCAGCTGACCCGGCGGATCAAATCAGCCACTACCAGGCTGCGCTGAAGCTTTATAAAGGTCCGTTCCTGCCAGACCTGTCTGACGAATGGGTGTTGACCGATAGGGAACGCTATCACCAAATGTATCTCGCCGGGATGTTAAGGGTGGCTGAATTGCATCTCGAAAGAGGCGAATTGGCCAGCGCGGTAAGCGTGGCAGGTCAGCTGCTGCTTGAAGATCCCTGCAACGAACACATGGTGCGGGTAGCCATGCGGGCGCATGCCGCGATGGGCAACCTCGCAGCGGTGGTGCGCCAGTATGAGATGTGCGTGCAGGCGTTGCGCGAAGAATATGGCACCTGTCCATCTCCGCAGACCGTGGAGCTATTCGCGGCGCTCTCGCGACCCCGGCGCGGCCGCGGAAGCGGGTCTGCTGGCGGTAAAACTTAATAGCGAACCCGCCGTACTTCATCAATATCCCGATTGATTGACCGGTGTTAGCAGGGATGGGGGAGCTCAAAAGAGGGGAAAACCTTACAGTTTTTTTATGAATTTTCCATGAATTTGGTAAATGCTGGCTTATTGAAGCCACCTTTGAAGCCTACCCCTTGCTAGAATGATTTTATCCAATCAATCTAAGAAGGAGTACCTAACATGAACAAGCTCGCGAAAACATACTCGGCATTCGTTGCAAAAGCCGGCAACTCGAAGGTCAAATTCGTCCTCTTCCTGTTGATTCTGGTCCTGTTTGTCCTTGGTTCTGGCGCGCCGGAGGATGGCGGCGGCATCCCCAACAGTCTGCCGTTTTTCTGGTTCTAACTTTCCCATTGGATGATCCTCGTCGTCGCGGTCTTCATCGGACTGGCTGCAGGCGTAATACGCGCTAGAGTTACAAAAAGACCGTATCAGCCTCAATCCCTCAAATTCATATGGCTGGTAGTTGGAGCCCTGGCTGCCCAGTGGATAGTCTTCGGATTCCATCCAACCCGTACGGTCATTCCAGATGCGTATGCCAGTTTCATCCTCGTACTTTCACAATTTTTACTGCTCGTATTTGCCTGGGCAAATCGCAGGCTCCCCGGTTTCTGGCTGTTAGGCGCCGGCTTGATCCTCAACCTCGCCGTCATTCTCCTGAACGGCGGGTGGATGCCCATCAGCCCGGACACCGTCCGCTGGTTGGCGCCGGACGCGGCGCCAGACGCCTGGCAGATCGGCGAAAGGCTCGCGTATGGAAAGGATAAAGTCCTGCTGGTTGAAACCACCCGGTTATGGATTTTGTCCGACCATCTCCGCACCCCTGATTGGTTTTCGTACCGGGTTGCATTCAGCGCAGGAGACTTGGTCATTGCAGCGGGCGCTGTATGGCTGTTGTGGTCCATCGGCGGGCCGAAACGGTCGATTGAATCAACCGGGAAACAATTATAGGAGACACTCTCATGACAAATAAACCAACTGATGTGTATAACAGCAGCCGCACAGATGCGCTCAAAGAATACAGCCGTATCCTGACCGCTGCGGTAATCAGCAGCCAGTTCCGTCAATTGCTGCTGACCAACCCCGCAAAAGCCATCGCAGCCGGATTCGGCGGTGAGGCATTCTGTCTCGAGAATGAAGAGAAGAACCGGGTTGCTTCGATTCGGGCGAACACCCTCGCAGATTTTGCCTTAGAGTTGAATCGGATGCAGGCCCATCGTTCAGCTTCAATTCATGCGCTGGCTGGAGATTAACTCACTTTAGTTCAACTCATCCTGGATTACATCGATACAAAGGTTACACTCCCATGGTAGCTGGAAAATTGGGTTTCACTGGCGAATTAAAAGCACGGCTGCAAACATTGAAAGCCTGGCCGCACGACCTACAGTTCGATTCCAGCGATCCGGTTATCCGCTGGATGGAGCTGGAAGGCTCATCCAGCATGCTGAACGAAATTGCCGTAAAAGCGGTCGATATATTGGGGGGCAATTCCTGCCAGATTGTGGTGTTAGCCAGCGGGGGAAGTTTCCGCTGCCAGGCGATGTATTGGAAGCGGGAAGCGCTCTTACCACGATCGTCTTCTCCAAGAGATTATTTTTGGGCGCAGCATTTGTTACAGCGGGTCGTTCTCAGCGATCGGCCGGTTCTAATTGACCACCGCGACCCGGTGATCTCTCGCGAAGAGCGGTACGCGCTGCGCGTTCACAGCCTTGAGAACCTGCTCATGATTCCAATGCGGCTTCAGACGGAACCTGTGGGAATATTCCTGCTGGCTTTTCAGCCGCTGGAATTATCCATGGAGAAGGTAAAACAGGCGCTGGCGATCGCAGATCAGGCCAGTAAAGCACTGCATCGCGAAGGATTGTTCTTCTCTGAAGAAGTCAGCATCATTGAGCTGGTCATGGTGCTGGGCGAAGCCATGCGCACCTGGGATCCGTCCACCGGTCTGCACTGCCGCAACATCACCTCCCTGGCTGAAAAAACCGCCATTAAAATGGGCTGCGATTTCCGTGAAATTCAAACCATCCGCCGGGCAGCCTATTTACACGATATCGGGAAAATGGGCATCCCGGAGCAGATTCTACAAAAACCCACTGAACTGAATGAGCGCGAGTGGAGCATCATGCGCCAGCATCCAAAAAGAGGCGCCAACATTTTGCGAACGATTTCGGGTTTGGCCGAGGTAGCTCGTTTGGTCGAGCTGCACCATGAGCACTACGATGGCAGCGGATATCCGTATGGATTAGCCGGAAAACAGATCCCTCTTGGAGCGCGAATTCTGACAGTTGTGGATGCTTATACGGCGATGACGGAAGACCGAGTCTACCGCAAGGCTCGCAGCCGAGA
>FWPV01008999.1_pt1 | contig 12656 bp, 12 predicted proteins | sample 2228371 | NCBI WGS metagenome assembly FWPV01 (sample SAMEA103939776, study PRJEB20133) | metagenome | reverse complement strand
GCTGTACCACGCCCGCGACGACGACCCGCGCCCGAAATGGTATGCCCTCACGATGTTCCCCTACCCATCGGGCGACCTGCACACCGGCCACTGGTACGCCATGGCCCCAAGCGACGCCGCCGCCCGCTATCGGCGCATGCGCGGCTACAACGTCCTCTTCCCCATGGGGTTCGATGCGTTCGGCCTCCCGGCGGAGAACGCTGCCATTAAGCGGGGCATCGACCCCAAGGAGTGGACCTACGCCAACATCGACCGGATGCGCGGGCAGCTCCGCATGATGGGAGCCTCGTTCGATTGGGATCGCGAAGTCATCACCAGCGACCCCGCGTACTACAAGTGGACCCAGTGGTGGTTCCTGAAGTTCTACGAGAAGGGCCTCGCCTACCGTGCGGAGGCGGCAGCCAACTGGTGCCCGGGCTGCCAGACCGTCCTGGCGAACGAGCAGGTGATTGACGGCCGCTGCGAGCGCTCCGATGACGTCGTCGAACGGCGCTTCCTCACGCAGTGGTTTTTCCGGATCACGGCTTATGCCGAAGAACTCCTGCGGTTCGATGGGATTGACTGGCCGGAACGCATCAAGGTGATGCAGACAAACTGGATCGGCCGCTCCGAGGGAGCGACGTTGCGCTTCCCGGTCGATGTCCCCGGTATCGATGAACCGCTCAGCGTGTTCACCACCCGCCCCGATACGGTCTTTGGCGCTACCTTCATGGTCCTCGCCCCCGAGCATCCGCTCGTCGAGCGCATCACGACGCCCGACTGCCGGGCGGCCGTGGAAGAGTATCGCGTCCACGCCAGTCGCCAGACCGAGATCGAACGCCTGTCAACCGAGCGCGAAAAGACCGGGGTGTTTACCGGCGCCTATGCCATTAACCCATTCAACGGGCGCCGTATCCCCATCTGGATTGCCGATTACGTGCTCGTGACCTACGGCACCGGTGCCATTATGGCCGTTCCCGCCCACGATGAGCGCGACTTCGCGTTCGCGCGGAAATACGGGCTCCCCGTTGTCCCCGTCTTCGATCACCCGGACATCGATGTCAGCAAGCCACTGACAGCGGCATTCACCCGTGGCACCCGGATGGTGAACTCCGGGCCGTTCGATGGGACGCCAGCCGACCAGGCCATCGCCCGGGTCATCGCCTACGCCGAGGAGCACGGCATCGGCACGGCCACCGTCACCTACCGCCTGCGTGACTGGCTCATCTCCCGCCAGCGCTACTGGGGGGCACCCATCCCCATTGTCCACTGCCCCGATCACGGCATCGTTCCCGTGCCGGAACGGGACCTGCCCGTCCTCCTGCCCGAGAAGGTCCGGTTCGATCCAACCGGGCAATCGCCGCTCACCCAGGTCGAGGAGTGGGTCAATGTGCCCTGCCCGATCGACGGCCGGCCGGCGCGGCGCGAAACGGACACCATGGACACGTTCATGTGCTCCAGCTGGTACCAGATGCGCTACATCGACCCTCACAACGACGAGGCGCCGTTCCGGCGCGAGCTCGCCCGCAAGTGGCTTCCCGTGGACCAGTACACGGGCGGCGCCGAGCACGCCGTGATGCACCTGCTCTACACCCGGTTCTTCTGGAAGGCTGCCCGCGACCTCGGCCTGGTCGAGGGCGATGAGCCGATGCTCCGCCTGTTCAACCAGGGAGTCATCCTCGGGCCCGACGGCAACCGGATGTCCAAGAGCCGGGGCAACGTGGTCGCCCCCGACGAGCAGGTTGCCCAGTGGGGCGCCGATTGCTTCCGCTGTCAGCTCATGTTCGTCGGCCCGTGGGATCAGGGCGGCCCCTACAACCCGACCGGCATGGCCGGCATCTCCCGCTGGCTCCATCGCCTCTGGTCGCTCGTGGTCGACCCGGTGGAGCTGGTTGATGCCCCGGACTCGCCTGCGGCCCGCGCTCTCCGCCGGTCGACCCACAAGACGATCCAGGCCGCCACCGAGGACATCGAGCACTTCCGCTTCAACACGATGATTTCGCGGCTGATGGAGCACTCCTCGGCGCTCCAGCGTGCCCGCGACACCGGCCCGATAGACCGCGCGGCATGGCAGGAAGGCATTCGCACCGCCCTGCTCCTCACCGCGCCCCTGGCGCCGCACATCACCGAGGAACTGTGGGAACGGATCGGCGGCCCGTACTCCATCCACACCCAGCCCTGGCCGGAAGCCGACCCCGAGCTGGCGAGGGACGAGGAAGTCGAGATCGTTGTGCAGGTCAACGGCAAGGTGCGCGACCGCCTCGTGGTTGCCGCCGATGCTGCCAACGACGACATCGCTGCCCGGGCGCGCGCCCTTCCGAAGGTCGCCGCTGCCCTCGACGGCAGGGAGCCGCGCCGGGTCATCGTCGTCCCGGGCAAGCTGGTGAACTTCGTTCTCTAGCCGGACTTTGTGTTTATGATAGGTTGGAAATCACCGGGAATTTACATTGGCAGGTGGACGTTCGGTGGCGTCCGAAGTACGGTGCACCTAGGCGACCGGCTGCAACCCGCCGAGCAGTCCGTGGACGCCTGGGAGGACCTATGCAAATCAAAAAGAATCCGCGCGAGGGCGCCTACGCCGAGACCGTCAGCAGGTACGAGCGGGAACGCCTGACCGCCGAAGCCGACGCCTACGCGGAGACGGCCGGCGAGGCAGCGTACGCTCGCCAGGTCCCGGGGCGCGCGCCACTCCCGGGAGCACCCCGCGTCGAGGAACCCCGTGCCGAAGCGCCGGCCCGGAGCGAGAGCATCATCGACCGGCACTCTTCGTTCGATGGTCGCTTCGAAACGGAGCAGGATTTGCGCATCGAGGGCGCCATCAGCGGGGAAGTCATCTGTCGCGGCATCCTCACGCTGGAAAAGGATGCCTCGGCCCGTGCCCGGGTCCAGGCCCGTGAGGCGACCCTGAAGGGGCGGCTCGAAGGTGACATCGTTTGCTCAGGGCGCCTGACCATCGCGGCCACCGCGGTGGTTACCGGCACCATCCGGGCGCCCATCCTGGTGGTGGAAGAAGGAGCGTCCATCTCTGGGAACGTCGACACGACGCAGAAGGCCGCCGAGATCGTGACTCGCACCGCGAGTCGGGCGGGGGATGTTGCCACAACCGAAGGCGGGGCTGCCGCGCGCCCGCAGCGCCGAGAGACGCCTTCCTTTGCGCTCGTTTCGAGTGAAGCTGAGCCGGCCGTCGTGGAACGGCGCTAGGCAGCCGACCCAGCACGCCCGGCGCAGCTCTACGTTCCATGCCGTGACGTGCGGGGAGCCGACTGATACTCCCCGCACGCTCGTGGCTGGTTGCAACGATGCCCCGTTCGCTTTCTGGCGCAGGGATTGTCAGGTCACAGTGAAGTAAACAACCCCGTCCTTAACCCACGTATTTGCGCTCTTGCCGATGCGCTTGGCCGCTCGGCTCACACGCATCGCAATCGCGCGCGGAGTTTCTCCCTTGGCTGGCACCAGTTTGCCGGCCTGCCCCTGCTTCACCTGCTGGACGTAGTGCTCGTACTCGCGCATACGAGCGGCGAGGCGCCCGGTTTGCCGAGCCGGGCGCGGCGCCTCGGTGTCTTTAATGACACTGAACTCAGCCATGATGTATCGACTCCCTGGCAACACGCCATGCTGTGGATTTGCCGCTCCACCCGGAGCTTAGCGCAATCCACTCGCACTGCCAATTGCTGGTCGGAACTGGAAAAGGTCATCCATCGTCACGCTCGATGTGCTCGATGTTTTCACGAACTGATGTCAGCAACTGCGTGAGCAGGCGCTCAAGGCGCTGGAGTACCTCCCTGGTGTAGCGGTTCAGGTTCTCCAGTTCCTGGCGCGTCGCCTCGGCCGCTTCGCTCAGGTGCGCGGCGGCGGTTGCGTCCGCTTCTGCCACGATCTGCCGGGCCCGAGCCTCTGCGTCCATGATCAGCTGCTGCGCCCGCTCCTGTGCGGCACGTGACAGCGCGTGTTCCTCGATGAGCCGTGCCCGCTCCTGCTCGGCCCGCTCCATCGTCCGGCGCGCTGAGAGGTGCGCGTCGTCGATAATCTGCTGCCGCGCTTCCAGCACCTGCTGAGCCTGCCGCAGGTCGGCCGGAATCGCGAGGCGCAGCTGGTCGATGAGGTCGAGCAGGCGGCGCCGGTCCACCACCAGGTTGCCGCCGACCGGAAGGCGCCGCGATTCGAGCACGAGCTGTTCAAGCTCATCGATGAGGCCGAGAAACTCGAGCTGCGGCCCCTCCGGGCTCACGGTTACTCCTGTCCGAGCTTCGCCCGCAGCGCGGCTCGGACGTGTGGCGGCACCAGGTCCGCCACGTCGTAGCCAAGCCGCGAGACTTCGCGGATGCGACTCGCGCTGATGTACAGGAACTCCTGGTTTGCCATGAGAAACACCGATTCAAGGTGTGGCGCCATCTTTCGGTTCATCATGGCCATGTCAAATTCGACCTCGAAATCGCTGACCGCGCGAATACCACGCACAATCGCCACCGCTCCCTTCCGCTTGGCGAACTCGACAGTCATCTCATCAAAGCCCTCTACTTCCACCGTGGGCAGGTTCGCCACCGCCTGCTTCACCATGTCAATGCGCTCTTCCCACGTGAACATCGTCGCCTTGTCGCGCCCCTTCACGACGGCAACGATGACGCGGTCGAAGAGGTGCGTCATGCGCACAATCAGGTCGAGGTGCCCGTTGGTGACCGGGTCGAAGCCGCCCGGGTAGACTGCGATCCTCATTCCCCCTCCGGATGGGCGTAGAAAGCAATAGCGCTGTCGCCGTAGGTGCGGCGCTCGACGAGCTGCAGCCCGGCCGGCCGCACCGGCGGATTGTACCGGCTTCCGTGCTCGAAGACGATGATGCCCCCGGGCGCCAGCATCGGAGCGAGGCGGACCAGGACTTCCTCACGATGGGCGTCATCGTACGGGGGGTCCATGAAGATGAGGTCGTATTCACCCTCGAGCCGCTCCAGCGCCCCCGGCAGGCGACCACGCAGGACCGTTGCCTGCCCGGCAAACCCGGTCCGCGCCAGGCTCTGGAGGATGGCCTCGGTGCAGGCTGCTTCACCTTCGAGGAAGGTGGCGTGTGCCGCTCCCCGGCTCAGCGCTTCGATCCCCAGGGCTCCTGTCCCGGCGTACAGGTCCAGCACGCGTGCCCCCTGCACACGCGATCCGAGGATGTTGAACAGCGCTTCTCGGACGAGGCCCGAGGTGGGCCGCAATCGCACGCCCCGGGGTTCGACGAGCGGAACGCCGCGGGCCCGCCCGCCAGCCACCCTCACCCCTCTCCCGGCCATCAGTTCCCGCCTCCTGGAGTGGGGGAGGGTGTGGCGGCCGGTCGCGGGCGGACGACGACGTCGACCGAGTTCTCGAACAGCGCCACTCCATCGCTCAGCGTGAGGGAGACGGTGTAGGTGCCGGGCTCCGCCGGAGTGAACCAGCGCGCCGAACCGCGCCCCGTGTCTTCGATGGTGCCCCCGGAAACGGCCCATCGCGGCTTCAGATCCTCGCCGTTCGGCTGCTGCAGCGTCGGGAGCCCGCTCGTTATGAACGGGATGAGCCCCTGCCAGATGTCGCCCAGCAGCACGTTCTCGGAGGCATCCTCGATGGCAACTCCGCCGAGCTTGAACGTCGGGATCAGCTCCAGCTTGAAGCCGATGCTGAACACGTTCTCGATGTATACCGTACGGCTCCCGCCGCCCTGCGGCTGCTTGTAGCTGAACGCCACGGTTGCGGTCTCGGGGTACCAGCGGATGCCGGTAAGCCCCTCATCGCGGTCGATGTTCGTGCCCGCCACGTCGATTTGCGTGCTCGTGGTGATGGCGTCGGCCTGGGCGCGCACCGAAATCCGCGTCGCGATGTTCATCGCATCGACGAGTGTGAGGCGCGTAATCGCATCGCCACCCGTTTCAATCGAGTACGGCGAGACGGTAAGCACCAGCTTCGAAGGCGGAACGCGCTCGGTGAGGTGGCGCAGCACATCCGGCATGACAAGGCGATACGTTGCCGGGTCAAGGTAGGGCGCGATTTTTACCAGGTCGACGCGTTCGGCGATGGCCTGGTAGTCGTACGCACCCTCGTCGATGCGCGCCTGGGTCTTGATTGGGCTGGGGAGGGTGACGGTCAGCTTCTTCCCCTGGCCATGCAGGGCATCGGCAAGCTCGCCGATGAAGAGCGTGAACGAGGTGCGCTGGGTCACGGGCAGATCGAGGTAGGCGATGTCGATGCCGCTCAGCCCGAGCTCGTTGACGCGCGCCACGATCTGCCGGACGTGGTTCGTCCTCGAGGTGGCGTCGGCCAGGACCGTTTCGACGATTGCAACCTGCCCGGCGACCGAAGCATTGGCCGCGACCACGGGGTAGATGTCGTAGCCGCGGCCCGAGCTCACGGTGCGGGTCAGCTCGCCGGCAATCCCGCCATCAGCGGCCGGGGCGAAGTCGATCGGGTGCACAATCGTCACGTGAGGCTCGGCTGCGCGGTTGAGCGTCGCGTTGTGGGGGATGTAGGCCACTACCTCACCGGCGGGCGTGTTGCGGCGCAGCACCGCGATGACCGCTGGCGCTTCCTTTAGCGTGCCCACGACGACGGAGCCCTGTGCGTCGAGTACCGCCGGCGCGATCGGGTCCCAGCGCTGAGCCGTCTCGTCGTACTTGAAGAAGCTGAGCATGCGCCCGTCGGTGGCGGGCCGAAGCAGCGCCGCCTGCACCTGGAGGTCGAAGCCCGGCTGGGTCGGCGTTGCCTTCGGGTTGAGTTCGAAAATGCGCGAGGCGAACTCATAGCCCTCGGGTGCAGCGATCGAGCGATCGGAAGGGCAGTACACGTCGACGCACTCGGCATTCCCGCACACCCGGGCCACCACGAACCATACGATGGCCGCAACGCCGAGCAGGATCAGGCCGAGCATCGCCACCCGGGCGCCCGGGCGCTGGTTCGAACGGCCACCGAAGGCCGGGCCGCTGCCGCCCGCGCCCCATGGCAGGCGCCCGCCGCCGCGCATCACCGGGCTGGCACCCTCTTGGGGCGTGGGGCGTCGGTCTTACCGTTGCGCAAGGCGCACCTCGGCCTCGATTATGCGGCCGTTCCGATTGAGCACAACCTTGACCGTCTCACCCGGCCGGTGCTGCAAGAGCGCGTTGAGGAGCGGCGTCTGTGCATCGACGGCGGCATCGCCCAGCTGCACGATTACATCGCCGGCCCGGATCCCGGCCTCTGCGGCGGCACCTCCAGGTACGAGGCTGAGAATCACAGCGCCACTCTTCGCCGTGATGGCAGGAAGGCGCTCGGCCGTCTCCTCGTTGATGTCGACGTGTTCCGCCTGGAGGGACGGCCGGGGTATGGGTCCGCGGGCCGCGATGATCTGCCCGGCAATCTCCATGACTCGCTCCGAGGGAATGGCGAACGCGACGCCCTCGATCGGCAGCCCGCTTGCGCTCTGCCGGAGGATGGTCGTTGGCATGCCGACGAACTGGCCGGAGAGATTGACCAGCGCGCCCCCGCTATTCCCGCTGTTCACCGGCGCGTCGACCTGGATGATGTCGTCGTGACGCGTACCGTTCAGTACGCGCGAACGGTTGACCCCGCTCACGATCCCGGCGGTCACCGAACCGAACAGCTCGCCGAGGGGATTCCCAATCGCGATGACGGTGTCACCCGGGCGAAGCCGCCCGGAATCGCCAATCTCGATCGGCTGCAGGCCGACGGGTGCGACCTGCAGCACCGCGACGTCGTTGAATGGGTGGTCGTGCCCGATGAGCACTGCCGGGCGCTCGCTGCCATCGGCGAAGACGACCTTCAACTGGTCCGTCCCCATTACCACGTGGGCGTTCGTTACGATGTACCCTTCCGGGCTCACCACCACGCCGCTGCCAACGTCGAGCGCACGCCGTGTGGCGCTCTCGATGCGGACGACCGACGGGAGCGCCTTTTGCGCCGCATCGGCGACGGCCGTGGAGATGTCAACCTGGATGGAACCGGGCGCCGCCGGCGCGGGCCCGTCACCATCGCCGCCGGTGTCCGGGCGCGTCGCCAGCGAGACCAGCCCACCAGCGACAAACCCCGAGACTGCCGCCACCGCAAGGGTGAACCAGAGCGAGCCGAACACGCCGCGCGCCCGTCGAGGGGGAGCGACTGGCTCGGCCGGCTCGTTGGCGGTCCGCGATTCAACCGGCGCTGCCGTCTCGGTGGGCGGGCGTTCCCGGTCGACGGGTGGCCGCCAGATACTTCCTCCCTGCGAGGGGCCACCGGACCCGTCTGTCATGCCTGCTCCTGCGCTGTGAATTGCCCGGGGCTGCTCTGCGCCGATATACTCGGGCCGGGACTGAGGCATTGCGCGGCCTCAGTTCCTTTGTTCTCCCGCGCAGTGAGTAGGGTACGACATGACCGACAAGCCAGTTCCGTTGACCCGTGAAGGTAAGGCAAAGCTCGAGCAGGAGCTGGAGCAGCTGCGCATCCGCCGCCGCGAGGTGGCGGAGATGATCCACAACGCGCAGGAGCAGGGCACGAGCCAGGCTGACGCCGAGTACGATGACGCGAAGCTCGAACAGGGGCGCGTCGAGGGCCGCATCCTCGAAATCGAGGATATCCTCCGGCGGGCCAAGATCATCGACGAGGAGGTCGCGCACCGCGCGGGTCGCGTCGTCGTCGGCTCGACCGTTGAAGTCGACCAGGACGGCGTTATCCGCCAGTACCGCATTGTCGGCGGCCCCGAGGCGGACCCACTCAACGGCAAAATCTCCAACGACTCACCTGTCGGGACGGCTCTCCTCGGCAAGGCGGTCGGCGATGTGGTGTCCGTCAACGTTCCCAAGGGCGTCATCAAACTGAAGGTCCTCAAAATCGACTGAGCGCGCGGTCGCACCGAAAATACCGTGACGGGCCGCCAGCGAGCGGCCCGTCGCCGTGAAGGAGCACCCTGTGGATGACTTGATGGCGCAGCGGCTCGCCAAGCTCGATGAGCTGCGGCGCCTTGGCATCGACCCGTATCCGCCACGCTGGGAGCGAACCCACACCTCGCGCCAGGTCATTGGCCTGGTCGAAGCGCTCCCACCCGAGGTGCACGAGGTCGCTGGGGTCACGGTGCGCGTCGCCGGGCGCGTCATGGCGCGCCGCGACATGGGGAAGGCAACCTTCATCGATCTCCTCGATGGCGACGGCCGGCTGCAGGTGCTCCTCCGCCGGGACGTCTGCGAGGGGTACGACCTCCTGCGGCTCATGGACCTCGGCGACTTCGTCGGGATCGTTGGCACGCCGATCCGCACACGGACCGGCCAGCCCACCGTCCAGGCCACGTCCTGGGCGATGCTCGCGAAGTCACTTCATCCGCCCCCGGAAAAGTACCACGGCCTCACCGACCCGGACCTGCGCCAGCGGCGGCGCTACCTCGACCTCATGGCGAACGAGGAGACGCGCCGTGTGTTCGAAATTCGTAGCAGGGCCGTTGCCGCGATCCGCCGCTTCCTCGATGACCGCGGCTTCCTCGAGGTCGAGACCCCCATCCTGCAGGTCTCGGAAGGCGGTGCGGCTGCCCGGCCGTTCGTCACGCACTTCAACGCACTCGATGAGCCGCGCGTCCTCCGCATCAGCCTCGAGCTCCACCTCAAGCGTCTCCTCGTGGGCGGATTCGAGCGCGTCTACGAAATCGGGCGCAACTTCCGCAACGAAGGCATGAGCTTTAAGCACAACCCTGAATTCACCATGCTCGAGTCGTACGAGGCCTACGCCGATTACAACGACGTCGCCGAGATGACCGAGCAACTCATCAGCACCGTGGCGAAGCAGGTACTCGGCACCACCACCATCGAGTTCCGGGGACAGCGCATCGACCTGCAGCCGCCCTGGCGCCGGATGACGTTTATCGAGGCGCTGCGCGAGTTTGGCGGACCGAGCAGATGGGCTACGGCAAGCTCGCCGACGAGGCGATGTCGCACTACGTCGAGCCGAACCTCATCCAGCCGACGTTCCTCCTCGACTACCCTGTCGAGCTCTCGCCCCTTGCCAAGCGCAAGCCCGGGAATCCCCGCCTCGTCGAGCGGTTCGAGTGTTTCATTGCGGGGTTCGAGTGCGGCAATGCGTACACGGAGCTGAACGACCCGCTCGACCAGCGCCAGCGGTTCGAGCACCAGCTCCAGTTGAAGGCCGCGGGCGACGACGAGGTCGAACTCGTCGACGAAGATTTCCTGTTCGCCCTCGAACACGGGATGCCCCCCACCGGTGGGTTCGGAATGGGCATCGACCGCTTCGTCATGCTCCTCACCGGTCAGCCATCAATCCGGGATGTGATCCTCTTTCCCCCGGTGCGCGCGGTGGAAGGCTGATGGAGCGGCCCGTCGAACGTCACCACACCGCGACCGCCTACGTGGTCGCCGAAGGACGCACCCTTCTGCTGTGGCACCGGGGGCTCCAGATGTGGCTGCCGCCCGGGGGCCACCTCGAGCCGAACGAGGACCCCGTGCAGGGTGCCGAACGGGAAGCGCGCGAAGAGGCGGGCCTGGCGGTTGACGTCCTGCGGCCGCCGGGGCTCATCGCCGTCGATCGCCCGCTCGTGCTCCCGCCGCCGGCCGTGATCCTGGTCGAGGATATCGTTCGCCCCGACCAGCCGTTTCACCAGCACATCGACCATGTCTACTTCACCCGGGTGCGCGGCGCGGTCGATTTCGCAGCCCCCGTGCCACATGGGCCCCACTGCTGGGTCACCGCGGAGGAGCTGAGCCGACCTGCGGTTGCGCTCCCGTCGCCCGGTGGTACGCTCGTGCCCGTCGCCGAGGACGTCCGGCTGCTCGGGCTGCAGGCCATCGCCGCCGCCGCGTCCTGGGAGAGCACGGCCCGATGCTGAGTCTGCAATTCATCCGAGAGAACACCGAACGCGTTCGCCGCGACATGCTGCTGCGCAACGCCGACGTCAACATCGACCGGATCCTGCAGCTCGACGAACAGCGGCGCGGCCTCCTTCAACAGGTCGAGTCGCTCCGAGCCCGGCGCAATGCCGCCAGCAAAGCAATTGGCGCATCTCGCGACCCCGCGGAACGGGAACTGCGCATCGCAGAGATGCGGCTCGTCGGCGAAGAGATTGAGCAGCTGGAAACGCGCCTGCGGACCATCGAGGAGGAACTCCAGCGCCGCCTCTACGAAGTTCCGAACATCGTCGACGACGCCGTGCCGCGCGGCCCCGACGAAACCTGCAACGTCGTGGTCGAGACGGTCGGGGAGCCCCGCCCAATGGCGTTTGCGCCCCGCCCCCACTGGGAACTGGGCGAACTGGTCGATGGGCTTGACATCGAACGGGGCGCCCGGATGTCGGGGTCGCGCTTCTACGTGCTGAAAGGCCCGCTCGCTCGCCTGCAGCGTGCCCTCATCCAATTCATGCTCGATGAGCACGTTGCCGCCGGGTTCACCGAAGCGTACGCAGGGAGACGTACGTGCCGTACATGCTCTCGGAGGCGTCGCTGCTCGCCTCCGGGCAGCTCCCGAAGTTTCGCGACAACCTCTACCGCGATGCCGAAGAGGACTTCTACTTCATCCCTACGGCTGAGGTTGCGCTCGTCAACTACCATCGCGATGAGATCATCCCGCCGGGCCAGCTTCCCCAGCGATTCGTCGCGCACACGCCATGCTTCCGCCGCGAAAAAATGAGCGCTGGCCGGGATGTCCGTGGCATCAAGCGGGGGCACCAGTTCGAAAAGGTCGAAATGTTCGTCTACTGCGAGCCGGAATCGAGCGCTGCGGAGCTGGAGCGCCTCGTCGAGCGCGCGAAGCACATCGCGGCTGCCCTGGAGCTTCCGCATCGTGTCGTGGCGCTCTGCAGCGGCGATCTTGGTTTCAACGCGGCTCGCACCTTCGATCTCGAAGTGTGGGCGCCTGGCCAGGGCGAGTGGCTCGAGGTCAGCTCGGCATCAAATTGCCTCGATTTCCAGGCGCGCCGCGCCAACATTCGCTACCGCCCCGGGCCCGATTTGCCGCCGCGTCACCCCCACATGCTCAACGCCTCGGGGCTGGCGCTCCCGCGCACGGTCATCGCGGTGATGGAGAATTACCAGCAGCCCGATGGCAGCATTGTGGTCCCGGGGGTTCTGCGGCGGTACATGGGCACCGACGTCATCCCGGCTGTCCGGCCACCCCGGCCTTAACCGGGACGTTCCCCACTGTCTACGTTTCACACGGAAGTTACAGCGCGTTCGCCCTCGCTTGATCACGGGAACACCGGGCCGGTCCACACTCGTCCTATCCCCGAACGTCACACTACCCCGGGCGGACTGGAGAGATGCAGATGCACCCATGTAGCAGGAAGCTGGGAGCCGCACTCGTTGCGGCACTCATCGCAGGCGGTTCCATCACCGGCGGAGCCCTCGCCCAGTCGGCTCCTGAGCCGCCGTCACGCTTCGCCGGCGCCGTAACCATCGACGGCCAGCCGGCCGCGCCGGGCACCCCGGTCGAGGCGCGGGTCGGCGACGTCAGTTGCGGCGTCACCACGGTCTTTGCCTCGGGCGGGCAGTCGCGCTACGTCATCGACGTTGCCTCGGCAGCGAGCCAGCCGGGCTGCGGCACGCCGGGCGCGACCGTTACGTTCGTCGTCGCCGGGCGACCGGCCGGCCAGGTAGGGAGCTGGCGGAACTTCGAACTCAGCCAGCTTGACCTTGCGGTCACCAGCCCCACCCCCACGCCGACCACGGCGCCGGCTGCCACCCCGACCCCGCGCCCGCCGGTCGCCG
>FWPV01005306.1_pt1 | contig 12658 bp, 13 predicted proteins | sample 2228371 | NCBI WGS metagenome assembly FWPV01 (sample SAMEA103939776, study PRJEB20133) | metagenome | reverse complement strand
TCGGCGGCTGAAATCCCTGTGGTAATCCCACTCCTGGCATCGATTGAGACCGTGAAGGCAGTCTGAAACCTCGAGGTGTTTTCCGATACCATCATGGGAAGACGAAGCTCGTTCAGTCTCTCCTCCGTGAGCGAGAGACAGATGAGGCCCCTTCCATATTTTGCCATGAAGTTGATGGCTTCAGGCGTCACCTTCTCTGCAGCCATCGTGAGGTCACCCTCATTCTCGCGATCCTCATCATCGACAAGGATCACCATTTTGCCTTCCCGAATGTCCTTGAGCGCTTTTTCGATTGTGCTGATCATCTGCTCCCTCACTCCTTCTCCAAGAAACCGTGTTCTTTAAGGAAAGCGAGGTCAATTCCTTTAGAATTCGGACGCCCACTCCCTAACATCTTTTCCACATATTTCGCCAGGATATCGGCTTCGACGTTCACCTCATCGCCGGTTCTCTTCTCCATTAGGGTTGTCTTCTGAAGGGTATAAGGGATCAGCGTTAAACGAATCCAATCCTCTCCGCACTCATTCACCGTTAAACTGATTCCGTCGATAGCGATCGATCCTTTCTCCACGACATAGCGAGCGATGGAAGGAGGAATACGAATCCTCATCTGAAGCGATTCCCCTTGGAATCCCCTCTCGCGAATCGTTCCGATTCCGTCCACATGGCCCGTTACAAAGTGACCTCCCAGTCGACTAGAAAATTTCAGTGCCCTCTCCAGGTTAACGAAATCCCCCTCCCTCAGCCTGCCGAGGGTTGTTCTTAGGAGACTTTCGGGAGAAAGGTCCACGGAAACAGCCGAACCCTCTTTCTGGACGATGGTAAGACAAACACCGTTTACATTAATACTATCACCCACTTGCGTGTCTGTCAAATCAAAGGGAACCTCCAGGGTCAAACGCTTCATCTCTCCGCGTCGCTCAACCCTTCGTACCCTTCCCTTATCCTCCACAATCCCAGTGAACATCTTGATCCCCGACGATGAACGATACAGGATGGGCTCTCATCCTGTGGCCTATACCTATTCCTCCGTCGGACGAGAACGGCTCAAATAGCCCTCAATCAGGATATCCTCCCCCATTTTTCTCACCTTCAGTTCAGTGACCGAAATGGCTTGGGCAAGATCAAGGGTTCCCTCTCCTCCAAAGATTCCTGGTGCATGGGCGTCACCGATGATCTTGGGCGAGAGAAAGAGAACGATTTTGTCGACCAAACCACGGTCAAGAAAGGCACCATTGAGTCGACTCCCTCCCTCTAACAGCAAGCTGGTCAAACCCATTTCGCCTAATTTCATCAGAGTCGACCCGATGTCAACCCTCCCCGCCTCAGAATCCATAACCAGGATACGAACTCCCTTCCTCTCGAGTCGTTCTCTCTTCTCTCTCGGGGCCATCTCGGTCGTAGCGATGATCGTCTTCGAAGGAGCGAGGTTGATGACCTTGGCCTCTTCAGGGATCCTCAATCGACTATCGAATATGATCCGATAGGGGTCTCTCCCCCCTTTAACTCGGGCGGTCAGCATCGGATCGTCTTTCAAAACCGTTCCGATGCCAACAACGACCCCGTCAACTTGATTCCTGAGGCGATGGACAAACCCTCGGGAGGTCTCACCTGTGATCCATTTCGAGTCCCCCTGTCTCGTCGCCAGCTTTCCGTCAAGGGTCGCTCCCGCCTTTAAGATGACAAACGGTCGCCGTTCGACGATATACTTACAGAAGGCTTCATTCAGCCTATAACAGGCTTCCTCCAGAACGCCCACGGTTACATCGATGCCCGCCTTCCTTAGGAGGGCGATTCCTTTCCCTTTGACCAGCGGGTTCGGATCCTCCATTCCAATGACCACTCTCTTCACCTCGGCATCGATCACTGCAGGCGCACACGGTGGGGTCTTCCCGAAATGGGTACACGGTTCGAGGTTGATGTAGAGGGTGGCTCCCCTGGCTTCCCTCCCCGCCTTTGTCAACGCAACGATCTCAGCGTGAGGCTCCCCCGCTCGGGCATGGTAGCCTTCTCCAACCACTTTCCCCCTTTTCACCAAAAGGGCCCCCACCATTGGGTTGGGGGACGTCCTTCCCCTCCCCCGTTCGGCCAGGCGAAGCGCCCTGCGCATCCATCGTTCATCCTCCACGATCGACACCATTCAATGGATCGCAATCCGAACACCGAAATTGAGATTTCGGGCTTCGAGATTACTTCTTTTTTGTCTCTTCGTTCTTACGGTTTGCAAGCAGTTCCTTCAATTCGTCCATGAATTCCTGGGTATCCTTGAATTGGCGGTAGACGGAGGCAAAACGAACATAGGCCACCCCATCCAACCGATGGAGTTCGTCCATCACCTTATCACCGATTTCGGAGCTCTTGATCTCCCTTTCCCCCTTTTCCTGGAAATACTGCTCGATTCGGCTGACGATCTTTTCGATCACATTGATGCTGATGGGTCTTTTCTCGCATGCCTTCCTCAAACCGTTCAGAATTTTCATGCGATTGAAGACCTCCCTCCTCCCATCCTTCTTGATCACCATTGGAAGGGCCTCTTCTGCCCTTTCGCTCGTTGTAAATCGTTTCCTGCAGCCGAGACACTCCCTCCTCCGACGAATCGTCTCCCTGTCCTTGCTGAGACGGGAATCGACCACTTTACTCTCCGGATGGTTACAGAAGGGGCATTTCATGGCCGCCTCATGTCTTGAGGTTGGGGGGCGAGACGCTTTCACCCTTCGGACGAACGTCTCCTCCGAAACCTCTCGACCTTCACCCTCGATTCTTTTAACATCCGCTGAGCGAGCTCGTCCGCGTAGCCCTCCTCAAAGACGATCCTTTGGATGCCTGCGTTGATAATCATTTTCGAACAGATGATGCAGGGATGGTTTGTGCAGTAGAGGGTCGCCCCGCGAATCTCCACCCCATGGTAGGCCGCTTGGATAATGGCATTCTGTTCTGCGTGAAGCCCGCGGCAAAGTTCATGGCGTTCTCCAGATGGGACGCTCATCTTTTCTCGGAGACAGCCGATATCCAAGCAGTGGTCCAATCCTGACGGAGCTCCATTATAACCCGTCGCAAGGATCTTTTTATCCCTCACCAGCACCGCCCCAACCTGCCTGCGCACACAGGTGGAACGTTTCGCAACGAGGTGAGTGATATCCATGAAATATTCTTCCCAGGTGGGTCGACGGGAGTGATCTTTCTTTTTTCTTTTCGCTTTCAAAGGGGAGCCAACAAAATGAATGGAATATGAAGCACCAAAGTTCAAAGGTCAAAAAGTTCAGGATGTCGGTCTCTAAAATGAACGGGTATTAGGATTTCGAAATCCGTCCTTTGGGCTACTCCTTGAAATTTCGCTTTTCGAGGGCTTCGATCTTCTCGAGGCGTCGTTGATGTCTGCCACCTGCGAAGGGCGTGCTCAGCCAAACGCGAACGATCTCCCTTGCCAGCTCCTTTCCAATCAAACGCCCTCCCATCACCAGGATATTGGCGTCGGTGTGTTCCCGGCTATACCGGCACGAATAGAGATCGTTCACCAGAGCCGCTCTCACCCTTCGGAATTTGTTGGCCACGATCGACATTCCGATCCCGGTTCCACAGATCAGAATCCCTTTTTCCAACTCCCCCTTTGAAACCTTTTCGGCCACCAAGCTACCGTAATCGGGGTAATCCACCGAGTCCTCGCAGAAGGTTCCGAAATCCGTCACCTCGACGCCCAAGGATTGGACGAGCCTTTTGATTTCCTCCTTCAGCTCAAAGCCGCCATGGTCGCATGCCAATCCAATCTGCACGTTTCTACCCTGTATACTTCTTAAAAATGAGGGTTGCGTTCGTCCCGCCGAATCCAAAGGCATTGGACATGGCGACCTCTATCGGCTGGCGTCTCGCCACGTTGGGAACGTAATCCAGGTCGCATTCGGGATCCGGTTCCTCATAGTTAATCGTCGGCGGGAGGATCCCGTCCCGGAGACTGAGAATTGTGAAGATCGCTTCCGTGCTTCCCGCTGCTCCCAAGAGGTGGCCGGTCATCGATTTGGTTGCGCTGATCGGCACCTTCTTGGCATGCTCGCCGAGGACGGTTTTGATGGCTTGAGTCTCGGTCACATCATTCAGGGGAGTGGAGGTTCCGTGGGCATTGATGTAGTCAATATCACTTGGACTCAACCCCGCATCTCGGATTGCCATCTTCATGCACCTGGCCGCCCCCTCCCCGCCCGGCGGAGGTGCCGTGATGTGATAGGCATCTCCTGTGTATCCGTAGCCCACGATTTCGGCATGGATCTTCGCCCCCCGCCTCAAAGCGAACTCTAACTCTTCCAGAATGAGGACGCCTGCTCCTTCAGCCACCACGAAGCCATCCCGATTCTTTTCGAAAGGGCGGCACGCTTTTTGCGGCTCTTCGTTCCGGGTCGAAAGGGCTTTCATCGCATTGAAACCGGCAATCGTCAAAGGGGTAATGTTGGCCTCTGTTCCCCCGGCGATCATGGCCTTGGCGTCCCCATAAAGGATGGCGCGATACGCATCTCCGATACAGTGGGCCCCGGTCGCGCAGGCCGTCACGACACAGGTATTCGGTCCCTTTGCCCCGAACTGAATGGCGATCTGCCCAGAGGCCAAGTTGGCAATAAGCATAGGAATAAAGAAAGGGGTGATTCGGCCAGGTCCCTTTTGCAAAAGAACCTGATGGTATTTCTCGATGCTCGGCAGTCCCCCTAATCCTGTGCCAACGATCACCCCCACCTCTTCCGCATTCTCCGGCGTAATCTTCAGTTGGCTATCCTCCATGGCCTCTTTCGTTGCTGCCAAGGCGTATTGGATGAAGAGGTCCATTTTCTTGATCTCTTTCTTCTCAATGTAGTTTTCTGGGTTGAACCCTTTCACCTCGGCTGCGATCCTCGTCTCGAAACCGTTCGGATCGAACCGGGTCAGAGGACCGATCCCGGACTTCCCTTCGCAGATGTTCTTCCATGCGGTCTCGACACCGATCCCGTTAGGGATAACCAGTCCTAACCCAGTGACCACAACCCTCTTTTTCAAAGGATCACCCCTTCCCCGTAGGAAATCTTCTTGGTGGATGCCCCAAAGAGTGGATCTTAGGCATTGATACGCGACTGGATATACTCGATCGCGTCCCCTACCGTCAGAATCTTCTCCGCATCCTCGTCGGAGATCTCCATGTTATACTCCTCTTCCAAAGCCATGACTAACTCGACGAGGTCGAGGGAATCCGCTCCCAAGTCATCTACGAACTTCGCCTCTAAGGTCACCTCGTTCTCGTTCACCCCCAGTTGCTCCACAATGATCTCCTTCACCCTTTTCTCAATGGACATGAAATCACCTCCTCACATATAGATGCCACCGTTCACATTTAACACTTGACCCGTAATATAATTCGCCGATTCGGAAACGAGGAACAGCACGGCCTCCGCAACATCCTCCGGCTTGCCCAAGCGATCCATTGGAATCAATCGTCTCAGCTCCTCCTTGACTTTGTCCGGAAGTGCATCGGTCATCGGGGTCTCGATGTAGCCCGGAGCAATGGCGTTGACATTGATTCCTCTCTGAGCAAACTCCCTGGCGACCGTTTTTGTGAAACCGATCACCCCCGCCTTCGAAGCAGCGTAATTTCCCTGTCCCACATTTCCCATCTCGCCTACGACCGATGCGATATTGACGATCTTCCCACTTCTCTGCTTCGACATATGGCGGACGACTGCCTTCGTACAATTGAACGTCCCTTTAAGATTGATGTTGAGGACAGTGTCCCAATCCTCCTCAGTCATTCGGAGGATCAATCTATCCCGGGCAATCCCTGCATTGTTGACCAAGATATCGACCCGTCCAAATCGGGCGATCACCTCTTCGACCATCCTCTCCACTTCGTCCCATTTGGCCACATCGACCTTACACGCCATCGCCTTCCGACCCAGTCCCTCGACTTCCCTTGCGGTCTCTTCGGCCTTTTCGAAATTGATGTCCGAGACAACGATATCGGCGCCGTTTCGAGCCAGAAGAAGAGCGATGGCCTTCCCAATGCCCTGAGCAGCCCCTGTCACCAGAGCGACTTTGTTGGCCAGCTTCAATCGGCTTCCTCCTCAGATCTTCTTAAGGGTTTGGATATCTTCAACATTCTTTGTTTCGATCTTTGGATTGATTCTCTTCATCAGACCGGAAAGGACCCTTCCGGGACCGATCTCCACCGATTGGGTAATTCCGTCGGCAATCATTCGCTGCATCGACTCCTCCCAACGCACCGGATTCCAAACCTGCCTAACCAATAACTCCTTCACCCTTTCTTTGGAGGTATTGATCTCCGCCTCGACATTGGTCACCACGGGTATCGTCAAATCTTCAACCGGAACTTCTGCCAACACCCGCTCCAGTCTCTCCGCGGCCGGCTTCATCAAGGGGGAATGGAAGGGTGCACTCACAGCGAGAGGGATGGCTTTTTTCCCATCTTTTTTCACCCTTTCCACCACACGCTCGACCGCCTTAGCATGACCGGCAATGACGATTTGCCCGGGGCAGTTGAAGTTTGCTGGGGCGACGATCTGACCTTCTGCAACCTCCTCACAGAGTTTCTCAACTTCCCCCCGTTCCATACCAAGAATCGCAGCCATGGCACCTACCCCCACCGGCACGGCCTCCTGCATAAATCTTCCCCGGAGGCGAACTGTTCGGACAGCGTCCCCAAAGGTGAGAGCTCCCGAGGCCACCAGGGCGCTATATTCGCCAAGACTGTGCCCAGCGGCCAGCCGAGAGGTGACCCCTTTTTCTGCTTGAAGGACTCTGAGAGCGGCGATGCTGGTGGTCAAAATAGCGGGTTGCGTGTTTTCGGTCAGCTTCAATTCCTCCTCTGGACCATGGAAGCAGAGGGAAGAGAGCGAGAGACGAAGGACATCATCCGCCTCCTCGAAGACTTCTCTTGCCTCGCGAAAATTTTCGTACAGTTCCTTCCCCATCCCCACATACTGAGAACCCTGTCCCGGGAAGATAAAGGCTACATCGTCCATGAGGAGTTCCTATATCTCTTTACTCGCGCCAAGAAAGATCATCTCTTTCCTGCGTATTCCTTACTCAACTCGAGCCCAATGACGTTTCTCTGGATTTGGTTCGTTCCCTCGTAGATTTGAAGGATCTTCGCATCCCGCATCATCTTCTCCACAGGGTACTCCCTCATATACCCATACCCCCCGAAGATCTGAACGGCATCGATCGTGACCTTCATGGCGACATCGCTGGCAAAGACCTTCGCCATTCCTGAAAGTTTCGAGATATCCTTGGCATCCTTTTCCTGATCGATGTACCGAGCTACGGAAAGGACGAGGGCCCTCGCGGCCTCAACAAGGGTAGCCATATCGGCCAGGAGATGTTGGATGGCTTGAAAGGAGATGATCTTCCGTTCGAACTGTTCTCGCTCGCGCGCGTAGCGGACCGCCTCGTCAAGGGCGCCTTGGGCGACTCCCACCCCTTGGGCTCCGACGCCGGGCCGCGTTCGATCGAAGGTTTTCATCGTGACGATGAAGCCCATTCCTTCCTTAGCAATCAAATTCTCTCTCGGAACGAAACAGTCTCGAAAGATGAGTTCCCTCGTGGCCGAAGCCCGGATCCCGAGCTTCTTTTCCTTCTTGCCGAACTCGAAACCGGGCGTCCCCTTTTCGACGATGAAAGCGCTTGCCCCCCGCGGGCCTTTTGATCTATCCGTAATGGCAATGATCGTGTAGATCTCGGCCTCGCCTCCGTTGGTAATCCACTGCTTCGTGCCGTTCAGGAGGTACCCGTCCCCTTTCCGAACCGCCGTCGTCCGAATGGCACTGGCATCGCTTCCTGCATCAGCCTCTGTCAAGCCAAAGGCAGCCAATCGTTTGCCCTTCGCGATATCGGGAAGATACTTCCTTTTCTGCTCCTCATTTCCATAAAGCATGATGGGGTGGGCGCCTAAACCGCTCCCTGCGTAACTCGTTGCCACTCCGAGGCAGACCCGGCTCAGCTCCTCCACGGCAAGACAGTTCTCCAATACCCCCCCTCCGAAGCCTCCATATTCTTCCGGGATCGATACACCGAAGAGTCCCGCCTCTCCGCAGATCTTCATAAGTTCCCACGGAAACTCTTCCTTCTCATCCAACTCCGCACGGACTGGGAGCACCTTCTCCTGGGCGATTTTTCGCGCCAAATCCTGAATCATCTTCTGTTCGGGTGTAAGAAAATAGTGCAATCCTCTTCCTCCTCTTTACGATCTGAATCAAACCTATTGAACAACGTTGATCGGATTTTTCGGCTTCTCCAAGTGCTTCTGTCCCAACCGAAGGAGGTCTTGCCGTTCGCTCAGTTCCTGCATCAGATGCTCGTTCAGTCTATTCTTCGCCATGTTCTGGGCCAGAAGGATTGCATTCATGATGGCTTTGGCATTGGAATGGCCATGGCAGATCACACAATTCCCATTGACCCCCAGAAGCGGTGCGCCCCCATACTCAGAGTAATCCACCCTCTTTTCGAGACGCCGCATGACTCTCCCCATGAGGAAATAGGCGACCTTGGCCCTTATATTATCTTGGGCTTCCCACTTGAGAATCGTGTGGATCATCTCCCACAAGCCTTCGCTGATTTTCAAGGCGACATTCCCTACGAAACCATCGCACACCATGACATCGACGGCCCCGCTATTGAGGTGACGACCTTCTACATAGCCTATATAGTTCAGGTTGGTCTTCGACAGGATTTCATGAACCTCTCGCGTGAGTTCGTTACCCTTGCCTTCCTCCTCTCCATTGCTCAATACACCAATCCTTGGTTCCCTTTCACCGAGGATATACTTTGCATAGGCAGCTCCCATGATGGCAAATTGCACCAGGTGGAAGGGCTTACAGTCTACGTTTCCTCCGGAATCGATGAGGACGGTCGATCCTTTTGGGGTGGGGTGAACCGTTGCGATTGCGGGTCGGTCTACCCCCTCCAGTTTCCTAAAGATATACATGGCGAGGGCCATTGTGGCTCCGGAATTTCCTGCGGAAACCACGCTGCTCACTTCTCCCGCTTTCGCCATATCAATGGCCACTTTGATCGACGTCTCCTTCATCTTCCGAATCACGTTGGAGGGCGAGTCGTGCATGGCGACGACATGGGGGGCATGGCGGACGAAGATGGGCAGCTTCGAGGTAGGATATTTCGTTAGCTCTTTGCTCACACGATCTTCATCGCCCACCAGGACAACCTTGACCCCGTATGTTCTTGCAGCCAGGACCGCTCCCTCGACGATCGTCTGGGGGGCAAAATCCCCGCCCATGGCATCGACGGCAATCTTCATAAACGTTCTACCCCTTCTTGCTCCATCTCATTCTTCCTCCACCTTGATGACCTCCCTTCCCTTGTAGGTCCCACAATGGGGACAGACGTGGTGAGGAAGCACGGGTTCGTGGCACTGGGGACATAGGGAGGTCCGCACGGGCTCCAATCGGTCATGGGCCCGCCGCTTGTCCCTTCTCGATGGTGACTGTCGACGTTTCGGTACACCCATAGGAAGTGATCCTTTCTCCCGAAGAGGAATTAATCAAGCTTCACTTTTTGAAGGTCAGAAAAGCCTGTCCCAAATTCCTCCCGGATGCATTTGCAGGAACCCAAATTAAGGTCCATTCCGCAAACGGGGCAGAGCCCCTTACAGTTCTCCTCGCAGAGGGGTTTAAATGGAATTTCCAGGAAAACCTGCTCGCAGGCAATTTCTGAAAGGTGAATTTCTCCTCCTTCGTAAAAATTCGTTTCCAGATCGTCCTCCGCCAATTCGACTTCCTCCGCCGTCTTCCCTTTATGGAGGGGAAGGAGTGTGAGATCGAAGGTGGAGGAAATGGGATACAAGAACTCTTTCAGACATCTGACACATTGGAGTTGAAGAGTGGTCTCAACCCGTCCGTTGATCAGCACAGATCGCCCAGCTTTTGAGACTCTCGCCTCTGAATGGAGGGGTTTCTCAAAGGCGAAATCGATCTGGGAAAACGTCCTGAGATACGCCATCAGAGAGGCCATCTCTTCGGTCCACTCAAGCTCCAAGCCTTCTGCAGGAATATCTTCTAATCTCAATGTGAACATCGGGCCTAAGCTCCCCACTTTACCCAGTCCTTGGGATCGCCTCCAACCGACAAAACAAACGACAAACTCAGGTAAGGCAATCCCTTTCCCTGAGTTAGAAACTTAAATATATGGAAAAAATCTCGTTTGTCAAGAAGATTGAAAAGATCTTGCTTGTAAATGTGTTTTCACAAGGACGTTATATTAACAGATTTATTCTTTGTGGCGCAAGATGCACTGCGAAGATCTTATGGTGAGGTGAGAGGAAAGCACCAACAGCGCTTCCTTACCGCCGCCTGGGAAACATTTGTAAGAAGAGGTCGAAGGATTCGCCAGACTTCTTGCACTTAAAAAAGGCCTCAATTTCGAGGAGATCGAACCCAGAATATCTGTTAGGGTCAAGTTCGACACCAAATTGTTCCTTGATCCGCTTCACCAGATAGTCCCGTAACGCCCGATCGTAAGCCATGTATTCCGGATCTTGCTCGCCTCCGTAGGCTTTCCCAGCGTAGTTCAAGGCTTTCCCAGCGTAGTTCAAAACCTGAGCCCGAAGCGTACCCTTTTGAGCATAGGACTCCCCAGGACTCAGGCAGAAGCCCGAAAAGAGGAGCAGCACCAGAAAAAAATGAATCCGTGTCATGACTTCTAATTATCCGAAACCCTTTAAAAAGTCAAGCAAATTTTTGGATCTCTCGTAATCCCTCAGTCTACCAGGGGAATTCAATGGAGTTGGACAGGGCTGTCTTCATTCCATATTCTTTAAGACAAACTCCGTGATATCCATCGCCGTGATGCGGATCTTTTTCTTCCTTGCCGTGGCGAGGATGGTGCGGATGCACTGCTGACACGCAGAGAGGACAACGTCCGCTCCGGTCGCCTTGAGCTCCTCTATCTTCGCCTGAGCCATGACAGCCGAGATGTCGGGGCTGACGATCTCAAGGTCACCGCCTCCACCACAACACTGACACTCTTGCCTGTTGTGCTCGAGCTCCACCAATTCGACACCGGGGATCGATTTCAGGATCTCCCGAGGCGCTTCGTAGATCCCGCTCGCCCTTCCCAGATCGCAAGGATCGTGATAGGTAACCTTGACATCGGTCCGCTTAAAACGGATCCTGCCCTCCTTGATGAGCCTTTCGATGAATTGGGTAGCGTGAAGGATCTCTAACTCCCCGTCGAACCGCTTCTTCCATGTGTGATAGCATGAGGGACAGGTGAAGACAATCGTCTCCGCACCCTTGGCTCTCACGGTTTCGATGTTGTGCTGTATCATCACCTCCGATTTATCCTTCATCCCAGCCGCAATCATTGGGAAGCCACAACACCACTCTTCACCCCCAAGGAGAGTGAAATCAACCCCTACGCGATTCAAAATTTGGGCGAAAGACTGGGGAATTCGTTTCATCATCGGAAAATAGGAACCCACGCAGCCAACGAAGTAGACCACCTTCGCTCTTTCCTTCTCAAATCCCCGCTCCGGTAGTTCGCCCAGGCCTTGGACCCATGCCGACCTGTCTTCGGATGGCTCGCCGACGATGTTATGAACCCTGTCCAGGGTTTCGGCCACTTGGTTGAGGATGGGGGGGTGCTTCCCTCTCTCGACCATGAATTCCCGCGTCGCCGTCCTCAACTCCCGTGTCTCAATGAACGCTGGACAGACTGACACACACCTTCCACATAAGGTACAGAGATAGGCATCCCCGGAATCCCCTTTGGGGTTAGCCTTTGATTTGCCCATCCATAAACCGTATGCCCCCGTGACAAAGGATTTCAAATTCCCAAGGATTCCTCCCATCGTAACCTCTAACCGATTGGTTTGGGTAAAAACGGGACAGACATCGACACAGCTGCCGCATTTTACACAGGCATCCAAGCCAATCATGTCTTTCAAAGAAAAAGGAAGGAAAGCCTTCTTGGTCTTGGCTCGAAAAGACTCTTCAGGCATCAGGTTCACAAACATGACCGCAGGAATCGTAAGGATATGCCATAGTTTCCTGTTGTACGGGATGAAGGCGACAAGAGCTGCCAGGAAGAGTCCCGAGAGAGACCAGAGAGGATACTCGATTGAGGTCCAAGGAAATTTTAAGGGAGCGAGCAGTTTGCTCAAGCCAAACGAGACGAACCAATATTGGGCCACCGAAGGTGGGACAGCATGGGCTAAGAGGCTCGTTGCTTCGCAGAAAAATCGGAGAATGAACCACCCTCCGAGGAGATTGACGGCAAGAATATCCCCTGGCGACGTCTTGAAAATTACCCTTTTGGCGACGAATCTTCGATAAATCGCAAGCAGCTCTCCTGTCAAGATCATAGCCCCGAACAAGTCAAAGGAGATTGCAAAAAGGGCGTCGGAAATCTTTATCGAGGAGCTGGAAAGGTCGCGAAAGTAATAGAACTCGCAAAACGGCGCATAGAAAAAACGAATCAAGTGGGGGAACTGCTCAAACTGAGGCATCACTTCCACTTTCAAATGGCCGGCCAGGAGAATCCCCGGGTACCCAATCATAATCAGGACCTTCATTAGCCACCTTAATTTATCCTGGCCGAAAAGTCTCCTCTGGAGGATTCCGTCCAAAAACATGGAGCTAAAAAATTCGATAATCTTTGGACTGAAAACTGTCGC
>FWPV01012968.1_pt1 | contig 12659 bp, 11 predicted proteins | sample 2228371 | NCBI WGS metagenome assembly FWPV01 (sample SAMEA103939776, study PRJEB20133) | metagenome | reverse complement strand
CGGGTTCTTCGGGTCGACCGGGTCGATGCGGTTGAACCGTCCGGTGGTGGGGATGGCGCCGACGGCGAGCGGGCGGGGCTACTGGCTGGTGGCCAGCGACGGAGGGGTGTTCGCCTTCGGTGACGCACCGTTCCTCGGGTCGACCGGCGCGGCGCCGCCCCGGTCGCCGATCGTCTCGATGGTGGGCACCCCGAGCGGCGCCGGCTACTGGCTGCTGAGCGCCGACGGGACCGTGCTGCCCTTCGGCGACGCCGCCGGCCTCGGGTCGCTCGGCGACGTGCCCGCAGCGAGAGGAAAGACGGCGGTGGGTATCGCCCCCACGGCGTCGGGGCGCGGCTACTGGGTGCTGACGGCCGACGGTGCGGTGGTGCCGTTCGGTGACGCCACCGACCTGGGGTCACCCGATCGGGAAGGACTGTGCAAGCCGGCCGCTGCGGTCGCCCTCCGGGGAACGGCCAGCGGACGGGGCTACGTCGTGGCCACCGCCGACGGCGCAGTGTACGTCTACGGCGATGCCCGCTGGGCCGGGGATCTCCCGGCACGCTCGATCCGACCCAATCAGCCGGTGCTCGGCATCGCCGTGTTCGACCGGCGGCCGGTCAGCTGACCGTGCCGCCGGGCGCGGTGGCGGCACTCACCACAGCCCGAACTGGCGGTCGCCGGCGTCGCCCAGCCCAGGGACGATGTAGGCGTGCTCGTTCAGGTGGTCGTCGATCGCTGCGGTCACCACGTGCACGTCGATGCCGCTGCGCTCCATGCGGGCCAGACCCTCGGGGGCGGCCAGCACGCACACCACCGTGATGGGCTGGGGTGCCCCACGGTCGAGCACCACCCGGCACGCGTACTCCAGCGAGCCGCCGGTGGCCAGCATCGGGTCGAGCACGAAGATCGGCCGTCCGTCGAGACGATCGGGGAGCTTGGCCAGATAGGGCTGGGGTTGGAAGGTCTCTTCGTTGCGGGCGATGCCCAGGAACCCCACCTCGGCATCGGGCAGCAGGCGCAGGGCCGCCTCTACCATGCCGACCCCGGCCCGCAGGATCGGCACGAGCATCGGCGGTCGGGACAGTCTCACCCCCGCTGCTGGTCCGAGGGGCGTGGTGACCGTCAGATGGTCGACCGGCAGGTGGCGCGTGGCCTCGTACACCAGCATGCCGGCCAGGCCGTCGAGCGCCTGACGGAAGGCGCTGTTCGGGGTCGACGCGTCCCGGAGGATCGTCAGGCGTTCGAGGGCGAGCGGGTGGTCGATGACGGTCGTGCGCACCCTGCGATCCTGCCAGGATGCGGGCATGACCCTGGACCGTGCTGCCCTGGCTCGGATGCTCGACCACACCCTCCTCAAGCCCGAGGCCACCCGACCCGAGGTGGCTGCACTGTGCGCCGAAGCCACCGAACTCGGGGTGTACGCCGTGTGCATCTCGCCATCGATGCTGCCCCTCCCACCCGGGTCGCTGGGCGAGGGCATCAAGGTGTGCACGGTCGTCGGCTTCCCCAGCGGCGCGCACCAGTCCCGGATCAAGGCGGCCGAAGCGGCGCTCGCGGTCGAGATGGGAGCCGACGAGGTGGACATGGTCATCAACCTGGGTCTGGCCCTCGCCGGCCGCTGGGACGACGTCGCCCAGGAGGTGGCACTGGTCCGGGCCGAGGTGCCTCGCCCCAAGGTGCTCAAGGTGATCCTCGAGACCGGGGTGCTCACGATCGAACAGGTGGTGGCGGCCTGCCACGCGGTCGACGCTGCCGACGCGGATTTCGTGAAGACCTCGACCGGGTTCCATCCCAGTGGCGGGGCGTCGCTGACCGCGGTGGAGGCCATGCACGAAACGGTGGGCGGCCGGCTGGGCATCAAGGCCTCCGGTGGCATCCGCACCGCGGACCGGGCGCTGGCCATGGTGGAAGCCGGGGCCACCCGGATCGGGACCTCCTCGAGCCGGGCGATCCTCGAGGGGTTCTGATGCCGGTCCGGGCGCAGCCCGGTGCTCAGCCGCGTGCGGTCACGCCGAGCACGTTCGCCTTCAGCAGGGCGTAACCCGGCTTGATGCGCTCGTTGATGATGCGCAGCCGCTCGTCGAACGGGGCGAAGGCGCTCTTCATGGCGTTCACGGTGAGCCACTCGATGTCGTCCCAGCCATAGCCGAACGCGTCGACGAGCTGGGCGAACTCGCGGGTCATCGACGTGTCGCTCATGAGGCGGTTGTCGGTGTTGACCGTGACCCGGAAGCGCAGCTTGCGCAGCAGGCCGATGGGATGGGTCTCGATGGACGCCGCCGCCCCGGTGTTCACGTTCGAGGTCGGGCACATCTCGAGCGGGATGCGCCGATCCCGCACGTAGGCAGCGAGCCGTCCCAGGTGGTACTGGCCGCCTTCGAGGGTGATGTCGTCGACGATGCGCACGCCGTGGCCGAGCCGCTCGGCGCCGCACCACTGCAGGGCCTCCCAGATCGAGGGAAGGCCGAAGGCTTCGCCGGCGTGGATGGTGGTGTGGAAGTTCTCCCGCTGCACCAACTGGAACGCGTCCAGGTGCCGGGTGGGTGGGTACCCGGCCTCGGCACCGGCGATGTCGAACCCCACCACCCCGGCGTCCCGCCAGCGGATGGCGAGCTCGGCGATCTCGCGGCTGCGCGCTGCGGTGCGCATGGCCGACAGCAGGGCGTACACCCGGATGTTGCGCTCCTCGCCACCCCGCCGGAACCCCTCGGTGACGGCGCCCACCACCTCGTCGAGGGTGAGGCCGCGTTCGCAGTGCAGCTCGGGCGCGAACCGCACCTCGGCGTAGACCACGCCGTCGTCGGCGAGGTCGCAGGCGCATTCGTAGGCCGTCCGTTCCAACGCTTCACGGGTCTGCATCACCGCCACGGTGTGGGCGAAGCCCTCCAGGTACAGCACGAGGTCCCGCCGGTTCGCTCCGGCGGCGAACCATTCGCCCAGGTGGTCGGGGTCGGTGGAGGGCAGCTTCGAGTAGCCCAGCTCGGCGGCCAGTTCGATGACCGTGGCCGGCCGCAGCCCCCCGTCGAGGTGGTCGTGGAGGACCACCTTCGGAGCGCGGCGGATCAGGTCGGGGGTGGGGCGCTCGTCCATGTCGCCAGGCACGCTACCGGCTGACCTGCGCTGCCGGCCCTAGCCGATGAGCTCCGGCGCCACCACCGCCCGGTTCCGCCCGGTGCGCTTGGCGGCGTACAGGGCGTCATCGGCCCGGGCCAGCAGGACGGTGGCGTCGCGGTCTCCGAGGCGGGCCTGGGCCAGCCCGAAGCTGAGGGTGATCCCGCGGTCGAGGCCGGGGACACCGTCCTGGAGCGCCTCGGCGATCCGGGACGTGAGACCGAGCGTGGCGTCGGTGTCCGCCCCGTACACCGCGATGGCGAACTCCTCCCCGCCCAGGCGCCCGACCAGGTCGTGGGCGCGGGTGTGCTGCCGCAGGACCCGTCCGAGGTGACGGAGCACCTCGTCGCCGGTCGGGTGGCCGTGCTCGTCGTTGATCCGCTTGAAGTGGTCGACGTCGGCGAACACCAGGGTGAGGGGCTGGGAGGTCCGGTGGGCGAGGTCGAGCAGGCGATGCAGCCCGTCGAGGAACGCCCGGCGGTTGGCGAGACCGGTCAGTGGGTCGGTACTGGCCTGGGCCTGCAGTTCACCGATCAGTCGCAGCACGGTGCGGCGGAGCACGGCGATGAACGCCCCGGTCAGCGAGAAGAAGGTGAGCACCAGGATCGTGCGGGTGGCCACGACGTTGGGTGGGTCGCCGAGCCGGTCGAAGCTCACCACCAGGCCCGCGGCGATCAGGACCAGCTGGGCGACGACCCGGTGCAGGGGCAGAAAGGCGAAGGCGAAGGCGACCAGCGGCAGGTAGAGCACCTCGCCGCCGAAGGTCCGTCCCGCACCGGCCGCGACGTACAGCTGGGTGCTGAGCCCGAGCGAGACGCTGGCGCACAGCACGTCGAATGCCCGGCGCCGCCACCGCTCGCCGCGCAGCAGCACGAACACCCCGAGCACCGTGGCCGCAGCGGCCATCGCCGCCCCCGTGTGATCGGCGTTGGGGGAGATCTGGCCGGGCAGGAGCACGAGCACCCAGCCCATGGCGCCACCCACGAGGAGCATGCCTGCTGCGCAGCGGGCCATGGTGAGCAGCTCCGTGTGCTCGACGTCGGTGGCGACCGGCCGGACCATCGGGGGACCTGTCGGCCGCAGCAGCCCCGAGTTGAGCGAACGCCTCCGCTTTCCCGGTCGACCTCAGCCGGTGGGGGTGCGGCCCCCGGCCAGGGCCCGGTACGCGGGGATGATGACCGTGTCGATCAGTCGGCGCCGTTCGTCGTGGTCACCGAACCCACTGGCGACGGCGTTGGCGGTGAGCCGGCCGATCTCGTCCCAGGTAAGCCCGAAGGTGGTGGCCACGGCGTGGACCTCACTGGTCACGCTCACCCCGGACATCAGGCGGTTGTCGGTGTTCACCGTGACGTTGAACCCCCGACGCAGGAACGGCCCGACCGGGTGGGCGGCCAGCGAGGGGACGGCGCCGATCTGCACGTTGCACGTGGGGGCAAGTTCCAGGCACACCTGGCGTTCCAGCACGAAACGGGCGAGTGGGCCCAGGGTGCCATCAGCGGCGACGTCGGCGGCGAGCCGAACCCCGTGGCCGATCCGTTCAGCCCCGTGGACGAGGGCGTCGCCGATGAGCAGCAGGTCGGGGGGCTCACTCGCGTGGATGGTGACGTGCACCAGCTCCTGGCGGGCCACGGCCAGGGCGGCGGCGTGCAGCGACGGTGGCCAGCCGGTCTCGGCGCCGGCGAGGTCGAACGCGACCACCCGGCGGTCCTGTCGGCGCCACCGGGCGGTGAGTTCGGCGATCTCCAGCGATCGCTGCTCGGTGCGCATGGCGCACACGATGGTGTTCACCACGATCGGGGTGCCGGCCGCGGCGGCGTCGTCCATGCCCGCCCGGAAGCCGTCCTGCACCGCTTCCATCACGGCGTCGAGGGCCAGCCCCTGCTGCTGGTGGAGTTCGGGGGCGAAGCGCACCTCGGCGTACACCACCCCGTCGGCCGCCAGGTCCACGGCGGCCTCGCGGGCAGCCCGGTGGAGGGCGGTAGGGGTCTGCAACACCGCGACCGTGTGCTCGAAGGTCGCCAGGTACTGGAGGATGTCACCGGTGTCGGCCCCCCGGGTGAACCAGGCTTGGAGCGACCCGGGGTCACCGGCCGGCAGCCGCTGGTAGCCCTGCTCGTCGGCCAGTTCGAGGATGGTCGTTGGCCGCAGCCCCCCGTCGAGGTGGTCGTGCAGCACGGCTTTGGGGGCGCGGCGGACGGTGTCGGGGGAGATCGGGGCCGGTCCGGTCACGGCTGCAGTCTGCCCTGTGCCGGACCGGCGGCCGCGACGCCACCACTAGAGTCCCCCACCGCTGCGCCGGCGCACTGACGGGAGGTCAGCACATGGGTGCCTGGATCGTCGTGGCCGCCGTCGGCGTCCCGCTGCTCGTGGTGCTGGCGTGGAAGCTGCTCGACGAGTCACTGGTGCGGATCGAGCCGGGCCAGCTCGGCCTGGTCCTCGCCAACGGCCGGCCGACCGACCGGGCGCTGCAACCGGGACTCCGCTGGGTGCCCATGCTGCGTCGGATGAGCGTGCAGGTCTACCCGTCGAACCAGCTCTCCTACCGGGCCGGTGCGGCGTCGGGGGAGATCCAGGGCGACGAGCTCGAGCGCAGCGGCCCGCCACTGCGGGCGACGCTCGGTGACCGGGCCGAGGTGTCCGTGTCGTACACGGTCCGGTTCCGGCTCGACCCGGCAAGGTTGCGCACGGTGCACGAGCGCTTCGGCCCGGCCGGGCTGTGGTCGGTGGTGCGGGACGTGACCGGGAGAACGGTGCGCAGCGCGCTCAACGAGCCCGAGGTCGAGATCGCCGATCTCTTCGGGGACCGCCGTCAGGCGCTCGAGGATCGGCTGGGCGCAGCGGTGGCTGCGGATCTCGCCGCCGAGGGGTTCGAGGTGACGTCATTCGCGTTCACCGACGTCGACCTGGGCCGGACCGGTGCGATCGTCCAGGCGATCGTGCGCGCCCGGCTCGAGCTCGAGCGCGAGCAGGCCGAGGCCGCCCTGCGGGCCGAGCGGGCCCGGAGTGACGCCGAGCTGCAGCCACTCCTGTCGGGACCGTCGCTGGAGGCGGCCCTCCGCTACCGCGAGACCGACGTGTGGCGTGATCTCGCGCAGGCGTTGACCGAGCGGCCGGTGGTGCTTCCGGCCCCCGGCCGTCGACCTGTGCCCGAGCCGGCCCCGGCGGCGCCCGACGAGGAGGGCCAGCCCGCTGCCCGCGCCCCGGAAGAGCCGGCGTGACCCAACCCAGGGTCGCAGCCGAACGGCACCGGCGCAGCGTCCGGCTCCTCGAGGTGGTGGCCGTGACCCTGCTGGCCACGGCCACGGTCGGTTCGGCGTGGTGCGCGTTCCAGGCCAGCACCTGGGGTGGGGAGGCGACCCGGCTGGCCCGCGTGTCGTCTGACGAGCGGGTGGAGGGAGCCCGGCAGTTCGGGCTGGCCACCCAGACGATCGCCTACGACTCGAACGTCATCGCCCTGTACGCGCAGGCGGTCGCCACCGACAACGAGGCGCTGGCCACCTTCTACCGGGAGGCGCTGGTCCGCAAGGAGTTCCGGCCCGTCCTCGATGCATGGGAAGCCGAAGTCAACGCCGGGCGCATCCCCGAGGGTCTGCTCGAGGATCAGGAGTATCTCGACGGACTGCTGGCCGCCTACCGGTCGGCCGACGCCGCAGCGTCGGCCGCCTCCTCGGCGAGCACCGAGGCCAGCCAGCATGCCAACGACTACGTGGGGGTGACGCTGATCCTCGCGGTGTCGCTGTTCTTCGCCGGGATCACGAGCTCGTTCCGGAACCGCACGGTCAGGCTGTTCCTCCTCGCCGCCGCGGCCACGCTCATCGGGTACGCCGCCACCGAGATCGCCGCCCTGCCGGTGGCCTGAGGGCCCGGGACGGCCGGCTCAGGCCCGGATGCGGTCGATGACCAGCGGCGCGGGCTCCGGCGGCTCCGGGCCGATGGTCACCGCGCCCTGCAGGGCCTCGAGGGCCCGTCCGAACCGGGCCGGGTCGTCGGTGAGCAGGCGGAGGAGCGGCTGGCCCTTGGTCACCGGCTCGCCCGGTTTGACCAGGCAGAGCACGCCGGCGCCGGCGCTGACCGGGTCCTCCTTGCGGGCCCGCCCGGCGCCCAGGCGCCAAGCGGCCACGCCGACGCCGTAGGCGTCGAGGGTGGTGAGGTAGCCGCTGTCGTTGGCGACCACCTCGCAGTGCGCCGCCGCCTCGGGCAGGGGCGCCGTCGGGTCGCCACCCTGGGCGCGGACCATCGCCTCGAACGTGCCGAGCGCCCGGCCGTCGATCAGTGCCGCCCGCACCTGATCGGCCGGCAGCCCGACGAGTGCCAGCATCTCCTCGGCGAGCGCCACGGTGATGGCGACGAGATCATCGGGGCCGTCGCCCCGCATGGTGGCCACCGCCTCGGCCACCTCGACGGCGTTGCCGGCGGCCCGGCCGAGGGGCACGTTCATGCGCGTGAGCAGGGCGGTGGTCTTCACCCCGTGGTCGGTGCCGAGCCGCACCATGGTCTCGGCCAGCTCCCGGGCGCGGCCCACGTCCTTCATGAACGCTCCGCTGCCCACCTTCACGTCGAGCACCAGCGCCGAGGTTCCCTCGGCGATCTTCTTGGACATGATCGAACTGGCGATCAGGGGGATCGACTCGACCGTGGCGGTGACGTCCCGCAGCGCGTACAGCTTGCGGTCGGCGGGGGCCAGGCCTTCGCCGGCGGCGCAGATGGCCACGCCGATGGTCCGCAGCATGGTCACGAACTCGTCGGTGGTGAGCCTGGCCCGCCAGCCGGGGATGGCCTCCATCTTGTCGAGCGTCCCCCCGGTGTGACCCAGACCCCGGCCGCTGAGCTGGGGGACGGCGGCACCCAGCGACGCCACGAGCGGGCACAGCACCAACGAGACCTTGTCCCCGACCCCGCCGGTGGAGTGCTTGTCCACCGTCGGGCGACCGACACCGGACAGGTCGAGGCGTTCGCCGCTGGCGATCATCGCCGCGGTCCACGTGGCGAGCTCGTCAGGGGCCATGCCCCGCCAGAAGATGGCCATCGTCAGCGCGGAGGCCTGCTCGTCGGCCACCTCGCCGCGGGTGTAGGCGTCGATGAACCAGCGGATCTGCTCGTCGGAGAGCCGACCGCCGTCGCGCTTGGTGCGGATCACGTCCACCGCGTCCATCAGCGCTTCTCCTCCAGATCCTCCGGTCCGAACGCGTACGGCAGGATGTCACCGAGCCGGCGGACCGTGCCGTCCCCGTCGAGCAGGCAGTCGGCCCCACCGAACTCCCACAGCAACTGCCGGCACCGTCCGCACGGCATCACCGGCTGTCCGACGCCCTTGTCGGTGGTGACCACCGTGCACACTGCCACCAGCCGGCCACCGCCGGTGCGGTGCAGCGCCGAGACCAGCCCGCACTCGGCGCACAGCCCGACTCCGTAGGAGGCGTTCTCCACGTTGCAGCCGCTGATGATGCGCCCGTCGTCGACCAGGGCGGCGGCACCCACCTTGAACCGCGAGTAGGGCGCGTAGGCGTGCCGGGCCGCCTCGACGGCCTCGGCCCGCAGCACGGCCCAGTCCACTTCCGGGGCGCCCGACGGGGTGGTCACTCGGTCTGACCCTTCCGCCAGCGCAGGCCGTCAGCGGCGGGCATCCGCAGCCGTTGCGAGGCCAGGGCCAGCACCAGCAGGGTGAGCAGGTACGGGGCGATGCCGAGCAGGCGCTGGGGCACCTCGCCGTAGATGAAGTACACCCAGGCGAAGAACAGCCCGACCGCCAGCATCGCGAGCGACGACACCGGTTTGCGGCGCACGACCAGCAGCCACAGCACCGCGGCCAGCGACAAGATGGTGATGAGCAGCACCAGGGCGAGCACCGATTCGGTGGACCGCAGCCGCAGGGCCAAGGGGAAGCCGAACAGCAACGCTGCGCCGAGCACGCCCCACGGGCGCCAGTTGCCCACGATCATGCAGGCGATGCCGATGAAGCCGTACCCGACGGTCTGCCCCTCGGAGAACCGTCCGGCGCTGTCGAGCACGAGCACCGCACCGGACAGGCCGGCCAGCAGGCCCGAGACGGCCACCCCGACGTACTTCATCCGGTACACGGGCACGCCAAGCGAGTCGGCCGCGGAGGGCTTCTCGCCCACCGATCGCAACCGCAGACCGAACGGCGTCTTCCACAGCACGTAGGCGGTGAGCGGCACGAGTGCGATGGCCAGGATCGTGAGCATCGACACGTTCGTGGTGAGGCCCTTGAACATGGCGGCCACGTCGGAGACGAAGAACCAGTCCTGCCGGTCGACCCATCCGAACAGGTCCGGGGTCTTCCACCCGAACAGTTCGCCGCCGGCGAGGAAGGGGAACGTGAACCGGCCCACGGTGGTGGGGATGGTGGGCCCGAGGCTGGCCGAACCACCGGCTTCCGCGGTGAAGGTGAGCGAGGCGAGGAAGCGGGCCACACCGGGGCCGAGCAGGTTGATGGCGACACCCGACACGATGTGGTCGACCCCGAAGGTGACGGTGGCCAGGGCGTGGAGCAGGCCCCCGAGAAGGCCGCCGAACATGCCGGCGACGACCCCCCACCACGGTCCGTACTCGAACCCGGCCCAGCCGGCGAAGAACGTGCCGAGCACCATCATGCCTTCGATGCCGATGTTGACCACCCCGGCGCGCTCGGCGTAGAGGGCGGCCAGGCCGGCCAGCAGGATGGGGATCGACAGCCGCACGACGGCCCCGAACGAACCCGAGGACGTCAGGTCGGGTGCGTCGGCGACGGTGCCCACCACGGTGAGCAGGAACATGGTGACGAGCACCGCGGCGGCACCGCGGCCGAACGGGTTGCGCAGCACGGCCGGGAGCCGAGTGGCCGGCGGGGCGGCGGTCACGGCGGTCATGGGGTCACCGTCACCGGCACGGTGGCGCTCGGGGCGCTCGGTCTGGGCTCGGACTTCGCTGCGGCCGACCGCACCATGGCCGCCAGCGCGTAGCGGTTGACCACCTCGAAGGCGATGACCGACGCCATGACGAAGGTGCCCTGCATGATCCGGGCGATCTCCGGAGAGATCCCCAGCGTGCTCGACAGGGGCTGGGTGGCCCGTTCGATGAAGGCGAACAGCAGGGCACCTGCGGCGGCGCCGGCCGGGTGGTTGCGACCCACCAGGGCGACGGCGATCCCGGTGAAGCCGAACGCCGTGCCACCGAACTGTTCGGTGTACCGGTGGAACTGGGGATCACCGAGCAGGGTGCCCATACCGATCAGGCCGGCCAACCCGCCCGAGATGAGCATCGTGCGCAGCACCATCTTCTTGGGGTCGACGCCAGAGGCCCGGGCCGCCACCGGGTTGACGCCTGTGGCCCGCAGGTCGTAGCCGAAGCGGGTGCGCCACAGCAGCACGTAGAAGCCGACGCCGAGGGCCACGGCGCCGAGCAGCGCGCCGTTGAGCTGCACGGTGGGGGGGAGGTCGATGCCGACCCACGACAGCGGCCGGTTCAGCGAGGGGATCAACCCGGAGTCGGGGATGAGCGGCGTCTTGGTGACGAGGTCGCCGGGCTCGTTGGTGGACCGCAGGTGCTCGCCGAGCAGGTAGGCGATGAGGCCGTTGCTCACGATGTTGTTGAGCATGATCGTGGCCACGACCTCGTTGACGCCGCGGCGCACCTTCAGGACGCCGGCGATACCGGCCCATGCGCTGCCCACCACGATGGCGACGGCCAGGATGAACGCCACATGCAGCGGTGCCGGCATGGAGACCGCAGCACCGGCGGCTGCAGCGAGCAGTGCGGCCAACTGGTACTGGCCCTGGACCCCGATGTTGAACAGGTTCATCTTGAACCCGATGGCCACGGCCAGCCCGGCGACGTAGTAGGGCAGCGCCCGGTTCAGGATGAACGCCACCGACTCGAGCGAGTCGACGTAGGTCCACATCACCCGGTAGACCTCGAGCGGGTTGTCCCCTGAGATCAGCAGGACGATCGAGGTCACCGTGACGGTGATGGCCAGCGCGGCCACCGGGGCGGCGAGGCCGAGGGCGATGCGGCGGACCATCAGGCGGGCACCTCCTCGGCGGCCAGGTGGGCGCCGGTCATGTACGAGCCGAGGTCGCTGGGGGTGACCGTGGCCGGGTCGAGGCGGGCGACGATGCGTCCCTTGTAGATCACCAGCAGGGTGTCCGACAGTCCGATCAGCTCCTCGAGGTCGGCGGACACCAGCAGCACGGCCAGGCCCTGCCGACGGGCTTCGCGCATCTGCTCCCACACCGCGGCCTGGGCGCCGACGTCGATGCCCCGGGTGGGATGCGAGGCGATCAGCAGGCGGGGCTCGGCGATCATCTCCCGGCCGACGATCAGCTTCTGCTGGTTGCCCCCCGACAGGGCGAGCGCGACCACATCGGGTCCGGGGGTGCGCACGTCGTAGGCGGCGATCAGTTCCTCGGTCCGCGTCCGGGCCGCCTTCCGGTCGATCCACGGTCCCCGGCTGAACGGCGGGCTGGTCTGGTGGCCGAGCATGGCGTTCTCCCACAGGGGTTCGGGGAGCAGCAGGCCGCTGCGGTGCCGGTCCTCGGGGATGTAGCCCACCCCCTGCTCGCGCCGGTCACGGGTGGCCACGTGGGTGATGTCCTGCCCGGCCAGGGTGATCGTCCCCTCGGTGGGGGTGCGCACCCCGACGAGGACGTCGACGAGTTCGGTCTGGCCGTTCCCCTCGACGCCTGCGATCCCGACGATCTCGCCCTTGCGGACCACGAGGTCGATGTGATCGAGCACCGTCCGCCCACCCTCCACCAGGGTGAGGCCCTGGACCTCGAGCTCGACCACGTCAGTGACCGTCGACTCCCGGGTCTCCGGGGTCGGCAGCTCTGAGCCGACCATGAGTTCGGCCAGGTCGCGGGCGGTGATGCCCTCGGGCTTCACCTCGGCCACGGTCCGCCCGGCCCGGATGACGGTGATCTCGTCGGCCACGGCGAGGACCTCGTCGAGCTTGTGGGAGATGAAGATCACCGTCACGCCCTCGGCGGTGAGCTCGCGCAGGGAGTCGAACAGCTCGTCGACCTCCTGGGGGACGAGCACGGCGGTGGGCTCGTCGAGGATGAGGATGCGGGCGCCCCGGTAGAGGACCTTCATGATCTCCACCCGCTGGCGCTCCCCCACCCCCAGGTCCTCCACCAGGGCGTCGGGGTCGACCTCGAGGCCGTAGGTCCGGCCGAGCTCGAGGATCCGGGCCCGTGCGCCCTTGAGGTCGATGCGCAAGCGGGAACCCGGCTCCTGGCCGAGCACGACGTTCTCGAGGACGGTGAAGTTGTCCGCCAGCATGAAGTGCTGGTGCACCATGCCGATCCCGACGGCGATGGCATCCCTGGGGCTGCGGAAGGTCTGCACCACCCCGTTTACCGCGATCGTCCCCTCGTCGGGCCGCTGCTCGCCGTAGAGGATCTTCATCAACGTCGACTTCCCGGCCCCGTTCTCACCCACCACGGCGTGGATGTGCCCGGGCTGGACCACCAGGCTGACCCCGTCGTTGGCCACCACCCCCGGGAACCGCTTGACGATGTCGCGCAGCTCGATGGCGGGCGGGACTGATGCGTCGCCCGGGACAGCAG
>FWPV01012967.1_pt1 | contig 12661 bp, 10 predicted proteins | sample 2228371 | NCBI WGS metagenome assembly FWPV01 (sample SAMEA103939776, study PRJEB20133) | metagenome | reverse complement strand
AAAAATTCCTCCTGCGCCTCGCCGTCTTCTATGGTTGCGCGCCCGGGTCCGGGTCCGTAAACGGCCAGACTTTACGCTTGAAAGACCCGGCCTGAACGAGGCATCCGTTACCCGCATCGAAGAATGAAGATCTGACCCCGGTTTTATTCCCCGACCCCGGTTTTATCAGGGCTCGTAGATATAGAAGGTGCCGAGGGCCTTGGCGACCAGCTCCTCGCCGTTGCGCACCTCGGATTCCAGGACGGCGATGCGCTTGCGGCGGTCCACCACCCCGCTCTCGCATACCAGCCTGCCCTCTTTCACCCCCTTGAGATAGGTGATCTTTATCTCCACCGTGGCGCAGAGCTCCCTCTCCTCCATGACCGAGTAGAGGGCGGCGCCCATGCCGAAATCCACCATGGAGTAGATGGCCCCGCCGTGCAGCACCCCGTGAGGGTTGATGAGCTCCCGCCGCACCTCCAGCTCGCAGCGGCTGCGTCCTTCGCCATAGGCGGTGAAGACGATGCCCAGCAGGTCCCCGAAGGGGTTGAATCCCTCCGGAGGCTCGAAGAACTCCTTCGGCATCGCGCCTCCCTTCCTCGCTTCCCGGTGGGCGCCTCCATTATCTCACAGGCCTGAAGGGCCGGGGGACCCGCGGGGCGGAGGGCGGCACGGGGAAAAGCCCCTTCGCGCACCGCCGACATATCCGGGATGAACGCCGCCCGGTCGCCACCTGGTTGCCGAGGGGGCGCGGGACCGGGCGCCACGAGGAAGATTTCCGCGGGGATGGCTTTGGGGCGCCGTGGCCAACGCCCCGCGCGTATCGGAGCCTCGAGCCACCCGGTACGGGTAAGGAGAGAGGTACGCCCAATGCCCAGGGCGCGAATCGGAGTCTCCCCCTTTTGGCCGCCGCCGCATGCTCTTTGGGTGGATGCGCGGGAGCGGGGGTCTCCTTCATGCTGCGAAGAGGACAGGGAGCGGTCCGCCGCGCTCTCACGGATGAGAGGAGAAGCCCTTGAGGATCACCGATTCCAGCGTCTCCCTGCAGGCCGGGCATACCTTTTCACGGGTGGAGGAGGCCCGAGAGAGCCTGCGCCTGCGCCTCGCGTCCCCGCCCGCCTCGGGACGGGGGGCGGGCCGGATACCGGGTCCGGGGCGCGGGGCCATCCAGCCGCATGCGGCCTCGAAGGCCCCGGAGGCGGTCGAACGCCCGCCGGAGGCCAATAAGCCCTGTGGGCCGGAAAAGGCGGGGAGGCCGGACCTTGCGAGGCTGAAGAGCCTGGTGGAGAAGCTGGTGGAGATGGTGACCGGGAGGCGCATCCGGATACGCACCGCGGAGCTCTCCCCCGGCGGTCAGGGTTCCGTGGAGGAAGGTGATGCGGGAGGCGGCCCGGGAAGGGCGGGGCCCGCGCAAAGCGCCCGCGGAGGGTGGGGCCTGGAGTACGAGTTCGCGAGGTACGAGAGGGAGAGCGAGACCACCTCTTTCAGCGCCGCGGGGGTGGTGAGGACCGCGGACGGCGGGGAATTCGCCTTCCGGCTGGAGCTGGTCATGCACAGGGAGTACGAGCACTACGAGAGCGCGCGTCTGCGCGTGGGGGAGGCGGCGGTCTCGGACCCGCTGGTGTTGAACCTCGACGGCTCCGCGGCACGCCTCTCCGGGTTGAGGTTCGCGTTGGTGAGGACCGCGGACGGCGTCGCGGAGGACGTCCCCATGCTGGAGGCAGGCAGCGGCTTCCTGGTCCTGGACCTGGACGGCGACGGGTCCGTGACCAGCGGGAGGGAGATGTTCGGTCCGCTGTCGGGAGACGGCTTCGCGGAGCTCGCCGCCCACGATATGGACGGCAATAACTGGATAGACGAGGCCGACCCCGTGTTCCGTGACCTGCGGGTATGGGTGAAGGACGGCGATGAGGATTCCATGCTCTCCCTCACGGACCTCGGTATAGGGGCCATTTTCCTCGGGCGCGTCGGCACCCCCTTCTCCCTCACGGACCCCGGAAACCAGTTACTGGGAAGGGTGAGGTCGAGCGGGCTGTATCTGCGCGAGAACGGGACGGCCGGCGCGGTCCAGCAACTGGACATGTCTCTCTGACCGGGATACAACGCGGGATCGGGCCGTCCCGCAAGGCCCGTCCCGCGTAGAGATAGAAAACCGGGCGGCACGGATGCCGCCCGGCCCCCCCAAACCCCCCTACGCTTCGCTGCCGCGCTCCTCGCTCGCGCTCCAGCCACGGGGGCACGTGCTCTTTCGCGTGCGCGACGGGGTGAGGACGGGTCTCCCTCCCCCTTCGCTTCAGTACGCGCCGTTGGAGGACAGTATGGCCGAGAAGGTCCTGAGGATGATCTTGAAATCCTGCCACAGGGACCAGGTCTCGATATAGTAAAGGTCCAGTTTCACCATCTCGTCGAAGGGCAGGTCGCTGCGCCCGCTCACCTGCCAGAGGCCGGTGATGCCCGGCTTAACGTTCAGTCTCTGGGTCTGCCAGAACTTGTACTCCTTGACCTCCCTGGGGACGGGCGGCCTGGGCCCCACCAGGCTCATGTGCCCCGCCAGCACGTTGAAGATCTGCGGGAGTTCGTCGATGGAGAACTTGCGTATCCACTTCCCCACCCTCGTGATCCTGGGATCGTCGCTTATCTTGAAGAGGGGGCCTTCCGCCTGGTTGAGGTCGATCAGTTCGTCCTGCAGTTCCTCTGCGTTCACCCCCATGGAGCGGAACTTCAGGCAGGTGAAACTCCTCTGGTTCTTTCCCACCCTCTCCTGGCGGAAAAAGACGGGGCCCGGCGAGTCCAGCTTGATGGCGATAGCGGTGATCAGCAGCAGCGGCCAGGTGATCAGCAGCGCCGCCGCGGCGAGCACGTAGTCCTCCAGGTCCTTGAGCAGCTTCCGGTATCCCGTGATCTTCTTCTCGCGCAGCTTGATGAGGGGGATGCCGCCGATCTCGTTCACCTTTATCTCGTCGGTTATCACCTCGAAGAGCCGGGGCACTATGGAGCACTCCACCCCCGCCTTGTTGCACCTCGAGGCGAGGTCGAGGAGCTGCTCGGAGCCGGTCCCGGAGAAGGCGATGATCACCTTCTCCACCTCGAACTCGCTGATGATGTCCTGCAGGTCGGCGATGCCGCCAAGCACCCGCAGGTCCTTGAGCTCGGGCTCCTGGAAGCGCTTGAAGAGGGGGTCGTCGTCCACGAACCCCACCGGGCGGAGCCCGAAGGCCTCGTGGCGCACCAGCTTGCGCGCCACCTGCTTCCCCACCTTGCCCGCGCCCACGATGAGTGTGTTGCGCATGACCACGTCGCTTATGCCGGCCACCCTCAAAGAGAGCTGCAGGATCATGCGTCCCGTGAAGAGGCAGAGGATGGCGAGCGCCCAGAAGACGATGAGGTAACCCCGGGTGGACACGGAGGAGTCGAGGAAAAAGGACATCACGAGCAGAAAGACCAGGTAGGCGTTGGTCGCCCCCACGATGCGGGGGATGCGGTCAAGGATGCGCACGCGGGTGCGCGGGTCGTACATGCCGGCCACCTTGAGGGCCAGGAAGAGCACCGGGGAGGTGACCATGAGGGCCGCGATGACGCTGCCGTAGGAGACCGCTTCCTCGGGCGGGAAGGCGCGCACGAAGAAGGCGTTCTCGAAGCGCAGCCAGTAGGCGACGGTGGCCGCGGCGAATACCGCCAGGACGTCCATCAGCAGGCGCGCCGCGATGCGCGCCGCCACCTCCGCGCGCCTGGATACAGGGCGCTCCAGCAGGCCGTATTCCGCCCCCGCGAGCAGGGCGTGCAGTTCCTCTTCCTGGATGCCCAGCTCGGGCATCCCGGCGCCGCTCACCGGCAGGGCGACTCGCGTCTTAGACAACCCGCTTTCTATCAATTGCCTGTCCATGCTCCCCCTCCAGTTTTGTCTCCGGCGCCGGCATGTTCACCAGGCGCCCCGTTTTCGTCGGCGTCGCATGACCTTGGGAAAAGCGTTCCCACGCTTGGCGTACGAATTCCTCCAGCCTGCGCTTGAAGACCTCCGCGTCGAACTGCATGGCCCTGGCGCGCGCCTGGGCGGGGTCGAAGCTCCCGGGATCGAATTCCCTCACGCACCGGGCGAGGCATTCCGCGTCCTGGCGGTCGAAGAAGACCCCCGTCTTCCCCTCCACCACCGTCTCCGTGGCTCCGCCCGCACGGTAGGCGATCACCGGACGCCCCGCCGCCATGGCCTCCAGGGGGACGATGCCGAAGTCCTCCTCCTGCGGAAACACCAGGGCCAGGCAGCGGGAGTAGAGCTCCGCCAGCTCCGCGTCGCTCACCCTGCCCAGGAACTCGATGTTCGGCCTGGCCGCGGCGCGCAGCTTCTCGAGCTCCGAGCCCGTGCCCGCGACCTTCAGGGGAAGCCCCAGGCGGTTGAAGGCCTCCACCGCCAGGTCGGCGCGCTTGTAGGGGATGAGCCTGCCCACCAGGAGGAAATAATCCTCGACCTTTTCGGAGACCTCGAGCCATGCGGTGCTCACGGGCGGGTAGATGACCTCGGCATCGCGGCGGTAGTATTTCTCGATGCGCCGGGCCACGTGCCTGCTGATGGCCACGAAGCGGTCCACGCGGTCGGCGGCGCAGCGGTCCCAGACCCGCAGATAGCCGGTCATGTAGGGCATTACCGCCTTCACCAGAGGATTGAGGATGCCGTAGCGGGGGTTCTCCAGGTAGTGGTGGTAGCCGCTCCAGTAGTAACGGACGGGGGTGTAGCAGTAGCAGATATGCAGCGTCTCCGGGCGCGTGATCACCCCCTTGGCCTCGGCGTGGCAGGAGGAGATCACCACGTCGAACTCCGAGAGGTCGAAACGCTCGAAGGCCACGGTGCGCAGCAGCGGGAAGGCCTGGTGCTTCTTCTTCGCCCCCGGCACCTTCTGCAGGAAAGAGGTGCGCACCTCCCTGTCCTGCAACCGGGGGAAATGCTCGGGGCAGAAGACGGAGGTGTAGACGGGGGCTTCCGGGAAGACCTCGCACATGGCCATCAGCACCCGCTCAGCGCCCGCGAGATTTGTGAGCCAGTCGTGTACCAGCGCCAGCCTCATCGCTTTTCTGCCCGTCCTTGGCCTCCCGTGCGGCGTGCCGTCGGCGATGCCGCAGCTCGTCCTTCCCGGCTTATCCGTCCGTGAAGCGGGATTTGCGGTTTTTCCGGGGGGGGTGAAAAGAACCAGGACATCTGTCGGGATGTTCAGGTAGGTTCTGGTTCAGGTTATTCTACCCGAGTGAGTCTCGACCTTTGCGTCCCGTTTTTTGTGTTCACGCACCCCCAGTTCGCACCCGCTCTCGTCCGCTCGCTTTCCCAGGGATAGCGCTGCGTGCCTGCCCCGTCCTTCATCCCTGTGCTCAAAATATATACCCCTAGCCTGCGCTATTCAAGTTACCTGTGGGTAATGTCACACGATCACAACCGTTTTGTAACACCGGTGTAACATGAAGGGGAAGGGCGGCCTCCGGCGGGCGCATCCAGCGCGGAGGGCGCCCGGTGGAAGGCCCCTCACCTGCTCGCCCGGGCATTCCAGTGCCAGGGGTATCTGGAAAGTAATGGCATCCTGCCCAGGACCTCGTCCAGGGGGATGAGCGCTTTCTCCAGGGCGAAGAGGCGCAGGGGGCGCCCGACCATCTGCGATAGCTCGGTGCTCAGGAAAAAGATGGCAGCGGAGAGGTACCCAGCCGGCTGCAGCGCGATCTGCGTGAAACCCGCCTCCCTCAACAGAGAGGCGAGGTCCCGCGCGGAGAACCCCTCCGTGAGCTTGTCCGCCTCCGAGACCATCTCCTCTCCCCCCACGGGGCCGCCCTTGAAGCGGCGCAAGGCCTTCAGCAGCAACTTGCCCGCGGGATAGATGGTGCGGTTCTGCCAGTCGTTGGGCTCCGTCCCCAGGACCAGCATCCCCCCGGGCCGGAGCACGCGGTGCATCTCGCGCAGGGCGGCGAGGGGGTCGGGGAGGTGATGCAGGGAGGCGACCGCCAACGCGCCGTCGCAGCATCCGGATGCCAGGGGCAGCCGCTCGGCGTCCGCGAGGAGGTGGACGGAGGTCGCGCCGTAGCCGGAGGAGAGGTGGAGCTCCCGAGCCCGTGCAAGCTGTCCCGGCGCGATGTCCGTCTCCACCAGCCGGTAGCCCGCGCGCAGCAGCTCCAGCCCGTCGTGCCCCAGGCCGCAGCCCGTTTCCAGGATGATGGAACCGGGGGGGAGGGAGCGGAAATTGGCCAGGAAAGAGGTGTGGTAATGGCGGTAGAAGGGGCTGCCGCGCCAGGTGGCGTGCATGCGGAGGTAGTAGTCCACCTTGCTGGTGTAATGTTCGCGCTCCGAGAGCTTGAGCGCGGAAGAGCCCGGGGGGATGAGGTCCGGGAGACCTTCCGTCTCGCCGTAGGCGGTCCCGCAGCCGGAACAGGTGAAACCCGCGCCTTCCCGTTTAAGCTCGCCCCCGCAGGCGGGACAGCGCAGGATGCCCTCCGGGAGCCCGCCGCTCACGACGCCGTCCCCTTTCCGTCCCCGTTCTCCGCCGCGATCTTTCGCGCCTTCTCCCACCAGTGGCGGATGCCGAAAAGGCTCATCCACTGTCCCGGGTCCTCGCGGATCATCCTCTCTCCCGCCAGCGCCGCCTGCTGCATCACCGCCCTCACGTCGGCCTCCCGGTCCCCGCTGCGCTCGTACCGCAGCGGAGGGTAGAGGATGAGCCTGCGCTCCAGCGGCCCGGCGCCGCGCAGGAGGGCGAAGGGCACGATGGGCGCCCCGGTCTCCAGCGCGAAGCGGGCGATGCCGTCGGCGAGGGCGGCCGGGCGGCCGAAGAGGTCCACCACGCACGGCCCGTCCACGTCCAGGGCGATGGCCACCCGCTTGCCCTTTTCCAGGTGTCGGCGCACCTTTTCCCCCGTATCACGGCCAGCCCAGAAGACGGGGCTCTCGCGGTCGCATCCCAGGATCTGCCCGAACACGGCCATCTCGGCCACGTAGCGGTGGACGGGCGTGCTGTTGGGGTGGAACATCACCGGGGTGAAGGGCTTGCCCAGGCGGTTGAAGATCACCGGCGACAGATCATAGGAGCCGGTGTGGACGAAGAGCAGCAGGACCCCCCGGCCCTGCGACTCGGCCTCCTCGAGGTTCTCCATGCCCTCCACCCGCAGTTCCGCCATCATGCGCTCCCGGTGTTTCCAGAAGAGCGCCAGGTCCAGGATGGGCTTGAGGGCGGAGGCGCACACCCCGCGGCTGATGCGCTCCAGCTCGCGGCGCCCGAGCTCCTCGCCCAGGACCTCGCCCGCCTTGGCCGCGAGCCTCGCGCCCATCCCGGGGAGGAGGCGCAGGACCGCGGTCCCCATGAGGTCGTAGAGCGCATCCAGAGCGGCCGGGGGCAGGATGCGGACGAGGAGTCTGGTGAGATGGACCAGAGTGAGCAGCGAGAGATCGACTACCGCCAGGAAACCGCTGCGCGTACCGCGCTTCTCCTCTCTCAACCGCGAGCCTCCTTTCCGCTGCCGGGGCGCGTGCCCCCGGATGGGTCGTCGCTTCTTTCACGCCGATAAGCCGGGGAGGTTCCCTGCTCCATCGTAACCGAAGATCCAGGATATCACGACCCCCTTACGGTGCCGATAACCGCCCGTGACCTTCTCCTCTATCTCCTCTGCCCCCTACGCTTCGAAGAGCAAATGCAGTGCCATGGTTCCCAGATCGAACATCTGAAAGATCGTCCCTTTCTTCTTTTCGGATCCGCTTGTTCTGTCAGGATGATAGGGTGGCCTCTCGATCTATTTCAACCCGGAAAGCGCCTACCATAACTTTGCAGCATCCGCGACGTCCTTACGGCGGCTACAACCATCCCCCTCGATTATCGGAAGAAACGGGCGTCCTTTCAGGTCTCCCGCCACGGCGCGCGGGTCCCCGCCGCGCGGTGAAGGGGAAATCGCCAGCATCCATGCCGGTGCCTTCGCGAGGGGCGCGCGGGGCCGCGAGGTCCCGCGTCAGTAGGAAGGGAGAAGCCCCTGGATGATGGAGGTGGCCTCGTTGACCAGGGCGTTGGCCTCGTCGACCAGGGCCAGCTCGCCGGTGGCGATGGCCTGCAGGTAGAGGTCGCAGGCCTTTATGTACATGTCGAACACCTGCAAGGCCTGCTGCCGGAGTGGCTCCAGCTCCGGGGGCAGCTCGATGGAGGCCGCCTGGTTGCGGTAATAGACCAGGGATGCCTTGGTGTTGGAGATCTCGTTGGCCATCTTCATGCCGGAGATGATGTCCTGCCCCATGGTCTGGATGTTGCGCTGCAGCGTCTGCATGTCCTCGAAGGTCCCCGCGGGGACGGCCGATTCTATGGCCTGGTAGCCGGAGGATTCTTCCAGCTCCTTCTCGCGCTGGGCGACCGCTTCCTTCTCCTTGTTGATCTGCTCCTCGTGCTCGGGGCTGTACCGGTCGATGTACTCCACGCGGTAGTTGGCGGCCTCGGAGGGGTCCACCCATGCCGTCTGGGTGTTGTCCTCCCACACGTGGTTGTCGATGGGGTCGCGCACGATGGTGCCGTAACGCACCTCCACCTTGCTGGGGTTGCTGACCATGAACGCGACGGCCGCCGCCGCGGCGACGGCCAGGATTATTCCGCATGAGAGCAGAGCGATCTTGGCGCCTCGGCCGAGTCCCAGGTACCAATCCCTGATCCTTTGCATCCCCTACCTCTTTCGTTCCCTCGTTTCTGGCGGGAGCCGCCGGCATCCTGCGGCCCCGGCGCCGGCCCCACCCTCATTCCGCCCGCACCAGTATCCATTCAACTTTTATTGTGCGGCAAGACCTGGATCGCAGACAAGCCTCGACGCCGGCCCCGCCCTCGTTCCGCCCGCATCCTTGCCTTTTCCGGCCCGCGCATGGTCTCCATGCCTTCCGTGAGCGGTCATCGCCCGCGAAGCCCGCCGGGCCTTTTCCGTTCCGCGTTCAAGCTTCCCGTGCACTGCTGTTTCGACACCCGGACGGCGGTCCCGGTTCCCCTCGCCGGGAGCGCGCGCCGGGCGGGAGGTCATCCCATGGTAGCACGGGGGTCGCGGGGGTTCAATTAGCGGCTTTTCGACGCGTGGGGCGGGCGGGTCGGGGAGGGCCCGTGTCGGCTCAGGCCGTACCGACGAGTCCGGGATGAACGCCCCGCTGAGTCGTCACCGTTGAGTGGTCGCCGCGAACCGGGGGCATGCTCCCTTGATCTGCGGCCCGTGGAGGCCTCGCCGGCAGCCCGTGTTCGCCGCGCCCGGCCGTGCTTGCGACGTTTACATGCCGTTCGTCAATGTGGAGGCCTCACCGGCAGCCCATGTTCGCCGAGCCGCCTTTCCTGCCGCCGCAGTCGAAGTACATGGCACGCTCGACGACCATCGGCACGCCGTTGGCGGAATAGACGGTCACCGAGGCGTCGCCCGATGCGGCGATGTCGTTGAGGAAGATGGTGGTCCGGGAACCGGGGGCGAGCACGTAGGCGCGCGGCGAGGACATACCGGTGTTGCCCATGACCGCGAGGCGGACGTCGGCGGACTCGTAGGCGCTGGCGTTCTGGATGAGGATCCAGGTCTCGAAGCCGGGCCCGGTGTATCCCTCCGCCAGGTCCCAGCGCTCCGCGGGCGAGGTGGCGCCCTCGCTGCAGTGGCCGCCGTCCCACATTCCCCGGTAGTCGAAGTACATGGCCCTCTCCGCCACCAGGCCCTCCCCTCCGCAGCTCACCTTGATGGCCACCTCACGGTCGGGGGCTTCGCGGTTGACGTGCACCGAGAGGCGCCGGCATGCCCGCACCACGTAGTTGGCCCTCAGCTCGCTGCCGTCGGTGAAGCGGTAGTCCACGGTGGCGGTGCGGTCTTCGGGGGAGGGGTTGAAGAGGAGGAGCCATTCGTCGAAACCCGCTCCGGTGTATCCCTCGGCGAAGAAGAGGGTGTTGGAGGGTTCCGGGGTGCCCATGGCGCAGTGGCCTCCCCGGCGTCCGTCATAGTCGAAGTACATGGCCCTCTCCGCCACAGAGCCGCTGGCGGTCTCCACCTTAGCGGCCACGTTTTTCCCGGGCGCCAGCTCGTTCACGTGCACGGTGAGCCGCGACGCCGGGAGCAGCCAGTATTCGTAAGACTGTTCGTTGCCCGCTTCGTCGTAGAGGGTGAGGCGCGCCTGGTTGCTCGTGAACCAGGGGTTGAGCACCAGGATGTACTCGTCGAAACCCGCTCCGGTGTATCCCTCCGCGAAGTACCAGGTGGTGGAGAGGCCGGGGCTGCCGGAGGCGCAGTGGCCGTCCGACCTTCCCCCGCAGTCGAAATACATGGCGCGCTCCACCACCACCCCCACGTCGTTCTGCGAGGAGATGCAGGTGGAGACCTCGCGGTCGGGGATGATGGCGTTGAGGTTCAGGGTGAGGCGGCAGTGGGCGCCCAGGGTGTAGAACTCCTCCACGTAGCCGCCCCCGGGGTCCACGTATTCCGCGCGCAGCAAGGCCTCGCTCCCGTTGGGGTTCTGCACCAGGATGTAGGTCTGGAAGCCCGGCCCGGTATATCCCTCCGCGAGATACCATACCTTCTCTCCCCCGGGCTCCGGGGGGCTCCAGGTCCCGTCTTCCGGCGGAGCCGGCTGCGGGCCGGGCTCCGGCTCCGGCTCAGGTTCCGGCCGCGGGGCGCTGCCGGTGAGCGCCGCGAAGGCGTCCACCTTGCCGTGGCCGTAGAGTTCGTCGAAGCCCGTGGCGCCCAGGTCAACGGCGCCGCTTTCCAGCGCCTCTTTCACCTGTGCGGGGGTATATCCGGGGTTGGCGGCCAGGAGGAGGGAGGCGCAGCCGGCCACCACCGGGGAGGCCATGGAGGTGCCGCTCATCTTGCCGTAGGAACCGGGGATGGTGGAGAGGATGGACACGCCCGGGGCGGTGAGGTCCAGCTCCGGACCCCGATTGGAAAAATATGCTATGCTGTCGTTGGAGTCCAACGCCCCCACCGCGACCACCCTGTCGAAGGCGGCGGGGTAGTTGACGCTCGACCCGTTGTTGCCGGAAGCGGCGACGACGAGGGCGCCCTTGTTCCAGGCGTAGTTCACCGCCTCGGCCAGGGTATAGGAGTAGTCCGGGCTGCCCAGGCTGAGGTTGATGACCTTCGCGCCGTGGTCGGCGGCATAGCGTATGCCTTCCGCCACGTCCGAGTCGTACCCCGCCCCCTGGGCGTTGAGGACCTTGACGGGGAGCACCCGCGCCTTCCAGTCCACGCCCGCCACGCCGGTGGAGTTGTTGCCCACGGCGGCGGCGATGCCGGCGACGTGGGTGCCGTGGCCGTGGTCGTCCATGGGGTCCGAGCTGCGGTCCACGAAGTTGTATCCGGCCACGCACTTGTCCTTGAGGTCGGGGTGGTTGTAATCGACCCCCGTGTCCACCACCGCAATGGTCACCCCGCTGGAACCGGTGGTCAGGTCCCAGGCCCGCGGGGCGGAGACGGAGGGTAGATGCCATTGTTCATCGTAGCGGGGGTCGTTGGGATCCGCGGAGATCCTGACCACGTGGTCGTCTTCCACGAAGGCCGTGAAGGGGAGGGATGAGAGCAGCTCCTTCAGGCGCGGGAGATCCGGCACCGCGGGGAGGCGGAGTCGTGCCACGCCGGGGAGGACGAGCTCCGGTCCCTCCCAACCGTAAAGCCCCGCCGCCTTCTCCACAGCCGCGCGCAGTGCCTGCAGCTCGGCGGCGCCTGGCGCCTCCCGGAAGCCCACCAGGATACGCGCCGCCGTGCCCCCTGTCCCCGCCAGGGGAGCCGAGGCGCAGGGCAGGGCGGGAAAGAGGAGGACGATGGCGGCGAGGATGAGGGTGAGCGCGGGGAAGAGCCTGCTCATAGGGCGGTATCGTGACCTCACCGTTCGCACACCTCTTCACGCCACAAGATGAAAAAAGCCTTTTGTGAGCGACGTTTTTGCGCTCTTCCCCGCATTACGATAATCGGACGCCGGGAGAGCCGGCTTGAGGCGGCTGGGGTTGAATCCCCGCTGACAAGAGGTTGATTCCCGGCGCGAGTGGTTCTCCGCGGCGCTCACGATCGCGGCCCCGTTTTAATCCCCGCTGATACGGGGCGCATTCTCCGCCGGCGCGCCCTCGATGGGCTCGCGGGTTTGCGCACCCCTCAGGTGGCGAGACCGGGTTCCCGCCCGCCCGGCAAAGGCGGGTTGCCCACCTGCCCGCGCGGCTGAGGAGGGTCATGGCGGGGGGGGCGCTCCGGGTAATAACCTGTGGTCATGTAGAGCGCGCAGCCCGGGAGGACCGGCATCCACGGGAGAGGTCGGGCGGGCTCCGAGAGAAACGCAGCGGGAGGCGAGCGCAGGCAGATGACGAGGATGGATCCCGGCGGCTCTCCGAGCGGGACCGGAGGAGCAAGGCAACGGGAGGCGGATGTAGATGTCCATCGTTAGATACAGGTGCGAGGAATGCGGGGAACGTTTCGAGGCCTTCGTCCGCCGCCTGGAAGCGGCGGAAGAGGCGCCTGTTTGCGGGAAATGCGGCTCCCGTAAGGTCAGGAGCGCGTTCACGGTGATCGGGGAGGGCGGACCTCGGGGCTCCGTCCCGGTGCCGGGATGCGATGACTGCGCCTCGTGCGCCTCGCGCGACGGTTGCGTCGTGCGGGCGGCGTGCGCTTCGCGGCAGGTTTAGCGGCAGGAAGGTAAAGGAAAGACGGACAAAGCGAGGTGTTGAAGAGATGCCCATCTTCGAGTACAGGT
>FWPV01012966.1_pt1 | contig 12661 bp, 10 predicted proteins | sample 2228371 | NCBI WGS metagenome assembly FWPV01 (sample SAMEA103939776, study PRJEB20133) | metagenome | reverse complement strand
CTACGCGCATCCGTCGCTGCGGCCGGTGCTGCGCGAGACCTTCGGCGTGCTCGTCTACCACGAGCAGGTGATGCGGACGCTCGAGGCGATCGAGAAGGTCCTTGCCAGCGGTTTTTTCGTAGAATGCCCGCGCGCCCGATTGGGCCCTGGCCTTGAGGGCGTCGAGCTCCAGGGGGGTCAGGCGAGTGACCTCAGCACCCTCGGCTGCAAGCTTCGCAGGGAGGGCCGCTTCGGCCTCGGCGGCGAGGCGCCGCTGGTGCCTCATCGCCTCGCGCTCACAGTCCCGCAGCAGCTTATGGTCAGGCCCGGGCAGTTCATACCAGAGGTCGCGGTTGATGCACAACACGATGGGCTCGTAGAGGATGCCCCAGAGGGTGACGTGGCGTGGGTTGGGGATTTCGGTGTGCCGGTCCCGCACCGGGCTGGGCAATGCGCAATCGGCCTCCTTGAGCGGGGCTGGGCTGGCCCCAAGGGCCTCGATGAGCTGGGGCGGAAGCCCGTGGGGGATGCAGACCTTGAGGCCGCTGAGGTCGTCGGGGAGACGGACCGGGCGCTGGGCGTTCGCGAGTTGCCGAAAGCCGCTCGAGCCGTAGGCGAGGCCCAGGAGGTTGTGGTCTTTGAGCATCTCGAGCATCTCATCGCCAAGCGGTCCGTCGCAGACGGCGTTGGCGGTGGCGTGGTCGGGGAAGAGTCCCGGGAAGGATAACGCGGCCCAGCGCGGCTCGACGGCGGCGAGGGTGAGGGCGGAGAAGAGGGCGGCGTCGAGCTGGCCCTGCCGCACCATCTGGAACTCGGTGGCCCTGTCGCCCTTCGACTGCGCGGCATCGGGGATGAGCTCCACGCTGAAGCGCCCGGCGGCCCGCTCCTCGACCAGTTCCTTCCACTTCTGAGCGCCCTGGAACCATTCGGACTTGGCATCGAGTGCGAGGCTGAGGCGGATGCGGCGGGGGCCCTTGGCGCCCTCGTCGCAGCCGAGGAGACAGACGGCGAGCGCCACGGCGAGCCAGATGGGAGATTGCCAATTGCCGATTGCCGATTGCCGATTGGGAAGAAACGGGGTCAGGGCGGCGTTGTCGGAAATCGGCAATTGGAAATTGGAAATCGGCAATGGCATTCTTTCTACTCCTCAACCAACTTCACCAGGAGGTCAACAGCCTGCGCGAGGTCGGCAACCACATGGTGGGCGGCGCTGCCCTCGGCTGGGTCGCCTTGGCCTGTGGTGACGAAGATGGTTGTGCAGCCGCGGGCGAGGCCGGCCACGATGTCGCGCTGGCTGTCGCCGATAAGGAACGCTCGCTCGGGGCGGACGCCCAACTCGCGCGCCGCCTGGTCAATCAGGCCGGCCTTTGGCTTGCGGCAGGAGCAGTCGGCATCCTTCGGGTGCGGGCACATGTAAACGCCCGCAAGCCTCCCACCCGCCTCCGCCACTGCCTCGGCCATTCGGCGGTTGATCGCCTCGATCTGCTCAAACGTTGCCAAGCCGCGCCCGATGCACGACTGGTTGGTGATAACGATGACGGTGAAGCCGTTCTCGTGAAGGCGGCGCAGGGCCTCCAGCGAGCTGTCGGCGAACCGGAACTCCTCCCAACTGAACACCCAGCTCCCCTTCGGCGGCGGGCAGTTCACCACCCCGTCGCGGTCGAGGAACACCACGCGGTCATGCAGCTTCGTTGACTTGGCAGCCATCGTCGCGTATTATAGCCACGCCTGCGGCGAAGGCAAGGTGTGAAACAGCGAGAGGTGCCAGGTGGTGGGTGTTAACACCTAACACCTGACACCCAACACCGCTTCGGAGCACAACGTGGGCGAGTTGGTGCGGATTGACGGCTCGGAGGGCGAGGGGGGCGGGCAGATGCTGCGCACCGCGCTCGCCCTCTCGATGGTGACGGGCCGCCCATTCGAGATGGTGAACATTCGAGCGAAGCGGGAGCGGCCCGGCCTGCGCGCCCAGCACCTGGCCGGGGTCAAGGCCGCCGCCAGGATATGCTCGGCAAACGTCGAAGGCGCCAACATCGGCTCGCAGTCCCTCCGCTTCGAGCCGGGTGCGGTCCGCCCAGGCACCTATGAGTTCGACATCAAGACCGCCGGCTCCACATCGCTTGTCCTCCACACGGTCTACCTGCCGCTTGCCCTTGCGCCGAATCGCTCGGTCGTCACCATCCGGGGCGGCACACACGTCCCGTTCAGCCCTTCGTTTCATTTCCTCATGCACCAATGGGCCGTGCTCATGCGGCGGCTGGGGATAGACGCCGAGCTGACGCTGAGGCGTGCTGGCTACTTCCCCGAGGGCGGGGGCGAGGTTCGCGCCAAGTTGCATCCGCTCGCAGTGCGGCCTTCAGGCCGTATCTTGCCTCTCTCGCTCGGCCCGCGGGGTAGGCTGGAGCGGCTGGAGGGCATCTCGGCGGTGAGCGGCCTGCCGCGCTCGATTGCCGAGCGGCAACGGAACCAGGCATTGTCGCGCCTCGACGCCGCGGGTCTCGCCGCAGGCATCGAGCTCCTCGACCTCCCCTCCCCCGGCAAGGGCACTTTCCTCTTGCTCCTCTCCACGTACGAGGGAGGCGGCCGTGCCTGCTACGACGCGCTCGGGGCGCTCGGCAAGCGGGCCGAGAAGGTCGCCGACGAAGCCTGCGATGCCCTGCTTCGCTTTCTCGGCACCCAGGGCGCGGTGGACGAGCATTCCGCCGACCAGCTCCTCCTCCCCCTTGCCCTTGCTGCCGGAACGTCGCGGTTCCACGTCCCCACCGTCACCAGCCACCTCCTCACCAACGCGGCGGTCATCCAGCGCTTCGTCCCCGCCAGCATTCACATCGAAGGCGCCCCCGGCGGCGAAGGGGTCGTCACCGTCACAGTTGCCTCTGGTACGCCGCAGGGGTAGAATCCACGTGGGGGTGGCTCAGAAGAACGGGGTTCACCTGTGAGCCGAAGCCGGGACTGGATCGAGGAGGCGAAGTGGGACCTTGAGCACGCGCGGAAGAGCTCGACGACGGGGGACTTCAACTGGGCCTGCTTCGCGTCCCAACAGGCTTCCGAGAAGGCGGTGAGAGCGCTCCACCTGAGCCAGGGCGCCGTCGTCTGGGGGTATTCGGTCCTCGATGCCATCGAGGCGCTTCCCGCGACAGCGGGCGCGACGGATGAGCTGAAGGATGCGGCGCGGCGGCTGGACAGGCACTACATCGCGCCCCGCTACCCGGACGCTCATCCTGCGGGAGCGCCGCGGCGCTACTTCACCGAGGCCGATGCGCGTCAGGTCATCGCCGATGCCGAGAAGGTGGTGGGCCGGTGTGATAAGAGTCTTCCGCGTCAACCGTGAGGAAGTGATCGAGCGCCTCACCACGTGGGCCCAGTCGCTCCGCTCCCGTCCTGAGGTCCTGGCGGTCATCCTCTTCGGCTCGTTCGCCCGTGGGGACTGCACGGCGGCGAGCGATGCCGATGTGTTGGTGGTGCTGCGCGACTCGCCGCTGCCGTTTCACGAGCGCATCCCGCTCTACCGTCCGAGCTGCATAGGGGTGAGCGTGGACGTGTTTCCCTACACCCTGGCCGAAGCCCGCTGAGGCCTGGAGGAGGGCTGGGGCGTGGCGCCGGTAGCGGCGCGCGAGGGCCGCAGGCTCTACGCGGCCACCGACGCCGGCCCCCTGCCAATCTGACCTGCCCGCAGTGTCCACTCTTGACATCAGCTTGGCCGCTCAAATAGCTCGCCACGATTTTCGCTCGACGTAGCCACAAGCGTCCTCCTCGTGGAACGTGACATATGGCTCCCCGTCGGCAAGCGGAACGCTTGCCGCTACGTCTGGCGAGCCGGTGCCGCGGCGCGTTGGAGCCGGAATCGTGGCGAGTCATTTGGCGGCCGGCACGCGAGGAGGGCCTGCGGCTCGGCGGGAGCGTCGCCCTCCCTCCTCCGCGTGGAGGAGAGTCGAGGACGAGGACGGTTGGGGCGGTTTGTCATGGGGGGGGGGAGCGGGTATACTAGGGGGGTGGGGGGGGCCGGAGGCGGCGATGGAGTTCGGCGACGCGGCGAAACGAATTCTCGGCGAGGTCGGCGGGGTGCTGGCGTTGGTGGACTCCGGGGCGGTGGAGCGGCTGCTGGACGCCGTGGGGTCGGCGCGAAGGGTCTATGTGGCCGGCGAGGGGCGGAGCGGGCTGGTGGCCCGGACGTTTGCGATGCGGCTGGTGCACCTGGGCCTGACGGCCTACGCCTGCGGGGAGACGATCACGCCGGCGATCGGGGACGGCGACCTGTGCGTGGCGTGCTCGGGGTCGGGCGAGACCCCGATCACGCGGCATCGGGCCGAGCAGTCGCGGCGCGTGGGGGCGAGGGTGGCGGCGATTGTGGCGGCGCCAGGGACGCCGCTGGGGCGCGAGGCAGACATCGAGGTGGTCCTACCAGCCCCAAGCAAGAGGTCGCCAGGGGTCCGCTCGCAGCAATTCGGGGCCACGCTCTTTGAACAGGCGCTGCTGCTGTTCCTGGATGCCGTGGTGCTGCTGCTCCAGGAGCGGCGAGGCGCATCAATGGAAAGCATGTCGGCAAGGCACGCCAACCTTGAGTAAGTGCGCAATGCTCAATGCGGAGTGCGGAATGAAATCGGCAATCGGCAATCGGCAATCGGCAATCCGATTTGGGATTTGGGATTTCGGATTTCGGATTCTGCCCATCGCGTTGGCGCTGTTGGGGTGCGCGGCGGGGGTGCGCGGCGGAGAGGCCCGACGGCTGGTGCGGGTGTGGGACGGCGCCACGCCGATGGGGACGTATATGATTGTGACGGTCTATGCAGCAGACGAGGCGGCCGGGCGTGCAGCCATCGCCGCAGCGTTTGCACGGGTCGAGGAAATCGAGGCTGCCACCAGCCACTTCCGCGAGGCGAGCGACCTGTCGAGACTCAACCAGGCCGCGGGCGGGCCTGCGATGGCGGTGAGCAAGGACCTCTGGGCGCTGCTGCGCCGCTCGGCCGAGGTGTCGGAGGAGACGGACGGGGCCTTCGACGTGACGGTGGGGCCGCTGATGGCGCTGTGGAAGAAGACCTGGCAGAAGGGAAAGGCGCCGTCGGAGGCCGAGACTGCGGCGGCACGGGCGCTGGTGGATTGGCGGGCGGTGTGGCTCGACCCCAAGGAGCCGCGTGCGCGGCTGCTCAAGCCTGGAATGCAGCTCGACCTCGGGGGCATCGGGAAGGGCTACGCGGTGGACCAGGCGCTGGCGGTGCTGCGGGAGCGCGGCATCCCGGCTGCCCTGGCGGACATGGGCGGGAACGTTGGCGCCTACGGCGCCCCGCCGGAGCGCGATGCCTGGCTGGTGGGCATCCGCGACCCCAGCCGCCCGGGCAAGATTCTCCCCAAGCCCATCCGCCTGCTCAACCAGGGCATCGCAACGTCCGGCGACTACGAGCAGTTCGGCCTCGTCGCCGGCCGCCGGGAGTCGCATATCCTCGACCCGCGCACCGGCAGGCCCATCGAGGGGATGACGAGTGTTACCGTGGTGGCCCGCGACGCGACGACGGCCGACGGCTACTCGACGGCCCTCAGCGTGCTCGGCCCCGAGAAGGCGGTGGCCTTCGCCGAGAAGCGGCCGGGGGTCGAGGTGATGATCATGTACGAGCGCGACGGCAAGGTGCAAACGGTCCGCTCAAGGGGCTTCGCCCGCCTGGAGGTGACAGCCGGGGGCGGATAGCCGAGCCGCGAATCTTGCGAATCTAGCGAACGGGAGAACCTCGATTCACTCGATTCATTCGACTCATTCGATTGATTCGACTGATTCGATTGATTCGAGCGATTCGCGGTTGCTGCCTTCTCATTGACTCTTCAGAGAGACGCCTAGTGCCGGAGCTGAGGCCATTTCGCGGGTTGCGGTACACTGCCAAGGCGGGGAGCCTTGCCGACCTCGTGGCGCCCCCATACGACGTGATTGGCCAGGAGGACTACGAGGCGCTGTGCCGCCGAAGCCCCTACAATGTCGTGCGGCTCATCCTCGACAAGGGGTATTCGCCCGACGTGGTGCCGCCGGCGAGCTGGTACAGGGAGGCGGCAAGGCTGCTCGCGGCCTGGCGGGGCGAAGGGATCATCGCGGCGGACGCTGAGCCAGCCTTCTACCTCTACAGCCAGGTTTGCTCCTCCTGGGCGCGCTTCGCCTGGAGCCCTATGGTGCCGGCCACGTCTTCCCCCACGAGAACACCACGCCCGGCCCCAAGATCAGCCGCCTGAACCTCATGCGGGCGACGAGGGCCAACCTCAGCCCCATCCTGGCCTTCTTCCCGGACCCCGGCGGGCGCATCAACGAGGCCCTCGAGGACCTGGCCGCCCACCGCCCCATCGCCGTCTTCCAGGATGATGCCGGGATCGAGCACGAGCTTGGCCGGCTCGAGGACGCGGCGCAGCAGACCACAGTGGCCGAGCGCATCGCGGGGCTGCCGCTCTACATCGCGGACGGCCACCACCGCTACGAGACGGCTCTGGTGTACCGCGAGACGGAGCGGGCGAGGCTCGGTCGCCGTGCGCCGGCGGAGCTGCCTCTGGACTTCATGCTTGCGGCCTGCATGTCGGGCGCGGACCCTGGGCTTGTCATACGCCCAACCCATCGCGTGGTGACCTGGCAAGGGGAGTTCTGGACGGCCGATTTCCTCGACGAGGCCGAGGAGTGGTTCAGCGCGCGGCGGCTTCCCGCGAAGGGCCTCGACGAGGCGCTCGCCGCCCTTGAAGGAGCGCGCGGCCAGCCGGCGTTCATCATCTACGGCGGCAAGTCGGCCGGCTACACGCTCTTGCAGCTCCGAAACGAGGAGGCCCTGCGCGACGCCCCATATCCCCTCGGCTCGCCTCTGCGGCGGCTCTCGGCCGCGGTCTTCTCCCACGCCTTCCTGGGCAAGCTGCCCGGCCTGCGGGGCGCAACGGTGAGCTACACGCCCGACGCCGAGCTCGCGGTGCGGCAGGCTGATGCCGGCGAGCGCACGCTGGCCTGCCTCTTGCCCGGCGTGAGGCCGGCAGAGCTGATGGCGATAGTGGATGCCGGGGAGCGGATGCCGCCGAAGTCAACCTACTTCTGGCCAAAGCCGATGACTGGCGTGGTCTTGCGGTCGCTAGAGGCGTTCTGAGGGAGGGGTTTGTCGGCTCAGGGGCGCTCGGCGCGGAGGCCACCAGGGGCCGCAGCGACAGCGCGGACGGGTACGATTGCGCCGCGGAAGGCGTCGGGGCCGTCAAGGAGGACTCGGACATAGCGCTCGGTGTAGCCGCACAGGAGGCCGGTGCGGGGGTCGCGGCGCGATTCCACAAGCGGCTCGACGATGCTCCCGACGAAGCGGCGATGGTAGGCGGCCATCAGGTCGGCAGCGAGGGCCTTCATCTCCTCGCGGCGGGCCTTGATGACGGGCCAGGGCAGCTTGCCCGGCATCCGCGCCGCGGGGGTGCCAGGGCGGTCGCTGTAGGGGAAGACGTGGATACGGCTGAAGGCGGCCTGGCGGGCGACATCCAGCGTGCGGCGGAACTGCTCGTCGGTCTCGCCGGGGAAGCCCACAATGATGTCGGTGGTGATGGCCGGCTCCTCGATGCGGGCGCGAATGGCGTCGAGGCGGCGGAGGAACTCGGCTGCGGTGTAGCGGCGGTTCATCGCGTGCAGCACCGCGTCGTCGCCGCTCTGGAGCGGGATGTGGAAGTGGGGGCAGATGATGGGCGAGGAGGCGGCGAGGGCGATCAGCTCATCGCTCACCTCGCGCAACTCGAGCGAGCTTAGGCGAAGGCGCCGCAGGCCGGGAGTGGCCACCAAGCGCTCCACCAGTGCCACCAGGCCACACCCTGCTTCTCGACCTCGTCCTCGTCCATCGTCCTCGACTGCCTCACTGCCTGTGCCAACCCCTCTCCCTGCCAAACAGCTCCCCACGATTCTCGCGTCATCACCCGCGCGCGGCCGGCGTCCCGCTTGCGGGCCTTCGTGAGGTTCCGCAAGCGGGACGCTTGTGGCTGCATCGAACGAGAACCGTGGCGAGTTGTTTGGAGAAAGGGCGGGGAGAGGATCGGAGCAGGTGGGAGGCTCGACCATTCCCCCTCCCCCTCCCTGAGAGGAAGGGGGGTTGGCGGGGGGGACGAGGGGCGAGGACGATTGCGAGTCCAGCCCGTAGGCGCCGAGGTGGATGCCGGTGAGGACGACTTCGAGGTAGCCGTTGGCAACAAGCCGTGCGACCTCGGCGGCGACCTCGTCGGGGGGACGGTTGCGAACGCGGCCGCGAACGTGGGGGACAATGCAGTAGGAGCAGAAGTCGTCGCAGCCGTCCTCGATCTTTACGAAGGCCCTCGTGTGGCCGGCGAACCTGCTGATCGGAGGCCAGAGGTCCGGGACGCGTGACGCGTGCTGCGTGACTGAAGACAGAGACGGCGAGCCGCCATCGGCACGGAGGGCGTTGGTGAGGAGTTCGGGGAGGGCAGGCTTGGAGGCGTTGGGGAGGACGAGGCGGACGCCGGGCAGTTGGCGGAGCGCGTCGGCTTCGGTTTCCGCGCTGCATCCCGTGACGACGATGGCGGCGTTTGGGTGGGCGCGGGCGATGCGGCGGATGGCCTGGAGGCCCTTGGCATGGCTCCCGCGGGTCACGCAGCAGGTGTTGACGATGTAGGCGTCGGCCTCGGCATTGGGCGAGACCTCGTGCCAGCCGAGGCGTGCGAGGGCTTCGCGGAGGGCCTGTGTGTCGTACTGGTTCACCTTACAGCCAAGAGTGACGAACGCGCAGTGGGCCATTGCCAGGCAACTCCTTCGACTACCATCACTTTACACGAAAACCAGGGGCAAGAGAAACGCCGGTTGCCGCGAAATGGCCTTTACTTTGGCGCGGCCAACTGCTAGAATATGGCATTGTCCGCCACTGCCCCGTGGTGTAATTGGTAACACACGAGAATTTGAGTCTCGGTTTCCAGGTTCGAGTCCTGGCGGGGCAGTCAGGCGACCGCTCTGGGTTCGCAGTGCGGGCTTCAGCCCATATCTTATGCGGCCTGACGGCCGTACTACGAACCCAAGATACGGCCTGATGGCCATACTACGAACCAGGAGAGGAGAAGGATGCATCATGGCCCGTCGGCGCGAACTTGTTGAGGTAGCTGAGCCGGTGCTGCTTGAGGACATGTTCCCTTACAGCCTGCCGCCGCGAATCGTCTTCGATGGCAAGGTCTTCGAGGAGATAGACGGCAAAGTAGTGGAGTTCGATCCGCAGGCGCTACTGACGCGCGACATACGGATCACGGACACTACGTTCCGTGACGGGCAGCAGTCGCGGCCGCCCTACACGGTGGAGCAGACGCGGCGCCTCTACGAGTTCCTCGCCCGCATCAGCGGCCCGAAGGGGGTCGTGCGCCAGACCGAGTTCTTCCTCTACACCCACAAGGACCGCGCGGCGTGCGAGGCCTGCCTCGAGGTCGGCGCACGCTACCCGGAGGTCACGGGCTGGATTCGCGCCGACGTGGGCGACCTGGCAAACGTGGAGAAGCTGGGCCTCAAGGAGACCGGCATCCTGTGCTCCTGCTCCGACTACCACGTCTTCTACAAGCTGCGCAAGACCCGCCGGCAGCTCCTCGACCACTACGTGGCCGTGGTCAAGGCCGCGCTGGACGCCGGCATCCGGCCCAGGTGCCACCTGGAGGACGTGACGCGCGCCGACATCGAGGGCTTCGTGGTGCCGCTGGTGATCGCGCTGGTGCGGGCAACGGAGGATGCGCCCGACCACATGAAGGTCAAGGTGCGGCTGTGCGACACGCTGGGCTTCGGCCTCAGCTACCCGGGCACCGCGCTCCCCCGCAGCATCCCTAAGCTCGTCTACCGCATGACCCACGACGCCGGCGTGCCCTGCGACCGCCTGGAGTGGCACGGGCACAACGACTTCCACAAGGTGCACATCAACGCCGCCACCGCCTGGCTCTACGGGGTGGACGCCGTGAACGCCACCCTGTTCGGCATTGGCGAGCGGACGGGCAACCCGCCCCTTGAGGGCGCCATCTTCGAGTACATCGGCATCAAGGGCGCGCTCGACGGCATAGACACCCGCGCCATCACCGAGGTGGTGCGCTACTACGAGCGCGACATCGGCACGCGGCTGCCCGACAACCAGCCGTTCGTCGGTCGCCACTTCAACACCACCCGCGCCGGCATCCACGCCGACGGCCTCTGGCGCGACGAGCGCATCTACAACATCTTCGACACCGAGGCCCTGCTCGGCCGCGGCCCGAACGTCGCCATCACCGACAAGTCGGGCGCCGACGGCGTCGCCCTCTGGGTCAACGACTTCCTCGGCCTCCAGGGTGACGAGCGCCTCTCCAAGATCAAGCTCCACAAAATCTGCCGCTGGGTCGCCGACCAGTACAACGAAGGCCGCACCACCGTCATCTCCGACGCCGAGATGATCGAGCAAATCCGCATCCACCTCCCGGACCAGTACGAGACACGAGTCCGCCCCAGGCTCGAGCGGCTCTAGCCACCCGCCAGTCCATTTCGGACTTGCGATTTCGGACCTGGCGCCGAGCACCTGCCGAGGCGCACTCTCAGGTGGCGTTGACGGCCTCTGGGTCGCACAGTATAATACGCGGGATGCGCAAGATGCCCGGGGGACTCTAGAATGCCTGAGACTGCGGCCACCGAGACCAAGGAAATCCATAAGCTCATCCGGCTGATGGGGAAGTACGGGGCATCGGACCTCCACCTCAAGGCCGGCTCCCCACCCATCTTCCGCATCCGGGGCGAACTGCGCAACCTGGACCTCCCGCCGCTGAGCGACGCCCAGGTGCGCCGCCTCGTCTACGACATCCTCACCGAGGACCAAATCCGCACCCTCGAGCACACGGGCGACGTTGACCTGGCCTACAGCGTGGACGACCGCACGCGGGTCCGCATCAACGCCTTCCACCAGCGCGGCTACCTGAGCCTCGCCGCGCGCCTCGTCAACTTCCGCATCCCCACCTTCGAAGAGCTCCACCTCCCCACCGCCGTCATGGAACGGGTCGCCGCACTCGAACAGGGCTTCGTCATCGTCTCCGGCATCACCGGCAGCGGAAAGTCCACCACCCTCGCCGCTCTCATCGAATACATCAACACCACCCAGCGCCTCCACATCGTCACCATCGAAGACCCCATCGAGTACATCTACACCGACCGCCGCTGCGCCATCAACCAGCGCGAGGTCGGCATCGACGTTCCATCCTTCCACGAGGCCCTCCGCTACGTCGTCCGCCAGGACCCCGACGTCATCCTCCTGGGCGAGATGCGCGACACCGAGACCGTCGAGGCGGGCCTCTCGGCTGCCGAGACCGGCCACCTGGTCTTCGGCACGCTCCACAGCGCCACCGTGGCCCAGACGTTCTCACGCCTACTCGAGTTCTTCGAGGCGGGCCGCCACAAGCAGATCCGCCTCAGCCTCCAGTTCAACCTCAAGGCCATCATCTGCCAGAAGCTCCTCCCCTGCATCAAGCCCGGCATCGCGCGCATCCCGGCCTTCGAGATCATGCTCGTCACGCCACCCATCGCCAAGCTCATCGAGCTGGGCGAGGACGTGCACATCCTCGACGTCATGAAGCAGTCGCGCGCCGAGGGGATGATCGACTTCAACAGGTCGATCTACGAGCTCCTCAAGCAGGGCTACATAGATGAGCGGGTGGCGATGCAGGCCGCGCCGAGCCCCGAGGCCCTCAGGGGGATGCTCGAGGGGGTCTTCGTCACAGAGGGCGCCCTCAAGCCCAGCCTGCGCGTGGTGCAGTGACGCCTTCAGGCGGTCTTGGTCTTCCCATGTCTCAGCCAAAGGCCGCCTGAAAGGGGACTAGCAACAAGAGGCCCTGAGCGCGCAAGCCTGCTGCCACACCCTTTTCCGCATCGGAAGCGCCGCGCATGAGCGAGCCCCCTCCTCCCCAACCACACGAGCCGCCGCGCCGCCTCCCCTTAGTCCCCTTCATCATCTGGTCCCTCGCCGCCCTTGCCTATCCCGCGTGGCTGCTCGTGGCGATGTGCGCCGATGGCGCGCGCGTCCAGGCCGCGCTCTATGCCTTGCCCACGATCCTCGTAGAGGGCATGCTGCGTCTCCCCACCGCGCTGCTCGCGGCCGCGCTGTGGGCCGTGGCCGCCGGGGCAGGCATGGCCATCCTGCGGAAGGCCGGCTGCGGTGGCCTCAGCCGCGCCGAGCGCGCGGTCTTCGGGGCCGGCATCAGCATGGGCATCTTCTCCCTCGCCACGTTCCTCCTGGGCACCGTTGCCGGGCGCCCGCCGTGGCTCTTCGCCGCGCTGTGCTGGGCGCTGGTCCTTGCCATGGCCTCGGTTGCCGCCCGCGAGCTACTGGGAAGCGCGCCGCGCCCCAGCATCCAAGTCCTGCGGGCCTGGTGGCGCCAGGCGAGCCGCTTCAACATCCTCCTGGCCGCACTGGCTGCGGCCATCGTCTTCGTCGCGCTCACCCGCGTCAACGTGCCGGTTTTCGCCGACTACGACTCACTCGAGTACCACCTGGCATCCCCTGCGACGTGGTGGCGCGAGGGGCGTGTGACCTTCCTGCGCGACATGGTCTACTCCAACTTCCCCCAGAACACCGAGATGCTGTTTCTGTTGGCGATGAACTGCTTTGGCGGGCCGGGCACGGGCGCCGTCGTCGGCCTCCAGGCGCTCATCGGCTTCGTGCTCCTCGCCGCCGCAGCGGTCGCCGCGTGCGGCGCGCGGCTCAGCCACCGGGAG
>FWPV01012964.1_pt1 | contig 12662 bp, 12 predicted proteins | sample 2228371 | NCBI WGS metagenome assembly FWPV01 (sample SAMEA103939776, study PRJEB20133) | metagenome | reverse complement strand
GATAGGGTTGACTGTTCGGTTATTTCTTATAAAATAGTAAAGCAGATCGGTATCCGAAGCAGAGCGAACCAAGAGGAGGATCATGGAAGACCGGATTCTTATTGTCGATGACGAGGAATTAATCTGCCGCCTCCTGGCTCAAAGGCTGACGAGCGAGGGATATCCGTGTGTGACGGCGCACAATGGAAGAGAGGCCCTGACCCATTTTTATAAGAATGCCTTCTCGCTGATCATTTCGGACATCAAAATGCCGGAGATGGACGGGATTGAGCTGTTAAAGAGAGTCAAGAGTTTAAATGAAAACATGTTAGTCATCATGGTCACAGCCTATCCCGAAATCGACATGGCCGTCGAGGCCATGCGCCTCGGGGCTTACGATTTTATCATCAAACCCGCTGACCTCGATTTGATCGTCTTGAGCGTGAAGAAGGCCCTGGAAAAGAAGCGACTCGAAGAGGAGTTGGAGGCCTATCATCAGAATTTGGAGAAACTGGTTGAGGAGAGGACCGCGAAGCTTCAGCATGCCTACCGTGTCCTCAAGAAGGCCCATCTCGATTCCGTTAAGGTTCTTGCAGAGGCGATCGACGCAAAAGACCCCTACACCCGGGGCCATTCTGACCGCGTGAGAAGGATGAGCCTTAGGATCGCTGCCCGGCTGGGTTTCAGCGAAGAGAAACTGGAGAGCCTCGAATATGGTGCGCTCCTTCATGATATCGGTAAGATCGGGATCAAAGACGAGATCCTTCAAAAACCCGGGGCCCTCAATCCCGGGGAGTATCACTCCATCCAAGAGCATCCTCTGATCGGCGTCAAGATCGTGGAAGGCATCGATTTTTTTAAGGACAAGATTCCGATGATTCGCCATCATCACGAGCGTTTCGATGGAAAGGGATATCCCGATGGGCTGGCGGGGGAAGCCATTCCCCTTGAGGCGCGCATCATCGCCGTTCCAGACGCGTTTGACGCAATGACCAGCGTCAGACCTCACTCCCCGAGCAAACCTCTTCAGGACGTCCTGATGGAATTGGAACGGGGGAAGCGCACCCAGTTCGATCCCAGGATTTTAGCCATTTTCTTGCGCGATAAGGTCTATAAGCTTTAACCATGCCAGCAAATCTTACACCTGACTATCTCGAAGCCGAGGCAAAATTCAAACAGGCCAAAACGACGGACGAGAAAATCAAGGCTCTCGAGGTGATGATGGCCGTGATCCCTAAGCACAAGGGAACGGAGAAGCTCCGGGGGCAGCTGAAGAGTCGCATGGCCAAATTGAAAGAGGAACTCCGTCGAAAGCCGACAATTGGGAAAGCAGAACAGGCCTTTTTCATCAAGAGAGAGGGATCTGCGCAGGCCCTTCTCCTCGGCCTACCCAACGCGGGCAAATCGACTCTTTTTTCGAAGATGACCAATGCCTTTTCTGAAATAGCCGATTATCCTTTTACCACACAGAAGCCTCTTCCAGGAATGATGCGATTTGAAAACCTCCAGATTCAACTTGTGGACACCCCGCCGCTTCAGCTCGATCATGTGGAACCCGGGTTTCCAAACCTCATTCGAAATGCAGATGTTCTTCTCCTCATGGTCGATCTGACAGATGATCCCATTTTCCAGGTGGAGGTTCTCTTGGAAATTCTGCAGGGGATGAGAATCAGGGTGGGTGGGAAGGGGGTGGCTCCGCCTCTGGAAACGGGCTGGGCTTTTTTGAAAGCCCTTCTGCTTGGGAACAAATGTGATCTGACGAAAGCCATGGAAGCCTATGGGGCGTTCGCGGAGCGATTCAAAGAGATCTTTCCCATCCTGCCCATCTCCGCCAAGGAAGAAATGAATCTCGGAGAAGTGAAAAAGGAAGTCTATCAGATGCTGGGTATCATCCGGGTCTATACAAAGGTGCCTGGAGGCGATCCTGATTTCTCGGAGCCGGTGGTTCTCAAAAAGGGGAGCACGGTGGAGGATGTGGCGCTTTCCATTCACAAGGACTTCGTAAAAAAACTTCGATATGCGAGGATCTGGGGCTCAGGAAAATTTGATGGACAGATGGTCAAACGGGATTACCCGCTTAGCGAAGGAGATGTGATCGAACTGCATATTTAATACAAACGCATTAAAGATGGTCTCGTAAAAAGTCCTCAAAGTGGTCGTTGCGAGCGGAGCGAAGCAATCTCGTATTTTCTAAGTGCATGAATCAATGGGATTGCTTCGTCGCTGCGCTCCTCGCAGTGACAAATTACTTAATGCGTTTGTATGAGTTCGGAGTTAGGAGTAATGGGTCCGGAGTTTTTGAAAAAATCTTTAAGTTCTTTTTCGTTTAACGGATGGCTCCGAACTCCGAACTCTGAACTCCGAACTTGTGGCCTTACGCGAAGACTTTTCCTCCGATGGCTTTTAGGATTCTCTCTTCTTCCGATTTTTCCATTCAGTGTCCGGGAGGTTGAAGCAGAAGAGGTCGCTTCCGCCTTAGGTGGCGGGAGCCCATCCATTGCTGAATCTTTCAATGGTGAGGAGCTTCACTACCAGGTTGGGGCCTGGATCTTTGACCGAGTCGCTATGGGGAAGCTCAGCTTCCGAGAGACACGCGAAAAAGGCCGTTATCTCTCTACGCTTCAGGGAGAGACGTTAGGCATCCTGGGGTGGGTGGCTCGGTATCGCGTGGATACCTATCGCTCGATGATGGAAGAGGTGGAAGAGGGAAGACGTCTCCGATCGATCTGCTTCGAAGAAGACGTGAAGGTAGGAACCAAGGTGAGAAAGCGGATCCATTTCTTCGATTATGAGAAACGAAAATGGATTCAGGTGAGGCGACGGAAGGATGGAACAGAGGCGAGGAAGGAAGAAGAGATTCCCCCCGGAATGATCTATGATGATTTCCTCACAGCTTCTTATAATTTTCGCTACGGGGTATACGGAGGGATTCAAAGGGGACGAAAATATACCGTGGCCACTTTTCCCAAAAGGGGTTCTGCCAGCTATGAGGTGAATGTGGCCTCCAAAGAAGAGGAGGAGAAGAGAAAGAAATCCGAGAGGTCCAACGATGGAAAGGAGTATTTTGTTAGACTTTTTCTGGATCCAGAGATCACCCATTCGAAAGATGGCCTCATCGAGGGATGGCTATCGAAAGAGCTTTATCCCCTGGAGGGCGTGATCCCAGACGTGTTTCTTTATGGAGATGTAAGAGGAAGACTGATTAAAAATACGAAAGGATAGTCCGGAGTCCTTAGTCAGGTAGTGAACGCGTCTGTTCGCCGGTTCTCATCAACGACGCGGCGATCGGACGATGAGACCGCAAGCCTGCAGCCTCTGAAGTCATGACGATATACGATGAATACGGTATCAAAATATTTTCGGCTTCACCGAAAGGACATCGCTTATTTCAAATTTATCATCGAATCCCACGAAGGGATGGCTGTCGTCAGAACGAAAGATGCCCATGCGGCCATCGTGGAGTTGATGGTGGCGCCGGGATGGGAGAATGCTGTAAATGAAGTGATCGAAGGGCTACAAAGAGAAATCCAGATTGAACCCTTATTATTGGGATCTGATTAGGCGCGTGACTTAATTTCAAATGTCAAAATTCAAATTTCAAAGAGTAGCGCCCCAATGAGATGCCGAAACAAGTTCGGCATGACAAGGGCGTCATTCTGGACTCGTTTCAGAATCTGATTTTAGAATTTGGGTTTTTTTACTCTCTCAACAAAGCCGACGGTCAGGAAGCAGAGTGACGGATACGATTCCATACGAAAAGATACTCAAGGAGACCCTAAAGGAGGGGGGCGAGTTCGCCGATCTCTTCTTGGAACAGACCCGCTCCGTGGTCATCGTCCTGGAGGAGGACCGGATTGAGAAGATCATCTCCGGACTCGACGCGGGATTGGGGCTGAGACTCCTCCATCGAGGAAAGACCTTTTACGGGTTCACCAATCATCTTTCGGAAGCCTCCCTGCTCGATTTAGCTCGAAGGTTGCGTCACGCAACGAAAGAGGATCTCGAGGCAGAGGGGCGCCAACGGGTTGAAAAGCCATTGTTTTCTCCCTCATCCCCTCAGATTTTGGATACCCTTTGGGCGATTGAGAAGCATCCGAACGACATCTCCATCAGAGAGAAGGTGTCCGTCGTGAAACGGGGGAATGAAGTCGCCCGAAAGATCGACGGCCATGTCCGGCAGGTGAGGGTTCTCTATCGCGATTTCACCCAAGTCCTTACCATAGCCAATTCACAAGGAACCACCATCGAGGGGGAGAGAGTGGGCACTGTCTTTTCGGTCCAGGCGGTGTCGGCTAAAGGAGAGGTCCTGGAAACCGGATATGAGCCCGTGGGAGGAACGATGGGATTTGAAATCTTTGATTTACACCCACCGGAAGAGATCGCTGAGGTTGCTGCAAAGAGATCGCTTCTGATGCTCTCGGCAAGAAAAGCACCGATGGGGAGAATGGCCGTCATCCTCTCGAGCGAAGCGGGTGGGACGATGATCCATGAAGCCATCGGCCACGGGCTGGAGGCAGATCTGGCTCAGCAGGGACTCTCCGTCTATTCCAAGAAGATTGGAGAGAGAGTGGCTTCTCCTCTGATCACTGTGGTGGACGATCCCACGCTCCCCCGGAAGAGAGGCTCTTACGCCTTTGATGACGAGGGGATTCCCTCCCGTCGGACGGTCTTGGTCGAAGATGGGATTCTTAAAAGCTACCTGTACGACCGCCTCACTGCTCTGAAGGATGGGGTGGAATCAACGGGAAATGGAAGGAGGGAGTCTTATCAACACAAACCCATTCCGAGAATGAGCAACACCTTCATCGTCCCCGGAAAGACGAAACCCGAGGCAATCCTTCGTTCTGTGGAACGGGGATTATTCGTCAGGAAGATGGGGGGTGGACAGGTCAATACCGTCAACGGTGATTTTGTCTTTGAAGTCAGTGAAGGATATTTGATTGAAAAAGGGAACGTGGCCGAACCGGTTCGAGGAGCAATCCTAATCGGCAACGGACCCCAGGTTCTCAAAGAGATCGACATGGTGGGCGATGATCTCGGGTTTGGAATCGGAACCTGCGGAAAAGACGGTCAAGGGGTTCCGGTCGGCGATGCCCAGCCGACGCTGAGGATTCCGGAGCTGGTGGTTGGAGGACAGCAGGAAAAACAATGATGGGGAGAGAGGGGGATGAGGAGAGGGGGTGATGAAAAGATAAGAAATTCAAAATGCGCCTGCCTTCCGGTTGACAGGGACAGGGAGGTCGGATTGCGGAATGCGGATTGCGGAATGAAAAAAAGGAAGAGAGGGATACTGAAATAAGATACCGGTAAAGAGACGGGCAGATAGGGTGATAAGAAAATAGGGAGACACGGAGATTGGGAGATGGGGAAATTAAGGAAAAGCTGTGAGTCGGAATATCAGGAGACGAAGAGATCAGGAGGCTAGGGGCAAGAGGATTGGGAGAAACGGGAATCGGCAGATGAGGAGATGGGGTGAAGGTTCCTATTGTGTTGTCGTCACGTATTTCAATTATATTTTTTGACTGTCCAACAATGAGACGACGCCACGATCTGACTTCTTTGCTACGCTTCTTCTGGCGTAGGCTCTGGAAGTTTTTCCAATTTTGCCTTTGAGATTCGCTGGCCAACCATCTCAACAATCGTAACTCTTTTTCCTTCAGAAACGACCACATCTCCAACCTTTGGGATCTTTTGAAGCGCGGTCATCAAAAAGCCTCCAAGGGTTTCGTATTCAGTCGATTCCGGGAGTTCGATTTGATAATCCTCCTTTAAATCCCTCAGACTGATCGAGGCGTCAATGAGCATCGCTCCGTCGGAGAGATGAAGAACAGGGCTCTCTACGTCATGTTCATCTCTAATCTCTCCAACGATCTCTTCAAGGAGATCTTCGATCGTCACCAGGCCCGAGACGCCACCGTATTCGTCTACGACCAGCGCCATGTGGATTCTTCTCCTCTGCATCTCCCTGAGGAGAAGGCTGATCTTCATCGTCTCCGGGATGAAGAAGGGAGGCTTGATGAGCTTCCGGATATCCGCCTGTCCTGTTTTTGCATGAAGGGTGAGAAAATCCTTGGCGTAGAGAATCCCTCGGATATCGTTCAATTCCTTTCCGTAAACGGGGTAGCGAGAGAACTGCTCCTCTTCAATTAACGATAGGACTTGCTGAGGGGAACGATCAATTTGGATGGCCACCATCTGTGTGTCCGGAACCATAACCTCTTTGGCCGACATATCGGTAAATTCGAATACGCTTTGAAGGATCTTCTCCTCCGTCGGTTCAAAAACCCCGTGTTTCCCGCCTTCTTTGATCAGCATCTTGACTTCCTCCTCGGTGATGTAAGCCCTTTCCGTAAACGGTTTTCTGCCAAAAGGTCTGAGGACGATCGATGTGCTGAGGGTGAGTATCCTGACAAAGAAGGCGGTCATTCGCGAAAAGGTATCAATCGTCCTTGCCGTCCAGAGCCCGATCGGTTCAGGATGCATCAAAGCAATGGACTTCGGGACGAGTTCACCAAAAATGACTGTAAAATAGGTGATGATGACAACGACCATTCCAATCGCAATCGGTTCCGCGGCGACAGCGATCGCTCTCGTCGGCAGCATCTCGATGGCCGGCTTGATGACCTTTACGGCTGCCGCCCCTCCCACCGCTGCCGCAAGAGCACTGACCCCTGTGATTCCAATCTGAATCGTTGCCAGGAAACGGTCTGGTTCCTCTTTCAACTTTAATAAAATTCTTGCGTTCCTCTTCCCGGTCTCGACCATCTGTTGGATCCGGCTCTTCCTTGCCGTCACGACAGCGATCTCCGTGCCAGAAAGGTACCCGTTTAACAGGATGAGAATGCCGATAAAAAATATTTCAAAGAGAAGTTCTTGCATCTTGGACTCCCATGAATTCCCGCTCCCGATTGAGGCTTTCGAGGAAAGGCCTCACGGGAATGACGCCCTCTTGAGGGATCATTTAGAACTGAATTTTCCTGAGCCGCTCGATGGTCTCCTGAATTCTTTTTTCATCGACCGTGAGGGCCATCCGGATGAATCCCTCTCCCGCCTCTCCAAAACCATTTCCCGGAGTCGCCACAATTCCTGCCTTTTCAATCAGAAAGCTGGCAAACTCAGCAGAGGTGTATCCCCTGGGAACGCGAAACCAGACGTAAAAAGTGGCTTTTGGGAGATCGACTTCGAGGCCGATCTCTCGAAGACCTTTGACCAAAATGTCTCTTCGTCTCTCGTAGATCTGAATGATTTCGGGGAACGGCGTGTCGAAATGAGAGAGGGCTTCCGTCCCTGCCTCCTGAATGGCCTGAAAAACGCCAGAGTCGACGTTGGTTTTGATCCGTCCCAAAGCGGAGACAATTTGAGCACAGCCCACCGCAAACCCAATTCTCCAACCGGTCATATTGAAGGTCTTCGAAAGGCTGTGAAATTCAATGCCCACTTCCTTGGCACCCTCTACCTCCATGAAACTGAGAGGTTGATAGCCTTCGAAAGCGATCTCTGAATAGGCCGCATCGTGGCACACAATGATTTCATATCGGCGCGCAAAGGAGACGACTTCTTCGAAGAAGGACTTCTCGGCGATGGCTGCGGTCGGGTTGTTCGGGTAGTTGATAAAGAGAAGCTTCGCTTTCCTTACGACTTCCTTTGGAATTTCTGAAAGCTGTGGTAAGAACCCATTTTCCTTCCGCAGGGGTAGAAAATAAGGCGTTCCACCTGCAAAAAGGGTCGCAACACGGTAGACCGGATACCCTGGACTGGGTACGAGGGTGAAGTCTCCTGGATTGACAAAGGCAAGAGGAATATGGGCGATGCCTTCCTTGGAGCCGATGAGACTAAGCACCTCTGTTTCTGGATCGAGGCGGACGCTGAACCGCTTCGCATACCAGTTCGCAACGGCCGTTCTGAACTCCATCATTCCCTCATAGGACGGATACCGGTGGTTCCTTGGGTTTTCAGCACTGGCCTTGAGTCGTTCGATGATGCGTTTTGGTGTCGGCAGGTCTGGATCCCCGATGCCCAAGTCGATGAGGTCGACCCCTTTCCTTCTCATCTCCTGTTTCTTTTTGTCAATCTCTGCAAAGAGGTAGGGGGGGATCTGATCAATTCGTTTCGCCGTCTGAATCCGCATAGCCTCTCCTTTCTTTCTTAACCTCAACCTAAAGTTTTCAGTTTTTTATCTTATGTGCTTTCCGTTTGAAATTCAAGCCAAAATAAGGGATTTCGGAGAGTTGACATCGTTCTGGTTTTCAATCATAATTTTGAAATTGATGAATTCGTAAAAAGTCCAACCACTTGTGATTGCGAGCAGCGTAACGACGAAGCAATCCCATTAATTCAAGCACTTAGGAAATACGAGATTGCTTCGCTGCGCTTGCAACGGCCAATTTGAGGACTTTTTACGGGACCATCAAAATTACGTTTGGGATGAATTTTTTCATGGACTGCAGGGTATTGTTCAAGCAGGGTCTCTCCCTTTGTGTGGTAATGGCCTTTTTGCTGGGATGTGGAGGGAAGGGGGTGAAACCAGCCGGGGGGGATCCCGAAGTCCTTTATCGGGAGGGGCTCGTCCGGTTCAATAAGAGGGATTATTCAGAAGCCCTGAAGAAATTTCAGGAATTGAAGTCCAACTTCCCGGATCATCCTCCTGACACCCTTTGGGCAGAACTGAAGGTCGGGGATTGCCATTTCTTGATGAAGGAATATGTGGAGGCGGTCGCAGCCTATGAGGAGTTCAAGAAAATGCATCCCACGCACGAAGAGATGCCTTACGTTCAGTATCAAATCGGCATGTCCCACTACAAACAGATGCTTTCCCTGGATCGGGATCAGACGGCTACGAAGAAGGCGCTTTCAAATTTCGAATACCTCATCGCGAATTTCCCGCCCAGTCTGTTCACGGAAAAGGCAAAGGAGAAGGTTGACATCTGCAAAAAGCGGTTGGCTGATCACGAGTTATACGTTGGGCGTTACTATTATCGTAAGAAAAATTACGAGGCCGCTTCCCGTCGGTTTCAACAATTGCTGGCGAACTTTCCGGGGACAGCCAATGAAGATGAAATCCTTCTCCTGCTGGGGAGCTGTTATCTCGAACTGGATCAGGAGGCCAGAGCGGGAGAGGTGCTGAACAGACTCGTCAATGAATATCCCCAGAGCGCTTCCTCTAAGGAGGCCAAGCGTCTTCTGGGAAGGAGTGCGGGCGAGAAGAAAACGACAAAGAAAACGCTCCCAGAGAATGGATCAGACGCCTTCCCTTTCACGAAATATGAAGAGGAACCCAGGCAATCGGTTCCTTACCAATCTCCCTTAACGCTTCCGATCAGGAAGGTCAACCCGCACCCCAGAGTTGAGATGGAATTAGAATTTACCCCTGAACAAGAGAAACGCACGGTGATCTCTCCTACCCTTCGTGCCCCTTCGGAAGGGAAAGGGAATGAGAAGAAAAGCAGTTCTACAGACCCAGGGGAAGGAGAATGGGTAGACCAACGCGAGCCGATCGACATCGTCTCAGACGAAGTGGAGACTTACACCCGAGAAAATCGTGCCATTTTTAGAGGGAATGTTGTGGTCCGCCAGAAGGATGTTACGATCTATTCTGATTCGATTGAGGCGGTCATGGTTAAGGAAGGGAAAGGGATTGATCGCGTGATCGCCAGCGGAAACGTAATCCTTCAACAGGGAGAACGCGTGGCTCGTTGTCAGAATGCGGTCTTTGACAATAACGAGCGAAGTATCCTTCTGACAGGTGACCCAGAAGTCTCAGAAGGGGAGAACCGAGTTTCGGGGGAAACGATCGTTGTTGATCTTTCACAGAACCGAGTCGAGGTGAAGGGCGGGTTGAACCGGCGAAGCAAAACGAAGATTTACCCTGACAAGGGGTTTAAGAAATTCAAATGAGCCAAAGTCGCTTCTTTCCTGCGCCCCTCTGTGCTCCGGTTGGGTTATCAGATTTCTGAATAAAGGAAGACCCCTTTCATGCCTGTTTCATTTCTGATGCACCGTCGAATTGACAAGGCAAGAAAAAACTAATAAAATGAAGCAATTAGAATTTATTGGGTTAGACCATGTTTGACCATCTGACAACAAAATTGGAAGGCATCTTCAAAAGATTGAAGGGTCACGGGAAATTGACCCAGCAGAATATCCAGGAAGCCTTGAAAGAGGTGCGGATGGCTTTGTTGGAAGCGGATGTCAATTTCAAAGTGGTCAAAGACTTCATCCTGTCCGTGGAGCAGAGGGCCATTGGACAGGAGGTGCTGGCGAGCCTCACGCCGGCCCAACAGTTGATTAAGATCGTGCGAGAGGAGATGACCAACCTGATGGGGAGCGGAGAGCCGAAGATACAGCTTTCGGGGAACCCGCCTGTCCCGATCATGCTCGTTGGTCTCCACGGTTGCGGGAAGACCACGACTGCTGCGAAGCTGGCGAAATATTTTAAGGAGCGAAAAAAGCAGCCCTACTTGGTCCCTGCGGACGTCTACCGTCCGGCGGCCATTGATCAGCTCCAAAAGTTAGGCGAGGAGTTGAAAGTTGACTTCTACCGCCCTGAGGCTTCCCAGACCCCGCTGGAGATCTGTTTGAGAGGGAGAGAAAAAGCGCTCAAGGGAGGGTACGATCTGATCCTGATTGACACCGCGGGGAGGCTTCATATTGATGAGGCGTTGATGTTGGAACTTCGGGAGATCAAAGCCCAGCTTAAGCCGAGAGAGGTGCTTTTGGTGGCCGATGCCATGACCGGACAAGACGCAGTCACAATGGCTAAAAATTTCAATGAACGATTGGGAATCGATGGCGTGATTTTGACCAAAATGGATGGGGATGCGCGGGGCGGAGCAGCTCTCTCGATCAAAGCAGTGACCCAGAAACCCATTAAGTTCGTTGGGGTAGGTGAGAAGTTGGATGCCCTGGAGGTGTTCCATCCCGATCGGATGGCTTCTCGAATCCTTGGCATGGGGGACGTCCTTACACTCATCGAGAAAGCCGAGGTGGCCATCGATGCGCAGAAAGCGAAGGAACTTGAACGGAAGCTTCGAAGAGATTCCTTTACGCTCATCGATTTTCGTGACCAGATCCAACAGGTTCGTAAGATGGGTTCTTTGGAATCGGTGCTCGGAATGATCCCGGGTTTCTCCAAAATGGCAAAGGCTGCAGGAAGCGTCGATTTCGACGATAAGAAACTGGTGAGGATCGAAGCCATTATTAACTCCATGACCCCCAAAGAGCGAGCCAACGTGGCGATCATCAATGGGAGTCGACGGTTGAGGATCGCAAAGGGGAGTGGGACGACGGTTCAAGAGGTCAATCACCTTTTAAAGCAATTCGTCCAGACACGAAAGATGATGAAACGCTTGACCCAAATGGGAGAAAAGGGATTCCGAAGAGGCGGAATGCCGTTCTTTTCGTAAAAAGATGATGTCAAATAGTCGCATCGTCTCATAGTCATATGGTCAAAGAACATCAGCCGATGTGACTACCAGACCACCCGACAATAGGACTAAGAGACAACTGAAGGGAGGTGATTGAAACCATATGGCGGTGTCAATGAGACTGATGAGGTTCGGGGGAAAGAAGACCCCTTTCTACCGGATTGTGGTGGCGGATCGGCGGTTTGCCAGAGATGGACGATTTATCGAACAGATTGGGACTTACGATCCCAAGAAGGATCCGGTGGAGGTCCGCTTCAAAGAGGAAAAGGCTATTCGATGGTTAAAGAAGGGAGCCCAGCCCACTCAAACTGTCCGTCAGCTTCTAATCCGGGCCGGTATTAAAAAGCAAATGGCGGAAGGGAAAAGTGAACCTGTTGAGTCCCCGGTGTAAATGCCGGGACTTGCCTTACGGCATGGTCAAGATTCAAGGACAACCGAAGGACTCAGGGTTCACTCTGACCTGCCTGTGTGTGTCCTGGCTTAAAAGGCAGGGTTTCGCACGGCAGGAGGGGCGAAGCCCCTCCGTTTTTCCAATCCTTTGCCCTTGATGGATCTCTGTCGGGATTTCTGGCAGAAGTGGAGGTGAATGTCATGAGTGCGAAGGAGTTAATCGAGTACATTGCAAAGGCATTGGTCGACCATCCAGATCAGGTAAGGGTATCAGAAGTTGAGGGGGAGAAGACTTCAGTGATCGAACTATCTGTTGCTAAGGAAGATCTGGGGAAAGTGATCGGAAAGCAGGGGAGGACAGCGAGAGCCCTTCGCGTCATCTTGGGGGCTGCTTCGGCCAATTTGGGAAAGCATTTCGTCCTGGAGATTATTGAATAAGAGAGCGGTGGGGGCATGTCCCGGAGAGGGAAGAAAAGGATTCTCTTGAGAGCTCTTAATTCGCGCGCATGACACGAGATCTCATCCCTATCGGGAGGGTTGTCAGACCCCATGGTGTCAGGGGTAAGATCAAATTGGAATATTTTGGAGAGGAATGTGCACCAGCCGAATTGCTTTATTTCTCAGATTACTCCGAGTTTTTCATATCTAAAATTTACCCATTCATAGGCGGCAAACCCGATGCGATTTGCATTAAAAACAACACGCCCTATATGATGTTTCAATCCTTGTTTTGGTGGATGTTCCATTAAAACAAGATTGAATTTAGGTAATTGAGCGATACATTCTACGTTTCAATCCTTGTTTTGGTGGATGTTCCATTAAAACGATGTCGAAAGATTTGACCGATGGGATGGTCAGAAGGGGTTTCAA
>FWPV01012961.1_pt1 | contig 12663 bp, 8 predicted proteins | sample 2228371 | NCBI WGS metagenome assembly FWPV01 (sample SAMEA103939776, study PRJEB20133) | metagenome | reverse complement strand
TCGGTCTCGACCCCGACCCGGCCGTCGACCGCCAGCACCGCGGCGCGGCCGAGCACCGCGGCGCCGAGCTCGAGGCGCGGCACGGCGAGCCGATCGACCCGCACGGGCGGCAGGCTCTCGGGCAGGCCGGGCAGCTCGGGCAGGCGCAGCGGCGGGCCGGCTTCCGGTTCGGGGGACGGCTCGGCGGTCCCGGGCGGCAGCCGGTGGAGTGCCACCCGCTCGGCGCCGAGCTCGCGGACCTCGACCCGGCCGCCCAGGAGCGGAGCTGGGGCGAGGTCGAGCCGCGCCTGGTCGACCTCCAGCCACACGCCCTCCCGGTCGGCCAGCCGCAGCCGCTCGAGGCGCACGGCGAAGGGCAACAGACCCGCGAGCCCGCTCACCTCGGCGGCGCCACCGTCGGCCGCGAGCGAGCGCTCCAGCATGCTCTCGAGGCGCGACTTGGCGAAGCCGGTCTGCACGAAGCCGAACGCCAGCGCCAGAAGCGTCGGCAGCGAAGCCGCGAGCACGAGCGAAAGGCGGGTGAGACGGGCGAGCATCGGGCGGGTCCCGGCGGGTTGACGAGGGTCAATCTAGCCGGGCCCGTCCCGGCGGGCGAGCCCGACCCGGCTCGCGGAGCCCGGCGGGCTCAAAAAGCCTGACCCAGACTGAAATAGATCTGGAACGGGTCGTCGATCGCAGGCTTCTTGTCGAGCGGCACGCCCACATCCAGCCGTAGGGGACCGACCGGAGTGGCCCAGCGCAGCCCGAGGCCCGCGCCGTAGCGCAGCCCGCTTTTCGGATCGGGCAGTCTCGCGGGATGGGCGCTGCCGGCGTCGAGGAAGGCCACGAGCCCCAGATCGTCGGTGATCGACCAGCGGATCTCGGCCGACAGCTCGAACACCGAGCGGCCGCCCACCGGGTCGCGTCGGCGGTCGAGCGGGCCGGCTTTCTGGAACGGGACGCCGCGCACCGAGCCGCCACCGCCGGCGTAGAACCGCTCGTCGGCGGGGATCGAATCGCGCGCGGCCCCGGCGATCGCGCCCGTAGCGGCGCGGCCGGCCAGAACGAGCCGCGGCCGGTTGCGCAACGGATAGTAGGCGCTCGCGACGAGCCGGCCCTTGAGGAAGTGCGAGCCCAGGCCCAGCGTGTCCCAGTAGGGTGCCAGCTCGACCGTCACCCGGCCGCCGCGGGTGGGATCGAACAGATCGTCCGAGCCGTCGAAGGCCAACCGGCCGGGGACCGAGAGCAGCGCGAAGCGCTCGTCGCGCCGGCGGTCCTCGATGTCGGCGAACCGGTAGGCGACCCCCAGCGTACCTTCGAGCCCGCGGGCCAAGCGCCGCTCGACACCGGCCGAGAGTTTGGCCGAGCGGCTCTCGTAGGCGTCGAGCCGTTCGGCCAGGAGCGCGCCCGTGAACAGGAGGCTCTGGCCGCGGGCGCCGACCTCGGGCTTGCGCAACGTCGCCTCGGCACCCTGGCGGACCGGCGAGACGTGGGCTTCGGCGCGCAGGCGCTCGCCGGCCCCGAGCGCGTTGCGGTGCTCCCAGAAGGCGCGCAGGTTGGGGCCCTCGTCGGAGAGATACCCCACCCCGCCGCCGATCGAGCGATGTTTGCGTTGGGCCACCTGGAAGGTCACGGGTAACCGGCCGTCCGGGCCGGGGGAGTCGGGCAGGATCACCCGCACCACGGTGAACAGCCCGCTCGCGGTGAGGGCGGCACGGCCGCGCTCCAGATCCTCCGGGTCGAAGCGGCTGTCCTCGCGGGCCGGCACGAGGCGTAGGAGATAACGCTCGGCGATGCCATCGGCGCCTTCGAACCGGATCGGCCCGTAGCGGACCACGGGGCCGGGCTCGATCCGCAGCGTCACGTCCATGGTTCGGTGATCGTGATCGACCACGACCTCGCGCGGGGCGGCGCGGGCGAAGGCGTGGCCCTCGCGCCGGGCGGCGCGGACCAGGGCCTCTTCGGCATCGAGCACGGTCTGGGCGATCGCCGGCGCGTCACGCTCCAGGCCGAGCCGGCCGGGCGGGGGCGGGCGGAAGCCGTGCGCTTCGCCCACCACCTCGACGATCCGGCGATCGAGCCGGTAGCGCGGTCCCGGATCGACGGTGAAGGTCACCCGGGCGAGGGGGCCGGGGGCGGGCGGCGGGCCCGGCGGCGCCTCGTCCACCGGAACGTCGCTCGACGGCGGCTCGGGCTGCAGCCGCTCGACCGCGGTCTCGACCGTGGCGTCGTAGTAGCCGAGCCCGCGCAGTGCCGCCAGGAGCGCCGGACGGTCGCGCTCGGCACGGCGGGCGAGCTGGAGTTCGTCGGCGGGTGGCCGCCCGCGTCCCTGGACGGTGCTCGAGGCCGCTTCGAGGGCCGCCCGCAGTTCGGCGTCGAGCGGCCCCGAAAAGCGCACCTCGTAGCTCAAACCCTCCTCCTCCTCGCCGTCGAGCAGCTCGAGGAGCCCCTCCGGCTCGCCGCGCGCGCAGCCCGCGAGGAGCAGGACCACGAACAAGAGGGCCGCGAGCCGGGCGAGCGCGATCAAGGAGCGCCCGCCCGTCCGCGGGCCTGGGCTGGTGGCTCGCCGACGGCCGGCGGGGAAGACACGTCGGTGGACCGGACCGGCGGGACGGCGCTGCGCGGCGGCCGCTCGGGGATCAGGTGGACGGTGCGCTGCGGGAAGGGGATCTCGATGCCCAGCTCGTCGAAGCGGCGCTTGATCCGGCGGTTGAACTCGCGGCCGACCCGCCACTGTTCACCCGGCCGGGTCTTCACCCGGCCGCGGATCACCACACCCGAATCGGCGAGCCGGTCGAGGCCGGCGATCTCGAGCGGCTCCAGGATCAGCCGCCGCCAGGGCCATTCGCGGCGCAGCTGGGCGTCGATCTCGTGGAGCACGGCGATCACGTGGTCGACGTTCTCCTTGTAGGCCACGCTCACGTCCAGGACCCAGCAGGAGAAGTCCCGGGTCATGTTGGTGATGGTGTCGATCGTGCCGAACGGGATCGTGTGCACGTCGCCGTTGTAGGAACGCAAGGTGACGGTGCGGATGCTCATGGCTTCGACGACGCCGGTGCGCCCGCCGAGATCGACCACGTCGCCGACCCGGATCGTGTCGCCCAACAAGATGAACAGACCGTTGATGATGTCCTGCACGAGCTTCTGCGCGCCGAAGCCGATCGCCAGCCCGACCACGCCGGCACCGGCGAGAAGGGGCGTGGCCTGGATCCCGAGCTCGCCCAGCACGGTGGTGAGGGCCACCAGCGCCAGGGCCACGACGATCAGGCTCTTGGCGATCGCCGCGGCGGTCCGCACCCGATTGCCGTAGCGGGCCGCACCTTGCGCGTCGCGGGCCGCCAGATAGCCGTCGATCCACCACGAGGCGAGCCGCCACAGCGCGTAGCTGACGAGGAGCACCAAGGCGATACGCAGCCCGGAGGCGAGCGTGGCCTGGCCCTGCGGGCTGCCGAGCCAGGCGATCAGGCCGAGCCCCCAGGCTTCCGCCAGTAGCACGAGGGCACCCAGCTTCACGGCGAACTTGGCCAGACGCTGCGCCAAGGACGGCTCGGCGGGTGGTGCCGGCTCGCTCGGCTCCTCCTCCCGGGTGGGCGGGTGGGGCCCCCCGCCGGTCGGCCGATCGAGCCAGGTCAAGGCGGCATGAGCGGCCGCCAGCACCAGAAGCGAGAGCAACGTGGCCCGCACCGGACCCCAGCCGAGCCCGAGCACGAGCAGCGCGGCGTTGGCCCACACCAGGCCCACGAGCCACCAGTGCGCCGTGCCGATCAGCACATCGACCATCAACAGGCGGCGCAGGAAGTCGGCCTCGATCCACCGGCCGAGCGCCGCCACGGCCCGCTCGATCGCGCTGCGGCGGCCGAGGATCGCCACGGTGAGGGCGATCGCCACGACGATCATCAAGAAGCTCGCACCGGCGTCGAACAGATCGGGGGGCAGGCCCAGCCGGCCGGCCACCAGGAGCAGCGTGTAGCCGTAGATGACGAGCCGGGTGACCCGCAGTGCGGCACGCAAGATCGCAGCCGGGCTATCGACTGGGGCCGTCCCCACGTCGCGGGGCGGACCCGCGGCTTCGGTCAGATGTTCGGTCAGATGACGGACGGCGACGGTGAGCAGCCGGTCGAGCAGGACGGCGGCGACCACAAGCCAGGCGACCCGCGCCGTGGCCGGCAAGAAGCCGCCCTGATCGAGAATGGCCCCGGCCACGGCGGCGAACAGCGTGGCCGGGGCCAGATCGACGAGTGCCGCGCGCAACCGGCGGCCGCCCCGCAGCGGCTCGGCCGGCCGCACCCGCCGCAACAGCCGCGCCGCCAGCCAGGCGGCGAGCGCCGCCGCGCCGAGTGCCCGGACGAGGCCGCTCGCCACGTTGCGCCACAGCGCCCGGCGGAAATCGTTTTCGAACTGGAAGGCGAACCAGTCGCCCAGCTGCGGCAGATTGCCCAGCACCGCGCCCAGGGCCGCGAACACCCGCAAGGTGGCGTCGAGCCGTTCGAGGAGGAGCCGGCTCACCTGTTCGAGCGCGCTCTCCGGCTGGGCGATCGGCGGGGCCGGCTCGGCCCCGGGGGCGGCGAGCGCGGCCCGCAGCGCCCGCAATTTGGCGACCAGTTCGGCACGCGCCACGGGATCCTCGAGGCGCCGGACGAGATCGTCGATCTCTCCGGGCGAGACCGCGGCCCCGCTCGCCGGCGCCGAGCTCGGAACCGGTTGCGCCGTGACCGGCGGAGCGGCGAGCAGGAGGAGGGCGAGTGCCGAGGCGAGGAGCGAAGCCCGCGACATGAGCCGGGTCTAAGGCCGCGAACCGGTCACCGCAACCGGGCCGCGCCGATCGGGGCCTCAGGCGCTCTCGCCCCGTCCGGTCGCGAGGAAGCGTTGCTCGGTGCCCTCGAGCACCAGGCAGGTGAGCCGCCCGGTCCAACAGGCCCCGGTGTCGATCCCGATGCGATTGTGGCGGATCACCGGCTCTTCGCCGGGAGTGTGGCCGTGCACGACGATCTTTTCGAACTCACCGGAAAAGCTCAAGAACGGCTCGCGGATCCACAACAGATCGGCTTCGCTCTGCCGGGCCAAGGGGACACCCGGTCGGACTCCGGCGTGACAGAAGAAATAGTCGCCGATCTCGAAGGCCGGTTCGAGCTCGGCCAAAAGCCGCCGGTGCGCCGCCGGCACGCGCTCGAGCAGAAGCGTCCGGGCCGCCAGGAGCCGGTCGGCTTCGGGTAGGGCGAGATCCAGCCCCACGCCGTAGCTCGCCAAGGTGGCGTCGCCGCCGAACTGCAGCCAGGCGGGGTCGAGGGCGTGGCCGTCCAGGACGTCGCGCAACCACAAGTCGTGGTTGCCCAGCAGCAGCACCCGCGCGAGGCCCGGCAGCGGCCGCTCGATCAGATGGTCGAGCACGCGCCGGCTCTCCAGGCCGCGATCCACGTAATCGCCCACCAGCACGAGGATGCCCTGGAGCGGCCGACGGGCGGCGGCGAAGTCCTCCAGGATCAGCTCCTCGAGCTGCAGCAGCAGGTCGAGCCGGCCGTGGACGTCACCGATCGCGTAGACCCGGGTGCCGGCCGGCAGGGTGGGGGCGCGGCCGCAGAGGCTCGGCCGGGTCGGCGGCTCGGCAGGGCGGGGCCGGAACAGGCGACGCAGCACGGGGGTTCCTCGCGCTCGCTCGCCCGATGGGCGAGCCGTTCGAAAAGTGGCGTGCGCGGTCCGCCCGCGCCAGCGGTGGGCTGTGGCCGGTACGCGACAGGAGGCCCGCAACCGCGCGGCGAGCCGACCGATGCTCGCCGTTCGGCCGGCGGGCGCGTTTGCCCCGCGGGCCCGGGTCGACTAAGAGATCGGCTCGGCGTAGCGGTCGCGAGGTCCCGTGATGCAACCTTCAGGAGAGAGGATCATGGCACGGCTGCCGAGGATCGGGACGCTGGCGTTGCTCGGGACTACCTTCGCGCTGTCCCCGGTGCTCGCCCAGCAGCCGGCGCCCGAGCCGGAGCGCAACGTGACGGTCGAGGAACGCCGCCGGCCGCAGTTCGACCCGATCGGGATCCGCGCCGGCGGGTTCCTGATCTTCCCGAGCGTGCAGGTGGGCACCGAGTACGACAGCAACGCCTTCGCCACCGAGAAGAAGCGCGAGGACGATTTCGCCCTCCTGGTGCGCCCGAGGATCACCGCGGTTTCGCAATGGTCGCGGCACGCGTTGAACGCGAGCCTGTTCGGTGACTTCGGCTTCTACAAGGAGTTCGACGAGAACAACTACCAAGACTTCGGTGCGGCCGTGAACGGCCGGCTCGACGTCACCCGCGACGACAAGATCTTCGGCAATCTGTCACTGGCCCGGCGCCACCAGGGCCGCGAGTCGCCGGAGGACATCGGTGTCGGTGACCTGGTCACCTACGTCGACGGGCTGGCGGCGCTGGGCTACCGCAAGGACTTCAACCTCATCTACGTCAGCGTCGGCGCCTCGGTCAATCGACTGGATTATTCCGACGAGAACAACTTCGAGGACCAGCGGGACCGGATCGAGTACGGTACGGACCTGCGCATCGGCTACAAAGTCTCGCCGCGTTTCAATCTGTTCGTGCAGGGCGACTACACGATCGTCCGCTACGATCTGAGCCCCGACAAGGCCGGGTTCGACCGCGACTCCAAAGGCTTCGGTGTGTCGGCCGGTGTCGACGTCGACATCACCGGGATCCTGTTCGGTGAGGCGAGCTTCGGCTACATCCGCCGCACCTACGACGACGACGATCTGGACAGCGTGAGCGGTCCCGGTGGCCTGGTGCGGCTCACCTGGAACCCGACCGGCCTCACCTCGGTCATCCTGGAGGGGAGCAGCGCGGTGATCGAGACCACCCAGTTCGGCGCGTCGAGCAACCTGCAGACCAACGCCGGCGTGGAGGTCCAGCACGAGCTGTTGCGCAACCTGATCTTGAACGGCCGCCTGAGTTTCACCCGCGACGACTTCCAGGGCATCGACCGCACCGACCACACCTTCCGGATCCGAGCGGGTGCCCGCTACCTCTTGAACCGCAATGTGAGCCTCGACGGTTCGTACGAATTCGCCACCCGCGACTCGGACGTAGCCGGGGGCGATTACGACCGACACCTGCTCCGGCTCGGTCTCACCGCTCGGTTGTGAGGCGCAGGCGGGCCGCTGACCGCGGCTTGCTCGCCGGCCCGCTCCTCCATACCCTGCGCGCGCGCGGGGGGGCTCGCGAGCGGCCCGCGCGGACGTCGAGGGAGACGAGGTCGCGCATGCACGGGTTGGTTCGAACCTTGCGCCCATGGTTGACTCTGGGCCTGTTGTTGCTCGCAGCGGCCTGTGGTGGCTCGCCCACTCCCACCGAGGTCGTCGGGATGCCGCCCGCCGGTGCCGCCGGCCCCACCACGGTCACGACACCACCCTACCGGCTGGCCTCGGGCGACAAGGTCAAGGTCGTGGTGTTCCGCCACGAGGACCTCTCCGGCGAGTTCACCCTCGACGGCGCCGGCAACTTCTCCATGCCGCTCATCGGCGAGGTCCGCGCCTTCGGGCTCACCACCCGCGAGCTCGAGGAGCGGATCAAGTCGATGCTCAAGGACGGCTATCTCGTCGACCCGCAGGTCAGCGTCGAAGTCACCAATTACCGTCCCTTCTACATCCTGGGTGAGGTCAACCGGCCGGGGCAGTACGAGTACGTCGAGGGCATGACCGCGATCCAGGCGATCACCATCGCCGGTGGCTTCACCTACCGAGCCAAGCAGGATGCGGTGATCCTCAAGCGCGGCGGCGCCAACGCCCAGGGCGTGCTGGTGCCGACGATCCAACCCATCTTACCGGGCGACATCATCGAGGTGCAGGAGCGCTTCTTCTGAGCCGGTCGCTCGCCCCGTGCGAACCCCGCCGCCCGGGCGCCCGCCGCGCCCGCCTGCCGGGGTGCGCGTGATGACGGCGGCGGCAGCGCGGCGCTGGAGCGAGGCGGCCCGGGTCTATCTGGAGCCGCGGATCCTGGGCATCCTGATCCTGGGCTTCGCCTCCGGCCTGCCCCTGGCGCTCACGGGTGGAACGCTCACCATGCGGCTGGCCGAGGCGGGCGTGCAGACCGCGGCCATCGGCTTCTTCGCCTGGGTCGGTCTGGCCTATGGCTGGAAGTTCTTGTGGTCGCCGGTGGTCGACCGCGTGCCGTTGCCGCTGTTGTGCCGGCTCCTGGGCCGACGGCGGGGCTGGCTGCTCGCCACCCAGCTGGTCCTGGCCGCGGCGATCGTCGCGCTCGGCACCGCCGACCCGGCGGTGGGCCTCGGGGCCGTGGCGGCGCTCGCGGTGCTGGTGGCGTTCCTGTCCGCCACTCAGGACATCGTGATCGACGCCTTTCGCGTCGAGCTCGTGAGCCAGGATCGGCAAGGCGCCGCCGCCGCCGTGCTGGTGATCGGCTACCGGCTGGCGATGTTCGCCTCCGGGGCCGGCGCGCTCCTGCTCGCCGAGTGGTACGGCTGGGAGCTGGCCTACGCCGCCATGGCGGTGCTGCTGCTCGCCGCCGTGGGCGTCACGCTGGCCCTGCCCGAGCCGCCACCGCCGCCTGCGGGGCCCCCCGGTTCGGGCGCCCTGGCCCACCTCCAGGAGGCGGTGGTGGCGCCCTTCGCCGAGTTCTTCGACCGCAACGGTGTGCGAGGCGCGCTCACCATCCTGCTCTTCGTCGTGCTCTACAAGCTGGGCGATGCGCTGTTGGGCGCGCTCACGAGCCCGCTCTACGTGGGCCTGGGCTTCGCCAAGAGCGAAGTCGCGGCGATCGTCAAGAGCTGGGGTCTCGTGGCGGTGCTCGTGGGCGGTCTGTTGGGCGGCATCGTGGTCCGTCGTCTGGGGCTCTTGCCCGCTCTTTGGGTGTGCGGCGTCGCCCAGATGCTCTCGAACCTCGCCTTCCTGGTCCTCTATTGGGCCGGCCACGACCTGCTCGTGCTGGGGATCACGATCACCGTCGAGAACCTGGCCGGCGGGATGGGGACCACGGCCTTCGTGGCCTATCTGAGCTCCTTGTGCAACCTGCGCTACACGGCCACCCAATATGCGCTCCTCTCCTCGCTGATGGCCCAGGCGCGCACCTTCCTCGCCGGCTTCGCCGGCGTCTTCCAGACCGCGCTGGGGTGGCCCGGCTTCATCCTGCTCACCACCGTGGCGGCGCTGCCCGGCCTCGTGCTGATCCGTCTGCTCGCCCGGCAGACGGCGGCCGGCGCCGAGGCGCCGGCCGTACCCCAGCGCGCCTGAGGGCGCCGCCCGCCGCGGCCCACCCCCCGTGTCCCCGACCGCGCTGCGCTCGCTCGCCCTGGCCTTGGCCGTGGGAACGGCGGGTGGCCTCCTGTTCCTCGCCCTGGGCCTGCCGCTGGCCTGGATGTTGGGGCCCATGCTCGCCACCATGCTGGCGAGCCTCGCGGGCGCACCGCTCGCCGTTCCCGCCGGCCTGCGCGGGCCCACGATCGCGATCCTCGGCGTGCTGTTGGGCTCCGGCTTCGACCACGAGGTGTTGGGACGGCTCGTCCGCTGGGCGCCCGTGCTGATCGTCTTGCCGCTCTACGTGGCGCTCGTGACCGCCGCCGCCTTCCTCTATCTGCGCCGGTTGGCCGGGCTCGATCCGCGCAGCGCCTGGTTCTCGGCCAGTCCCGGGGGGCTCGGCGAGATGATCGTCATGGGCGATCGCGCCGGCGGCGATCTGCGCACCATCGCCCTGGTCCACAGCACCCGCATCCTCCTCGTGGTCATGGTGGTGCCGTTCGCGCTGCGGGCCCTGGGGTACGAGGTGCCGGCCGTGCCCGCCGCCGCCCGGGCCGCCACCGCGGGCCGGGATCTGGTGCTGCTGGCGGGTTGCGGGGTCCTGGGCTTCGTCCTCGGGCGCCTCGCTCGGCTGCCGGCGCCGGCGCTACTGGGCCCGATGGTGGTGAGCGCCGCCGCGCATCTTCTGGGCCTCGTCGAAGGGGGTCCGCCCACCGTGCTCGTGGCGGCGGCCCAGCTCGTGATCGGCGCCCAGGTGGGGGCGCGCTTCTCGGGCTATCCGATGCTGCGGGTCGCGCAGGCGGTGGCGAGCGGGCTCGGCCTGACCGCGCTCATGCTGGCCGCGGCGGTGGGCTTCGGCTGGCTCTTGGCACGGCTCACCGGCTTGTCGCCGCTCTTGTCGACCTTGGCCCTGGCACCCGGAGGGCTGGCCGAGATGAGCCTGTTGGCCCTGGCGCTGACCGACGATCCGGCGCTCGTGGCGGCGGTCCACATCCTGCGCATCGCGCTCGTGGTGATCGCCGTCCCGATCCTCTTCCCGCTCTACGAGCGACGGCTGGCGCGGCGGGCGCGCTCCTGATCGCGTCTTTGCACCCCCTCGCCGAGGGCTGCGCCGGCCGAGCCGTCCGGCTCTCGCCGGACGGCCTCACCCTCGTCCCCGGCCGAGGCTTCAGGTGCCGGGCTGGGGCGAGGGGGCGATCCCGCCGGGCTCCTCGCCCGGTTCGGGGCGGGTCGAGCTCGGCACCGAGCCGCGCCGGATGCCACCACCCCCCGCGGCCGAGGCCTCGGCCGCCGTCCGCCGAGCCATCGCCACCGGCTCACCGCGCAGGACCGCCGCGACCTCCTCACCGGTCAAGGTCTCGTGCTCGAGCAGCGCGCGCGCCAGATCGTGCAACAGATCGATCTTCTCGGAGAGGATCCGCTTCGCGCGGGCGTAGCCCTCTTCGACCAGCCGCCGGATCTCGGCGTCGATGAGCTGGGCGGTGGCCTCGGAGACGTTCTTGATCTGGGTGATCTGGTGGCCGAGGAAGACCTCCTGTTGGTTCTCGGCGTAGCCCACGGGCCCGAGCTTGTCGCTCATGCCCCACTGGGTGACCATGTGCCGGGCGATGCGGGTGGCCTGCTGGATGTCCGAAGCCGCCCCGGCGGTGACCTTGTCGTAGCCGAAGATCAGCTCCTCGGCGACCCGGCCACCCATCGCCACGGCCAAATCGGCCATCAGCTTCTCGCGGCTGACCGAGATCCGATCGCCCTCGGGCAGGCGGACGACCATGCCGAGCGCCCGGCCGCGCGGGATGATGGTGGCCTTGTGGATCGGGTCGGAGGCGGGTGTGAAGTAGCTCACCACCGCGTGGCCGGCCTCGTGATAGGCGGTGAGCCGCTTCTCCTCCTCGGTCATGACCATCGAGCGGCGCTCGACGCCCATCATGACCTTGTCCTTGGCGGCCTCGAAGTCGGCCATGGTGACCGCCCGCTTGCCCTGGCGAGCGGCGAGCAGCGCCGCCTCGTTGACGATGTTGGCGAGGTCGGCGCCGGAGAAGCCGGGCGTGCCGCGGGCGATGATCTTGGTGTCGACGTCCGGTGCCACACGGATCTTCTTGATGTGGACGTTCAAGATCTTCTCGCGGCCGGCGACGTCCGGGTTGGGGACCACGATCTGCCGGTCGAAGCGGCCGGGCCGCAGGAGCGCCGGGTCGAGCACGTCGGGCCGGTTGGTGGCGGCGATCAGGATCACCCCTTCGTTGGCCTCGAAGCCGTCCATCTCGACCAGGAGCTGGTTCAAGGTCTGTTCGCGCTCGTCGTTGCCGCCGCCGAGCCCGGCGCCGCGATGACGGCCCACCGCGTCGATCTCGTCGATGAACACGATGCAGGGCGCGTGCTTCTTGGCCTGCTCGAACATGTCGCGCACCCGCGAGGCGCCCACGCCCACGAACATCTCGACGAAGTCCGAGCCGGAGATCGTGAAGAAGGGCACGTTGGCCTCGCCGGCGATGGCCCGGGCGAGCAGGGTCTTACCCGTGCCGGGCGGCCCCACGAGCAGACAACCCTTGGGGATCCGACCGCCCACCGCCTGGAACTTCTGCGGGTTCTTGAGGAACTCGACGATTTCCTGGAGCTCCTCCTTGGCCTCGTCGATGCCGGCCACGTCCGCGAAGGTCACCCGCCCGTGCTTCTCGGTGAGCAGCCGGGCCCGGCTCTTGCCGAAGCCCATGGCCTTGCCGCCGCCCGACTGCATCTGGCGCATGAAGAAGATCCACACGCCGATCAAGAGCAGCATCGGGAACCAGGAGACCAGCACGCCCAGAAGCGAGGGCATGTTGTCGTCCTGCGGCACGGCCGCGATCCGCACGCCCGCGCCGGTCAACCGATCGACCAGGTTCGGATCGTTGGGCGCGTAGGTGCTGAACAGCCGCCCGTCGGCGAAGTGGCCGGTGATCGAATTTCCTTGGATCACGACGTCGGCCACCCGCCCGTTCTGGACCTCGGCCAGGAACTCCGAGAAGGCGAGGCTGGTTTGCGGGCCGCGCGGCGAGGGGCTCTGGAACAGGTTGAACAGGGCGATCAGCAGCAGGCCGATGATCACCCACAGCGCCAGGTTCTTCGAGAAGTTGTTCAAGGGATCCGTCCTTCACCCGTCGGACGGTACGGGCACCGATCGGTCGACGCGGCCGGGCCCATCGGGGACCGCGCAGGCCGAGCGTGGCCGAAGACCGCCTCGCCGATCTTACATAGGCGGACCGACCTCTCAAGCAACATCCCCGCCTCGGCGGTACGCCCGGAAGGATCACCGCGGGCCGCCGCCCCGCGCGGCACCCGGTCGGCCGACGTCTAGGCCGGCACTCGGGAGCCGGCCACCCCGCCGATCGCCATGACCGCGAACGGCGCGTCCGCGAGCCGCGGGCCCGGTCTCGCCGGCCGGGGCCGCCCCGGCCGTGCCTCGGGCTCGATGCGCAAGGACGCGC
>FWPV01012960.1_pt1 | contig 12663 bp, 10 predicted proteins | sample 2228371 | NCBI WGS metagenome assembly FWPV01 (sample SAMEA103939776, study PRJEB20133) | metagenome | reverse complement strand
ACCATCACTGCGCCTGAAGAGATGCTGCCAGACTCCCACAGGTGTTCGAAAGCCGTCAGCGATGCCTGACACATGCCGATATCGTCGGTGTGAATGATGACCAGGCGGTCGGTATCTGAAAAGCCCAGTTTTTTGAGCAGCGGGTTGGGGGTGGTCATAGGATGTCCTTTCTGGAAATAATGTCGTCTTCCCAGGTGATTTCATCCGAGTTGGGGATGCGCCCTTCGCGTTCCATGGCCTCGAAAACCTGCGCCATGCCCGCTTCGAGCGGGATGCGCGGTTGAAATTCGGGCACATCACGGAAGAGTTTTTCGGATGCGTAGTACACATGGTGGGCAAAAATCTCTTCGCAAATGCCAAAATTCGGCACGTTCAGGCGTTTGAGCGTCTCGAAGGGCACATAGACCAGGCGCGTTTCGCGCCCCAGCACGTTTCCGGCCAGGCGGTGATAGTCGGCCCAGGTGATAAATCCGCGGCTGACGGCGTTATACACCTGCCCCAGGGTGTGTTCTTTGCCAATGACGCCCGCAAAGGCTGGGGCAATATCGTCCACGTGCAGGTGCTGGTGCAGGGCGTTGCCATCGCCGCAGACCAGAATGGGCTTGCCTTTGCGCACGCGGTCTATCCAGCTGAAATCCCAGCATACCTGGCGTACCATGCCTTGCACCGGCCCATAGGTGGTGGACGGCTTGATGATGACCACCGGAAATTTTTCCGTGTGCCAGGCCGCCAGAAAGACATCATCGGCGGCGGCTTTGTTGCGGGCATAATTGCTGATGGGGCGCAGCGGGTGCGTTTCGTCGGCGGGGAAGTAGTCGTAGCGGATGCCGTAAGTGCACACCGTGGAGGTTTGCACAAACCAGCCCACGCCCCTGAAGGCGCGCACCGATGAGGCTGCGTCTTCTGCATCGAAGCAAATCATGTCTATGGCGGCGTCGAATTTTTCGGCTTGCATCAATTGCTCGAAGCGCGCCCGGTCACGCCGGTCTACTTTGATGAGCCGCGCGCCCTGCGCTGCCGGGCGCGTTTCACCGCGATTGACGCACACCACCTCGTGCCCCTGGGATAGCAGCAACCTGACGATGGCCTGGCTGATGTTGCCGGTGCCGCCCACAATGCCGATTTTCATGTGACCTCCGTATTGGCTGATTATATTCTTGCCTGTCTGGTTACAAAGCGCGGCGCGTTCCCTTATTTTATACACAATTTGGCGGTACAATCGCGGCTAATTTGGCGCAGGGAGGGAAGCAATACGCACAGGAGAAAGGATCGTATGGCATACCACGCTTCAGGAATTATCGAACGTTACCGCCCCTTGCTCGACCTGCCGGACTACGCCGCGTCGGTTTCGCTCAATGAGGGCAACACGCCGCTTATCCCGTTGCCGCGCCTGGCGGATGCGCTGGGCGGCGGGTTTGAACTGTACGTCAAGTTTGAGGGCTTGAACCCCACCGGTTCGTTCAAAGACCGCGGCATGACCACGGCCATCAGCGAGGCGTTGGGAGCAGGGGCGCGGGCCGTAATTTGCGCTTCTACAGGCAATACGGCCGCTTCGGCGGCGGCCTATGCGGCCCGCGCCGGGCAAAAAGCGATTGTGCTCATCCCGCAGGGCAAGGTGGCCGCGGGAAAGCTGGCCGGGGCGGCGGCTTATGGCGCGCAGGTGGTGCAAATTGATGGCTCTTTCGATGACGCGCTCAACATGGTGGTGGCAATTTCGCAGCGCCAGCCGATTGCGCTGGTTAATTCGCTCAATCCTTACCGCTTGCAGGGGCAAAAGACCGGCGCTTTTGAAATTGTGGATACCCTGGGCGCAGCACCCGACCTTTTTTGCCTGCCGGTGGGCAACGCCGGGAATATCACCTCGTACTGGATGGGTTTCAGGCAGTACAACGACCTGAAGGGCTGCGGGCTGCCGCGCATTTTGGGCGTGCAGGCCGCTGGGGCCGCGCCGCTGGTGCTGGGCCGCCCGGTAGAAAAGCCAGAGACGGTGGCCACGGCCATCCGCATTGGACGCCCGGCGCGCGGTGAGCAGGCCCTGCAGGCGGCCGAGGAATCGGGCGGCAAGATTATTGCCGTCAGCGACGATGCGATTCTGGATATGCAAAAACGCCTGGCCCGCGAGGGCGTGTGGGTAGAACCGGCTTCGGCGGCTGGGTTGGCCGGGCTGGCGGCCGAGCTCCGCGCCGGGATGCGCCTGCCGCGCGGGGCGCGCGTGGTGGCGGTGTGCACTGGCCACGGACTGAAAGACCCGGATATTGTGGTCAAAGACCTGCCGCCGGTGCAGGCCGTGCCGCCGCAGCTGGAACGGCTGGAAGAGGTGATCCTCGGTGGTTTGTAATCATGTAGGGGCGGTCTCGAAAGGGGGGCAAGATAATATCTTGTCGTCCTCGGTGGTTTGTAATCATGTAGGGGCTGTCTTGAAAGTGGGACAAGATAATATCTTGCCGCCATAGCTGGCAATAAGAACAAGCAACAACCGCCAAACCTGGCGGTTGTTACATTTGCGAACAGGCTTTTTGGACAGCCTCTATATGGATTTAATTTCCCAGTAAGTGCGTCTTTTTGCGGTGCAGCGGCGCGAAACCCTGCGCGGCCAGTTCGGGCGTGGGGGTGGATGCTTCGTCGGGTTTGTCGCTTAGCGCGAAGACCAGCGCGCCGTTGGCGCGGGCGTGTTGGGCCAGGTCGCGCACTTCACGGGTGAGCAAAATTTCTTCTTGCAAAAAGCGCGTCAGGGGGGCGTCGTCGGGAAGGTGTCCCATGCGGGCGCACGTCAGGCGGAACTCGTTGTATCGAAAGCGCTTGAAAGGCGTGGGGTCGCCTGCTTCGATGCGCTCGAAAATTTCGGCGTGAATGGCTTGCAGGGCGGCGGGCAGTTTGCTCTGGCGCGAATCTACAAAGTCGGCAAAGTTCTGGAAGGCGCGCAGCGTGCCAGAGAGAATCATCGGCACGAGTTGGTCGCGGCTGATCAGTCCGCTGCCTACCATCAGGCACAGGTAGGCCACGTTGTCCTGGTTGTCTTCGGTGAAGTCGTGAAAATCGGGCTGGATGATTTCGTCGTACAGCGCGCGGAAGGCGGGCGGGTCGAACAGGTCGCCCAGCAGGGCCGCAACAGTGGACTCGACGGCGTCCACGCGGGCGGCGTCTATCACCGCGGCGTTGCGCCCGCGCGCGCCCAGGGCGGTTTTGTCCACGTCTATCAGCACGGCGGTGTGTTCATCCAGCGCGACGTGCTGCGTTTGCAAAAAGCCCCTGAAGGCGTCATCCAGGTCGCGCCAGCGATTGGAGAGGAAAAGCATCTGCCCGCCGGGCAGCACTTCTACCTGGGTGGCGGGCGGCTGATTGTTTTCTGAGCCGATGAACGCGCTGCCCTGCCAGCCCCCGGCGGCGCAGATGTTGGCAAAGGCGGTGCTATCCAGCAGGCGCGTGTCGCCTAAAAAGACCACGCGGCGGATGTCTGCGCGGCTGCCCAGGGCGCGCGCATGTTTGAGGATTTCCACCATCACGCGCGCGTATTCGGGCTCATTTTTGCGCGGGGCAAAGGACGCATTCAGCCCCAGCCGGGCGTGCAGGTCGGCGAAGCCGGGCAGGCGCGGGTCGGCGGGTTGCAGCCCGCGATAGACGATGAAATCACCCACAAAGTCGCTCAGCGAACCCATGCCGTCAATTTTCATAGCAGACCTTCCTGTACGAGTAGTTCGGCGTTGTAAATGGAGCCGCCCGCTGCGCCGCGAATGGTGTTGTGCGAAAGAACCACAAACTTGAGGTGCAGCAGCGGGTCGGGGCGCATGCGCCCAACGACGGTGCTCATGCCGTTGCCGGTCAGGCGGTCCAGGCGCGGCTGCGGGCGGTCGGCTTCGTCGCGGTAACGGATAACCGGCCGCGGGGTGGAAGGCAGGTCGCGCGCGGCGGCCGGGGGGTGGTAGCCGCTCAGGGCGCGCACGGCCGCTTCGGGCGTGGCAGACGTCCCCAATTCTACGCTCACGCACACCATGTGCCCATCGCTGACGGCCACGCGGTTGGTGTGGGCCGAAATTTGCACATCGTGCAGTTGGATGCTTTCTGCGCCCAGCGCGCCCAGCATTTTGCGCGGTTCCCACTCTACTTTGTCTTCTTCGCTGCCGATGTAAGGGATGACGTTGTCCAGGATGTCGAGCGAGGGCACGCCGGGGTAGCCTGCGCCCGAAAGGGCCTGCATGGAGACAACGAAAGCCCGCCGTACGCCAAAGGCGTCATCCAGGGCTTTGAGAGCCACCGTTAGCCCGGTGCTGGTGCAGTTGGGGTTGGTGAGGATGGCCCCATGCCAGCCGCGCTGCTGACGCTGGCGGCGGATAAGCGCGATGTGCCCGGCGTTTACTTCGGGGATGAGCAGGGGCACGTCGGGGTCGCGGCGGTAGGTGGAGGCGTTGGAGCATACGGCCGCCCCAGCCTGGGCAAAGCGCGGCTCAATATCCTGGGCGTGCTCGCTGTGCAGGGCCGAAAAGACGATGCGCGCTTCGATGGCTTCGGGGGCGGCGGGCAGCAGGGTCATTTCGCGCGCCCAGGCGGGCATGGGTTCGGGCAGCACCCAGCGGCAGGCGCGGGCATAGGGCTGCCCGGTAGAGCGGTCGGAGGCGGCCAGGGCAACTACCTGAAACCAGGGGTGATTGTCGAGCAGCGAGACAAAGCGCTGCCCGACCGAGCCGGTTGCGCCGAGAATGGCAACGGGAATTTTTGCGTTCATAGTCAGCCTTTCCAGAGAAAAATCGGTTTAGCCGCACAGGGTGTGCAGGGTGCGCACCGCCTGAACGGTATCGGCGGCATCTACCACCAGCGAGATGGACACTTCGGACGAGCCCTGGGCAATTGCCAGCACGTTGACGCCTTGCTGCCCCAACTGGCTAAAGACTTTGCCCGCCACGCCGGGGGTATGGCGCATGCCCGCGCCCACCACCGTGACAATGGCGACATCGCTGGTGGACCAGATACGGTCAATATCGTCGCTGGCCAGTTCGGCTGCAAAAGCCTGTTGCAGGGCCGCCAGCACGCTTTCGGCGGCTTCGCCCGGTACGGCAAAGCAGATGGATTGCTCGGATGAGGCCTGCGTAATGAGCGGAACGCTGGTGCCAGTGCTGGCGACCGCGGCAAAGGCGCGCGCGGCCACGCCCGGCACGCCCAGCATGCCGCGCCCTTCGATGGTAATCAGCCGCTGGTTTTTGATGGACGTGACGGCTTTGATGGTTTGCCCGCCGTTGCGGGACTGGCTGACCAGCCGCGTGCCGGGGTGCGCTGGGTTGAAGGTGTTGCAAATGCGCAGCCCAATGCCGGCATCTACCACCGGGCGCACAGTTTTGGGGTGCAGCACTTTTGCGCCATAGTAGGCCAGTTCGGCCACTTCGCTGTACGAAATTTCGGGCAGGGTACGCGCTTCGGGCACCAGGCGCGGATCAGCGCTCATCACGCCGTCCACGTCCGTCCAGATCCACACGTCATCGGCAGGCAGCGCCGCCCCCAAAATTGCCGCCGAATAATCTGACCCGCCGCGCCCCAGCGTGGTAATCACGCCCTCTGGCGTGGCCCCAATGAAGCCAGTCACCACCGGCGTTACGCCCTGGGCCAGCAGCGGCAGCAGCACGGCGCGCGTCTTTTCGGTGGTGGCGGCAAAGTCGGGGTGCGCGTTTTGGAAGTTGCGGTTGGTCACAATCAGCTGACTGGCTTCCACTGGCGCGGCCGCCGTGCCGTGTTCTTGCAGCACGGCCGCCAGCAGGCGCACGCTCATCCGTTCGCCCAGCGCGGCCACGGCGTCCAGGGCGCGCGGGGTGGCTTCGCCCAGCACGGCCATTGCCCGGCACAAACTCTCAAACGACTCAATCAGCGGCGCAATCGCATCCAGGGCGCGGGCGCGCTGGTCTGGGTCGCTTATGCACTCTGCTGCGGCGGTTGCGTGCTTTTCGCGCATCTGTTGCACAGCCGAATCTAGCCCGCTCAGATCGTTTTGTGCGGCGTGCGCGGCGCTTTCCAATAGCAAGTTGGTCACGCCTGCCATGGCGCTGGTCACCACCACCACGTTGGGCCACTCGGCCCGGGCAGCGCGCACAATTTCGGCGGCGTTCTTCAACGCTGCGGCCGAACCCACCGACGTGCCGCCGAATTTCATCACCAGGGTTTGTTGTTTATCGCTCATCATGCCTCCTTTGGATATAAAAAAGCCCCGCGCCAGGCGGGGGATGTGTAGCGTCAGCAGGTTCCCAGGTTGGTTACTGCGCCAAACGCCACAACCCCGCCAGGGGGCGGGTGGTCATGGTAGTGGTAGTGAACAGCGCCGGGAACATATTGCGCGCAGTTATACCACTGGCGCAGGCGACCGTCAAGCAGAGTATAATGCGCGCATTCTTGCCGTGAGGATGCCATGAATACCCAACTCGACCAGATTCGCCAATCTGCCACTGTGGCTGTCAACGACCACATTCTGGCGCGCAAAGCCGCCGGTCAGCCGGTGATTGAACTGCAGGTGGGCGACCCCGATTTTGCCACTCCGCCCGCCGTGCTGCAAGCCGCCTGGTCCGCCCTGCGCGCCGGAAACACGCACTACGCCCCCAGCCGCGGACTGCTCGAACTGCGCCGCGCCGCTGCCCTCAAACTGCAGCGCGACCACGCCGTGGACTACGACCCCGAAAGCGAAATTCTGGTTACGCACGGCGGCATCCATGCCTACTACCTGGCCATGCAATCCATCCTCAACCCTGGCGATGACGTTCTCGTTCCCGACCCTTCGTGGGCGACGCATGCCAACATGGCCCTGATGCTGCGCGGCAACGTGATTCGCGTGCCAGCCCCAGCCGAAAACGGCTTCCTGCCCGACTTTGCCACCTGGGAGCGCGCCCTGACGCCCCGCAGCCGGGTTATCGTTATCAATTACCCTGCCAACCCAACCGGCGCTTACCCCACGCGGGGCTACTTGCAAAAACTACAAGACTTTGCCGCCGCCCACAATCTGTGGGTGGTGAGCGACGAAGTGTACGAAAACCTGTACTACCGCGAAAAACCCACCTGCGCAGCCGATTTCCCCGGCGCAAAAGCCCGCACCTTGCTGGTGCACAGCCTCTCTAAAACCTATGCCATGACCGGCTGGCGCGTGGGTTACCTGGCTGCCCCGGCCCGAGTCATTGAATCCGCGCTAAAGGCCAGCCAGAACTCGATCACCTGCGTGGCGCCCTTTGTGCAAAAAGCGGCTGCCTTTGCCCTGACCGACCCTGGCGTGCAGTCTGCTGCGGCTCAAATGCGCGCTGCCTATGCACGCAGGCGTGACCTGGTTTTGCGCGTAGCCAACATGGCGCACGACTCTGCGCTTCAGGTGCTGCCGCCGATGGGGGCCTTCTACTTCTTTTTGGATTTCCGCGCTCTGGGGCTGCCTTCGCTGGAAATTTGCGAGCGCCTGCTGACCGAAGCCGGGGTGGGGTTGGTGCCGGGTTCGGCGTTTGGCGCACAGGGCGAGGGTTTCGTGCGCATGACCATTGCCGCAGCCGATTCGGTTGTGGAGGCGGGCATGCAGGCGATTCTGGAATGGGTTAGGGGGCTTTGAGTTGAAGGTGGAAGGTCAAAAGTCCAAAGTTGGGAGTGCTTATGAACGTTGCTTTTCAAGGTGAACCAGGGGCATATAGCGAACAGGCTGTGCTGGGTTATTTTGGGGCGGTGCAAACGCTGCCGTGCGAATCGTTCGAGGCGGTTTTTGCGGCTGTTACAACGGGGCAGGCGCAGGCCGGGCTGATTCCCATCGAAAATTCGCTGGCGGGCAGCATCCATCAAAATTATGACCTGCTGCTGCGGCACGATTTGCACATCACGGGCGAGTATCTGCTGCGCGTGCGGCACTGCCTGATTGCCGCACCGGGTGTGCGCATGGCAGACATCAAAAAAGTCATCAGCCACCCACAAGCGTTGGGACAGTGCGCCGGCTATTTGCGCGCGCGCGGGCTAAAGACCGAAGCGGTCTATGATACGGCCGGCAGCGTAAAGATGCTGCGCGAAAGCGGCGCACGTGATGTGGCCGCCATTGCCTCGCGCCGCGCGGCGGAACTGTACGGGATGCACATTCTTGAAGAGGGCATCGAAGACAACCCCGAAAACTACACCCGTTTTTTGGCAATTTCTCCGCAACCTGTTCAGCCGCTGGGCGAGGCCAAGACCTCGATTGTTTTCACGCTCAAAAACACGCCGGGGGCGTTGTTCAAAGCTCTGAGCGTGTTCGCGCTGCGCGATATTGACCTGACCAAAATCGAATCGCGCCCGCTGGTGGGCAAACCCTGGGAATACCTGTTTTATGTGGACTTCGCCGGGGCCGCCCACGCGCCGCATGTGGCCAGGGCGCTGGATCACCTGGGCGAGTATGCGCTCATGTTGCGGGTGTTGGGGTCGTACCAGCGCATGCGCTATGGCGGGTAATTTTTTCCCAAAATTCCTTGACATATTTTGCCCGGCTGGTAGAATACCGCCCAATATGCAGACTTTTCTTGCCCGTGAACTCAAGTCTAAGCGCAAGCCCACAACCGCAGTGTTCGGTTGGCGGGCTTGTGGGCGTGTTCGTTGGGTGAGAAGTAAAGCGAGATAAGCGGTTTTTGCCGTCTTTTCTGCTTACGCACATCCAGCGCGCCCTCCGTCAACCGGAGGGCGCGTTTTTTTGTTTTTCGTTGCGCAAAATAGTATTTTGCGTTACGGCGCAAAACAGCGTTTGGATTGCGTTGCGCAAAATGGCAATTTGCGTTATGGCGCAAAACAGCAATTTGCGTTACAGGAGGCCCCATGCTCGAAATTCTCGATTCCACCCTGCGCGAGGGCGAACAGACGCCCTACGTCAACTTCACCCTAGAGGAAAAAATCGCAATTGCCCGCTTGCTGGACGAGGTGGGCGTGGAGATGATTGAGGCGGGCGACCCGTCCGTCTCGCCGAACGTTGCCAAAGCCTTGCAGCGGATTGCCGGGCTGGGGCTTAAAGCCGAGATTGTGGCGCATTCGATTGCCTCCCGCGCCGGAATCGACCGCGCCAAAGCCTGCGGCGCGGACCGGGTGGCGATTTTCTACGCTACCTCGAAAATCCATCTCGATTCCAAGCTGCGCAAGACGCCCGAAGAAGCCCTCGACATCATCCGCGAGCATGTGGCGTATGCGCGCAGCCTGGGGCTGAAAGTCCGCTACACGCCCGAAGACGCCACCCGCACCGATTTCGAGTATCTGGTGACGGTTTGTAACGCCGCCATCGAAGCCGGGGCGGACCGCATCAGTTTCGCCGATACGCTTGGCATCATGCAGCCGCACCTGATGGCGGAGCGCGTGACGGCGCTGCGGGCGCGGCTGCTGCCCTGCAAGATTGACCTGCACTGTCATGATGATTATGGGCTGGCGCTGGCGAACGCCATGGCGGGCATCCGCGCCGGGGCGGATTGCATCCACGTCACCGTCAACGGCTTGGGCGAGCGGACGGGCATCCCCGATTTGGCGGAGACTATCGTCGCTTTTCACAACCTGGAAGGCGCGCAAAAATACAACCTTGCCCCGCTGATGGAACTGGCAGCGTATCTGGAGCGGGTTTCGGGATTTTTCCTGGCGCCGAACAAGCCGATTACCGGCATGAACGCCTTCACCCACAAGAGCGGCGTTCACACCAACGGCGTCCTGAAAGACCCGCGCACCTATGAGCCGTTCGACCCGGCGCTGCTGGGGCGCGAGCGCAAAATCGTCATCGACAAGTACACCGGCAAGAGCGCGGTGGCGGCGCGGCTGGAGGAGTACGGCATCGAAGTCAGCGCGGCGGAGTTGGAGGTGATTGTCAACCGCATCAAGAGCGTGGGCGATGAGCGCAAGCAACTCTTCGACAGCGACATCCTGCAGATTGCCGAGCAGGTCACCGGGCGCGAACTGGACATCATCCCGCGCAGCATTCAGGCGATGGTCATGCTGGAGGTCGAGTCGCACGTCTATACATCGTCCGTCGTGCGGCGGCTGCGCGGCTTTACCAGCGTCAGGAATGTCTATGAAATCACCGGCGATTTCGACGTCAGCGCTTTCGTGGACGCCGAGGACATGATGGCGCTCAATAATCTTATCGAGGAAATCCGCACCGTGCCGGGCGTGAAACGGACGGAAACGCGCATGGTGTTGAAGAAATACAATGGAAAATGATGAATGCAAAATGATGAATGATGAATTGCCACGCGCAGCGTCATTCAAAATTCTGCATTCCGCATTCCGCATTCATCATCTGGAGGAACTATGGGCACGCTTGTAGAAGAAATTTTCTCCCGCAAAGCCGGGAAAACCGTTCGGGCGGGCGACATCGTCTTGCTGGACGTGGATTACATCATGAGCCACGATAACACCACCCCGCTGGCAATCAAAGCCTTTCGAGAGATTGGCAAGCCGATTCACGATAAAAACCGCATCGTGATTCATCTCGACCACGCTTACCCTGCCCCTAACGTGATGGCGGCGGAAAATCACCGCAAAATCATAGACTTCGTGAAGGAGCAGGAATTGCCGCATCTGTTCATGCAGGGCGTCTGTCATCAGGTCATGCTGGAGGAGGGATTCATCACCCCCGGCGCTATCGTCATCGGCGCGGATTCGCACTCCAACACCTACGGCGTGATGGGCGCGTTTGGCGCGGGGCTTGGCTCGACCGAAATCGCGGTTGCCTGGGTGACGGGCAAGTGCTGGTTCCGGGTGCCGGAGACGATTCGGATTGAACTGCGCGGGCAAACTCAGCCGGGCGTGTATGCCAAAGACGTGATGATAGCCATCGCCGGGCTGCTTGGCATGGACGGGGCGACCTACCGCTCGGTGGAGTTTGGCGGCGAATATATCGAGTCGCTGCCCATGCACGAGCGCATCATCTTCCCCAATATGTCCACCGAAATTGGGGCGAAGTGCGGGCTGATTGCCGCTGACCAGGTGACGATTGATTACCTGGAAAACGAGACGCCGGCAACCGGACCGTTCGAGATTCTCCGCCCGGTCAACCCGCGCTACGAGCGCGTCCTTGAACTCGATGTTTCGACTCTCACCCCGCAAGTCGCCTGTCACCCGGACGTGGACAACGTCAAGCCGCTGGAGCAGGTGGAGGGGCTGGAAGTTCACGAGGTCTATATCGGCACTTGCACCAATGCCCGCTATGAGGATTTGGAAATCGTGGCAAACATGCTCAGGGGCAGGCGGGTCAATCCGTTAGTGCGGGTGATTGTCACCCCTGCCAGTCAGCGCATTTACAAGAAAGCCATGCAAAACGGGCTGATTGAAATCTTGATGGACGCCGGCTGTACCGTGACCGGCACCGGCTGCGGCGCGTGCATCGGGCGGCATGGCGGCATCCTTGCGCCCGGCGAACGCGCCCTGACGACCATGAATCGCAACTTCGTTGGGCGCATGGGCAGCCCGCTGGCGGAAATCTATCTCGCCAGCCCGGCGACGGCGGCAGCGACGGCATTGACGGGAAGAATCACTGACCCAAGAAAAATGCAGAATGCGGAATGAAGAATGCAGAAAAACCTTCATTCACGCATTCAAAATTCATCATTCATCATTTAGGAGTTCTTATGGGAAAAGCCTGGACTTTTGGAGATAACATGAACACCGACGAGATTATCCCCGGTCGGTTCAATATTACGATTGACCCGCTCGAACTCGCCAGGAACGTCTTTTGCGAGGTCAAGCCGGAGTATGCCCAAAACGCCAAACCTGGCGACATCATCGTCGGCGGGCAGAACTTCGGCTGCGGCTCATCGCGCGAACACGCGCCGGTCGCCATCAAAGGGTCGGGGGCGAAGTGCGTCATCGCCGCTTCGTTCGCGCGGATTTTCTTCCGCAACGCCATCAACATCGGTCTGCCGATTCTCGAATCGCCCGAAGCGGCGGCGGGCATCACCGAAGGCGACGAGGTGGAGGTGGATTTGGCAACCGGTCAAATCCGCAACCTGACCAGCGGCGCGGTCTTTCAGGCGCGTCCCCTGCCCGATTTCGTCCTGAAAATCGCCGCGGCGGGCGGGATTGTGAATTTCTTGAAGGAACATGATATTCAGGAGCTAATGCAGAGCGCAGAATGAAGAATGCAGAATGCAGAATGCAGAATTTTCGGCGTTCCGAGTTTTCATTCATCATTCATCATTCTGCATTTGAAGAGATACTATGCGTTATCAAATTTGTCTCCTCCCCGGCGACGGAATCGGTCCCGAAGTGATTGCCGCCGCTGAAACAGTTCTGCGCGCGCTGCCGCTGGATTTTGAATTTTCCCGCGCCGAAATCGGATTCGGCGCCTATGAGCGGCTCGGCACGCCGCTGCCGGATGAAACCCTGAACGCCATCCGCCGCGCCGACGCCGCCCTGTTTGGGGCTGTCACCACCCCGCCCAACCTGCCCGGCTATTTCTCGCCCGTAGTGCGCATGCGCCAAAGCCTTGACCTGTACGCCAACCTGCGCCCCACCCGCTCCATCCCGCATTCGGCTTCGCGCCCCAACATCGACCTGATTCTCGTCCGCGAGAACACCGAGGGGCTGTACTCCGGCATCGAGCGCGTCGAGGACGGCGGAAATCGCGCCGTTACCGAGCGGGTCATCACCCGGCGCGGTTCGGAGCGCATCGTCCGCAAGGCGTTCGAGGTGGCGCGTCAGAGCGGGCGCAAATCGGTGCATCTCGTCCAC
>FWPV01012956.1_pt1 | contig 12671 bp, 16 predicted proteins | sample 2228371 | NCBI WGS metagenome assembly FWPV01 (sample SAMEA103939776, study PRJEB20133) | metagenome | reverse complement strand
TCAAGCGCATGGCTTATGGGTATCGCGACACAGACTACTTCTTCCTGAAAATCAAGGCCGCCTTCCCCGGAAATGCGTGAAGAACCTTTTTTGTTGCCCGCGCTGCGGAAAAAACAAAGCCCGCCGAGGCGCGATGCCTGGCGGGCTTTTCTGTCGGCGTCCGGCGCGGCCCTGTTACCGAAAGGTCAGTTCGGCCGCTGGACCGGTCCGAGCAGCAGCGAGCCTTTCATTTTCTTCGGTGCCGGCAGGCCCATCAGTTCGAGCACGGTGGCGGCGATGTTGGCGATGCCGCCGCCGGTACGCAGGCGCCAGGGCTGCTCGTCGATGATGATGCAGGGCACGGGGTAGATGGTGTGCTGGGTGTGCGGTTCGCGGGTGATCGGGTCGACCATCTCGTCGCAGTTGCCGTGGTCGGCGGTGACGATGACGCTGTAGCCGGCCTCGACGGCGGCGTCCACCACGCGGCCGGCATGGGTGTCGACCGCCTCGACGGCGGCGATCACGGCCTCGCGGATGGCGGTGTGGCCGACCATGTCGCCGTTGGCGAAGTTGACCAGGATGAAGGCGTACTCGTTCTTCTGGATGGCGGCGATGGTCGCGTCGGCGACCTCGGCGGCGCTCATCTCCGGCTTGAGGTCGTAGGTGGCGACCTTGGGCGAGGGCACCATCACGCGGTCCTCACCGGCGAAAGGCTGCTCCTTGCCGCCGTTGAAGAAGAAGGTGACGTGGGCGTACTTCTCGGTTTCGGCGCAGTGGAACTGCTTGTAGCCGGCCTGGCTGATGACCTCGGCCAGGGTCACGCCCGGGCGCTCCGGCGGGAAGCCGATCGGGGACAGGAAGCGCGGATCGTACTCGGTCAGACAGGTGACGGTGAGCGGGTCGAATTCGAAGCGGTCGAAGCCGGTGAAGCCCTTCTGGCCGAGCGCCTCGGCCAGCTGGCGCGGGCGGTCGTTGCGGAAATTGAAGAAGATCAGCCCGTCGGTGTCGCCGTGTGGGATTTCCCAGCTATCGAGCACGATCGGCTCGATGAACTCGTCCGTCTTCCCTTCGGCATAGGCCTGTTCGATCGCCGCGCGCGCGCTCTGGGCACGCTTGCCGTGGCCGTGCACGATGGCGTCCCAGGCCTTGAAGGTGCGCTCCCAGCGCTGGTCGCGGTCCATGGCGTAGTAGCGGCCGCAGATCGTGGCGATGGCGCCGCCGGCGTCGGCCAGCGCGGCCTCGACCTCGGTCAGGTAGTGGATGGCGTTCTTGGGCGCGGTGTCGCGCCCGTCGGTGAACATGTGCACCAGCGGGCGCGCGCCCTGTTCCTTGGCCAGGCGGATGAGCGCAAGCAGGTGGTTGACGTGGCTGTGTACGCCGCCGTCGGAGACCAGGCCGACCAAGTGCAGGGGGCGGTTGTTCTTGGCCGATTTCTGCGCCGCCATCACCAGCGCCGGAACCTCGAAGAAGCTGCCGTCGGCAATGGCATCGTCGATGCGCACCAAGTCCTGGCGATGGATGTCGCCGCAGCCGAGGGTCAGGTGGCCGACCTCGGAGTTGCCCATCTGCCCGTCCGGCAGGCCGCAGGCGCGGCCGGAGGCCTCGATCACGGTGTGCGGATGGCTGGCGAAGAATCCGTCGAGCCGGGGCGTGCGCGCGAGGGCGACGGCGTTGTTTTCGCGGCTCGGGTTGACGCCGACGCCGTCGAGGATGACGAGGATGACGGGGCGGCGGGGGGCGATGGATGAGCTGGACATTGCGGTGCGGAGGCGGCTATCGGGTCAATGAAATCAAACGCTTCACTATAACAGATAAGGGCGCATCCCGATCAGGGGCAAGTCGCCTCATTCGCGCTGCCGCGGGGGCGCGGTGGTTATCCAGGCGAGGGCGGTGGCGTGCTGGAGCGGCGCACGCCGGGCTTCGATGCCGATGCCGACCGACTGGACGGGCTCCACTCCAAGCACGTCGGCCAGTTCCATCCACTGTGCGCTGGCGGAGGGGTATTCGTCATCGGCCAGTTCGGCCGTGCGTCCGCTCCACGGGGGCAACGGACGGCGACTGAGCTGCCAGCCATGCCCTCCGCCAAAGTCCTGCGCGGCAGCCCGGAGGAGGGCGCGGGCCAGGTCGTCCTCGCTGCCCTGAACCTCACCCCAGCGGGCCAGACCGGCAGCGAGGCTCACGGCGGCCTGCAGCTCTTCAATGGACTGGAGGGGAAGGCGCCGCAGCTGCCGGGCCAGCTCCCGGGCGGCGGCACAGGCCGGGGCGAGCCCTTCTTGGCAGGCCTCGGCCAGGGTCACGAGCAGCTGACCGTTGGCCGCGAGGGGGATCTGCTCGTCCCGCGGGTGCACCGGGCGCGGGCGGGCGGCCGCGAGCAGGGCGATGGCCTGGCGGTCGGCGGTCTCCCCACCAGGGCGCAAGGGCAGGCGACCCGGTCCCCAGGTCTCATGCCCGACCCAGGTCCAGCGGCGGGCGGCCTCCAGCCGCGGGCCGTCCAGCACGGCGGTGAGCGCCGCGTCATCCCACAGGTAGCCACCACCCTCCACGCCCTTGGCGTCCAGGGCTGAGATGGCGGCGACAAAGCCACCGGAGGGATGGGCAAAGTCGCGCAGGATCACCCGGATCAGGTCGTGACCGACCGCGCCCAGGTCCGGACGTCCAAACAGGCGGCCGGCCCGCAGGTAAACGCGGGCCAGCAGGGCCTGGTCGATCAGCATCTGCTCGAAATGGGGCAGCTGCCAGTCGGGGTCGATGGTGTAGCGGAAGAAGCCGCCGCCGAGTGGGTCACGCAGGCCGCCCTGGGCCATGGCCTCGAGCGTGGTCGCAAGGAATCCCGCCAGTGCGTCGTCGCGCTGCTGTTCGATCAGGCGTAGTGCGGCCAGCAGTCGCGGTGCATGCGGAAACTTGGCGCCGTGCCCGAAGCCGCCGGCGAGCGGGTCGGCCGCGGCCAGCAGTGCCTCGCGCAGCAGCTGGCGGGCCTCGGCGGGGGGCATGGGGCTGGATGGGGCAGGCACCGGGCGCAGTTCCTCGCTGGTGCTCCGGGCGAGCGCCCGCAGGCGATCGGGTTTCGCCTGCCACAGGTCCCGCAGGCGCTGCAGGCGGGCCATGAGCTCGGCGCGCGGTGCATAGACGAAGCCGTACAGCGGATCACCCTCGGGGGTGAGGACCAGGTTGAGTGGCCAGCCGGCGCGCCCGCTGATGGCCTGCATGGCCCGGCGCAGCTCGGCGTCCAGTGCAGGCTCCGCCTCGCGGTCGACCTTGACCGGCAGGAAGGCGGCGTTGAGGAGGGCGGCGAAGGCCGGGTCGCGGAAGCTTTCCTGCTGCAGGACGTGACACCAGTGGCAGGCGAAGAAGCCGCTGGAAACCAAGATCAGGCGGCCCTCCGTGCGGGCGCGCGCGAGGGTGTCCGGGGACCAGCTCTGCCAGGCCACGGGGTCGTCCGCATGCATGGCGAGGTAGGGGGAGGTTGTGCCGGCGAGGGCGTTGCGCAATGGCTCGGCACCGCTGGGCGGGGCGAGCAGGCACAGAACAAAGGCGACCCACGGTGCGAGTCGCCTGGATCTTTGGGAAGCCTCAGTCCTTGCGGTCCGGGTCCTGCAGCGAGGTGTTGCGGTCATCGCGCAGGTGCGGCGGTGTGGCTTCGGGCGCCTCATCCTCCTGGTGCCCGGCCGGATTCTCGCCCGGGTCTTGGGGCGTGCTTTCGCCCTGACTGAGTCGGCGCTCCTCCTCCTCGGCGCGTGCCAGCTCATCGTCCATCTCATCCGCGGTGAGTGGGCGGAAGGCGGCTTCACCCTCCGGAGCAGGCGGCTGGTCGTCGTCACCGGCGGTCGCCGGGAGGGCCGCGGCGGCGCCCGCAGCAGGCAGCAGGCCCTGTTCCTCGGCCTCTTCTTCCTTGGCGCGCTTGGCCTTGTCGCGCAGCATCATGCGCGCGACAAGGATGCCCAGCTCGTACAGCATCCATACGGGGATGGCGAGCATGAACTGGGAGAGAATGTCCGGCGGGGTGAAGATGGCGCCGATGATGAAGGCCACCAGGATCGCGTAGCGGCGCTTCTCGGCCAGCTGGTCGGGGGTGACGACGCCGATCACGGAGAGCAGGACGACCGCCACCGGCACCTCGAAGGCGAGGCCGAAGGTGAAGAACAGGGTGAGCGAGAAGTCGAGGTAGCTGCCGATGTCCGGCATGAACGACACCCCTTCCGGTGCGAACATGCCCATGAAGTGGAACACCGCCGGGATGACGATGAAGTAGGCGAAGCCCGCGCCGATGTAGAACAGCACGGAGCTGGACACGATCAGCGGCATGGCCAGCCGGCGCTCATGCTGGTACAGGCCGGGGGCGATGAAGGCCCACAGCTGATACAAAAGGTAGGGCATGGCGATGAAGACGGCAGCCAGCGCGGCCAGCTTCAGCGGGATGAAGAATGGCGATATCGCGCCGGTGGCGATCATGCTCTGGCCTTCCGGCAGGCTGTTCAGCACCGGCGTGGCAAAGGCGTGGAACAGTTCGCTGGCCCAGGGGAACAGCATCACCATGAGCACGATGATGGCCAGCACGGCGCGCAACAGGCGGTCGCGCAGTTCGATCAGGTGCGCAATGAACCCCTTCATGCCCTCCGACAGGCCGGAGTCGGGGATGTTGGCGTTCTTGTCCGTCATGCTTGCTTGGTGCCGGATGGTGCGGGCGTGGTGTCACCGCCGAAGCTCGGGCGATGCAGGGTCTCACCCAGCTCCTGGCTGAGGGCCTGCATCTCGTCCTCCAGCGTGCGCGGGGCGGGCGGGGTGTCCTGGCTTGCAAGGGGAGCGGCTGGCGGGGCGGGCTTGCTCGCGTCGGCCGGCGTGTCCGCGGTGTGCTCCAGCGCCTCGGTCAGGCGCCGCCCCTCCTGCTCGACCTCCTGGCGGGTGTCCTCCACCAGGCGGCGCAGCCGCTGCATCTCCTCCTCCTGGGCGGAGAGCAGCTTGCGCAGGTCGGCGGTGTTGAACTCGCTCTCCATTTCCGCCTTGGCGTTGGCGACGAAGCGGCGCACCTTGGTGACCCACTGACCGGCCTTGTAGGCAAGACCGGGCAGGCGCTCGGGGCCGACGACGATGACGGCCACGACCGCGATGACCGCGATCTCCCAGAAACTGAGATCGAACATGCTGGCTGCTCGTGAAAGAGGCCCCGCCCGCGCGCGGCAGACGGGCCCCTATTCCCGTCGATCAGGACTTGTGGGTGTCGCGGGTGGCCTCACCCTCGATCACGCGGCCCTGCTGCTGGCCTTGGGCCTGGCCGCCCTGCGGGGGCAGGTTCTGCGCGGTCTGGGTGGTTTCGGTCTTGCCTTCCTCTTCCTTGTTCTCGTCCTTGACGGCGGAACGGAAGCTCTTGATCGCATTGCCCATGTCGGCGCCGATGTTGCGCAGACGCTTGGTGCCGAACAGCAGGATGACGATCAGCAGGACGATCAGAAGATGCCAGATGCTAAATGCGCCCATGGGATGACTCCTAGTGAATGTGGGTAGCGGCCGGTCAGGCCGTCACAGTGGGTAAAACATATCAGGATTTGGTCCGCGCCGCCTTCTCCGCGTGGCCGGAGAGGCCGAAGCGGCGGGCCAGCTCGTCCAGCACGGCCTGCGGGGGGATGCCGGCCTCGGCCAGCAGCACCAGGCTGTGGAACCACAGGTCGGCGGTCTCGTACACCAGGGCGTCGCGGTCGCCCTGGATGGCGGCGATGATGGTCTCCGCCGCCTCCTCGCCGACCTTTTTGGCGATGGTTGGCCGGCCCTTGGCGTACAGGCTCGCGACGTAGGATGTCTCCGGCGCCGCCTGCTTGCGCGACTCGAGCACCGCGTGCAGCTCGTCCAGGATGTCGTTCTTCATTGGCCGTAGATCTCGGCGGGGTTCTTCAGCACCGGGTCGACCGGCACCCACTCGCCGCCCTCGAGGCGGGAGTAGAAGCAGCTCTCGCGGCCGGTATGGCAGGCGATGCCGCCGACCTGCTCGATCTCGAGCAGGAGGACGTCGCCATCGCAGTCTAAGCGGATCTCGCGCACCTTCTGCACGTGGCCGGAGCTCTCGCCCTTGTGCCACAGCTTGTTGCGCGAGCGCGACCAGTACACGGCCTCACCCAGCTCAACGGTCTTTTCCAGCGCCTCCCGGTTCATCCAGGCGAACATCAGGATGCGGCCGGAATGGGCGTCCTGGGCGATCACCGGCACCAAGCCCTCCGGCGTCCACTTGATCTGCTCGAGGTAGCTCACAGGCGCACCTCGATCCCGGCGCGGGCCATGTGCTCCTTGGCCTGGTGCACGCTGTACTCGCCGAAGTGGAAGATGCTGGCGGCCAGCACCGCATCGGCCTTGCCTTCGAGCACGCCGGCAGTCAGGTGATCGAGGTTGCCGACGCCGCCGGAGGCAATCACCGGCACCTCGACCGCCTCGCTGATGGCGCGCATCAGCTCAAGGTCGAAGCCCGCGCGGGTGCCGTCGCGGTCCATGCTGGTGACCAGCAGCTCGCCGGCGCCAAAGGAGACCATCTTGCGCGCCCAGGCGATGGCGTCCAGGCCGGTCGCCTTGCGCCCGCCGTGGGTGAAGATCTCCCAGCGCAGCGGCTCGCCCTCGGCGGAGACGCGCTTGGCATCGATGGCGACCACGATGCACTGGCTGCCGACCTTGTCGCTCGCCTCGCGCACGAAGTCCGGGTTGGTGACCGCGGCGGTGTTGATCGAGACCTTGTCCGCGCCCGCATTGAGCAGGCGGCGCACGTCCGCGACCGTGCGGATGCCGCCGCCGACGGTCAGCGGGATGAAGACCTGCTCGGCCACCTGTTCGACCACGTGGAGCATGGTCTCGCGCCCCTCGTGGCTGGCGGAGATGTCGAGGAAGGTCAGCTCGTCGGCGCCCTCGGCGTCGTAACGGCGGGCGATCTCGACCGGGTCGCCGGCATCGCGCAGGCCGAGGAACTGGACGCCCTTGACGACGCGCCCTTCGGCCACGTCCAGGCAGGGGATGATGCGCTTGGCGAGCACTAGAAGTTACCGTGGGTGATTTTCAGGGTGGAAACAAAGACGCTGTCATCGTCGTTCGGCCGGCCACCGCGGCGGCTATGCTGGACGACGCCCTCGACGAAGCGCTCCTTGTCGAGCCGATCGCCGCGCTCGAGGATCAGGCGCTGCCCTTCTTCGAGGGGGAGGGATGATACCAGGGTAAGTTCTTGCGGCTTCGCGGCAACGGCGAGCATGGGCGCGCTCCAGCCGTCGCTCATCCTCCGGCCCATGCAGCGCACGGCATGGGCCATGCCGCGCTGGTCGAGCGTCAGGCCCGACTTTTCCACCAGCTCAAGGAAGCGCGCGTCCAGCTCGACGGCATGCAGATTCCGGCTGGCGGAGAAGTCATCGCGCGACCGCGATTCGTCCATGGCCTCAGTCGGGGCAGCGCTGATCGACGTAGGCCTGGGCCTCCTTCAGGTCCAGCCCACCCTCGTATAGGGCGCGACCAATGACCACGCCGGCCACGCCCTCGTCGGCCACGGCGCACAGGCGTTCGATGTCGGTCATCGAGGTCACGCCGCCGGAGGCGATGACCGGGATGCGCACCGCCTGCGCCAGGCGCACGGTGGCCTCGACATTGACGCCCTGCATCATGCCATCGCGGCTGATGTCGGTGTAGATGATCGCCTCCACCCCGTCACGCTCGAAGTGCTGGGCCATGTCGATCACGTCATGGTGCGAGAGCTTGGACCAGCCTTCGGTCGCCACCTTGCCGTCCTTCGCATCCAGGCCGACGATGATGTGGCCGGGGAAGGACACGCACAGGTCGCTGATGAAGCCCGGGGTGGTGACCGCCTTGGTGCCGATGATCACATACTTCACGCCGGCATCGAGGTAGGCCTCCACGGTCGCCTCGTCGCGGATGCCGCCACCCACCTGGATCGGCAGGTCGGGGAAGGCCTCGGCGATGGCGCGGATCACCTCCTTGTTCTTCGGCTTGCCGGCAAAGGCGCCATCCAGGTCGACCAGGTGCAGGCGGCGCGCGCCGGCCTCGACCCAGCGGGCGGCCACGGCCACCGGATCGCTGGAAAAGACGGTGTCGTCCTCCATGCGCCCCTGGCGCAGGCGCACACACTGGCCTTCCTTCAGGTCGATGGCGGGAATCAGCAACATGACGTCTTAGGTCCTCGGGCGGTTCAGGGATTCCAGTGGAGGAAGTTGCGCAAAAGGCTAAGCCCCGCCTCGGCGCTCTTCTCCGGGTGAAACTGCACGGCGGCCACGTTGCCCCGCGCGATGGCAGAAACGAAGCGGATGCCGTAATCGGTGGTGCCGAGGGCAAGCTCGGGGTCCTCGGGCACCACGTGGTAACTGTGGACGAAATAGAAGCGCTCACCGTCCGGGATCCCGTCCCAGATCGGGTGGGGGCGGGCCTGCCACACCTGGTTCCAGCCCATGTGCGGAATCTTCAGCTTGGCGCCGGTCGCATCCTTCAGGTCATGGCCAAAGAAGCGCACCTCGCCGGGATAGAGCCCGAGGCAGGCGGTGCCGCCGTTCTCCTCGCTGCGCTCCATCAGCACCTGCATGCCCATGCAGATGCCGAGGAAGGGCTTGGCGCGGGCGGCGTCCAGCAGGGGGGCGCGCAGGCCGCGCCGGTCCAGCTCCAGCATGCAGTCGCGTGCCGCGCCCTGGCCGGGAAAGACGATGCGGTCGGCGGCGGCCAGCTCGCCAGGGTCACTGGTCACCTGCACGCGCACGCCGGCCGGGGCCACATGCTCGATCGCCTTGGCGACCGAGCGCAGGTTGCCCATGCCGTAATCGACGACCGCCACCGTGGCCATCAGAGCGCCCCCTTGGTGGAGGGCAGGGCGTCACCCAGGCGCGGGTCCGGCTCGCAGGCCATGCGCAGGGCGCGGCCGAAGGCCTTGAAGATGGTCTCCGCCTGATGATGGGCATTCACGCCGCGCAGGTTGTCGACGTGCAGCGTCGCCCGCGCGTGGTTGACGAAGCCCTGGAAGAACTCCTGCACCAGCTGGGTCTCGAAGCGGCCGATGGTGGCGCGGGTGAAGTCGCAGGCGAACACCAGGCCCGGGCGGCCGGAGAGGTCGATCACCACGCGCGAGAGCGCCTCATCCAGCGGCACGTAGGCATGGCCATAGCGGCGGATGCCGCGCTTGTCGCCCACCGCCTGCGCCAGCGCCATGCCGAGGGTGATGCCGATATCCTCCACCGAGTGGTGGTCATCGATATGCAGGTCGCCGTCGCACTCCACGCTCAGGTCGAACATGCCGTGACGGGCGATCTGGTCCAGCATGTGCTCGAGGAAAGGCACGCCGGTGCGGAACTCGCCGCGGCCGGTGCCGTCGAGGTCGATGCTTACGCGCACGCGGGTCTCCAGGGTGTCCCGGGAAACGTACGCTCGGCGCGAGGTCTGGCTCATGGTCTTCATTACAGGCTGATGATGGGGGAAGCATACAATGAGCTTGCGCGTGGCGGAAACGCGGTGATAAAAAATCTTGACGCCGCCTCGCGGCGAGGCTTTAATGTGCGCCTCCAGTCGGCCAGGTAGCTCAGTTGGTAGAGCAGGGGATTGAAAATCCCCGTGTCGGGGGTTCGATTCCCTCCCTGGCCACCAATTCCAAAAGCCCGAACTCGTTTCGGGCTTTTTCACGTCTGCCCGCCGCGCCAGTGCTGGCGGGCCTTCGCGGGCCGGCCTCTTGAGTTCGGTCGGCTAGTATCCCTCCGTTCTCACCCTGTTTTCGCCTCTCTGTCCCCTCTTTTCTCTGTCTGCCTCTTGAGCACCCAAGAGGCCGGATCACGCAACAAAGCGGGTTTGCGGGCAGCAGGTTTAACTTGGCAGGTGGTCGGGCATAGCGACCGAGCTTGCAACGGGTACTTGGTTGCGCGATCAGCGGTCACGATGAAATCGATTCCCGCAAAAGATTTCAGTGGGATAGAACTTTTCTGCCTCATCACAAATTGCCACAGGCTTCTGGTTTTCTAGCCTTGCTGCACGCTCAGCAAGAATGCGCTTGACCCTATCGTCCGCAGGGGTGCTGCTTTCCCATTCCATACGGGCAGTGAGGCATTGGTATGGCTTGTGTATTTTCGTAGTTCGACGTCTCGTCCCAATGGTGATGATGGCAACGATGATCGCGACAACGAGTAGCAGGTACATCACCTCCATGGTTACTCCCTCGCTGTTGAATGGAGACTGGTTCTATGCCTGTACATTGCGAAAAGCCGTTATCCCGGGTTCAGTGCCTTTGAGGTATGCCGAACGACCATCTTCACCGAGGGTCAGCCATTCGCAGGGCAATGTCGGTCCTCCTAACATCGACTCGACGACACAAACATCTTTCCACCTGCGCACCCCATCGCGCTCTTCCATCGGCTGAAAACCCAACGCTGTCCATTCGTCGATGAGCGATTCGATGTCATGAGGATTCATCGCGCCCTCGCGGAGCAAATGGTCGTCATACCAGACACGGCCGCCGATCAGACGCTCGTGGTCTTTGAGGCACTGTTCCCACCCTCCGGGATATTTCTCCCGAATGACTGCGATCGGAACAATGAAGTCGATAAATTCGAGGGCAATGGCCATCGTTCATACCTCCAAGGCGATCACACCAGGGACCATCCTCCACCCATGGCATGCAAGTGGTTGGCGAGTCGGTAAGCACATGCCCAAACTAGCCTTCATCGTTGGCAGACCCATCGTAATGAACGATGCCCGTCTTTCGACCGACCAAAATCACCCGACTACTCCGTAGCGCAAGGTCAGAACGGCCATCGCCCCACGGTGCCTGTATCCACCAGCAAGGTTCCACCGGCTCGTTATAGATGTGGAATCGAGGCGGTTTTCTGCCGTGACAGATCAGGGCGAGATCGGTCTGAGCCATTTTCTTGGCCGCGATCTCCAGCGCATCCCGCCGAGTGACCGGTGGAAACAGGTAGGTGCGCAACTTATCAATCACATCCTTGATCATCGCCGCCTCAATCAGTCATTGCGTTTTCTCATAAAGTGCATAGCTTCGACTGTTACCAATGGATGTCCACTGGGGCACTTGGATTGCATGAAGCTCCACGATCCGCCAATCCCAGTTGATTCGACCTTGAGCGCACTTGTTGGTATATCCGTATGACAACTTGTGCAATGCGCCCTTGCCTTGCCTGCAGCCAGTAGCGGACCAACGATTTCAGAGAATGCTCTAGCCCATAGCTCCGGGAATTTTTCTGGTACGTCAGAGTTGTTTAGGCGAACACCCTTCACCCATTCCAGAATATCAACCATGCAGCTACGGTCATGAGGGCGCTGGTCCGCCCATTGGTAAATTGCACACTCAACGTCAACGGCAATCATCCGTATTTCGCCCACGTTGTCGGAAAACCAAAAATCTTCACGAGGTGCAAAAATAATTTGTCCGGGTGCATTCATGTCTGTTGTTGGAACCTATCGTTGATACATCGTCGTCTCAGATGTCTTGTTGCTTACTTGGCTGGCGCAAGCCACGCGTGCCCCAGCACCTGGTCACGGATCTGTACATAGCCTTCTTCCGGATCTTCGTCGCGTCCCATGTCCCAGTGCTGCGGATCGAACTCCGTGGCAAAGAAGCGGAGAAGCTCTGACTTCAACGCTGATGCCAAGGTGGCCCGATCAACAACGCCCTCCAACAAAATATCCTCCCCGTGATTGCGCGCGACGCGCAACAGAACGCGTGCAGAATTCTCGGTGCGGAGTACGCTAAGCTCGGCTATCCGGCCTTCTTCGTCGATCTCCATCTGGATCGGCAGATCGCCTTCGTCAATCTCCCGCCCCCATGCGACCAACTCAGGAAATGGATCGAACACGTCGGACAAGTAGATCGAGACCGTGGTGTTATCGAGCGTAAGGTGTAACTTTGCCCAACCGTATTCCTCCATCTCCAAGCGCACGGCAAAATTCGCGTTGGGCAGATCGGGGCGGATCACAAACCACTTCGACGGCTCTTCGGCAGGCGTGATCAGCCCTCGTCGCGCCCAACGATCTGTGCTGTAGGAATGCAATACCCCTGTGTCGCCGCAGACATAGAACGGGGTTAACGCCGACCACCCACCGAAACGATCCGATCCGCGTAGTCCGTGGTACCACTCCATCAATTCGCCAAAACTGCGCCAATGGAAGTTGTTCGTTTCGGTCACATGAACCACCCCTGTAGGATTGTCCAGAACCGAGATGACGTAATCGAATGACTCGTGCAGCCGCTTGAACAGGCCGGGACCGGGCTTGAGCGAGAAAAATCCATCCAGGCCATCCCGATCCTCAAGCATCAACTCGCCGCCGAAGGCGTCATCAAGTTTGGCCTGCACGGCGTGTCGCCGATCAGACATCGTGGAGATTTTCGTGCCATCAATCAGTGTGGGAATTTCCAGCAATGTGGTGCGCACCTTTTCATCTCGGCACAGGTTTATTGGAAGCACCAGCCCAACGCGGGGTGCGACGCCAGGACGATCTCCGCCCGTCTGCGCCCCAATAGCAAAGAGCCCGGTCGCCTCAGGCGTCGTTCGTTCGCGCAGATCACGATCGGACGCTCCGTACTGGGCGATGTAAATAAAGGGCAGTATTTCGTCCAATCGTCCGAGCAACTGACCTGCGTTACGGGCTAGTTCGCGGTCACGTTGTTGCCCCTCCGGTTTGTCGTTTTTGCTCCAGCCTAATCTCATGATTCACCTCCCTCGGACCGGTTGATC
>FWPV01011193.1_pt1 | contig 12671 bp, 13 predicted proteins | sample 2228371 | NCBI WGS metagenome assembly FWPV01 (sample SAMEA103939776, study PRJEB20133) | metagenome | reverse complement strand
CTTCTACTCCGCTTTGGAAATGTTGTGCACTTATTCTACCAACATTTCGTCCCTACGGGACTTAGAAAATGTTGTTTTATTTGAAAAAAAAGAGTTAGAGAAAAGCCTGTAATTCGGAAAGTTAAACAAATGTTAAGTTGTTCTTATTCAAATTTGACCGTAAAATGTAATCAAAAATTTATAAATAACACAAAATTTTAAGCTATTTTACTATACATACGTTAACCTCTTCGAATTACAGGGAATGTTATTATTTGCTTGAGAAATCTAATTTCTGATGCTATAATGAAAATATTGATTTTTATATAACCTTTAATAAAGCTCCGTTACGGATATTGAAATGAAAAACATTGATTCTATTTTACTAAAAAATGTTGTTGAACGGCTTGTCACAGCGCTTAGTCCAGAAAAAATATATTTATATGGTTCTTATGCTTATGGTCAACCGAATAAAGATAGCGATATTGATCTGCTTATTATCGTCCCTGAATCTAGCCTACCAGTTCATAAAAGAGCTGCCCAAGCCTATCGTTCGTTGAGGGGACTTTTCATTCCAGCTGATATAAAAGTAGTAACACATTCTGAGTTCGAAAAATATGCTAAATGGTTCAGCTCTATCGAACGAGTCGTTTTAGAAAAGGGTCAACTTCTTTATGAGTCACAACGAACTTAATGAAGTAAAATTATGGCTTCAAAAAGCAAAACAAGATTTGCTTTCTGCACAAATTTTGCTAAAAAATAATCCTCCCATTTTGGAAACTGCTTGTTTTCATTGCCAACAAACAGTTGAAAAATGCTTGAAGGCTTTCTTAGTATGGAAAAATATCCCTTTTGAAAAGGTGCATAGTCTGACTTATTTATTAGATCTATGTGAATTACATGAATCCGAATTCAAATCTTTCAGGGACATGGCTGAAAATCTAGAATCCTATGCGGTTGTAATTCGTTATCCCGTTGAAAATATAGAAATTTCTCAGAATGATGCACAAGAAGCTCTTATTACAGCAGAAACTATCTGGAATTTCATAACAACACTTATCCCTGGATAGTGAAAAATAAATTTTCTATTGTATAAATCACTTCTTTATACTACCCCAAAGAGTGGCAATTTTGTCCTTTGATCCGACAGATTTGCTGTTATCCTGAATCTCATCTCCTGTGATCATGAAATTATCGAAATGCACCTCTGCTCCACCTGCACCTATATAAACTACTCCTCTTTTACATAACATTGGTTGATTCGGCCATTCATTTTCGCCGATAAATTTTCCATCAATCTCCACTGTTATTTTATCTTTGTTCACTTCTAATCGGATTGTATACCACTTATCTATTTGAAATGGAAAAGGTAAATCTTTTTCCCCAAAAAATTGTAATCCTTGATTGATATTTGCTAAAACTACCAGAGGAATTATTCCTCGGACTTCGATAGCCATCAATAAACAGGTGCCTATATCTCCTACTTTTCCCTCTCTTAGCACAATGCACAAATAATCATATATTGTATTATCTATTTGTCTGACCATTTTTGCATCCACCGTTAGCACAAAATTCCTGATATTATCCTGTGCATTATTAAATGCCAGGGTGGATGTTATGCGATCGTTATCTATTATAATCACCTTACCATCCCTGACTTCTACTTTCCCACCATTACTTTCAAATATCCAACCGTCTAGATTGTTATCATCAAAATTGTCTCTGAATGTTCCTGCAACCACAGGTAAAGCGAACAACAACATAAATAATATAGCCAAAAACCTCATTTCATTAGCCTCCTTATCTGTCCCTGCACAAAAGATATAATTTTTACTTCAAAAGAACTAGCTTTTTAGTTATACAAAACTTTCCTGTATCTATTTCATAAAAATAAATGCCACTAGGGACATTAATGCCTAAATCATCTTTTCCATTCCAATATGCCGCATCATTTTTATTAGTATAAAAACCAGCCGGTTTATAACCCAATTCGAGAATACGCACCAGTTGTCCAGTAATATTATAAATTTTAATTACCACATAAGAACCTGTTGACAATTCATAAGGTATCCATGTCTCAGGATTAGCTGGGTTTGGGAAATTTTGGAGAAGTCTTGGTAATATTGGATAAGCCTTAGCATCATCAGTTTTAGAATTTTTACCAGCCTTGATCATTCCTATCGAGCCATACATATAATCACTATCAAGGTTCACTGCCAGACTTTGTGTAATCTCAATAGTCCTATCAACTATATCTATATTGCTTAATCTGTCAATTATTCCATCGGGATATTTTATCTCTATCAGATCGATCTTTACTCTATCTCCAAGTCCAAAAATAATGGGACGCCCTGTTTCATATAAATGGGAATTTATCATCTTTGTTTGTATTAGGTCTCCACTTACGACTTTAATTAAAGTGCCATAGGGAATACTCGTATATCCATTTCTACCTGTTACAGATATTTTTATGTAATGATTATTATTACCGGTATTACGAAAAAGCAGAGATGACTCCCAACGCCAGTACGGGCTAAAAAGGTCAGGCGTTCCGTTATTATCAAAATCTATAACTAAAGGATGAATTTGAAAGCCTGATAACCTCTTTATTTTATTAAATCCAGCTTCTTCGCTGACATCAGAAAATGTTCCATCACGATTATTCAACAATAAAACTGGGTGAATGATAAAGCTTGAATCAGCAGCCATTACAATATCAATGTATCCATCATTATCACAATCAATAAAACCACCTCTTTCCCTGTTAATAGGAAATGTATTTATCTTACTTTCTTTGCTTACTTCTGAGAATGTTATATTAGCATTTTGACGATATAAATAAATACCAGAACTCGTAAAGACTATTATATCTATAAGACCATCATTGTTATAATCCCCAATATCCGCCCAAGTGCTAGGTATGCCTTTTCCTTTTATACCAACTTTTTGGTTTATGTCAGTAAACGATCCGTCACCATTGCTTTTATATAATGTATGACCTTTCTGATTCATTAAAATAACATCAGATAGCCCATCTGAGAGGCGTTTACAAATTTGCCATTAATATTCTCCAGAAATATTATTTTGCCCCCAGGAGCAGCAATACCCGGTTCAGCACCACCAACAAGATCAATGTCTCCATCATTATCAAAGTCATAAGGAAATATTGTGTATCCTTGGGCTTTTAGCTCTTTGGTTATCTGGACAAGACCAACATCCTGTGTCTTATCTTCAAAACTTCCGTCCCCTTTGTTCCTGTAAAATTTTATCTCTCCTCTAAAATTTTCCAACACTATATCCTGCCATCCATCATTATCATAATCAAAAGTATGTTGAAATCCTCCCATGTTCTCCTTATCCAGACCGGCTTCTCTAGCAACATCCTCAAAAAAGAAATCAACCAGACAAATAGCAGAAGTCTTGAATAGTACAAATATCAGCAACATACAAAATATAGCGAATAATTTCATTTTATCTATTCCTCCTTATTTGTCCCCATGTAACTGCAATTTTGCTTTTTGAGGCTACAGCAAAACCGCTTGGTCCAGCGTCCGGAATCTCGGGTCCTTCTATTACAACATTATCAAATTCAACAATAGCATATAGAGCAACGAATCCAGCACCGCCTTTTTGATGTTTGTCATCTTTTTGCTCATGTTGTAGTTTGTTATCAATGTAGAAAGAAATATTATTCCCTATTGCTTTTATCTCTACCCGATACCATTTACCTATTTGAGGCGAGGGTATTGGCAACTTGTGATTCCAGACTGTATCAATGTTACCGTTCCGTGTAGTATTACACCTGGCATTCCATCCATTAACCACAACGCCAAAAAGGACGTAATCTTCAAATCCAACATTGCTTTCCCATCGCGAATAAATCGCGCCGCCAGCCCAACCATCTGGCTGAATTTCTATAATTCGCATATCAGAAGAGAAACTGTAATCTTTCCATTCGGTTCCCATTATATATAAATTGGCTCCAAATTCTGGTTTATTAAGGCTATCAAGACGGATCGCACCATTTACAATAGAAAACCTTTCTTTAATGGCTGGAAAAATTCCCATCCAACCCAATCTCCATCCTCAAAGTCATCCCTGAATGTTCCCGCCAAGGCAGGCAATGTAATTAACAACACACACAATAATATCACAATAATTTTCATTGCTCCCTCCTTATTTGTCCCCAGGTTGTAGCCAGCTTACCTAAAGGCTTAACATTAACAAGCATTTCATAAGCCATAGCCTCAGAAAATGCTTCAAGGTTGATTTGTGTAGCAGGTATTAATATAGAAACATGGTTCCCAGGAATCTCTGAATATATATGCTTAATTCCATTTTTGTTTAGTGTTTCATGTAATAATCGTCCCTCTAACAAACCAGTTTCAGTTGGGTCGGTGCTGCTAGTGATGCAAATTATTTTCATACTTCTTAAAATATTTGCTCTTTGCTCTATTAAATATGGGTTATTCTGAATAGCCAGCTTATTATAAACTTCATCATCTTTTACTATTTCATTCTTTTCGTTATATCGCCACGGAAAGTCACAAAAGAAAGGTGGATTATTCGGATTAGGAACAAGCGCAGCTAAAAGAGAAATCCAAATTTTTTGTTCGAAAGAAAAAGAATAAAAATCGCTGAAATTCTTTCTTTGGGATAAAAAAGCAATATCATTCCGACTTCCTACATCAAAATCAATATTTGCCCATGCATCCATAGTTCCCATAACTTTGAATACATCAGGGTAAAACATGCCGATTTTTAAAGCACCATATCCACCCATAGAATGACCTGATATAGCACGGCTTTCTTTTTGTGGTAAAGTTCTATAATGACTGTCTATATATTTTACTAAGTCGCGAGCTATAAAATCTGCCCATTTGCCTGTAGTAGCAGAATTTACATACCAACACCCTTGTAATTTATTATACCCATTGGGCATAACCAGGATCATAGGTCGAATTCTGCCAGCCTTAATCCAGGTGTCCATAGAAGTTTTTATATCGATGCCTCTAGCATAACTCCCTCCAGTCCATAGCTCATTATTACCTGTGTAGCCATGCAGTAGATACACTACGGGATAGACCATTTCTGGATTTGTATCATAACTTGGCGGAAGATAGATGGTGATTGGTCGATTTGGAGAATCACCTAACAAATTACCCTCCAGCGAAGGGGAATAAACTGTCTCTCTGACGATTCTGCCCTCTTGAGCTAAACATTCAAAGGTGAGTAATGAAAGACACAGAACAATTGAAAAGAATAACGAGATTTGTTTTTTTGTAGCCATGGGCAAGCTCCTTAAAAAATCTGATACTTTCGTTTAAAAGACCATTTGCATCAACCATATAATTAAAAGCAAATTATCTTAAAAACCTATCTTGAATTACTACTTTAGCTTAATCTGGACGACTCTATCTGTTATTTTTGGAAATCTCCTAAAAACCTCCATGTCATGTCCAGGAACCAGCAATTTATTCGAATCACCAAGCACCGCTCGAATTCTTTTGTAAGATTCTATTTGTTCGTCCATTCCTATGTTGAATGGACTTGCTACATCATACTCCAGGTTCTCATAAGTATATAGACCGTCACCACCAAGCACTACAAGACCGTCAGTCGTGTTGACTGAAAGGAACTGGGTTCCCTGTGTATGACCTCCCATGAAATGTGCTGTGATACCTGGCACCAATTCCTTGTCGCCATCAATGATCTCCAATCTTCCAACCTCATTCAGCTTTTTGATCTTCTCATTATCTTCTGGTTCTGAATATGCTGTAGGAATAGCTTCAAATTCCTTTTTTTGAATTACAAATTTAGCATTGGGAAAAGCATCAATCCCTCCAATGTGGTCAAAGCAAGTGGATTCAATAACAACTGTATTTATTTTAACTGCATCCACGCCTATGCTTGATAAAAGTGTTTGTTGATCAATAAAATCATAGCTACCTTTAGGTATTAAGAATATAGTTTCTTTCTTTGGACCAGGTCCGAATATCATCTCTACATTATTACCTCTAATATATGCAAAGGTAATAGGCTGTTCCTCTATTGACTTCTTTGCAATATCATCATTTTTATAGGCACTAAATCTACTCAAACCAGACCATGAAGCTGACATGAATACATACACTTCGTATTCAGGTATATCAGATAATTTATCGTTTAATGAATCTTCACCACATGAGATCAATCCTAATAACATGAACAGTGTAATAATAAAAATAAATTGTTTCATTTTAGATACCCTTTCATTAAAACGTGATAACACTGGAATCACTAATCTTTCCTTTTCCAATTATTTGATCCTTCTGCCATCCACCAAGATTCCTACCCTCAAAATCGTCTCTGAATGTTCCTGCAAAAGCCGGAAATGTTATCAATAATATACAAATTGTAGCCATAGTTCTCATTGCTCCCTCCTTATCTGACCCCAGGTTGTAGCCAGCTTACTTAAAGGTTTAACATTAACAAGCATTTCATAAGCCATAGCTTTGGAGAATACCTCCAGCGCATCACCAGTGCTGTACATGACACAGCAGGTGTGATCACCTGTGAATTCTTTATAGACATGCTTGATTCTTAATTCTTCCAATTTTGCATGAAGTTTTCTGGTTTCTACAATTGGTTGTACCAGAAGATAATCATTTGTTCCACAGTCTAAATAGATAGCTCTCATATTTAATAATATTTCGCGATACTTTTCTGCCATATTCAAGATGCTATGTTCCATAAATCTATTATAAACCTCCTGAACTTTGATCATATTTCCATCGTTATCATATATAAATGGATAATCACAAAAGAACGGCGGTCGTTCTGTATTTGGAACACAAGCAGCAGACCAGGCATAAGCAATCTGGTTTTGCCAATTCATGGAATAAAATTGTTGCCAGCTCTGTATATTAGATGCAATAGCAAAAATATAATTAATTCTTTCAAGTGTATCATCAGCGATATAAACTCCAGCCATTCCACCCATACAGCTAAATACATCAGGGTACAATATTCCTAGCTTCATCCCACCGTATCCACCCATAGAATGTCCTATAATCCCTCTGCTTTCTGGTTGTGGTAGTGTCCTATACTTTTTATCTATATATGATACTAAATCTTTTGCGATATAATCAGCCCATTTACCTGTAGCGATAGAATTTGTATAAAAACTTCCAAGTAACTTATTATAAGAATTCGGCATGACAAGTATCATCTCTTTGACTTTACCACTATTCAGCCATGACTTCATTGAGTTGACAATATTAGAAGCACTAATATAACTTCCTCCTGTCCATAGCTCATTATTACCTGTGTAGCCATGCAGTAGATACACTACGGGATAGACCATTTCTGGATTTGTATCATAACTCGGTGGCAGGTATATGGTGACTGGTCGATTTGGAGAATCACCTAACAAATTACCCTCCAGCGAAGGGGAATAAACTGTCTCTCTGACGATCCTGCCTTCTTGAGATAATGCATGGTTGGTGATTAGGATAAATACAATAAAAATCGATAGAATGATCCTGCTTTTCATTTTATCTTCCTCCTAAGTTGTTTATCTTTGAATTTTTCTCTCATTTAGATAATACCATTTTAAAGAATAATTATTTTATGATTATCATTTATTATAAAATCCCTCTAAATCTTCCTTTGGAAAAGGGAGACTTTCTTATTTTACCTTTTTCATAGGTATATAAACAATTTTTTAAACGGTATAAGCAGAAATTATTCTGGAATGAATTCCTCAACCGTCGATAAACCAAAAAAGTTTTCTACCATCTCTCGCAAGCCTCCAATAACATATATACTGCCATCCAATGCTGATGAAGATAACCCAAATCTTTTTTCAGACATGTTTGGTGCTATTGACCATCTATCCAATGACGGGTCATAAACCTCAACTATTGATAAAATATCCTCATGAACCATAGATGCTCCACCCAGGACATATATTTTTCCATTTATTACAGCGGAAGAAAACATGCATCTTGCTGTAGGCATATCTGCTTTCCTTGTCCATCTATCCGTTGCTGGGTCATATTCCTCCACAATTGAAATTAGCATTCCTCTGTGTTGATCCCATAAACTGGATTGACCACCGATAACATATATCTTTCCATTAACCACTTCAGCACAAAATAATGATCTTGCTGTAGGCATATCTGATTTTCTTGTCCATGTATTTGTTTTTGGATCATACTCTTCAACAATAGGAAGTGCAGTAATGAAATCGGTCCCAACGCCCCCTAACACATATATTTTACCATTTACAGCACATGCAGAAGAACCAGACCTCGGTGTCGGCATATCTGCCTTCATCTGCCATCTGTTGAGCAATGGATCATATTCCTCAACAGTTGATAATACCTTTGGACCCATTGTTGTTATTCCACCGATTGCGTATATCTTCCCTTCTACAATACTTACGCATAACCCATATCTTGGTGTTGGCATATCCTTCTTAATGGACCATTTCCTGCTAAAAACATCATAAGTTTCCACTTTCGATAGTGTTCCCCATCCTTCCTTTAATCCGCCTATGGCATATATTGTTTTCCCCAGGGCACATGTCCCAAAACTAAGCCTACCTGTGGGCATATCCGGATGTCTTATCCATTTGTTAGCATGCTTTTTTGCAGATGATGATGAAATAGTCGCATGACCTTTTGATCCATTTGAAATATCTTTAGGTTTCTCCGTTTTTATTGATATATCGCTCTTTGTATGGAATTCTATCATCTTTATGGGAATCTCTTTTGGTTCACCTGATTTCTTTTGGCTTGATAGCATTAAATACGAGCCTTGCCCGTGTGAACCATAAAATGTAAAATGTTGATTCAAACTCAATATTGTTATAATGGCACCTGTTGTAATGGAAATATACCATGGTAAACCCTTTGTACGTGGAATTGGTTCTATGTTTATTCGTTTTATTTTCTCAACAATATGAAATGTGAAAGTTGATGATAGTTTTCGCTGTTCAAAAGCCATGTCAACAAAACTGATACTCTCTCTTAGCTCCTGTCGCGCTCTACTTAGCCTCTGCCTAACTGCTGATGGAGATATTCCAAGAAATTTTGAAATATCTGCGCTATCCATATCGCCCAGATAATAGAGGATTAGAATTTCTCGGTATGTTTCAGACAAAGAATCTAATGCTTCGTGGATTCTCTCGACTATTTTATCTTCTTCGTAAGTTTCTATGGAGAGTTCGTTTATTCTCGAAGTATGATCATCAAGATATTCACTATCAGGAGTCCTGGATTGCTTTTTCTTAAAGTCCTTACAAAGGTTTGAGGTTATTGAATAGAGCCATGCTAAGAACCTATCATAGTTTTTGAGTGAGCGAAGTTTTTGATAAGCTCTTACGAAGACCTCTTGTGTGATATCTTCAGCGTCATGAAAATTTCTAAGCCTTGAATATGCAAGGGCATAGACACTTGACCTATACTTATCAACTAACAACCCAAATGCTACTGCATCTCCTTCTATGCATTTTCTGACTATATGACCATCTTCTGTGCGCATCTCTATTTTTGCCTATCTGTAAATTAATTTAGTTGATTTTCAAAATTAAATAGAAGAAAATAGCATTTCCGCCCACTCAAAAAACATATAGTTCTTATGCATGCGTGAAGCGCATAGAATTAATTTTCCTTTTATTTAAATAAAAATAACAAGCTAGACAGCTTGTTTTCTTATGTATATGCGAAGCATATAAAATTAAATTATCTTGTATTTGAATATAAGGGAACAAGCTAGACAGCATGTTTTACTCAAAAATAGCATCGAGCCTACTCAAAAAATAGCATCGTACCTACATCATGTAACACAAACTGTCTAGCTTGTGGCTTTGTATATTATTAACAAGCCGGTTAACATGTTTTATATTAAACATAAATAGCATAAGAAATAGCGGAAAGCCTACTTCATTATTATCATCTTCTTTACATCGTAGAATTCACCTGCTTGAAGTTGATAAAAATAAACTCCACTTCCAATAGGTTCTCCTGTATTATTACGCCCATCCCAATAGACAGATTTATCCTTTGAGAAGTAAAAACCAGCTGGTTTTTCACCTAAATCGAATGTCCTTATAAGCTTACCATTAACGTCATATATACGTATTGTCACTACAGCCTCTTCGGATAGCTGATAAGGTATCCATGTCTCGGGATTAAATGGGTTCGGATAGTTCTGCATCAATGAAGTGTAAGAAGGCTTTGCAGATATATTAATCTTCATAATAACATAAGCCTTCTTTATGTCAATATTATCAATTATCCTTGTGCTTTCGGATACGACATTTCCAAAGCTATCTTTGACAGTTATTATAAGCTTATCCCCTGATTGTATTATGCTATTACGTGATAGATCTGCTAAGGCAATTGCAAATTTGCCAGGTGGCAATATTTTATCAGTTATAGTTTCTTTAGTTCTTAAATTACGTAATTGGACAGTATAATCACTTAAGTTGTTTAAGGCAACATTTTCCATACTTCCAGCTACAACAAAAGCCCAAGCGGAGCTTACTAGTCCTGGTGCCAAGGGAGGAGTGTTTGTCCATGCAGCTCCTGTAAAGACCACAGTTTTTGGTTCTTCGACATTAACGATATATCCTTTTCCACCTTCTATAGGAAAGTCATTTGTAGGTGAATTTGGAATATACCCAATAAATTTCCTAACCTCTTCATCATATTTGATCACAACTGTAGCCCCAAGTTCCTTAGCAAAGGTTTCTGCTGTATAACTATCCCAAGGCTTCAATGGCAATGAAACCATGTTTAAACCTTTACTAAGTTCCATAAAGAACACGTTACTATAATCAGTAATTGGCAATTCTATCTTGACTATCCTATCAGCAACCTGTGGAAACTTTTTATATACATCCATTTCATGTCCTGGAACGAGCAGAGTATCATCCGCACCCATTTCTTTTCTGACTCTTTCATAGCTTTGCAAAACCATATCCTTATCAACTACAAGCCAATCAGGTGGAAGCATATTTCGGCGTAAGTTCAGGTATGAATAAACCACATCTCCTGTTACAATTACTTTACCATCTTTTGTATTTATGGTAAGAAAGCTATTTTCAAATGTATGTCCTGGTGCTTTGAATATCTTTAATCCGGGAGCGAGTTCGTAATCACCATCAATTATCATCAGGCGACCTTCACTGTTAATTTTTTCAAGTTTTGCATAATCATGCTCAAAAGCAATCTTTATAAAAGTTCCATCTTCTGCAGAAAATCCAAGCGGATTTGGCTTTTCAAATAGATCTCTCTGGACGATAACCCTGGCGTTTTTGAACAAATCAACACTGCCGGGATGGTCAAAGCAAGTATGATCTATGATTACATATTCTATTTGCTCTGGTTTAACTCCTATTCTGCCGAGTAGAGTTTCTACATCAACATAGTAAGGATCAGGTCCCCAGAATTCCATATCCTCTCTGCTTGGACCAGGACCATAGACAAGGTCAAAATCAGGTCCTTTAATATATATGCAATTTATAGGTGCAGGCTCATGGTTTTTCTTGTAAAGCACAGGATCAGATTCATCTACAAACATAAAGTCAGGGTCTAAATATTGACTAACCATAAGTGCATAAACTTCATATTGTGGTTCTGGCTCAGGTTGTGAAATCTCAATTTTTACTATATTTTCAGCCACTTTGGTGAAACGTTTATAGACATCCATGTCATGAGCTGGAACCAATAAAGCATCGGAAGGACCCATAATTTCTCTTATTTTATCATAGCTCTTCATTAGCATGTCAGCATCACCAAGGCACCAATCAGCAGGGGCAAGGTTACGCTGAAGATTAAGATATGTATAAACAGCGTCACCGGATATGATTACTTTACCATCTTTGGTATTTACAGACATTGATTGGACATCATAAGTATGACCTGGAGTAAAGTATATATTAATTCCAGGAAGAAGCTCATAATCACCATCAATTATTATAAGCTTACCTTCATCCTTTAACTTCTCTAATTTCATCATATCGATAGGTATTGCGAAATCCAACGGATTTGGCTTTTCAAAGGTGGATTTCTGAACAACAATGTTTGCATTTGGGAATTTATCAACTCCACCGAGTTCATCAAAACATGTATGACCAACTATCACATAGTCTATATTTTCAGGAGCTGTTCCTAATCTGGCAAGCATTGTTTCATAATCTGCAATTGGTGGCACTTCAATTTCTGTTATACCAATTGCACGTAAAGTTTCTTCACTTCCTCCAGGACCATAGATTAATTCAACATCTGCACCTTTAATATATATGCAGTTTATAGGAGCATCTTCATGGTTCTTTGTAAATAATACTGGATCTGTTTCATCTGCAAATCGGAAAAATCCTCCTCCATTGACAAATTTGCTGAGCATGATTGAGTAAACTTCATATTCTGGAATACTTTGTGCAAAGGCAGGTATAAAGGCAGGCATTAATGAAGTAACAAACAAAAATGAAATTACTAAAATATATTTAACCACTTGGCTACCCTCCCATATTATTACATGAAATTTTAAATTTAATCATTCATGAAACATTTTGGTTATAATTATTATAATTATTCCTGCATCACCACCTTTCTTTGATATATTTATAATTTACTATATCATTTATTATAAAATCCCTCTAAATCTCCCTTTGGATTGTAGGGGCGAACGGCCGTTCGCCC
>FWPV01012942.1_pt1 | contig 12674 bp, 8 predicted proteins | sample 2228371 | NCBI WGS metagenome assembly FWPV01 (sample SAMEA103939776, study PRJEB20133) | metagenome | reverse complement strand
CCCCTGGTCTGGGCCTTTGTGGGAGGGGCGCCGGCGGCGATGGCCTTCAAGGCGGTCAGCACATTGGACTCCACCTTCGGTTACAAGAACGCGCGCTATCTGCGCTTCGGTTGGGCCTCTGCGCGGCTCGACGATCTGGCGAACTACCTGCCGGCGCGGGCGACGGTGCCTCTCGTCGCATTGGGGGCGGCCCTGGCGGGGGGAAGCTCCGCCCGGGTGGGTCAGACGGTCAGGGAGGATGGGCACAAGCATGCGAGTCCTAACAGCGGTCTGGCCGAGGCGGCTTTTGCGGGGGCGTTAGGCGTGCGATTGGGTGGCCCCCTCTATCGTCAAGGTCAACTGGTTGAGCTTCCCTTCATAGGTACGCCCGAGAGGCCGCTCACGGGGGACCGCATCCGGGAGGCAGTCCGTCTGATGTGGATCACTTACGGTCTAGCCTTGGCTGCAGGAGTACTTTGGAGTTGGAGCAAGGGAGGGCGAGGGGGCGGTGGCCGTTGAGGTCATAGCTGCTCGCAGCATGAACAGCCTTTATGTATGGCTCGATCTGGCCTTTCTGGCCGGCTTCGTGGTGGTGTTGATCCTCAGCAGACGTTATCAGGCACTGCTTGCCGGGCTGATAGGCGGAGTGGTCTACTTCGCCGTCGACTATGGGATCTTCTATCGTGTTCTGGGTACCCGGGTCGTGCAGGGCGCGGATCCTTTCTGGTTCCTGTGGTGGCTTTCGTTGAGCTACGGTCTTACCAATGTCGGCTGGATATGGCTGTGGCTCGATCGCGACGGGCGGGCGCTGGAGTGGTCTCTTTTCATCGTAGGCGGCTGGTTGGCAGTGGCGCTTCTCAGCACTGGTTTCGGCTCGCACTCCCGTCCCATCTCTATCTCGCGGGGGACGGCTGACTACCACGGGGTGATGGCGGCGCTCCTCTTCCTGGGCTACGGCTATCTGTGTGTGAGAAACATCCTGATCAAGGATCCGGCCCGGCGTGCCCCCCTGCTTTGGATACTTGCCATCGGTATACTGGTGCAGTTCAGTTGGGAGGCCGTCTTAGCTGTGACCGGCATCCGGAATCAATCGTGGGATACCCTTGTCATCAATTCGTTGCTCGAGACCAACATGGGTCTCCCTTACTTCTACCTGATCCACCGCTTCGTAACCCATCGCCGGAACGAAGCCTGGGAACGCGTAAGCGGGCCTTAGGCGGTCTCCGGCCAGGACTTGGCGAGATCCCATCGAGACTGGGATGGGAGAACCTGGCCGGGCCCGGTCGAGATGACAAGCGAGAGCTCCGCGCGGATGGGCAGGGTTTCCCGGCCCGAAGGCGAGCCCTCAATCTCCGAGGGTGGCGACCATGACCGCTTTGATGGTATGCAGGCGGTTCTCAGCTTGGTCAAAGACGATGGAGTGTTCGGATTCGAACACCTCTTCGGTCACCTCCAGGCCGTCCAGACCGTAGGCCAGGAAGATCTGCTCGCCAAGGGTCGTCTCGCGGTTGTGGAAAGCGGGCAGACAGTGCATGAACTTGACCCGGGGGTTGCCGGTCTTGCGGATGACTTCCATGTTGACCTGATAGGGGAGAAGCAGGCGTATGCGCTCATCCCAGACGCTCTTGTCCTCGCCCATGGACACCCAGACGTCGGTATAGAGGAAGTCGACTCCGGCGACCGCCTCGTCGAGGTTGTCGGTCACGGTGAGGCGGGCCCCGGTCTCCGCGGCTAAAGAGCGACAGGTACTCACCAGTTCTTCCCGCGGCCAGAGCTGGCAGGGAGCGCACAGGCGAATATCCATGCCCAGTTTGCAGCCGCCCACCATCAACGAGTTGGCCACGTTGTTGCGGGCGTCGCCCAGGTAGCAGCAGGAGATGGTCTCGAGCGGCCTGCCCGCGTGCTCCTGCATGGTGAGCAGGTCGGCCAGTATCTGCGTGGGGTGGAATTCATCTGTGAGGCCGTTCCAGACCGGCACCCCGGCATAGCGGCCGAGGATCTCTGCCGTCTCCTGGGCGAAACCCCGATATTCGATGCCGTCATACAAGCGGCCGAGCACCCGGGCGGTGTCTTTGGCAGACTCCTTGTGCCCGAGTTGTGAACCAGAAGGGTCCAAATAGGTGACGTGGGCTCCTTGGTCATAAGCCGCCACCTCGAAGGCGGCCCGGGTCCGGGTGGAGGTCTTCTCGAAGACCAGCGCGATGTTCTTGCCGCGCAGGCGGGGCTGCTCGGTGCCGGCTCGCTTGGCCGCTTTGAGCTCTGCGGCCAGATCGAGCAGATAGCGGATCTCTTCGGGGGTGAAGTCCAACAGCTTGAGGAAGTTGCGTCCGCGTAGGTCTGGTTTCATGCTCACCCCTCTCGGCCGGCACTGGGTCTCACACCTGGCCTGGTCGGCCGCGTCCGATATTGACCCAACCACTGTGATCAGACAGTCTCTCCGTGCTGATTGTAGCGGCTCGGACCCCGAGCGTCGCAGCAAGGGGGCTGGGAAGCGCCGGAGGAGGAAGACGAGAGGGGAGTCCTCAAGGTCATTGACAGGGACCGGTGGCCAGTCTTATAGTGAGCCTACCGCGTTAACGAGTAACGACTCAATAACAGACGCAGGAGGTGGGGTCTTCAGGTTCAGTACCCAGTGAGAGGAAGCGTCAAAGTCCCGGTGGGAAACCCTTGCCTGATTCTGGACAGGACAAGCGGCTCAAAGAATCGCCTTATCGAGGGGGGAGACTATGCGAGAAGAAAGAGCTGTAAGCCGTCGGGAGTTCCTTAAGATCGCGGGAATCGCAGGTGCGGCCATCGGCGTGGGAGCCGGTCTGGGGGGCCTTGTCGCTGGCTGCAAGGAGGAAGAGACCACCACTACCACCACGGCGGCGCCCAGCACTACTGCTACCACTGCGCCCGCCAGCACCACTACCGTTTCTGCAGGTCCGGAGCAGGGGCGGCCTATCAAGATCGGGGTGGTTTCGCCCAAGACCGGCAACTTCTCCGTGTTTGCCATCTCCGACGAGTGGTGGATTGCTCACGCCAAGGAGTCTCTGAAAGACGGCATCATCACTGGCGATGGCAAGAAGAGGATGGTCGAAATCATCGTCAAGGACAGTCAGTCCGACTCCAACCGAGCGGCTCAGGTGGCGGGTGACCTGGTCCAGCTGGATAAAGTCGACATGCTGCTGGCTTCGGGTACTCCAGACACCTGTAACCCGGTTTCTGATCAGGGTGAGGCTTTGGGTTGTCCAGTGCTGAACAGCTACAGTCCATGGCAGGCCCTGTTCCTGGGCCCGGACGGCAAGCCGCTGGAGAAGAAGTGGGTCTTTGGCAACATGCTGGGTTCGGAGCAGACGATCGCCGCTTTCACTGACGCGTTCGAAAGCAGCGGTGTAGAGACCAATAAGAAAGTGGGCATGCTTTTCCAGAACGATGCCGACGCCCAGGGTTGGATGGCGCCCAATGCCGCGCCCAAGGTGTTTGCCGAGAAGGGCTACACCCTAGTGGTGCCCACGTACTACCAGGTCCCCGCTGAAGATTTCACGGCCCAGATCAGCATGTTCAAGTCGGAAGGGTGCGAGATCGTTTGCGGGACCAACGATCCGCCGTGGTTCTCCAACTTCCTCAAGCAGTGCCTGCAGCAGGGCTTCAAGCCCAAGTTCATAAGCTCGGGCAAGGCCCTCATCTTCCCACAGGCGGTCATGACCTATCCCAACAACGGGGTCGGTCTGATTGGCGAATGCGCTTGGCACCCGGCCTGGAAGATCAAGGACACTCTGTCGGATCTCGACTCCGAAGGTCTGGCTGCCGACTACGAAGCGAAGACGGGTCAGCAGTGGACGCCGGCTATCGGTTGCTACGCCAAGTTCGAGTGGGCGATCGACGTGTACAAGCGGGCCAAGGACCCGGAGGACAAGGAATCGGTGCTCGAAGCGATCAAGACCACCAAGGGCATGTTCCAGCAGGGCAAGATCGACTTCACCGAGCCGGTGAGCCCTGACGGGTTCCATCCGCATCCGAACGTCTACAAGAACTACATCGGCGCGCAGCAGTGGCGGAAGGGCACCAAGTACCCGGTAGAGCCGGTGCAAGTGAGCAACGCCTGCGCTCCGGGAACCCCGGTCATGGACAAGGCCCAGCCGATGGTCTACGAGTGAGGGGGACTGGGGGCGAATGATCCGCACCGCAGTCAAGGAGCGCGCGCGAGAGTGATCCGGTACAACCGGCCCTCTGGACACGGGGGGATCGGGGGGCGGGGGTCCGCGGCGGGCATGGCCCGCCCGGCGGACCGCCGCCCCGGCTCTTGACGGGCTTGGTACCTAGGGGAACCGTGGGGAGAGTGCAAGGAGAGGAGCGATGACAGAGCAAGTACAGGGTGCAGTGACCGGCCTTCAAGTTCAGACCGACGTCCAACTTCAGAGCGACGTCCAACTTCAGACCGAACCGCGAACTGAGAGCAAGGCTCATCCCCAGACCCTGCGCCCGAGCAAAGCTCATGAGCGGCTGCAGGCTCACACGGTGGTGGTCGGAAGCGGCCCCGGTGGGGCCACAGTGGCGCGAGAGCTCGCCCGCAGGGGGAGGGACGTCCTCATCCTGGAGCAGGGCGCTTACCACAAACCGCTAGGTAGCTGGCGCACCATGCTCAAGATGCTCGACCGCATGGGGAACTTCGCCTCAGTGGAGGGTACGCAGATGGTGCGGCTCCTCACCGTGGGAGGAAGCACGGTGAGTTTCTGCGGCGTGGCCTACCTACCCCCCGCCTGGCTCAAGGAACGCCATGACATAGATCTCACGCCCTACGTTGAGGAAATCAGCAAAGAACTGGGCATCGCCCCCCTTCCTGAGCGCCTCATCGGTCCCGGGGCCCGCCGCATCATGGAGGCAGCCCGGGAAGAGGGGCTCGACTGGAAGCCCCTACCTCATTTTCTCGACCCGGAGAAATGTGATCTCTCCTGCCCCAAGTGCATGATCGGTTGCGCTAAAGGGGCGAAGTGGACCGCCCGGGACTACATCGAGGAGGCAGTGGCGGCGGGGGCTCGTTTGGTCACGCAGGCCAAAGTGGAGCAGGTGCTGTCGGCTGAGGGGAAAGTGACTGGCGTGCGGGGGACCGGCCGAACGGGCCCCTTCCTGGTGGAAGCCGAACGCGTGGTCTTGGCCGGAGGTGGCCTGGGGACTCCCATGGTGCTGCAGGCTTCCGGTATCGAGCGGGCGGGGCAGAACGGCTTCTTCATCGACCCTCTCTGCCTTACTACCGGTATCTCCAAGGGGCGGGGCTCTTCCCGGGACATTCCTATGAGCTGCGGCACTACCGAGATGCAGGAAGAGGGGATCATCATGACCGACGTCATCGATCCTTGGCCCCTCTACTACCTCGGCCTGCTCATGGGCGGTCCCCGCAAAGCCCGCTTCTTCCTCGGCTACCGCAAGACTCTCGGCATCATGACCAAGGCGCGCGATCCGCTGACCGGAGCCATCCGCCCCGATGGTTCGGTGTCGAAGCCGCTGGGGGATCCAGAACTCAAGCTGCTGGCTCGGGGTCGGGAGATCGCTACCCGCATCCTGGTGCGGGCCGGCTGCGATCCTGACACCATTCTCACCACCCCGCCTCGGGGAGCCCATCCGGGGGGCACTGTCCGCATCGCTGACGTCATCGACCGGAATCTTGAGACCGAGATCTCGGGGCTCTATGTGTGTGACTCCAGTGTCATACCCGAGCCTATGGGGCTGCCTCCCGTGCTCACCATCATGGGTCTGGCCCGCAGACTGGTGGCCGAGACGCTGGAGAAGGCAGCTTAGAGAGGCGCCGAGTACCAGGGGCGCGAAAGCGCGAGGGCGTCAAGAAAAGACGGTAGAGAAAGAGGAGAGGGGGACGAGATGTCGGCCTACGAAGTCTTGATGGAGCCGCTCAAAGTAGGGCCTCTGACTGCCAAGAACCGGGTAGAGGCAGCTCCCACCCTCTTGTGCGTGGCTCACGCGGACCAGTCGGTGTCACGGGACATCGTGGAGTTCTACCGCGTCCAGGCCAAAGGAGGCGCGGGCATCATCACTGTGATGGAGACGGCTATCGATTCGGACCGTGCCATCACACAGCCCACCCAGCTCAACCTGGGTAGCGACTTCTACATCCCTGCGCTCACCCAGGTGGCGGAGGTCATCAAAGCGGAGGGGGCGCTCGCCTCCATCCAGCTGAATCACGGCGGCCGCCAAGCGGTGAGCGAGCTCAACGGAGGTCGGAATCCCATCGGGCCTTCCGCCATGCGCGGCGTGTTCACCGAGGACCGCCGACGGGGCGAACAGACGGTGGAAGAGATGACCCGGGAGATGATCGAGGAGGTCATAGAACACTTCGCGGCTGCCGCCTTCCGCGCCAAGACGGCGGGGTTCGACATGGTCATGATCCACGCCGGTCACGGCTGGCTCATCTCGCAGTTCGTCTCGCCGGCTGTGAACTCCCGTACCGATGAATACGGAGGGAGCTTGGAGAACCGGTGCCGCTTCGGACTCAGGGTGGTGGAAGCCATCCGGGAGCGTTGCGGACCGGACTTCCCTATCGAGTGGCGCATCAGTGCCAGCGATCTGGTGCCCGGCGGCCTCGAGATAGAGGACGCTGTGGAATACGCGAAGATCATGCAAGACAAGGTCGACCTGTTCCAGGTTTCGGCGGGGATGATCGGGGTCCCCGAGACCTATCCCTACACCCACCCCTCGACCTATCTGCCCCACGGCGAGAACGTGGAGCGTGCTGCTCAGATCAAGAAGGCCGTCAAGACCCCGGTAGGGGTGGTGGGCGCCATCCTGGACTTGGATGAAGCGGGTGAGTGGGTGGCGGCGGGGAAGGCTGATTTCGTAGCGCTGTGTCGGGCTCTTCTGGCGGATCCCGCCCTCCCCAGGAAGACTTTCCGCGGTCGCAAGGCCGACGTGCGGCCCTGCGTGCGCTGCAACTCCTGCCTTACCCGGGGGGCCCACAGTCTACCGGTGCGCTGCGCGGTCAATCCCATCGCGGTGAGGGAGGATTACTACCGCTGGTTGCCGCCGGTGGCGCCCGTGAAGAAGAAAGTGGTGGTGGTAGGAGGCGGCCCTGCCGGCCTGGAGGCGGCTTTGGTGGCAGCGTCGCGCGGTCATCAGGTAGTCCTGTTCGAGAAAGAGCCCAGGTTGGGCGGCAATCTATGGGCGGCCGCCGGCCCCGAGTTCAAGAGCGACTGGAAGCGCTTCCTCGACTACCTGCTGCGAGAGGTGGAGAAATCGACTGTTCAAGTCAGGCTGGGCACGGAGGCTACGGCTGAGCTGGTCCGGGCGGAGGCGCCTGATGAGATCATCGTAGCTGCCGGCGCCGAGGCGACGCTGCCCGGATTGCCGGGAGTGGACCTGCCTCAAGTGGTCACGGCCGGCTACGTGCTCCAGGGTGGCGAAGTCCCGGGCAGCCGGGTCGTGGTGGCCGGGGACGGTGGCATGGGACTGGAGTCGGCTCTGGCCCTGGCTCGCCGAGGGAAGCAGGTGGAGGTCGTGGGGCTTCCCGGGGGCTCGGCGGGTGACCAGACAGTCAACTTCGTGGACATCGTGGTTCTGGAGGACCTTCTGGAAGCAGCCGGTGTGAAGCCTCGGCGCGAAGCGGTGTTGGCGGAAGTGCGGGAAGATTCGGCTGTAGTGCGTGTCGCGGAGCCCGGCGGCGAAGAGCGGTACGAGGAACTGCCCACTGACGCCGTCGTGGTGGCGCCGACACTCCGTCCGCGCACAGAAGTGGCTGACCGCTTCGCCGATCTGGTCGAGGAGGTCCGGGTCATCGGTGACTGCAAGGCGCCTCGTATCCTGTTCAATGCCATTCACGAAGGCTTCGAGGCGGCCATAGAGTTGTAGTTGGGGGCGGGCGGCCGCCCGCCCCGCCCGAAAGGAGGCAGACGTGGCTTACCAACTGGAAGGCAAGCGCCTGCGCGACAGGGTCGCCCTCATCACCGGGGGTGGAGGCACTAACAGCCTGGGTCGGTCCATCGCCCTCCGTTTCGCCGCTGAGGGCGCCAAGGTCGGGGTCCTCGACATCGACGGGCCCAGTGCGGTGAGAGTGGCGGAGGAGATCACCGCGGCGGGAGGAGAAGCCCTTCCTATCACCTGCGACATCGTCGACCTGGCTCAGTGTGAGGCTGCAGCCAAACTCCTGGCTGACACCTACGGCGGCAAGATCGACATCTTGGTAAACAACGCCGCCGCTTTCCGGGGCGTCATGTCCAAGGAGCCTTGGAAGCGTTTCTACGAATGGACGGTGGAGCAGTGGGACTACGCTCTTGATGTGAATCTGCGGGGCATGTGGTTCTGTGTGCGGGCGGTCTACCCTTACATGAAGCCGCAGGGCTACGGCAAGATCATCAACATGACCTCCGCCACCTTCTGGGAGGGTGTGGCCGGTTTCATCCATTACGTGTCGAGCAAAGGGGGGATCATCGGCTTCACTCGAGCCCTCGCCCGCGAACTGGGCCCGGAAGGGATACGGGTAAATGCCATAGCTCCCGGTTGCACCCGGACCGAGGCCAACTTGGAGCAGACCCGACAGGCGCCGGAGCACTGGGAGAACGTTCGCAAGGGCCAGTGCCTGCCGCAGCGCAACTTAGAGGCGGACGATATCGCGGGTACGGCCTTCTTCCTGGCCTCTTCTGACAGCGACTGGGTTACGGGTCAGACCATCTTGGTAGACGCGGGGCTGCGGCACAACTAGTCCGCTTTAGGGGCCAGTGCGCTGGGAGGGGCCTCGACCGACTTCTTGTCGGGTCTTCGACCGACGTCTTCGCCTTCGGCCGACGTCTTCGGGCCTTCGCCCCGCGCCTTCGCTGTTAGCGGCCCTGGGTCGTTCAACTTAGCCTTCCCGCCCGCCGATCTAGTCGGCGGTGAGGGCCGAACCGCTCGGCTCCCACGACGTCTCACAGCGACTGCCTCCCCAGCCATCGTGGCCTTGAAGGCAGGAGGGTGGTTCACGCTTCGGCTGGTGGCAGAGATCGTGGTCAGCCGCTCTCGGTTCACCACTTTGCTTGGTCCGCCGCTTTGTGCCCTACCACTCCCGAGGCGGTCCGGTTCCGCCCAACCTTCGCCCATGAACCTGCGTCTAGCAACCCGAGCAACACAACGGAGAGAGAAGCGATACAGGGGGAGGCCTGGGCCCCAGCTCCGGGGTTGAGAGAAGCCGCCGACCCTGGAGTCCAGGCGGCGCAGTCATGGCGGCTCAGGGCTGGAAGCAGATGATCGAAAGCTATGATCAGTCGCCGACGGTCATAAGGCCGAAGTGGCTTCACCCAGAAGCTCCGGCCCAAGTCGCCGACCGTCTTCTCAGGAAGGGGCGCACTGGAACCCAGGGGTTGAGAACCAGAAAGGAGATGGCAAGAGCTGGGCGCTCCCGGTGAGTAGCTAGCCTTTGTCCAGTCCGTGTCGGTGTTGCGCGATCACCGCTGGGCTTCCGGGGCTGCCTCGCTCAATATCAAGTCCATGATGTGGGCGGCATGCCCATCGGTCAGGTACTCTTTCATCCCCATCATGCAGGCGATGTTCTCAGCCCATACAACGGTATAGAAGCCCCAGGCCAGGCGGTCTGGGTCGATGTCGGAGCGGATGGTGCCTTTGGCGATGCCGTCTTCGATGATCCTGCGGAGTCGCCGATAGGCGCTGCGGTGGGTGTCTGCCACCGCTTCCCTCAGGCCCACCTGGGGTCCGGCCGCTATGAACTCGAACCAGGGCAAAGCCATGAGGCCGCGCTCGGCGGCCATCTCTTGAGCATGGATCTCGCCGATCTTGCGCAAGCGGGTGAGGGCATCCGCTTGCGGTTCAATGTCGATGAGGGCGTACATTTCGTTCAGGATGGCTTCCAGAGCCGCAAGCAGCATTTCGCGGCGAGAGGGGAAGTAGACGTAAAGTGTGCCCTCGGACACATTGGCCGCCTGAGCGATACGGGCGACAGTGGCTTCGGGCACGCCGTGTTCTGCGACCACTTTGAGGACGGCGGCCACGATCTGTTCGCGCCGCACTTCGGGCGGGAGTCTGCGGGCTCGGACTCGACGAGGCACGTCATCCTCCTTCACAACCTATTGACAGCACGAGTAACCTGTCCCTATAGTACATCTTATTGAGTATCTGCTCATTACAGCGCGTCGGCGAGCGGCAGCGCCCTTGAGCCGACGCTGGAAGCAAGAATACGCGGATTGGAGGAATCGTGACAGAGGTTAAGAGCAAGACTGCCGGATCCCAACCGCAGTACGGCATTGTCGTTGACAGGGATGTCTTTGTGCCTGCTCGGGACGGGGTCAAGCTGGCGGTCGACATCTATCGCCCGGACGCACCGGGCAAGTTCCCTGCCATTCTTGCCCTCTCCCCGTACGGCAAGGACACCCAGATGTTCGACACGCCGCCGCAGCCCTTCGGGAAGTCCATCTTCGAGGCTTCCATCGAGGCCGGCAATGCGTACTACTACGCTGAGCGTGGATACGTGTACGTCATCGGCGACCTGCGCGGCACCGGCCATTCCGAGGGCATCTACGAGGGCCTTTTCTCGCGGCACGAGGGCGAGGACGGCTACGACATCGTGGAGTGGCTGGCTCAGCAGCCCTGGTGCGATGGCAATGTGGGCATGGGCGGTATCTGCTACTTCGCCTCCATGCAGTTGCACGTGGCGGCGGAGCAACCGCCCCATCTCAAGTGCATCGCCCCCTGGGAGATCTTCGGGGACGACCTCTATAACCACGGGCAGTACGAGGGCGGGGTCTTCAACATCTTCCTGTATGGACTCTACACCGGGACCTACCCTGCCCGCTGCGGCTACGCTCCCAATGACGTGCGTTCCGCCATGGAGATGAACACGCCGCCGGAGGAGCTCAAGAAAATGGTCGAAGAGGCGATGCAAGACCCCGATCTGCGCCAGTACCCTTACCTGCTGCATCTCCTCCAGTATCCGAAGAAGAACCCTATCCTCTTCGATTTCATGCTGAACAAGCTCGATGGGCCGTACTACCGGGAGCGCTCGGTGTCGGAGCGGCTGGACCGGATCAAGGTGCCGACCTACGTGGGCGGGCCTTTCTTCAGTTTCTTCTCCCAGCCGCAGATGAACGTGTTCAACCGGGTGCGGAACAACGTGCCCACCAAGATGTACCTCTACACCGACATGGGCACGCGGCCTTGGCGGGCCAATCACGACGAGCTCCTGCGCTGGTACGACTACTGGCTTAAGGGCATCGACACCGGCATCATGGACGAGCCCACCATCCGCTACCAGACCACCGGCATGACCACTTGGCAGTCGGCGGAGAGTTGGCCGCTTGAGAACACGGTGTGGACCGACTTCTACTTCAACAGCCTCGGGCAACTGAAACCGGAGCCTGACTACTGGAACGACGAGCCGGACGCTTTCGTACAGCAGCCGCTCTACGTCACCGAGACGCGCAACCGGGTGACCTACGTGAGCCCGCCGCTGCCCCATGATCTCCAGGTGACCGGACCGCCGCGCATAACCTTCTACGCCGCCATAGACCAAGACGACACCTGCTGGCGGGTAGAAGTGCGGGAAGCTGACTCCGACGCCATCTACCCGCTGGCGTCCGGATGGTTGAAGGCTTCGCACCGGGCCCTCGACCCTGAGCGGACCACGCCCTGGGAGATCGCCCACGACCACACCAAGGAGGTGCCGGTGGTGCCGGGCGAGATAAACGAATACGTGGTGCAGTTGCGGCCCATGTCGCATCTCTTCCGCGCGGGGAAGCAGATCAAGGTAGAGATCTCGTGCATTGACGTGCCCACCGACCCGGAGACCTACGATGTGATGTGGCACGTGTGCAAGAGCCGCACTTGCCTGCACAAGATCTACCGGGATGGCCGTTATCCGTCGCGGGCCTCCCTGCCGGTGATCCCGCGTAAGAGCTGAACCTAAACGCCCGTTCCCCTGCTGGAGCCCCTCACGCCCGGAGGGGCTCCTTCGTTTAGGGTGGGCGGGGGCAGCTTGCACCGCCGGGGGTTATCATCTTTGGTGACCACTAACACAAAGGAGAGTCAGCGCAATGATGCTCGAAGGCAAAGTGGCGATGATCACTGGGGCGGGGGCCGGCATCGGGCTGGCCATCGCGAAACGTTACGTCAGGGAGGGGGCGAAGGTCTGCATCACCGGCCGGAAGAAGAACAAACTCGATGAGGTGGTGGCCTCCCTTCCGCCCGGCACTGCCATCGCCTGCCCCGGCGATGTCTCCAAGTTGGAAGACGCCAGGCGTATGGTGGAGACGACGGTGGAATTCGGGGGCAAGATCGACATTCTTGTGAATAACGCCGCCATCGATCCGGGCGGCTCGGTGGTGGACGTGGATCCGGAGATCTGGCATGCCGTGATCGAGACCAACCTCACCGGCCCCTTCTATACCATGAAGTTCGCCATCCCCCACATGATCAAGAACGGAGGCGGCTCCATAATCAACATCTCCTCCCTGGCCAGCGTGCGTTGCATCCCCACCATGGCTCCTTACTGCGCCTCGAAGGCGGGACTGAATCACCTCACCAACCAGGTCGCCCTGGACTTCGGCAAGTACAACATACGGGCCAACTCCGTACTGCCGGGACCGGTACGCACCGAGATGAGCGAGCATTCCCTCAAGGGTATGGCCGAAGCCATGGGTTCCGACATGGACGGGGTCTTCAAGCAGCTCACCCGCTTCTTGCCTTTGGAACGGGCGGCTTCCCCGGATGAGATCGCCGGAATCTGC
>FWPV01012952.1_pt1 | contig 12676 bp, 9 predicted proteins | sample 2228371 | NCBI WGS metagenome assembly FWPV01 (sample SAMEA103939776, study PRJEB20133) | metagenome | reverse complement strand
TTAGAATAATCATCAAGTTGAATTGAGCCCACCTTATCACCCTTCACGTTAACACTTGAGTAAAGATTAAAAGTACTATTACTCTCATCTCTGTTCCACAAGGGTTTTTTATTTATTGCGTTATGCGGTGTGTGACAGAATACACAAATTTCATCAACATTCGTAGACCTGTAAGCGTTTCCCGAATTTTTTGACAGATTGTGCTTTGTGTTTTTAATATCGGTTTCAAAAGCACCAAAGGCACTACTTAATGTAACAAAACTAACCATTAAAACAACCAAAATCAATAAACGGTTAATCTTCATAAATAATGCCCTCCTTTCTTTTATTCTCATCCAAGCATTAACATTTTTTAAATATTTTGTCAAATGTTTTTTTTTAAATATTTAAAATCTCTTGATTACATTTACGGTTATGACCTTTGTGTCCTGGTTGGCATCTATACGTTCTCTGGTGAACCTGTAGCTCGTGTTTATACTGAGTAAGGGAAAGTTAAATCCGAGATTCAGTCCATATATCTGGTTACTTGCAGAAATTCCACCCTCTTCCTTGAAATAGTCATTTTTGTAGCTACCAGACAAAGATACAAAGCGGTATGGATAGACTGAAAAAGCTCCCCCATAAGACAGAACCTTTTTTTCTGACCGTGGTTGACTACCCTTGTACAGGTCATATTGCAGATCACCATCTACATTATAGGTGTCATACTTTACGGTCAATGTAACGTCAAAAAGCCTTTTTTGTCCAACACCACCAAATCTGCTTGTTTTGTAGAAGGCGTATTGAAGCTCCTCTGTAATGGTTTTCCTCTCTGTTGATGAATTTATATTGTTGCCCAATATCTCTGTTTTTTCTGTTAAAACTGAGGTTACAGATCTCAGGTTATAGAGAGGTGTGTATGAAATCTTTAGAGTTGCAATCTGTGAGTATTCGTCTTCGCCATTGACTCTTGTTAATTTTGAAAGACTCAAATCGCCTGTCATGGTCAACATACGCTCCAGTGCCTGATAGTTCACACCTGCTCTTCCCGTCATCTTTGAGTCCCGCCCTTCTGTATAAAACACATCATCACGTGTTAAAGCCAAAAACATAGACAGGTTTTCTAAAGGATTACTCATAAGGACGGCAGACAGATTATTTCTTACACTCTTTGACCCTGGCTCAAGCTGCGTGTCAACCACCCTGTTCTGGGCAATGTAATCTTTGTTTGTAACAGGTATACTTCCTTCGTCGTAGTAAGACAACGCCTCAGAAACAGAAAATGAAAGCTTATCAACTATTGGTCCAGAAACACTGTATCTGACTGAATGTATCTGCTTCATCCTTTCGTTTCCACCTTGAAGATACTTATGTACCGTCAGTTCATAACCTGCCGCCTGGGAATACCTAACATCAATATTGCTGTATTTACCATCAATTTTATAGTTAAAGGTTGTGTAGTCCTTTGAGTTAGCAACATCGTCCTGATAAATAACAAGGTCGTGACGGGAATTTAAGTCCCAGCTGTTTTTTCTGAAGCTTATTGAGAAGTTGTTATACAGTGTGTTGCTTAACGTGCTGTCCGCACCATCCAGCCACAGCTTGTTTGCCTCATAATTAAGACTGCCACCAAAAGAGTTCATGTGAGATGTGGTTCCATAAAAACTGTATGGAAGCTTCACTATAAGGTTATTGGTGCTGGCTGCCTTTCTATACTGGACCTGCGCTGGAAGATTTGAACTCCAGTATGTTCTAAAGGTGTTAAAGATAAAGTTGCCTTCATAAAGCTGACTGTTTACATCACCATTCACCTTGTCTTCCGTGTATGAAAAGTAACTTGCAGCCTTAATCCAGTTGTTCACCAGAGTCCACATAAGGGTTCCATCATACCTTCTCTGTCCAAACTCAACATAAAGTTTTTGGGACTTCGAACCGTCTCCACTAACCACATCTAAATTGGAATTTAACCAGAATCTTACAAAGCCTAAATTTAATGTGTAGTAATCGTTCTTTGATTTTGCTATATATCCCTCACTTTCATTCTTGTAACTGCGCCAGCTAAAAAGATAGGCGTAAGGAACCAGAGGACCCACCCTCTGACGAAATCCACCATTGCCGTTACCGTTGCCATTACCATTACCGTTACCATTGCCGTTACCGTTGCCACTGAAAAAACCACCATTGCCGTTGCCAAATAATCCATTACCATTGCCGTTACCGTTGCCAAAGAATATACCATTACCGTTTCCAAGACCGTTACCGTTACCAAGACCATTGCCATTTCCGCTCCAGCCGTTACCATTACCTTTATTGCGGGGATCGAAAAACGAAAAGTATCTCGGCATTACATATTTAAAGTTTACGTTATGATTTGTGGTGATCGATTCCCTCACCAGATAATCCTGATCTATATATGTGTTTTTACTGCGAGCAGTATTTGCCTCAAAATACAGGGGGAACTTTGCAGGTGCAATTATAAGCCCAATATTCCACTGGTTTCTGAAGGAGTCCACATTATGTGTTTCGTCAAGCCCCTTATTGTCTTCAATATGCCTTTTCACCACATCTAAACCGGCCGCAAAATCTGCACTGAAAGAACCGAGTCTTCCCTCAACTAAAGGCACATCTTTCTTGTAGCCAAGATTGTAACGCTGAACAAAACTGGTCTCCTTCTGGTCAACACCAGTAATATTGTTGTTCCTGTCTTTAAGTTCATAGATGAAGAAAGCGGTTGCAGAAATCCCATCCCCGAGGGCATATAAACCCTCTGGCATTATGAGAAGAAATAGACCAAAAAGCCATAAACATTTCTTTTTCATACAAAAAAAGGGTGGGATAAACCCACCCTCCTGAACTTAACAAGAAAAAACTACTTCACATGACACGCCAGACAGAGCAAGCTGGAATTATTAGATCTTCTCAAAAGCACTGGCACCACGCTACCACTAACAACCCTTCCGTGAACATCATGACAGGATGCACATGTCATTTCTCCATTTGCGAAGGTATCACTGCCTAAAACCGCTGTAACGTTTGCAACTGGATGCAGTTCGTAGCTTGCGTTACCCTGCACAGTGTTGTAGTTAAACGCTATAGGATGGTCATCCCTAAGATCGGTACCCAATGCAGCCGTAGACCTGATTCCGTTAAAATTAAATGTAGGCTGAGCATTGTTTTTCACGTTTGAAGGATTGAGCAGGTTTGCCTTCGCTGAATTTGTGGCCAGATGGCAGCTGAAGCACAGCTTGGATGTTGCATCAATGTCTGTTGCATCAACGTCAAATGTCGTTGTAGAATACATGGTAAAACCAGTAGCTCCTGTCATATCCCTGTTCCACAATGGTGCCTGACCAGCGGCGTGCGGTGTATGACAGAACACACACACTTCACTGTAGTTTGTGGAACTATAAGTATTACCACTTCCACTACCAAGGTTGTGCTTTGTGTTTCTGATGTCAGACGCTGCGTAAACGCCCATAGCCATCATGGCAACAACTGCTGCTACCGCTACTACTAAGGCTAACTTTTTCATCTTTCTTCACCTCCTTTTTTCTAATGTAGAGTTAATTTTAAAACTAAACATATAATTAACATTATTTAATTCACTTTGTCAACTGTTTTTTTATTAACAAAAAACGTGCCTTTTATTTTGTACTATCAGTTGCATCCACAGGAAATTTCTTTTTATACTCTTCATTCATATATTGATAAATATGAAAGGCTCTGTTTAACTGATCAACCACGTATATCCTGTCGTTTTTGTCAATAAAAAGCCCCATTGGAAGATTCATTGCACCTATTCCTTTGGTGCCCGGTGCACCTAAAAGACCAAGCAAGTCTCCGTTTCTATTAAAAATCTGGATAGCCTTAAGAGGATCTACAACATAAATATTGCCGTCAGAATCAACCGCTATGCCTTTAACCTGCGAAAAACCACCCGGTTTGTCTCCCCTTCTGCCAAACATGGTAATAAATTTGCCGTCTTTATCGAAAATCTGGACACGGGCATTCAACCCGTCTGCCACATAAACATCACCATTTTTGTCCAGTGCAATGCCCCATGGTCTGTTAAACTCCCCTTCCTTGTCGCCTGCTTTGCCAAAACTGAAAAGTTTTTTCCTTGTTTCAGTATCGTATACAGAAACCTTAAAGCCCCTTGTCTCCACAATATACAAACGTTTAAGGCTTTCATTAACAGCAATGCCACTGGGGCCATCCACTTCGTCATCTCCAATAGTGTATAAAGGTTTTCTGTCATTTTTTGTGTAAACCAGTATCTTGTTTTGTTTGGTGTCTGCAATATATAATCGGGTTGAATCAAAACAGACACCAGATGTTAGACCAAAGGAAGCCTCTTCAACCAGAAAACTCACTTTGTTTTCGTTAAAATCCCATACAAGCCCCCCTTGCGGTATCATATCGGTAATAACAACGGTACCTTCACCGTCTGAGGCTATGCCTAAGGGTTTTCTGATTCTATACTCTAACTCAGTTTCACCAACAAACTTTTTGAGGAGGCTCGGTTTTCTCGGCAAATCCTTGCTGCTTCTATAAAAACCTATAAACTCAATCTTTGGGTCATTTGGTGGGGGGGGCCAGAAATAACGCTGTTTTTTTGTAACCTGCTGCTGTTGGGGAGCACAGGCAAAAAACATTGCTGACACCAGCAAAAAAAACATAAACTTTCTCATCTTTTAAACTCCTTATTTTTTATGACATATAATACATATTTCCATCTTACTCATTTTGCCCTGAACAAAAAAGTAACCACTTTTCTCGCCATGTGGGTTGTGGCAGCTGGTGCATTCAAGCTGCTTATTGGGTCGTGACGGATCCGGTTTTCCTGAAAGAGGATGTTTTGCCACCACGTGGGTTATATTTTTATCTTTAAAGGCTTCATGACAGCTCTTGCAGAGGTCATTTGTTTCGCCATTTAGCTGATGTTTAAAATCAGAAGAGTGTAAGTCGTGACATGCCATGCAGTCACCCACCGCAAAAGGACCATGGGCATGTGCAAAACTTTGCACTGTAAGATTGTCATGACAGTCTTTGCAGAGCTCTTTATAGTCTGACTTCACTATATACTTTATCCCCTCTTTTTCGTTAAATTCATGACATATGTCGCAGTCGCCGGAACCGGCGGGACCATGAACAAATTTTTTTGACACAATACTTTTATGGCATTCCAGACAGGTTTCCTTCTCCACCTTGTGGCAGTCAAAACACAACTGCTCCCTTCCCAGCCTGTGAAAATGAAACCTGTTTATGTTTTTTGGCGGAGCAGACCCTTTTTTAACATAATACACTATAATCTTTTTTTCTTCAATACTCTTCCTGTCCTTGTAAGTTGTGACTCCAATCAGATTTTCACCTTCATCAAGTTCCGCATCAATAATAAAAAAGTTTTTGAACTGGGAAAGGTATTCAGGATCCTTAATATAAATCATGGGAGACTTAAGGTCGTTTACCGACACGGTTATGTGTGTTGCCTCTTTTTCATCTATCTTACCTATCAGGTATATAAAGGGTGTGGCAACATATGTTTTGTCATCTGGCGTAATTATGGTCAGAGCTACCGTCTTTTTACTGACCGCTACAGAAAAAAAAAGCAACAAAACTATTAAAAAACTCCGTTTTTTCATGGCTAATTATTTTTTACAGGCTTGATACGGTCATAATAATAGGGCTTGTGGCAACCCACGATACAGCCTCCGCCTGTAAAGGTCTTTTCAAATGTTATGGGTATATTCCATCTGCCAAAGCCTTTGTAACTGGGTTTAATCAGTTTTTCCTGAACACTCATATGGGGGTCATGGCATATCTTGCAGTTTCTGCCCTTATCCTTATTTACGTGAACAAAATGAAGATTTTTGTCCCCGTTTCTGAACTCCGTTGCGGTAACAGTTTTTTCGTATTTTGCAAGGTCAGATGAGTGACAGTCAAAACACAACTCAAATAGCTGTGGTCTATAAATGACATAGTTGGTTTCTGGAAACTGTTTCAGAAGAAACTTTTTCGCGTCGCCACCATGAACGCCGTGACAGGCGGCACAACTTCCTTCTTCCACAGGGCTGTGAACAGATTTAGCCTTTTTTGCATCACCAAGATCGTGACAGTTGTTACACAGAAAGACAGGCATATCGTTTAGCACTTTAACGAAGTCAGACGAATGGGGATCGTGACATACTTTACACTGTCCGTCCCTTACCGGCGGATGACCATTTTTGTATGTCTTTGTTTTGACAACAAGGTCTTTATGGCAACGTTCACACAGTTTTTCGTTTTTATCAAATAAAAGCTTATCAAAACCACCACTGTGGGCATAATGACACAGATTACACTCAGCCATCACAGGCTTGTGTATATATTTTTTTGTAAAAGCCTTTGAATCATGACATTCAAAACACAGCTTCGGCAAAGCCGCCTTTTTGAGTTTGGTTTCATCAGACGTGTGCGGCGTGTGACATGACAGACAGTCTTTGTCACCAACCGGGGGATGTATCACCTTGCCCTCTATCATTGTGCCATGACAGTCTATACATACATTGCCACTCTTTAACAATTTGCTGAATTTACCTGAATGTGGCACGTGACAGTTTTTGCAGTCTTCCTGAACAGGCGGATGAATATGTTTTTTGCCGAGATATGCTGCCTTTTCATGACAGCCGATACACAACTCGTTACCTTCATTAATCAGCAAAAACTTTGCCTTTGTTGAATGGGGATTGTGGCAGGACACACAGTCGTCCTGCACAGGCGGATGAACATTTTTTTCGCTATCCTTTTTATCGTGACATGTGTAACACAGCTTTTTTCCGTCTTCCAGTAGAAGTTTTTTATAATCACTGTCATGGGGAGCATGGCAGGAGAGACAACCGTCTGATACAGGCGGATGAACCACCTTATTTTTAAACATGGCGGTGTCATGGCATTCAAAACAGAGATCGTTGCCCGCTTTTTTAAGAAGTTTATCATTGGGTGAGGCATGTGGCTCGTGACAGGAGATACAGTCCCCATCCTTAACAGGGGGGTGTCCATGTTTTTTCGTCACCATTTTATGACAGATGCCACAAACCTCCTCTTTCTTTTTTATCAAAGGATAGGGATGGTCATCACCACCATGACATCTTTCACAGTTCCTGCCTCTGACAGGTGCATGAACATTCTTTTGCTTCAAATACTGGGAGTGGCAGCCTTCTTTTGTGCAGTTTTCTGCAGCTACACCAGCTCTTTCGCCTTTCACAAGAAGAACTGCCGATAACAGAAATAAGAAAAGAACTATTTTTCTACCGTTAACTCGCATAGCTGTGGAGGCCCGAAAGCAAGAGATTTACGCCCAGATAAGTTATTATTACAGCTATAAAGCCTATAACAGACAACCAGGCAGCTCTTTTACCACGCCAGCCACGTGTAAATCGGGCGTGCAAAAAGGCGGCATAGACAAACCAGGTGATGAGCGACCAGGTTTCCTTAGGGTCCCAGCTCCAGTAACTGCCCCAGGCGTAGTTCGCCCAGGCGGCACCTGTTATTATCCCGAGGGTAAGCATGGGAAACCCTATGGCTATCGCCTTGTAGTTTATGTCGTCCAGTATTGCGGTTGATGGGAAAAAGGACAGTATGTTGCCTAGTGGCTGTTTTTTCTCCTCTTTTCTCCCCTTTATGATGTACATAATGCTCACGCCGCAGGCAACCGCAAAAGCGGCGTAGGCAAAAAAGCAGGTAACAACATGGTATATGAGCCAGTTGCTCTGCAATGCAGGCACAAGGGGCTGTATCTCCTGAGAAATGTTTGGCGAAAAGGATGCAAAAGCCATTGAAACTGATATAAATGGTAAAACAAAGGCACCCATGAACCTGTTTTTGTAGTAAAACTCAAAGGCAAGATAGATGCCGGCTCCGCACCAGGCAAAGAAAACGAGTGATTCATAGAGATTTGTAAGAGGAGCCCTGCCGATACCCATCTGGTATGACTCCACCCAGCGTAATACAAGCCCTCCCGTCTCAACAAAAAAACCGGCAGCCGTAGCGATTGTTCCCAGCAGTCCCATTATGTTGTTTCTTGATACCACATAGACTATATAAAACACCATCGCCAGAAAATAGATAAAGGTTGTTATTGAAAGGAGCTTACCACTGATGAAAAGTGAGCTTTCCATTATTTCCTCCTAAATTTTCATATCTTTTATTTCTTCAAGTAGCTTTGCAAACTCTTCCTCAAACATCCGGGAACGTGGTGAATGCCCAGCTATGGTAATCGCCGTTCTGTCTCCTTCAAAGAATATACGCACCCAGACACGCTTTCTAACAACAAAGAAGCTGTAATAGAGTCCAAACATCATCATAATACAGCCTATCCATACCACCCAGACACCGGGGTCTTTTGTCACCTGCAACCCTGTGTAGTAATGTTCCTCGTTATCAATATATTTGAAAAAGTATTTGCTCTGGGGATTCATATCGTTATCAGGCAGGTTTTTGTAAACCGGAAAATTAACGGGCATGGCTGCTTCTTCGGCAATCTGGAGTATCATAGCCGGACCGAAATTGTCAAGATTAGGATAATGGTCAATTATCTTAACATAGTCATTGCTGCCCGGAATATTCACAAATTTGTCAGAAATAGTTAGCTCAAAGCTGTTACCTTTATTTGGTCCTGATTTTACAAATGCCCTTACCTTTGCACGCCTGTCTATGACACCATAACTTGACTGATAAAAGGTAAGCCCTTTGTAACTCAGGGGTCTGTTTACAATAAGGTAATCCTTTTTGACCTCTTTGCCGTTTTCGATTATGGTTACATCAGACCTGTACTCCTTAACCATCCCCATTGGATAGTAAGAAAGGGTAAACTTATCACAACGCAGCACAAAGTCCATGTTATAGGGTGGTCTTCCTCCTCTGAGAAAAACCTGGTTAACAGCACCACCTTCAGGGATATTAACAAACCCTCTGAAACCAAAAAAGGCACCGATTAATCCCCCGATCATGATAATTACTATGCTCAAATGAGTTATATAAACGCCGAGACGCGAATATTTTCCCTTTTCAAAATAAAGGTAGCTATTTCCTTCAGCCGTTTCCTCATAACCTTTTCCGTATCTTCCGGAAAGGAAACTACTGACAGCCTCTTTCCATCTCTCAGGGCTGCCTTTCTTCCTGATGGTGTCTGAAAGGGGCAGGGATTTTTCAAACTCCTCTGTAAGCAGTCTTTTAGGATTTTTAATCTGATCAAGAACGGGAGGTAACCTTTTCAGAGAACAAAGTATGAGGTTTACAGTGAACAAAGTGAGAAGAAAAATAAACCACCAGGAGTGATACATGTCAAACAAATCAAATACTTCTATAACTTTTGTAAAAACAGGACCGAACTGTCTTAAGTAGTTTTCATATGTTTCGTTTTGAGGAATCAATGTGCCGATTATAGAGGTAGCAGCAAGTATTATAAGTAAAACAACCGCTAATGGCACGGAGGACAGAAAATCCCAGAATTTGCTTTTTTTTGCAGTCATTAAAACTCCCTTATAGTTATTGATAAAATATAAGGAAGGAGGCTCACTCCTTCCTTTGAGATTTCACTTATTTCTTGTGACACTCTTTACAACCTTTTGGTCCCTTACCCTGATCCTTATGGCATTTCTGACAGGAGTTGTGGGCTGCATCTTTCATTTTAACCTTAGAGTCGGCTGTATGACAGGTACCACACTTCTGCTCCTTGCCGGCTTCATCTTTGTGGTGACAGACCTTACAGTCACCCAACTTCTCCTGATGAAGCTTGTGAGGGAAGGCAACCTTTCCCATAGCACCACCTTTGAATTCATAATTATCCTGAGCAAATGCCAGGGCAGAAAACACAAAGGCTGCAACTATAACTACAACAAAAGAAACCATTTTTTTCATATCATTTCACCTCCTTTTCGTTGTTTAATGGTAATCAGTGTAATGATACTTTGGTTTCTTTTTTTTGTCAAACAGTTTTGATTTTTACTTTATAATAAATAAAATGTGTGAAAAAGTTATGAAACCCATAGAAGCAGCCTTAAATAATGCTCCCGGAACCTGCGGTGTCTATATAATGAAAGACAGGGCAGGAAGCGTCATATACGTGGGTAAGGCAAAAAATCTGAAAAAACGCCTATCATCCTACCTTTCCATGAAGGAAAAACGTTACCAGATAGGTTTCCTTATGAACAGGGTCAGCACTGTGGAATTTATAACAACCTCCAACGAAAATGAAGCCTTCATACTGGAAGACAGCTTGATAAAAAAATATAAACCCAGATATAATATGCAGCTGAAAGACGACAAAAGATACCTCTGTATAATGTTGAACAAAAATCACGATTTTCCAAAGTTTGAGTTTACCAGAAAAACTGTAAAAGCCAGAAACATCTTCTACTGGGGACCATACCCGTCGGCAAAGGTGATAAGAAACATTATAGGAACGGTTCAGAAAATTTTCCCCTTGAGACGTTGCAGTGACACATCCTTTCTAAAAAGGAATAAACCCTGTATATACTTTGACATGCAACAGTGCAAGGCACCCTGTGCAGGACTAATTTCAAAAGAAGACTACATGAAGCTTGTTGAGGGGGCAGTTAATTTTATAAACGGAAAAAACAGGGCTGTTACCGGGCTTTTAAAAAAACTGATGTGGGAGGCGGCTGAAAAACAGGATTTTGAAAAGGCGGCTTTTTTGAGAGATATTATTGAAAACAAAATAAGTCTTGCAGACACCATGGGAGTGGTAAGCCACAGATTCAACAATATAGATATTCTGGGGTTATTTACAGCAGGAGAAAAAACAAATATCTGTGTGCTTTTCATGCGCCATGGCAAGATAATACACAAAAAAGAGTTCACTGTCCCTTCTGCACCAACAGTGGAAGACAAACTTTCTGCCTTCATTTTAAATTATTACAACAAAAATGTTATTCCACCTGATGAAATTTTAATTGAAACCGACATACAGGATAGAAAACTAATAGAAAATCTTATCGCCGAACGTTTTGAAAAGAAGGTTAAAATCAGAGTAGCCAAACTGGAAGAAGAGCTGAGACTCATAAAAAACGCATCCTTAAATGCGGCTAACTACAGAAAAACAGACAGGGAGTCTCTCATTAAACTAAAAGAGTTGTTACGGTTAAAGGATGTCCCGAAAAGAATAGAATGTTTTGATGTTGCCCATATGATGGGTATGCAGCCTCTGTGTGCCATGACAGTGGCGGTGGACGGTGAAATCAGTAAAAAAGATTACCGCCTTTTCAACTTTGATGTCCCCTCTTTTGATGACTATAAAATGCTTTATGAGGCATTGAAAAGACGATTCAGGCACAGTGAATGGGAAATACCGCAGATCCTACTGATTGACGGCGGAAGGGGACAGTTATCGGTTGCCCTAAAGGTTATTGAAGAGTTTGCTCTTTCGGATGTTCTGCCTGTAGCTATATCGAAAGATGAAGCTAACTCTGTTTTTATTGCAGGAAGAAAAAATCCCCTTTCTTTAAACAAAGGAGACGAGGCGTATAAACTGCTTTCCCGATTGAGGGAAGAGGCACACAGGTTCGCCAACTATCACCTTAAAAGAAGACTGAAAAAGGTAATAAAAGGAGGATGATTTTTTATAAACTGTTGAAAAATGTTTTTATGTTTTTTTCAAACATCTCAATGTTCAGCAACTTAGTCCAAATGACTAATTTTTGAGCATTTATTTGTCAACGCTTTTTTTATTAAAATTTTAACAGGAAAAAAGTTTTTTTAATTTAAAAATTATGTGGGAAAAAATAAAATTGTTTTAAAAAAACGCAAAGGATATAATTCATTATATTATGAGTCTTGTTGGTAAGCTTGAAGACCTCGGTTTGGGCGAAATCTTACAGATAGTTGCCCTTAGTGGCAAATCTGGTATCCTGCATATTAAAAGCAGAGGGCGTTCAGGCAAGATTTTTTTTCATAAAGGCAAGGTGGTTAATGCATTTTCTGATGCGTACAGGGTGAGCCTCGGAGAGTTTCTGGTCAGGAAAGGATATGTGAGCCGTGACGTTATCAACAATGCGTTAAAAAGACAGAAAGAGATAAATTTCAAAGAAAAGCTTGGCACCCTTCTTATAAAAGAGTTTCACATACCGAGAGAGAAGATTGAAGAATGTGTCATAGACCTGATAGAAAAATCTGTGTTCAGCCTTTTCTACTGGACTGAAGGAGAGTTTCAGTTTGAGCTGACCGATGAGATAAAAGGCGAAGAGATAAGTGTTGACTTTATGCAGTATGACCTTTCACAGCATCAGGGGCTCAATCCCCAGTTTCTTGCCATGGAAGGCACACGCATACTTGATGAGGCGAGAAAAGACGGAGGAACAGGTTCACTGGAAAGGTTTTCGCAGGAAGAAGGCGTTCCTTTTATCTCAGGCACGGAAGAGACGGAAAGAATAGAGACAGAGGCAAATTATGCAACTGATTACAAACCTGTCATACTTTTTTTTGACGAATATGCGGTTATAAGAACGGTTGTGTCAAAGCATTTTCAACAAAAGGGCTATGATGTTGTTACCGCAGAAAGCGTAGCCGATGCTAAGGAAAAGCTTTCCGCACTTTTAGAGAAAAAAAAGGACTTGATTGTTGCAACAACCTTAATAGCAGAAAAAAGTGATGGAACAGGTATTTTAGGTGGGCTGGAACTTGTCCGTGAGATTCCTCTGGA
>FWPV01012949.1_pt1 | contig 12678 bp, 8 predicted proteins | sample 2228371 | NCBI WGS metagenome assembly FWPV01 (sample SAMEA103939776, study PRJEB20133) | metagenome | reverse complement strand
AAATATAAAATAAAAAGCATTGATAGAATGGCCACAGGTTTCGCTTTTTGCTCTTGACCAGTCATTTCCTTCCTCCTTGAAGTTGGTTCCTATTATTATTAATCTATTTTTTTCTGGAGAGCAACGAAAAAACTACCGGATAAAACCTTGAGACGTTAGACCTTGCGGCCCAGAACTGGTACGCGTCCCCTTCTTGGGAACTAGCTCCATCAAATCCGCCTTCTGAGTTGCCGGCTGATCCCCATCGGCTAACAGGCCTTTACCCAGCATGCCTCCCGCTATAAACGGGACAATAGATAAATGATTGGTTTACAAATAATAAAATAATTTGCCCTTTCCCTGAAAAAAGCGGTCAAGAAAACAAATCTCCAGGCGACTGAGGGAAGCTTGTTTATAATTGGCTAAGCAAAAATAAAAATGGCATCTTCAGTATTTTCCCCTGGCCCAAGCTTCAATTTAAAGATAGCTAAATAAAGAGTTATATAAATAGATTTAATAAGCAACAAGCAGGTCCCTCGTGGTCACTAAATGTTGGATTTTCTTTTTGGGTCGAAATATAATCTCGGATAGCTGAAAAAAACGGGCCTTTGGGAGAAAAGGAACGAGTGAATAACCAGGCTTTGAGGGAAAGGCAAAAAGAGCTAGGAGGAAGAAAATGAAGCGATTAACTTCTCTTTCTCTTTTCATTTTTATTATGGGGATGGTCCTCTTATCCTGGGGAAAAGTTCAGGCCGCTTCCGTGCGGGTGGAAGTTAAAGGCTCTTATTTCCAGCCTGCGGATAGTGCCTTTAAGGATATCTACGGCAAGGGGACAACCTATGGCGTCGAAGCTGGACTTAAAATGGGAAATTTTTTTGGGTTTTGGGTCGCGGCGGAAAATTTCTCCAAAAAGGGTAAAATGACCTTCACCCTTGAAGAAACCTCCCTCAAAATAATGCCTTTAAGCGCGGGGATTAGCTTTGAATTTCCTTTTGGCCTAGCGACTCCTTATCTTCGTTTGGGAATAGGTTATTTCCATTATGAAGAAAACAATATCCTGGGACAGGTCAAAAAGAGCAACGTTGGGTATATGGGACAAGCTGGTTTAATGCTCCGTATCGTCAGCCCTGTTTTTATCGACCTTTTCGCCAATTACAGCTCGTGTAAAGTTAAGCCTCTGGACCTGGAAGCTGACCTCGGCGGTCTTAAAGCCGGCCTCGGAGTCGGCCTTCAGTTTTAAATCCATTCCTCAGCCATTTAACTACTTTGGCCTTTAATTAACTCATCTTCTGATTAGTTGATAATATCTGGCCGAGTAATTATAAGATTTCCTTGGAATAAGAGTGGGGGTCAGAGGCAAATATCAAAGCGAAAAGGCAGAGAGTATTTCCTCAGCGTTTTGATTAGGCCTAACTCTAACCAGAAGAAAAAATTATTAATCTTCTCTTCTGGATGGGATATAATATTTTCACCCACTAATTTGAAGAGAAGCCTTAAATTAAAAAGGAATAATTAAATGAGATGGAAAGATTTAGAAGAAGGCAATATCTCCAAAGATTTTCTCTATAAATTTTTTTCCGCTCTGCCCAGGGAGACGCTAATCAACCTGGTGAAAATTGATCCCCGCTTTCAAAAAGAATTTGCCGGCTTCAGGCCTGAATAAATCTCTTTAGAAAGATTCGCCCAGAGATTGACACCTTATTTTTTCAAGGAAAGAACGTTTCGGCTTTTTCTTTTAGAAGAATGGGTCTTGAGGCATGATGATTTATTATCCACTCTTGAAGGTCTGTCTTTATCTCAGTTAAAAAAAGAAATCCCTAAACTCATCAAAAAACATGGAGTCGTCAACCTCTACCTGGCTCTGCTTTTTGACAGAAGAAGGGGAACCGAAAAACTCGTGTTTCAATTGAGGCAGGAGGTCGGCCAAGAAAAACTCGGGGAAGAAACAAAGGAAGAAGAGGGCCTTTTGCTGGAAAGCAAGAAACGCCTGGAAGAGGCAACAAGAAAGATAGAAGACCTTGAAGAACAAAGAGACAGGCTACACCTGGAGATTGAGGCGGAAAAAAATAGAAGGGCCGTTTTGGAAGATAAATTTTTTTCTCTGAAAAGGGAAAACAAGGCAGCTTTAGAACGGTTAAAAGAAATGGAGGCTCAGAACCTGCTTTTGAAGAAGGAGCTTGATTCCATCCGGGGTAATGAAAACAAAATTTCTGAATATCTATCCCAGATACATCATTTGAATAAAGAAATAGAAAAGAGCCGGCATGAACTGGAGAAAGAAAGAAAAAACAGGGAAGAAAAAGAGAAAGAACTTTCAACCCAGCTCGAAGAGAATAAAAAACTCAAAAAAGAACTCTTTTTTCTAAGACACCAGAAAAACTTACTTCAAACTGTAGCTTTTCTCTCCGAGGAAGAAGAGAAGGAGACAAAAGCTTTTCCCGGAGGCTTTATCACCATAGTATGTAGCGAGGGACAGATGCCCTCTTCTTTTTTTAAAATGGCCAGCCTTTTAGGGATAAGCCTGCTTGTGCATACATCTCAAGTTCATGATGATAAACTTGACGGTTACCTCAGCCGATCTCATTGTGTTTTTCTTTTGGGGAAGCTAATTCCAGACAGTCTCAAAGAAGCCGTTTATTCTTTATGTTACTCGAAACAACTGCCCTGTTACTTACTGCCTCTGGTTAAAGAAGAAGTATTTAAAAAATACCTTAAATCTGTTTGCTCGCTAAGCAGCAAAAAAGGAAACATTTAAGAAATCCATCTGTTTCGGCATCCAGCCAATAAAAAAAATCATATTTGATATCCCTTTTTTGATTACCTTGGAAGAGGCGGGCTGGGTTTTTTGCCGACAGCCAAGAAAATACTCTTCTTTCACCCAGCGCAGCCAGAATTTTCCGGCGGGAATGAACTGTTAGGAACAAACTGTTTTTTAAGCCTGTTCCTTAAAGTTTGTCCCACTCGATTTGGTCCCGACGCAAAGCGTAGGCGACTTCCCGCAGGAAAACCCCGTAGCCTGTTATCCAGTGAAAACCAGGCATCCGCCTGGTTAGAAGCTGGCTGTCTACCTTAAAATGCACCTCAATCTGCGACCGACAGAGAGGCAGGGACGGGGTATCTTCAATCTGTCCTCTCCGTCCAACTCACCTTGTCGCCGCAAAAATAAAGGGCAGGTCACGGTCAGATATTAAGGCCTTTATGCCAATGCCCACCGAGGGAAGGTTCGGAAGGCAAGTCTTTGGCTTTCTCCTCCTCCGATACTCGGGGAGCTTCGGCCCATCTCCGCCAACGGCTGGGCCGAGATAATTTGCAAGGCTTACGAGGTCGAGCAGCTCATCTTCTCGCAGTGCAGCGGCCACATGAAGATCATCTTTTTCCTTACGCACTATAAGGTTGTGAATAAAATCATCAATTACCTCAACCTGACCTTCGTGGCAGATAGATCTCTTCCGCTCTATATCTCTTATCAGGAACTCCTGATGGTTCCAGAGACCTCCACTGAATATTATTCGTGATTCTCTCTTCGCTCGGGAGAAGAGCTCTAGCTGATTTTTAACCTCTTTTAGCCTGGCCGCAGCATCTTGACCACTATCCGCTAGTTTTCGGCCCAATTTGACCTCTGATGATGCCCCGTTTTATCATGACCAACAACGGGATGAGGCAAAGTTGGCATATGAATAGTCATCTCGCCGGCGCAACAGAAAAACGAATTTCTTTATTAATTATTTTTTTTATGTTGATGATATAAAATAATTCCGCTAACTAAATTGAAGAGGAGCCAAAATTAAAAAATAAGGAATAATTTATTTGTGAAAGCTAAAATTTAGTGAGGAGGTAAAAAGTGCTGGCGAGAAAAAACAATATTTTTATCCTCTGGCCCGGTTTCTTTTTCCTGCTGCTTGTTTTCTCTTTTGGGTCAGCCGAGCTCAGCGGGGTTCAAAAGCCTTTTACTCTCGGCCAATTAAAGGCATCGCCCGGAGAAATAGTGAGCGGTTTTTTAGATGTGGCCGAAGGAAAAGACCCCGCCACGCGCATACCCGTAACCATAATTAACGGAGTTAAACCAGGCAAGGTTTTAGCCGTGGTTTCTGGCATCCATCCCTATGAGTATCCCCCTATTTTGGCTTCTTATCGCCTGAAAAAAATGATTGACCCGCGTTCGCTGACTGGCACAATTATCCTCGTCCATGTGGCCAACCTGCCTGCTTTCCAGAAGCGAACGATTTATTACAACCCTTATGATTGGAAAAACCTAAACCGCGTTTTCCCCGGCGACAAAAATGGCACCCAGAGCCAAAGAATCGCCGCTGTCTTGACCGAAGAAGTCGTGGAAAAGGCTGATGCCCTGGTCGATTGTCACTGCGGCGACGGCAATGAAGCTCTCATCCCTTACACTTACTGGATGACCAGCGGCGACAAGATGGTAGATGAAGCTTCCCGCCAGATGGCGCTCGCTTTCGGGATAAACCATATCATCATTGATTCCACCCGGCCCCGAGACATTAAAGACTCAAAGTACCTTAGCTGGACGGCCATCTTGAGGAAGAAACCATCGATTACCACGGAAGCAGGGTGTTTAGGTAAAGTGGACGAAGAAATGGTGGTGGCCAACGTGCAAGGAGTAATTAATATCCTGAAATATTGGCAGATGATTCCCGGCGAGGCCAAGCTTCTTACTGACCCGGTTTGGATTGATCAATACGAGGTGGTCTATGCCAAACATGACGGTCTTTTTTATCCCCTGGCAAAAATGGGCCATTATGTTCGTTCGGGCCAGGTGGTAGGGTATATCGAAGATTATCTCGGCAATACCTTAGAAGAGGTGAAAGCTCCTTTTTCCGGCGTTCTTCTCTATATCATCAACACTCCGCCCTGCAACGCGGGTGAACCACTCTTTGAAGTCGGCCATATCCTAGAAAAATAATTCAACGAATCTTACAAAAAGAAAAAATTTTCTCTTTTCTCCATCCTAATAAGAATATTCTCATACTGTAATGCTTGCTCCAAAAAGGCCGATATTGGGAGAAAAAAGTTCTTAGAAGACTCTTCTCTAAGAGATTAAAAAGAAACAGGCAATATTGCGCTTCTATTTAAGCGGGATAATTCGGCCAGCCTGAATAATCATCTCCGCCGTGCGTACTTGCTTGATGTCTTTCAACGGGTCACCCGCTAATACCACCAGGTCAGCTATTTTTCCCTTTTCTATGGTTCCCAGCCGGTCCCCAGCCGCACAAACTTCCGCCGCGATTTTGGTCGCGGCGACAATCGTTTCCATGGGAGAGGCGCCAAGGGCCACAAAATTTTCCAGCTCTTCAAAATAAATATGCGGGTAAAAAACCATATTTTCGCCCACGGCATCCGTGCCCACGGCCATTCTTACGCCCGCAGCTCGTAGCTGGCGAAAAAGTTCCCGGCACTCAAAATATTTTTTGATTTTCCAGTCCCACTCCGGCCCCTTCTCTCTATACTGATTTCCTAATTTAATCAAAATAGATAGTGTCGGGACGCAATAAATTTTTTTAGCCGCCATCTGAGGGATAACATCAGCGGGGAGAGCGTAAGCATGCTCAATGCAGTCGGCTCCAGCCTCTACGGCCCACCGCACAAAATCATACTGGGCTTTATAAACGCCGGAATGAACGGTGACAAATTTTTCATGAAAATGAGCTTCTTCCACCGCGGCAAAAATTTCCTCCCGCGAGTAAGGAGGCAGAATTTTTATCAGGTCTGCCCCGTCTTTTACCCTCTGGCGAACCGCCCGACGGAACCCGTCAGCGCCGTCGGCTTCCTCAGCTATTCCCAAGCGGTACCCCTCTGTGCCATGACCAGCTGTAGAGGTAATACCCGGCCCGGTGACAAAAGGCCGACTGCCTTCATAAAGCCCCAAGTTAAACGCTTTTTTCGTTTCATAACCAGAGCGCTGAAAAGACGAGACATCACGAACCGAAGTCACGCCGATTAAGAGCATCTGGCGGAGGAATTTGGCGGCGCGAAAGGCTGAGATTGCTTCGTTGATAAAAAAGAATTCTTCCTCCTTGGGGGGATAGGTGAAATGAAGATGAGCGTCAATCAGGCCCGGAATAACTGTCTTCCCTTTAACCTCGATGATTTCAGCTCCTCGTGGAATTTCTGTTTTCTCTTTTTGGCCGCAAGCTACAATCCTGTCATTGGCGATAACCACAACTGCATTTTCCACCGGGGGGGCTCCTGTGCCGTCAATTAACCTCGCTCCGGTAAGGGCTATAAACTTGACTGGCTTTTCCTTCTCCGGGGTTTGAGCCGGCAACCTCAGACCACAAAAAAAGAACAGACCCAGGGTAGCCAAAATAGCCATAATTAAAACTCTTCTTCCTTTTACCATAAATCTTCTCCTTTCTAAAAAGAAGTAAGTATAAAATATACTCATTTTTGTTTGCTTCATGCAATCCTTAGGAAATTTGGCCAGGGGAAAAACTGAACCATAAAGAAAGAAATTTTTTCTTGACAAAATTAATTTGAACACAATAATAATATTCTTGAAAAAAAATTAGATGGAATGTAAAGAAGTAAGGAAGGGAAAACTCGTTTTGATGAATTTTTTAAAGAAAGAAGGGTATAGACGAGAAAAATAACTCTCCTCAAAAGGTCTTTTTTTCATCCTTCAGACCTAATAGGAAAGGAGGTGAGATTAGTCAATAAAAGAAGTGGTTTGATTTTTTATTTTAAAAGAAGGAGGTAAAAAAATTATGGCTAAAACATCAGTTAAATTATTGTTAGCCATCATAGCTTGTCTCATCTTTGTTTCTTGGGCTGGGGCCCAAGGCACCAGCCAGGATACGGGAACTATAAGGGGTACGATTAAAGACACCGAAGATAACCCGCTTCCCGGCGTTACCGTCACTGTTTCCGGTCCATCCATCATGAAAAGCGAAACCGCGGTGACCAACGAGAGTGGCTTCTTCCGTATTCCTCTTCTTCGCGTCGGAACATACACTCTGACGGCTGAACTTCCCGGGTTTAAAACCTATAAAAGAGAGAATATCTACGTTGGTCTGAATGCTACGGTCACCCTGACCATAACTATGGAGCAAAGCACCCTGGCAGAAGAAATCACGGTCACGGCCGCCTCACCTACCGTAGATGTCAAATCCTCCTCGGTAGCCAAATATTTCAAGTCTGATTTAATCCAGAACCTGCCGATTGCCCGGACCCTGGAATCAGTCGTCACTCTGGCTCCAGGCGTGGTCAGCCAGCAGAGTGTCAAAGGCGGTACGGCGGCGAACACGATTTACCATGTAGACGGGCTTTACGCTAACGACCCGGACAATGCTCAGCTCGGCGTAAATATCGATTTTAATTTAATGGAAGAGGTTCAAATCGTAACGGGCGGAATGCCGGCGGAAATAGGCATTGCTTCGGGCGGCTTCGTCAACGCCGTCACCAGGTCTGGAGGAAATGAGTTCTCCGGCCTCTTCCAATTCTTCCTTAACCGGGAACCTTGGACAACTATCGTCGTCACTGATGACCAGCTCCGCTCCATGGGCTTAGGAAAACCGACAGTCGATATTTACAGCTATGATTTTTCCAGCAGCCTTGGCGGTCCCGTGATCAAGGATAAGCTCTGGTTCTTCCTTAATGGACGTTATGGCCGGGCCGAAACCCGCAGCGGCTTTGTTAAATGGACTTCTCCTCTAGGGGTAACCTATGACGAATTTAACCGAGAAGCCTGGAACTGGGGAGGTTTTGCCAAACTAACTTTTCAGCCAATAAAGAATCTGAGGATAACGGCTAACGGCAACTATCGAGCTATCTACCGCAATACTCGAGCCAACGGCCTTTTTATGCCTTACGACTGTACTTATACTGATGACCCTTGGGCCAATACTTCCGGGTTTGCAACTATAACCTATATCCTTAACCAGAACTCTTTCCTTGAGGCTCGCTTCGGTTTTCTGGAAGTTTCAGCCATGCTGAAGCTCCCCGACCCATCCCAATCGGGCGAAGACCTGAACAAAGTGCAACATAATTACGATGCCTATACTGGCTACTGGTTTGGCACAGGCGACCGGACTAACGAGTGGATCGGTCGCCCTTCTACCCAGTCCTCTATCCATTTTACTCGTTTCCAGGATAATTTCCTCGGCGGAGACCACGAATTCAAGGCTGGTTTAGAGCTGGCTACTGGCGCCTGTAATTGGTCCTCCTGGCAAGCTAACCCACTGCGGCAGCAGTGGTATAACGGCAACCCTTATTACTGGCGAGGGCTCTACGGGTTGACTGAGCCTCATCCAACCTATGGCGACGGACAAATCATGCTGTACGTTATGGGGCAGTCACGGGAAAACTCGATGGCCAAATCCGCTAATATTCGTTATTCTGGCTACATCCAGGATTCCTGGACGATTAAAAACAGACTCACCATTAATATTGGCCTTCGTTACGATTATTCTCGAGGCTGGATACCTGACCTTTACAAAGAAAGAAGCGGCGGGATTGCCTATTCGGTTGGCGAAACTTATTTCAAACCCACCTGGGGAATTAACCCTTATGATGAATTCAGGCAGGAAGGCGTTGACCCATTTATTAAGTGGGACCTCATTACTCCTCGTCTGGGCATAACTTACGACCTTTTTGGCAACGGTAAAACAGCTCTCAAACTGCATATCGGCCGATTTAGTGATTGGCTCTACTCCTCCTTTATTGTCAGCTACAACCCTCTCCGCCTGAGCTCCTATACTCTTAATTGGTGGGATGATAACCGCAACCAGAAGCCAGATGAGGCTGGAATCGACAGATATCAGATTGTGACTACCAGGAGCCCTCTGGTCATGCTCCGTGATTATTGGAGCAAATTAGTGGATAAGGAAGTGAAGGCTACTTATGATAACCAAATTACGATTGGCCTAGACCATGAACTCTTCCCCAATTTTAAAGTCAGTCTTAGCTACTTGTATAAGAAAAAAATGAATATCATCGACGATGCGCTCTACGATTTCGACACTGGCAAGACCTGGTACCTTCCAGATAGCGGCTACTGGGTTCCTTTCACCACCACGGTCCCGGCTGTGGACCAATTTCCTGCTCAACAGGTGACCATGTATTTCATGAAAGCCAACGCGCCGCAAATGCTCAGGATGTTAACCAATGTCCCTGAGGCCTACCGGAAATACTCTGGTCTGGATATTGTTTTCGACAAGCGTTATGCCCACGGCTGGCAGCTTGGCGGCTCGATTACTATCTCGAAGACATGGGGAAACATCGCCGGAGATTATGGGAACATCTGGGGATATGCTACTCCCGGAAACGACGCTAACTGGTTTGTCAACCAGGAAGGACGTCTCCCCGACAGCGACCGCCCGGTGGTTATTAAAGTCTATGGCGCTTTTAACCTTCCTCTGGGGATTCTTTCCTCATTTTATTACAATTTATACAGCGGAACTCCTTGGCAGAGAACGGTCACTGTTTATGTGCCTGCAGCCTGGGGAACGGCCAACGGCATTGACCTCACCCGTAGCTCATCCTACACCATCAACGTTGAGCCGCAGGGTTCGCGAAGATATTATACCTACCAGAATTTCGATTTCCGTCTGGAAAAGAACTTCCGTTTTGGCCGATTTGGCACGGTTAGCGCTTACCTTGATGTCTATAACTTGTTTGGCAACTATTACGTTAACGTCACGCAAAACCCCGGAGGAACATGGAGGCCCACAGATAATAACGTAACCACCGGCACCTTCTCCGCCAGTGGAACCTACAAGAGAATTACGAGCATTTCCAACATGACCCGAGTCTTCCGGTTCTCGGTGCGGTATGCGTTCTAAGTGAGGATGAAAGGGAGGGGAGGAATACCCTCCCCTCCTTCGTTAAAGAAAAGACATAATTAACCTTGGCAGCAAAAAATAATTTGAGGAAAATAATTTTTATAGGCAATTGTTCAATTATTCCTAATTGTTCTATTTTTAATTTTTTTTCTTTTATAATTTAAAAGATAATCAGAGAGTTAATTTGTGGTTAATTTTTAAGGAGGTGTAAACATGAAAACAAAAAGATGGCTGTTCCTTTTTATCTGGCTGGTTTTCTGCCTGGCTCAATTTACGCCGTTACCCGCGCAAAAAGGTGGACCGGCTAAAAAAGCCCTGAAGAAAGTAGAAAACACCGACCCAGCTTTACGTTTGAAATGGTATGAGCAACACATGGCCATGAAAGCTTCCTCTCCCTATAAGGATATCAAGTGGCGTTTTATCGGAGGCGGCATAGAAAGCATCGGCGGCCGCTGCACAGACGTGGAAGTTCCCAAAGGGAGCAAGAAGGTCATCTACGTTGGCTCAGCCACGGGCGGGTTATGGAAAACTGAGAATTGCGGCGTAACCTGGGAGCCGCTCACAGACGATTTTCCCACCTTATCCATCGGCGACATCGCCATCTCTGAATCAAACCCGAACATCATTTGGGTGGGAACGGGCGAGGCCAATATTTTCCGCGCATCGATTGCAGGGACGGGCGTTTATAAATCCGTTGATGGCGGAAAGACCTGGCAGCACATGGGTTTGACGGACACCAACACCATAGGCCGAATTCGCATTCATCCGAAAAACCCGGATATTGTTTACGTGGCTGCTTCTGGTCATGAGTGGACTTATAACCCTGAACGCGGCGTCTTTAAAACCACCGACGGGGGCAAGACCTGGCAAAAAGTTCTCTACATTAACGAGAAGATAGGAGCAATTGACCTGGTCATGGACCCGCAGAACCCCGAGGTGCTGATTGCTTCCATGTGGAACCGAATTCGGCAGCGCTGGAGCGACCCGGTACCGGAGGGGGAGGATTATCTATTCAAGACGACTGATGGAGGCAAGACCTGGAAGCCATTAACCAACGGACTTCCTGATACCAAATTTACGGGTCGCATCGGCATCGACCTTTGTTTAAGCAAGCCCAATGTGGTGTATGCTTATGTAGATAACCATACACCATCCAGACAGCCTCAGCCTGGAGAGCGCGATTCCTACGGCCGGTTACGAACCTACCCCGATATTATTGGCGCTGAAGTCTACCGGTCTGACGACCAGGGAGAAACCTGGCGAAAGGTTAACCCGTCGGATAAGCTTTTTGAGCGCTTCGGCGGTACTTATGGCTGGGTTTTTGGCCAGATCCGGGTAGACCCGAGCAATGAGAACACGGTCTATCTGATGGGCTTAGGCCTTTATAAATCAACGGATGGTGGAAAAACCTGGACCCGACTTTATTGGGAAAACCTTCATGGTGACCACCATGGTCTATGGATTGACCCTACCGATTCCGATTATCTGATCAACGTTAATGACGGTGGGGCCAATGTCTCCTACGATGGCGGCAAGACCTGGCGCGATTTCTACAGAGGCATCCCCGTCACTCAATTTTATAATGTGGCCTTTGATATGCAAAAGCCCTTTACTGTTTATGGGTCGGTTCAGGATTCTGGAACTCACCGCGGACTGGGAGTAGGTCCAGTATCGGCTGAAACTCAACAACAACCACGGCGACGCATGCCCGGTCAAACCGTGCGCTGGGAGAGGGCACCTGGTGGCGAAGGAACACACATAGCCGTGGACCCCGCCGACCCCAACACCATTTATTCTTCCTCTTTCTATGGCCGGCTCATGCGTTCAGAATATAAAGATGGAAATTGGATTAGCAAAGAAATCTATCCTAAGCCCGCTGAAGGCGAACCTGAGCACCGAGGCCAATGGTTAGCCGCTACTATCATCTCGCCTCACAACCCGCACGTGATTTATCACGGGTTTCAATATGTTTTCCGCTCGATGAACCGGGGTGAAACCTGGGAAAAAATAAGCCCTGACCTCACCGCTTACGACCTCCAGAAACAAGGAAAGCTTCCCTACGCTATCCCGTTTGCGACTATTACCGCGATTGCTGAATCGCCTTTTAAATTTGGACTCATCTATGCTGGCACCGACGATGGCCGCGTCCATGTGACTAAAGATAGTGGCGCAACCTGGACCGAAATTACAGCCGGCTTACCCTATAACAAACATGTCTGGTCCATCGTGGCCTCCAAATACGACCAGGCTACTGTTTACATTACTCTTATTGGCCGGCATGACGACGACTTTGCTCCTTACATCTTCAAATCTGTCGACTATGGAAAGACCTGGATAGATATTAGCGGCAACCTACCCGGTGGCCCGACCAACGTCGTTCGCGAAGACCCCAAAAAGAAAGACGTGCTTTATGTGGGTACTGACTACGGAGTTTATGTGACCACGGACGGCGGCAAAACATGGAACTGTCTGGGCAGCGGTCTTCCCAACGCGCCAGTTTGGGACCTTCAGGTTCATCCGCGTGACAACATGCTCGTCATTGCTACCAACGGCCGGGGTATGTGGGTCATCGACGACCTGTCGATTTTCCAGAAATAAATAGAGCCGGACAGAAAAAAATTTATTTTCGGACACCAATATTATTAAGCTGAAGTAGAAGTATTTTTATTTTTTTTCGCCAGGCGAGCAGCTATCTAATTCAATTTCGTTTCTTTTTATCCATTAATCAAAACAACCGGAGATGGAAATCTTCTTCCCCCAAATGGGTTCTTGTTCTCTTTTTTGCCTCCAAGGAAATGCATATTTACCTTTAAGGTGTTTTTGCCCTGCTTACTATGAACGATGTGGTCAGCCAACCAACTGAAAGCAAGGCAAGAAACGTAGGCGGAATTGTAAGTGA
>FWPV01010826.1_pt1 | contig 12678 bp, 11 predicted proteins | sample 2228371 | NCBI WGS metagenome assembly FWPV01 (sample SAMEA103939776, study PRJEB20133) | metagenome | reverse complement strand
GCGGAGGGTGAAGAGGTGCGCGTCTATCTGGTAGCGGGCAGCCCGAGCGGGCTGCCGCCCGCGGGAATGGCACCGGGCCCGGCGGATCGGGTCATTGCCGTGGACTACGGAGCCCACCACGCACGCGCCTGGGGCTGGCCCATCCACCTGCTCGTCGGCGACCTGGACTCCTTGCCGGCGCAGGAGGCGCAAGCGCTGAAGTTATCGGACACGCCGGTGATCGAGGCGCCCTCCGCCAAGGACGAGACTGACCTCGAGCTGGCCCTGGAGAGGGCGTGCCGGGAAGACCCCGACGAGATCGTCATCTGCGCCGCCCTGGGCGGCCGTGCAGACCACATGCTGGCCAACGTGCTGTTGCTGGCCCGCCCGGACCTGGCGGGGAGGGACCTGGTCATCGCGGAGGGCCCAACCCGCCTGCGCGCCCTGCGCAGCCGCGGCCAGAACCCGCCGCAGCCCGCTGCCAGCCTGACGCTGGTCGGTGCGCGAGGCGACTTGCTCTCCCTGCTGCCGGTCGGCGGCGACGCCGAGGGCGTTGTCACCGAGGGATTGGTCTATCCTCTGCACGGCGAGACGCTGTTCCTGGGCCAGGCGCGCGGCATGAGTAACGTCTTCGAGGAAGAGACGGTGAGCATTCGGCTGCGGTCGGGAGTGCTGCTGGTGGTGCATACGCACGCAAATGGTCAGCAACTGCCAGTGTCCTGATCGTCCACGAAAAATCGTGTGTCAAGCGTAACGGTGAAGCCAGGAATCAGATCGTGACTGGAGGTGAGACATGTACCGGAAGAGACTGTTGATTGCTGCGTTCTGCGTTCTGCTGCTTGCGGCTTGCGTCGTTGTGCCCCAGCCCACGCCGACTGCCCTGCCTCCCGCGCCGACAACGGCGCCTGCCCTCACCCCGACAGCGCCCGCCCCAACGGCCGCGCCGACCGCGGTCGCCGGGCCGGCGCTGAGGGTGATGAGCCACGATAGCTTCAGCGTCAGCAAGGAAGTGGTTGACAGGTTCCAGCAGGAGTGCAACTGCCGGGTGGAGTTCTTGAAATCCGGGGACACCGGCCTGGCCTTGAACAAGGCCATCCTGAGCAAGGGCAATCCTCTGGCGGACGTCTTCTACGGCGTGGACAACACCTTCTTGAGCCGGGCCCTGCAGGAGGACATCTGCGAACCCTACGCCTCACCAGCCCTGGCGGGCATCCCGGACGAGCTGCAACTCGACCCGACCTATCGGCTGCTGCCGGTGGATTTCGGGTATGTCGCGCTGAACTACGACAAAGCCTACTTTGCTGACAACGCGATCCCCCTGCCGTCGTCCCTGCGCGACCTGACCGACCCGGCCTACCGGAGCCTGTTGGTGGTGGAAAACCCGGCGACTTCATCCCCCGGCCTGGCTTTCCTGCTGGCAACCATCGCGGTGTTCGGTGAGGAAGGAGGCTACACGTACCTCGACTTCTGGCGCGACCTGCGGAAGAACGACGTCTTTGTGGCCGACGGCTGGCAAAGCGCCTACTATGAGGTGTTCAGCCGCGGCGGCCAGGGAGACCGTCCGCTGGTGGTCAGTTACGCCACCAGTCCGGCCGCCGAAGTCTACTTCGCAGACCCGCAACCGGCCGAGTCGCCCACGGGCAACATCCTGCCGCCGGGCGAGGCCTTCCGACAAATCGAGTTCGTCTGCGTCTTGCGGGGCGCGGCCCAACCCGAACTGGCACGCAAGTGGGTGGACTTCATGCTCGGCGAGACCTTCCAGGCCGATATCCCGCTGCAAATGTGGGTCTACCCGGCGCGGGCCGGCACACCGTTGCCGGAGGTCTTCACCAGGTACGCCGAGGTTCCAGGCGAGCCAGCCCGGGTTTCACCCGAACAGATCGAGGCCAACCGGGAGCGGTGGCTGCAGGCCTGGACCGATGTGGTGTTGCGCTAGCCGCCCCCTCGCGGAGTGCAGATGCCCGCTGTTCAGAAGCCGATGGAGAGAGCGTCAGACCACGTAATCGGATGACCCGGAGCGAGCCGTCCAGCCATGAACCGTCGCAGAGTGAGTGCGGGTAACCTCCTGTACCTCTTCCCGCTGGCCTTCCTGGGGGTCTTCTTCTTCTACCCGCTGGCGACGGTGATCTGGAAGAGCCTGGCGCCGGCTGGACGGCTCGACCTGACGCCGCTCCTGACGATCTGGTGGCAGCCCTACTTCGTCCGGGCGCTCTGGTTCACAGTCTGGCAGGCCACGGTCTCGACGGCTCTGACGCTGGTCGTCGGGTTGCCGGCGGCGTTCGTGTTTGCCCGCTATCGCTTCCCCGCCAAAGGCCTGCTCCAGGCGCTCACCACAATCCCGTTTGTGCTGCCCGCCATGGTGGTGGCAACGGCTTTCACGGCGCTGCTGGGGCCTCGCGGCTGGATCAACACGCTCTTGATGGATTGGTTCAACCTGGCCCGCCCGCCGCTGCAACTGCAGCAGACGATCTGGCTGATCCTGATGGCGCACGTTTTCTACAACGCAACGCTCATCGTGCGCATGGTCGGCGGCTTCTGGGCGAACCTGGATCCCCGGCTGTCCGAGGCGGCGCGAGTCCTGGGCGGCAGCCGCCTGAGAGTCTTCCGTGAGATCACCCTCCCGCTCCTGCTGCCGGCGCTCGCGTCGGCCTCGCTGCTGGTCTTTCTCTTCTGCTTCACCAGCTTCGGCGTGATCATGATCCTCGGCGGGCCGCGGTTCGCTACACTGGAGGTTGAGATCTACCGGCAGGCAGTCACCCTGTTCCGTCTCCCGGAGGCGGCGGCCATCAGCGTCATCCAGATGGTCCTCACTTTCGTGGTGATGTCGCTCTACACGCGCCTCCAGGCCCGCGCCGCCGTTCCCCTGAATCTGCGCTCGGCACCGGAGACCGCCCTGCCGCCGACCACGCCGGGTCGGGCAGCCGCCGTCGCGCTCGTCATCGCGGGGCTCCTGCTGCTCCTGACCGCACCGCTCCTGGCCCTGGCCGGGCGTTCGCTGGCGCCCGGCGATCCCACCCTGTACTATCGCGAGCTCTTCGTTGACCGGGTCAGTTCGGTGTTCTATGTCCCGCCGGGCGCGGCCATCCGCAACAGCATCGGCTTTGCATCCGTGACGGTGATCCTGGCCTTAGCGTTGGGGACGGTCACAGCCTATGCGATTGCGCGCAATCGCGGCCGGTTGGGACGGGCCATAGATCCGATCGTCCTCCTGCCGCTGGGTGCTTCTGCCGTCACGCTGGGCTTCGGCTACCTGCTGGCGCTGGGACGGCCGCCGTTGGATCTACGCGCTTCGCCGGTCCTCGTACCGCTTGCGCACACGCTCGTGGCATTCCCTTTCGTGGTCCGGGCCATGCTGCCAGCCCTGCGCGGCCTCAAGCCGGCCCTGCGGGAGGCCGCCAGCATCCTGGGCGCGTCCCCGTGGCGGGTCTGGCGTGAGGTGGAGCTGCCCATCATCGGGCGGGCCATACTGGTGGGCGCCATTTTCGCGTTCACGGTCAGCATGGGCGAGTTCGGGGCCACACTGCTGATCGCCCGCCCGGAGTATCCAACCATGCCGATCGCCATCTTCCGGCTGTTGGGACAGCCCGGCCTGGTGAACTACGGGCAGGCGCTGGCAATGAGCACGCTCCTCATGGTTGTCTGTGCCATCGGCTTCATCGTGATGGAGAAATTCCGGGCCGGTACAATCGGAGAATTCTGATGCTGCTGGAAGTCTCGCACATCTCCAAGACATACCCGGGGCTGCCCGTGCTGCAAGACGTCAGTTTTGCCGTCGCTGAGGGAGAGATCGTGTGCTTCCTGGGGCCGAGTGGCTGCGGCAAAACCACGCTGCTGCGGATTGTGGCCGGCCTGGAGGTCCCGGACACGGGCAGGATCGTCTTTGAGGGACAGGACCTGGCCGGCGTGCCGGTGCACCGGCGGAACTTCGGGCTCATGTTTCAGGATTTCATCCTCTTCCCCCACAAGAACGTGGAAGAGAACGTGGCGTTCGGGCTGCGGATGCAGGGCTGGCCGGCAGCCCGGGCCGCGGCCCGTGTGCGAGAGATGCTCCAACTCGTGGAACTGAGTGGCTATGAGCGGCGACGGGTGAACGAACTGTCTGGCGGGGAACAGCAGCGGGTGGCCCTGGCGCGGAGCCTGGCACCGGGCCCGCGGCTCCTGATGCTGGATGAGCCGTTGGGGTCCCTGGATCGCGTCTTGCGCGAACAACTGATGAACGAACTGCGGGCGATCCTGAAGCGGGTCGGCGTAACCGCGCTGTATGTCACGCACGACCAGGAGGAAGCCTTCGCCATCGCCGACCGCATCTGCATCATGCAGGCGCGCCTGGAGCAGGGGGAAGGCGGCCGGATCGTGCAGGAGGGCTCGCCACAGGAGGTGTATTGCCGGCCTGCAAGCGCGTATGTGGCCCGCTTCCTGGGATTCCGCAACCTCCTGGCGGGCACGGTGGTCAGCGCCGGCGACGATTTGCAGGGCAACGCCCGGCTGGGCACAGCCGCATCGGAGACGGCCCGCCCTGCGCCGCCCTGCGCGGCCCGTCCGGCGCCGGTGGTGGTGGCCACGGCGCTCGGGCGTCTCGACGCGACCGATACGGGTTTGGATGTGTCCGTCGGCGACCAGGTGACCGTGCTGATCCGCCCCGAAGCGGCGAGCCTGCTGCCGCCGGCGGAGGAGAATACCGGCCGCAACGTGATCCCCGGCCGCCTGATCAGTTGCTCGTTCCGGGGGAGCGCCCACTTGATCCAGACTGAGCATGCCGACGGCATCGTGCTGACGAGCCAGGTGCCCGCGGCGGACACCGCCCTGCCGCCGGTCGGGGCGTCGGTGCTGCTGCGCCTGGACCCGGCCGCCATCTCGCTCCTCTAGCGTGCGAACTTGTGTTCGGGTTCATTTTTGACAAATGGAGCGCCCTGGGTTATGCTGTTGTACGCAGGGCCCGGAGCGGGTCCCTACCACGTCCGTTTGCCTCGCACCGAAAAGAAGGGAGAATGCACACATGTACCAGAGAACGATCGTGGTCGGACATTTGGGCCGAGATCCCGAGATGCGCTACACGCCAAGCGGTGTCCCGGTCACCAGCTTCAGCATCGCGACGACTCGCAGGTGGACCAACGCCAACGGCGAGCCACAGGAAAAGACCACCTGGTTTCGGGTTACCTGCTGGCGCAAGCTGGCAGAGCAGGCAGCCCAATACCTGCAGAAGGGCCGGCTTGTACTGGTGGAAGGCGAGATTGACGCCTCGGCGTGGACCGATCGGGAGGGAAGCCCACGGGCCAGCCTTGAGTTGAACGCCTTTGCGCTGCGTTTTCTGGGCGCACGCGGAGAGGCTGGCGAGGCAGCGGCGCCTCCGGTCGCCGAAGACCTCGGGGAAGACGAAATCCCGTTCTAGCGTTGCATCCGGGGGCCTGCCCGACGCATCGCGGCGCGCATGACGCCAGGATCGTCACCAGGAACCCGGCTGGATGCGGCGCAGGGCGGCAACCAGCCCCGGTTCGCGGGCACGGCGAAGGGACAGGAAGGCCCTTCGCCGTGTTTCTCATTGCCGCAGCCAGGCGCGCCCTATCTGGAAAGGAGGTATCCCGATGAGCCAGCCCGTCCCCCCGCCGACTCAGATTAACATCGAGCTCCCCGGCGATCTGGAGGCAGTGTACAGCAATTTCGCCATCATCAACCACTCCCCCTCGGAGATCGTCATTGACTTCGCCAGCCTGCTGCCGAATATCCCGAAGGCCAAGGTGCAGGCGCGGGTCCTGATGACGCCGCTGAACGCCAAGTTGCTTCTGCGCGCCCTGCAGGATAACCTGGCGAAGTATGAAGAGAAATTCGGGGAGGTGCGCCTGCCCGCCGAGGCCGGTTTCGAGGCCCACGACCGGAGCATCGGGTTCAAGCACTAGCGCCGTATGCTCCCCATCCGGCTCCTCGACCTCGGCCTTGTGCCGCCCATCCGGTCTCAGACAATTTACCACGCCGTCGGGCATGCGCTGGCCCCGGAGGGTCCCGATACCATCATCCTGGTCAGCCCCGATCATCCGTACGTGTGTATCGGCTATCACCAGGACCTCGAGCGGGAGGTGAACCTGGCATATTGCCGCGCTCACGGCCTGCCCGTAACCCGGCGCGAGGTGGGCGGGGGCGCAGTCTATCTGGACGCGGGGCAGACCTTCGTGCAGTGGGTCTTCCACCGGCGGGCCTTGCCCGCCAGCCTGGAGGCCAGGTTTGACCTCTTCATCCGGCCGCTGGTAGAGACGTACCGGGCGCTGGGCCTGGCGGCCTACCACCGGCCGATCAACGACATCCATGTGGCCGGCAAGAAGATCGGCGGCACGGGCGGGGCGCAGATGGGCCTGGCTGAAGTCATGGTCGGCAGCCTGATGTTCACCTTCGACAAGCAAGCCATGGCCCGCGTGCTCGCGGTATCGTCTGAGAAGATGCGCGACAAAGTCGCCGAGAGCCTGGAACAGTACATGACGACCCTGTCCGAGCTGCTTGATCCCCCGCCCGACCGCAACGCGGTGCGCGATCTCTATCTGGCGTGCGCCGCCCGAGCACTGGGCCGGGAGATCGTGCCCGGCGCGCCGACTGCCGCAGAACTGGCCCTGGCAGCCGAGTTGGACGAGCGCTTCGTCAGCGACGAGTGGCTGCACCAGAAGGGAATCCTGCGTCGGGCCGAGGTGAAGATCCACGCGGACGTGCAGGTGGCCGAAGGCGTGTTCAAGGCGCCGGGGGGCTTGATCCGGGCGACAACCCGACTGCAGGGCGGCCGGCTGGACGGCCTGGAGCTGACGGGGGACTTCACCTTGTTGCCGGCGGGGGCGATCAAGGCCCTGCAGGCTGCGGCAGACGGCGCCGAGTTGGCGCGCGACGCGCTGGCGGCGCGCTTCGCGGCTGCCTATCGCGACCTGGCCATCGAATCCCCCGGCGTCACTCCGGAGCATCTGGCCGCAGCGGTGCTGGCCGCAGCACGCGCCTCAGAAGCCTAGACCGCGCTCCTTGAGACTCACCCAACGAGCCTGGCCGATCACCAGGTGATCCAGCACGTCAATGTTGAGCAGCTTGCCGGCCTCGACGATCTGTCGCGTGACGTGGACATCCTCGGCCGACGGGGTCGGATCGCCGCTGGGGTGGTTATGGGCGACGATGATCGCCGCAGCGTTGACGCGAATGGCCTCGCGGAAAAGTTCGCCCACCCGTATCGCCGCCATGTTGAGCGATCCGACGTAGATGTTGTGGACCCTCAGAACCTGGTTCCTGGTGTTGAGGATGATGGCCCGCAGGTTCTCCTGCTCGAGCGCGGCCATTTCGAGCATCAGCAGGTTGGCGGCATCGGCAGGGGACTTGACGGTGGGACGCTCGTGCGGGGCAGCAACCATCAGCCGCCGCCCCAGTTCGAACGCGGCCTTCAGTTGCGTCGCCTTGGCCTGACCTACCCCTTTGATCGCCACCAGTTCGCTGAACGGCGCCTGGGCCAGCCCCGCCAGCCCGTCGTAGGTGCTCAGCAGGCGCTGCGCCAGGCGGATGACATTCTCATCCCTGGTGCCGACGCGCAGGATGATGGCGAGGAGTTCGGCGCTACTGAGCGCGCCTGCGCCGTAGTGCTCCAGCCGTTCTCGGGGCCGCTCCCCTTCAGGCAGTTCCTTGATCGTCGGGTAGTATTCCACGGCCTGCGCTTCTGTGAGTCGAGATGCCTGGGGGTCGCCGGGCGACGACGCGAGGCCGCTCGCGTCCCCATCGAAGGCCTCACTTGCTCGCTGCTGCAGCCCGGACGTCGAACAGCGCTTCGATCGCCTTGTAGTCTGCAGATTTGAGGCCGGGGCCCTTGCCCGCGCCGCGCAGCCACTTCTTCAGGCTGCCCGCATCCAGGACCGGCACGGTTGGCTCGGTGACGTTGAGCTGCACGCGCGGGTTGATGAAGACCACAACAGGCTGCACATCGGCCGTGACGTCAGGCAATGATGATTTGATCCATGCGCCGAGGCGAGAAGCCGATTCCAGCGCCTCGCCCGTGGGGTTGCCCAGGCCTTCCTGGGCAAACATGAGCAGAACCCGGCCCAGGCTGAGCTTGCTGCGCCACTGCGAACCGTGCACCGCGATCTCACCACCCTGATCCTTGGTGACAAAGCTGTAGATCCCCTGAGGGCTCAACAGCACGTAGGGCTCAGGCAGGGCCCAGGCATAGAAATGATAGCGGTCATCGAAGCCCTTGAGAGCCGTTTCGATCACCTGATCTGGCCGCGGACTGCGGCCCCAGCGGCGCAGGTTGTAGTTGCCGAACTGGGCCAGCAGGAAACCCCCAATCAGTGCGATGAGGGAATACCAGACGTACTGAACCTGCAGCGACGCAAGCATGCCGAGCACCAGCACGCCCAGGCCCCCAAAACTGGCGTACGTCCCGAGGCGTCGGCGGCGGGCGATCAGTTTGTCATTCGTGGTCACTCGCATAGGATATCGGCCCCCCTTATGGCCACTTGCCGAAGACCAGGCTGGCGTTCTGCCCGCCCAGGCCAAACGAGTTGTTCATCGCCACATCCACACGCTGGCGACGGGCGACATTCGGCACATAGTCCAGGTCGCACGCGGGATCCGGCGTTTCGTAGTTGATGGTGGGGTGGATCGTGTCGGTGTAGACGGCCATGACCGTGGCCAGGGCCTCAATCGCACCGGCAGCCCCAAATAGATGCCCGACCATGCTCTTGGTGCTGCTGATCGCCAGCCGGTAGGCGTGCTCGCCGAAGACCGCTTTGACGGCTGCGGTCTCGGCGACGTCATTCTGGACGGTGGCGCTGCCGTGCGCGTTGATATACTGCACCTGTTCGGGGGCAACCCCGGCATCGGCCAGGGCCCAGCGCATGCAGCGAGCAGGGCCGGCGCCATCCGCCTGAGGTTGGGCAGCGTGGTAGGCGTCTGCCGACGCCGCCTGCCCGAGAATCTCGGCGTAGATGCGCGCGCCCCGGCGAACCGCGTGCTCGAGTTCCTCCACCACCAGGACCACCGCCCCCTCGCCAATGACGAACCCATCGCGGTCGGCGTCGAAGGGCCGGCTGGCTCGCGCGGGTTCCTCGTTGCGGGTTGAGAGCACGCGCATCGAACAGAAGCCGACGAAGAAAAACGGATTGATCTGCGCCTCGGTGCCACCGGTGAGGACGATGTCAGCGGCATTGCGGCGGATCAACTCCGTCGCCTCACCGATGGCCTGCGTGCCAGCCGCGCACGCCGTAACCACGGTGTTCAACGGGCCCAGGCAGCCATGCTCCAGACCAATGTGAAACGCCGGGATATTGGGCAGGCATTCGATGGGCACGTAAGGTGCCATCTTGACGAAACCTCCGCCGGCCAGCCGCTGAACCGGATCTATCAGCAGGTCCACGCCGCCCACCCCGGTCCCCAGGATTACCGCTGCCCGTTCGCGGTCTTCGCGGTCCCAGTCCAGCCCGGCATCCGCGACGGCCTGGCGGCCGGCCACTACCGCCAGCTGGGTGCACCGGGCCATCCGCCGCGCCTCCTTGGGGGATATATGCGCCAGAGGGTCAAACCCCTTGACCTCAGCGGCGATGCGCACCGGGTAGTCTGTGGCGTCAAATGTAGTTACCGGGCCGACGCCCGACCGACCCGCAACGAGAGCCTCCCACGTTTCCGACGCGGTGTTGCCGACAGGGGTCAGCGCGCCGATCCCCGTCACCACAACCCGCCTGCGCGCACCTGCACGAGCCATAGCGTCCGTGCTAACCCTGCGCCGCTATGGCGGCGGAGATCGCACTCACCAGGTTTTGTTCGACGCTCTTCTCGGCCATGCGGATCATGCACTGGATGGCCCGCGCGTCGCTGCGGCCATGCCCGATCACGACCACGCCATTGACGCCCAGCAGCGGCGCTCCGCCGATCTCCCGCCAGTCCACCCGCTTGCGCAGCCCCCGCAGGGACGGATACAGCAGGGCCAGGCCGGGCAGGGCCAGGATCAGGCCCGGTATGGTGAGCGCCAGCCCGATCTTGTTGCGCAGGCCGCCGGTGAATTCCTGCTTCAGCATACGGCCCAGGAACGCCACCACGCCCTCGGTCAGCTTGACGATCACGTTGCCGGTGAGGCCATCGGTGACCACCACATTGGCCATGCCCCTGCCGATGTCTTTGCCCTCAACGTTGCCGACGAACTTGAGGCCCGACTTCTGCAGCAACGGATAGGTCTCGCGAATCAGCATGCTGCCCTTGTCGGGCTCCTCGCCGTTCGAGACGATGCCGACGGTCGGCTCAGCCAGCCCGAAGATCACCCTGGCGTAGGCCTGGCCCATGATCGCGAACTGAAGCAGGTATTCCGGCTTGCAGTCGGCGTTCGCGCCGATGTCGAGGAGCAGGCAGGGCACCGGGGCCGCGGGATAGATGCTCCCGAGAGCAGGCCGTTCGACACCGGGGATGCGCCCCAGGACAAAGAGAGCCGCAGCCATGACGGCTCCCGAGTTGCCTGCGGAGGCAAACGCAGCCGCCCGACCCTCCTTGACCAGCCGCATGCCCACCATCATCGAGGAATCCCGCTTGGCCTTCACAGCCATGGTGTGTTCGGCCATCTCGACGACTTCGGAGGCATGCACGACCTCGATGGGGAGGCCGGTCACGTCGCCGTGCCGGGCCAGTTCAGCGCGAATCTGCTCCTCGACACCGACGAGGATGATCTCCGTGCCGCGTTCTCTGGCCTCTGCCAGCGCACCGGCGACAACGACCGAGGGCGCGTGATCGCCGCCCATAGCATCCACGACGATTCTCATGTTTGCCGTGCCTCCATTGCGTGACGCTGGGCTCAAGTATACGCCAGGTGAGATGAGTTGCCAAACGGGGGCGCCGCGCCCAAGACGGCAAAGCGCGACGTCAGCCAGTTGACAACATGCCCGAATTGGCTATAATGGCATCGCAATGCCCCCGTGGTGGAATTGGTATACACGGCAGGTTGAGGGCCTGTGCCCATTAGGGCGTGCCCGTTCGAGTCGGGCCGGGGGCACCACAAAACCTGTACCGGAAACCGGCCTTGCCTGAAGTCGTGGATTGGAAGGCCGTTTTTTGTTCGCCTGTGAAAGCCACGCCGTTGTAGCGTGATGCCTGTCGCTCCGCGTGGCTCACCCGGTATCCCGGCCCCGGGAGTCTACCTGGTCGGCCGGTCGGCGGAGCGCGCGCCAGGGCATCATCTCCGCACAGCAAATCAGGAGGGCTATGAAGGATCAACTCCTCGCGAGAATCAACAGCCATACGGCAGTGGTAGCGGTGATCGGGCTGGGCTATGTCGGTTTGCCCCTGGCGGTGGCCTTCGCCGAGCGCGGCTTCCCCGTGGTCGGCATTGACGTGGACCGGCGCAAGGTTGACGCCTTGAACCGCGGCGAGTCGTACGTTCAGGACATCCCCTCGGCGCGCCTGGCCCCCTTGCTCGCGCCGTCAACCGCAGCCGAGGCCCGCCCCGGCATGAAGGGCTACCGCGGCGGCCGCCTGCTGGCAACCACAGACTACGGAGTGCTGGACGACTGCGACGCGGCGATCATCTGCGTGCCCACTCCCCTCAACAAGACCCGCGATCCCGACGTCCGCTACCTGATCCAGGCGGGCGAGTCGGTGGCAGAGCATGTGCATCCGGGCATGCTAATCGTCCTGGAATCCACGACGTACCCGGGGACAACCGAGGAACTCCTGCTGCCCATGCTGACGGGGCAGGCACATCCGGAGCCGTGGGCCGTTGGGGAGGATTTCTTCCTGGCCTTCTCGCCGGAACGCATTGACCCCGGGCGCACGGATTTCACCGTCGAGAACACGCCGAAGGTCGTCGGGGGCGTCACGGCCAACTGCCGCGATGCGGCCGTCGCGCTCTACGCGCAGATCGTCGAGCGGGTGGTACCCGTCACCTCCACGCAGACCGCGGAGATGGTGAAACTGCTGGAGAACACTTTCCGGGCGGTCAACATCGCGCTGGTCAACGAAGCAGCGATCATGTGCGACAAACTGGGGATTGACGTGTGGGAGGTAATCGAAGCCGCCGCGACCAAGCCGTATGGCTTCATGAAGTTCACGCCGGGGCCCGGCGTGGGCGGCCACTGCATTCCCCTGGACCCCCATTACCTCTCCTGGAAGCTGCGCACGCTGAACTACAACGCCCGCTTCGTGCAGTTGGCGGGCGAGATCAACAGCGAAATGCCCCGCTACTGGGTGGAGAAGGTGCAGGATGCCCTCAATCAGGCCGGCAAACCCCTCAGGGGCAGCCGGGTGCTGGTGCTGGGTGTAGCCTACAAGAAGGATGTGGACGACGTCCGGGAGTCACCTGCCCTGGACATTATCGAACTGTTGCGGACGAAGGGCGCCGAGGTGCGCTATCACGATCCGCACGTGCCGACTCTGCTGCACAACGGAGAGGGCTTCGCGTCGGAATCCGATCTGTCCCGGGCGCTCCGCGAGGCGGACTGCGTGATCATCGTCACGGACCATTCCAGCTACGACTGGGCGGCCATCGCGCGGCAGGCACGGCTGATCGTTGACACGCGCCATGTCCTGAGGCAAGACCAGCGCCCGTAGATGACGGGCGACAGACGAACTCCAGAGGGAGAGAGATGAAGGGGATCATTCTCGCGGGGGGGCACGGCACAAGGCTCTATCCCCTGACCATCGGCGTCAGCAAGCAGTTGCTGCCGGTCTACGACAAGCCAATGATCTACTACCCGCTCTCGATGCTGATGC
>FWPV01012948.1_pt1 | contig 12679 bp, 14 predicted proteins | sample 2228371 | NCBI WGS metagenome assembly FWPV01 (sample SAMEA103939776, study PRJEB20133) | metagenome | reverse complement strand
GGACCGTCCGCTGAAACGGGTTGTTTGGCGGCTGCTTGTCCACCTTCGCCGTCCACGGTCACAGTGGCAGTCACTCATGTCGAAAAGGCCTCCGAGAACGGCGTGAAGTTATCTGGACCATATCCCGCTGAAAAGATCGCGAAGGCGATTACCGTGAAGTCGTCCGAGCGCGCGGTGATTTCTTCGCGGTAGATCTGCGCCACGCGATGAGCCGGATTCCGGAAAGCACCACAGCCGAACGCACCCAGAACCGCATGGCGGATCCCGTGATTGCGTAACGTGTCGAGTTGCGCGGCAATCCTCCTTCGATTCTCATCGGGGTCAAAACTGGAACCGTCGCGAAGGTCCAAAGCCGCCGCACGAAGCTCGAAGAACGGAAACACCTCGTCCTCTGCGAGCCAGCGATATCCGAGGTCCGCTCGAGATCGATCCTCAGGGCCGCGAATGCACACACGAGGACGCTCTGCGTCGAAGTAGACGCGACCCTCGTAAGCTGAGAGTAGCTTCGTCATCTCGGGGTGGTAGCGATCCACTCGCTCGTCGTACTCATCTTTACCGATCCGGAAGTGGCAGTCCGTGCGCCGGAACATGTTCTCCTCTTGGGCCACCGCTCCTTCCACATATGCCCCGCCGGGCACGTAGGCGTTGGCCATGTTGAGAACAGCGAAACATTCACCGTGTGTTCTCGTCAGCGAGAGCGTGACCTCACCCCAATCCCCCGGCAGCACACCGACCCAAAGCCCTGACTCCCTACCGTGGCTCGTGGCTCTCCAGCAGGCAAGATTGTCCTTGGCGAGGCGATGATAACGGTCGGCAGGATCAGATTGCTCGAATGCCGCGATCGTCTCGCGTAGCACCTGGCGTCTGCGCGCACATTCAGCGCCGCTGAACCCCCGCCGGATAGCTTCTTCCTCTGAACACAAACGACGTCCGGTCATGAGTGTGTCCGACTAACGAGTTGCGCATCAGCCGCAGGCGAGCCGAGCGTAGCGAGGCGAAGCCTGTCGGCTGGATGCGCAGGTTGGGCCGCACTTACGATTGCAAGACTTTGGTGTGACTCTATATGGCCTTCGCTTTTCCCAGTGTTATTAGGCAGAGGTAACGGCAAACTTTTGAACCATGTGAGGCCGACGTGCGACACGCGGAGATCACGCTCGTGCCACAGTCTTTTATTCGTTAGAAGCTTAGAACCTATCCGAAAAACCAGCGAGGTCTCGAAAACTTCGCGGGTTTCCGGGTTATTCGGATAGGCTCTTAGTTGGACGTTTACTTCGATCCCAAATCAAACAAATTCGAAGGCACCTCAGAGGATTTCAATAATTTCCATTCAACAAGACGGTATGAACTGTGGAGTATTGATTTGTCCCCATCAAGCACCATTCTGATCCATTCCACTCGCCGCAATTGTTCTTTATCAAACTTGAGGGTTTCTATCATTGGATAATTTGGGTAAAGATCGCTGGTTTCCAGCACACCTTTTCGTTCAAACACGTAAACATCGCCCCATTGGCTGTCTATTTGAATACCTTTGTATTCATATCCGCCGATCTCACTTGGTTGGTTAATGTTCGCAATGGCGCGATGTCCCATGCGAGTGAACTCCGCAAGCCAGGCATCATAGGTCAGGGTATCGGTAATAGCTTTTTGGACACATTGCTCTTGCCCATCATATATGTCACACTCTTGGCGAGTTCCGCCACTGCCTGTTCCAATCCAATAGGTCATCAGACCTTCACGGGGAGGGTTTTCACGCGTCTTGAAGTGCCTTTCATAGCGGGAACGTCTTGGATCGCTCATATCCACCCAATCTATGTCACGGAAATCAATCTCCACATAGTGACTTGGATAGGGCGGAATACCCTCCAGTTCGTAATACGAGTATTCGATATAGAGAATGCTGTTCGACATGATGCCTCCTAGGGACTCGGTCGGCGTTGGTGCGATCTGAGAAACTATTGTAGGAATTGGGGTGGAGACGCTTAGGGTTGACTGCTCAGGGGTGAATAGCGTATCCACGGTGCTACGAGAGCCGTTAACAGGATAACCACAAGCAGTAAACAAAACGCCTAATCCGATGATCGCAGCGAGAACGTAAAGGCCTCGGGAAAGACCAAAGTATTTCACCATGTTTTCCTTACCCTTATATATACTTTTGATTCCTCAGCAGGGGCATGTGGCGGAACAACACGAACATTCCCATTGATAGCAACATTCATCGACTACCCAAGTCTGATCAGAACAAAAACCGCACTCACAGGTGTCGCATGTATCAGATTGTGTTCTGTGCCAGTTGCCTCGCGTCCCCGTGCAAGTGTTATAGCAACGTTTCCAGTGATGGTGGATGGCAAAAAAGGAGCCACTGCAACAGCGTGGGTCAAAATGGTTTTGATACTCACATTTGCAGCACCCAGCTGCATCTACTTTGGGGATAGGCAACAGGACGACTAAGCCTACTAAGCTCAAGAGCTTGAGAAAAGCACGTCGATTAATCTGCCGCAGATGATCTTGTCTATACCGGTCTACTTGCGAGGAATCTCTAATAGTTCCTTGAACCATCAGCGTATCTGGCGTACCCGAGATGACGAGTAAGCTCCCTGCAAGGGCGGAGATGAGGCCTCCGGAGATTACCCATAGTTGTATAGATTCGCTGATGGCCAAACCTGCCCATTCTGCTTGCATGAGGTGATTAAGGAGGAGAAAGATAGAAGCAATAAGGAATAGTGCTGTGCGAAGCACAGTTAGTCGGCTGATCTTCTCTTGCCGCGCTTCTCCAAAGCAGCCACAAACAGCAGCTTTGACCTGCCGTAATGTAAGGGTCAGGACGAAGGTAAAAATTGAAAATAAGGCGACCGCTATAACACTCATTACTACTACGGTTATTGGAATGATCAATCCTAGCGCGATGCCAATCTCGACGATGGGTAAACCTATGCCTACAGCGGCCGACATCCGCTTGGATACAAGTCGGAAGTTCTGGATAGTCTCTGCAGTGTAAGCTGGGTTGATAAGTTTCGCCATGCCAGCCAAACAAAGAACGGTGGCCAACAAGACACGGGTAGCATAGTCAGCAGTCAAGAGTGCTACTATCATACTTCCTCCGTGCTAGCCCTTCGAAGGTTACAAACCTTCTTGTCGGGGTCCGTAATTTGCTGTTAACTTCGCAAGTCAGTGAGTAACCATGTGGCGGAAAGAAGTATGCTTTGTAGTCAATCCTGATTTGAATATAACACGCCAAGTCAAGCTTAGGCGGCCCAACGGTGTGCGTTAGCGGCGGCGGGGCGGGACGAGAAAAAACTCAAAGAGCAGAAAAATGTTCGGTGTAGGAAACTGCCTGTCGAAGCCACAGAATCCCCGCCGTCCGCTGCACGCTTTGTTGGGCGGCGATAGTCTTCTTAAGACTATCCTGGAAGCATTAATCTCCATCTTAATCCATCAAGCCTGTTATCTACTTCAAACACAGGTAGTGTCAGCCAGTTTTCGCCACCCCCTGGTATACTGATAGGCTGGACTCGCCACCTCTAGATTTTGGGATCCTATGCCAACGATTGCCGAACTCAAACACCAAGCGGACCGTATCTGGTTCGCAGGCGTTCACTCTGACCTGGCCGATGCGCTGAGGGAGCAGTTGCGCCAACACGCCCTCGCCGGCGTCCGTGCGGCGCTCGAAGCGGCTTTGGATGAAGAACTGGCCAGCTATCTCCCTACCCTGCGTGCGGCTGCCTGCGCTGCCGGACGCTCTCCTTCCACGGTGCGACGCTCGGGCAGTTACCACCGACAACTTCTCACCAGCTCTGGCGTCATTCCCGATCGGCGCATTCCCAAGCTGCGTGCGGGTAACGCTGAACGCCCCTGGCAGATCCTCACGCGCTATCAACTGACCATGCCAGTGGTGTTGGATCAAGCGCTGTATCTGTATACGCTGGGCCTCTCCATCCGCGACCTGCCAGAAGCGCTCTACGTCCTGTTTGGTCGTGTGCTCTCGCGCGATGCGCGATCAACCGTGACCCTGGCTGCTCAATCCCCGATGATGGTCTGGCGCGAGCGCCCGATTACCGATACCCCGCCCATCCTGATCGTCGATGGGGTGTGGGTGCAGGTGTTGGCTCCGACTGGCCAGACCTTTCTCGACCGCAGCGGCCACGAGCGGAAGGACATGCGCGGCGTGGAGCAGGTGATCTTGACGGTGATGGGTGTGTGGGAGGATGGGCGTCACGAAATCCTGCACTGCCAAGCAGCCCCAGAAGAGGATACCCAATCCTGGACAGCACTCCTGGCAGCACTCAAGCGGCGCGGCCTCGACCCGCACTCGGTGCGCATGGTGGTCTCGGATGGCAGTAGTGGCCTGCCCGCCGCCCTGGAAAAGGAACTGCCCACCGCCCAGCAACACCGTTGTACGGTGCATAAAATCCGCGGCCTGGAGCGCTATTTCTGCTCTCGCGATCTGCTCGCCACAGACCCAGATACCCAGGCGCCGTTGCCCTTTGAGCAGGCTCGCCGCACCGCTTTCAGGGCGGCCTGAATTGCGTATTCATTCGCAGCCACCCGTACCCCCCGCCATCGCATCCGCCTTTGGGCGCGGCGTCCAGGCGATGGTTTCAATGATCAATTCGATGGTTGTGTGCCGCTGCTTTTTCTCCGCGTCATAACGGTAACGCACGCAGTGGATCGCCTGCGAACTCGGTCCGCTCGCACGCGCGAAGATAACGACGGGCGACCAGACCCAATGGTATTGCACCGCGACCATTCGTCTGCCAAAAGTCGGCCGCCCGGTGCGGATTGTGGTACTCTGGAAGGAGCAACGGGCTAAACAACCACGCAAGATCCTGGTCACGAATCGCGTCCGCTGGGAAACCCATCGGGTGCTCAAGACCTCTCGGCGACGCTGGACCGGCACAGAGACCATATCATCGCGACGGGACGCAGCATGTGGGCATGGGCGATTGTCAGCGGCGGAGCGGCGAGGGCCAGACCCGGCATATGTACCTCGTGTTCCTGGCGTCCAGCGCCCTGATGCGTCAGTTGCAGCACGACCGTGCGCAGGAATGGGCTCATGCGCGCCTGACGACCATCGGCAAAGCCTGCCGCATGCTCTTCCGCGAAACGCTGTCCAAGACGCTGGACTGGGTTGTCGACCGCACTAAGAGCCTATCCGAAAATAGCGTATTCGTGTATACTGGGTTCCCGGACGTGAATGTCGGAGGGAACCAAAATGAACGATCCAGCGTTTGGAGTTGGTCCCGCGTATCAGATACCTGACGCACTGTAGGCCGAAATGGCGAAGGTGCTGCCCCGGCCAAGCCCAAGAAGAAGGCCGGGCGACCACGCATCCCCGACCGACAAGCCATGACCGCGATCTTGCACCTGGCACGCACCGGCTGTCAATGGAAAGCTCTCCCTCGCTCGTTAGGCGCGCTCAGTCCGGTGCATGACCGGCTGAAGGAATGGTGCCGAGCGGGAGTGTGTGCGGCGATGTGACGTGCGGCCGTGCGGTCCTACGACGACCTGCAAGGCTTGGATTGGGAACGGCAGGCGATGGACGGTGCGCTGACCAACGCGCCGCTTGGGGGGAATCGACCGGACCGAACCCATGCACATCAAGCAAACATTCGTTCGCAAAAGACCCGGCGGGGCTTGCCCCGCCTAGCACGGACTAACGCACGAGCAACTCTTCTGGCATCATGGGAATAACGCTCGCCCACACGCCAAAGGAGCTGCTCATGGAGACGGTAGCACAGGTTAGCCAGGCCATGCAAACGGTGCTGACCACCCTGGCGGAGGAGGCCGACACGGAACTGCGCTACACGAAGCGACCGGACCTCGCCAAATTCAGCGCCAGCACGCTGGTGCAAACCCTGGTCTTGGGCTGGCTGGCCCATCCCGAGGCCACGGTCGAGCAGTTGGCCCAGACCGCGGCGACGGTCGGGGTCGACGTTAGCCCCCAGGCGATTGACCAGCGCTTCACCTTCGCCACGGCAGACCTGCTGCGCGCCGTCCTGCTGGGCAGTGTGCAGCAGGTCATCGCCGGCGACCCGGTGGCGATCCCGATCCTCCAGCGCTTTGCCGGGGTGCGCGTGCATGATAGCACCACTATCGTCCTGCCCGATGTCCTGGCCAATCACGCCCAGGGCTGTGGTGGTCAGCGCGAGACGAACACCGCCGCCGCGCTCACGTGCGGGCTGCAACTCGACCTGCTCACCGGCGCATACACCCAGCTCGATCTGGCCGATGGGCGCGCGGCCGATCAGCGCTTGCCGCTTAACCATGCCCCGCTGCCGCCGGGCGCCTTGCGGCTGGCCGATCTGGGCTTCTTGGATTTGGCGGTCCTGGCCGCTCTGGCAGCGGCCGGGGCCTCCTTGCTCTCGAAACTGATCGCTACCATCACGCTGAGTGATGGAACGCACCCCCCGGTGGCGCTGCTGGCCTTCATGCACGCGCTGGGGCCGTGTGCCCAGTGGGAGGGCGAGGTCTGGGTGGGCCAGGAGCAGCCCGTCCAGGCACGGCTGCTGGTGCAAGCGGCGCCCCAGGAAGTGGCCGACCAACGGCGGCGGCGCATCCGGGCCGAGGCCCGGCGCAAGGGCCGCACGCCCAGCGCCGCCGCGCTGGCCCTGGCGGCCTGGACCATCTTCATCACCAACGCGCCCAGGGAGCTGCTGAGCCTGGAAGAGGCCCTGGTGCTGGCGAAAGTGCGCTGGCAGATTGAACTGATGTTCAAGATGTGGAAGAGCTACGGCCTGGTCGATCAGTGGCGCACCGGCAAGCCGGCCCGCATGCTGTGCGAGATTTACGCCAAACTGCTGGGGATGGCGCTCCAACAGTGGTGTTTCATCGTCGGCTGTTGGGCCTATCCGGACCGCTCGTTGGTCAAAGCGGCCCAGGTGGTACGCGACCACGCCGTGGCCCTGGCCCATGCGCGGGGCTGCCCAGCCCGGCTGGCTGAGGCCCTGACCACCATCCAGCAGGTCTTGCGCCGCACCGCCCGCATGAATAGTCGTGCGACCCATCCGAACACCTACCAACTCTTGCTCGCTGTGACGACCGAGGATGCGGAACCCGCCGCCCCGATCACGGTTCAACCACCATCAGTGGCGGATTCGCCCGTCCGGCTGCCCGCGCAGCGCGAGCTGCGCTGTGCTGCCTGGCGTTTTAACCTTTTGCTTGATGTGCATGGGGAATCGACCGGACCGAACCCCACCGATCGCGCCAAGCGCGGGAGCAAGCGCCGTCTGTTGACTGAAGCCAATGGCATTCCGATCGGCGTGGCGGGTGCGGGTGCGCACCGTTATGAGATGACATTGGTTGAGGCGACGCTGGTGCCCATGATCGTGGGAGCGCCCGCACCGACCGACGATGAGCCACAGCATCTGTGGTTGGATGCCCCGGCTCCGACTCTGAAGCGGTACGTGCGACGTTAGAAGCGTGTGGCGACACCATCCACCTTCGCGCGCGTGGCGAGGACGCCCAGACCAAGCCGCAGATCCCGGGCTATCGGGCGCGGCGCTGGGTGGTCGAGCGCACCCATGCCTGGATGAACTGCTTCCGGCGACTGCTCATTCGCTGGGAAAAGAAGGTCGACCATTATCTAGCCTTTCTGCATTTGGCCAGTGCGTGCATCACCTTTGCGCGCGGCGCACGCCAGCACCTGCCGATCAGTGACGAAGCCAGACCGCAGAGCAACGTTGCCGCGTTTGATCAAGCATCTTCCAATGAGTCGAACAATCGGCAATGCAAAGGCATTGGGACATGCCTTGAAAGGACTGGGCGCCGTTCAGATCGAAGCGGGCGACTATGCCAATGCGCTGATCACCCTTCACAAAACGTTGCTCCTCCGCCAGGAAGATGATCGACCTGGCATAGCGCACGCGCTGGAGGATATCAGTAAGGTTCTGTGCCGCGGCACCAGGAGGTGTGCAATGCCGTTTTACCAGCCTCTTGATCAGATTACTCATAAGCGCACGCACGGGGTTCCGTAAACCTGATAGCCAGCCTTACCACACCGCTTCAGGATGTCAGCACAGCCACAGATCGCTTAAGCCGGGCAGCACCCCCGCGCATTATCGACAACCTGGAATTAGCGCTGCAGTAACGTGAGAAAAGCAAATTCGACCGCCTCGATACTGGTGCCATCGTGTACCAGGTTCTCGCGCGGCCCACAGAACAGAGCGCGACCATCGCGGATGACCACAAAATAGGTGCACAGGCGGGCCACCTCAGCCGTGTTGTGTGTTGCTATCATGATCGTCCGCTGTGGTTCGCTCATGTGGTATTGCACAAGCCAGTTATAAAAACTGTTGCGGCTCATAATATCCAGCCCGTTTGTCACTTCATCAAGAAAAAGCAGGGGCGGGTCGATCAGGATTGCGCGGGCGATTGCAACCCGCTTCCGCAGGCCGAGCGAGAGCGTCCCACATCGCTCATTCTGTCGCGCAAGCAGGTCCATCTGTTCGAGCACGGCTCTGATACGCGCCTGACGGTGATGCCGATCGGTCGGGTAGTACAGGCGGGCCCAGTGATCGATCAGGTCGATCACACGTATGTCGTCGTAGAGCCCATCACGCTCTGGGACGATACCGATGGACGCCCGCACCTGGGTGGTGTGCTGGGGCAGGGTGTAGCCCAGCACCTGCACAGAGCCGCTGAAACGATCGATCAGGCCGGCGAGCAAGCGGAGCGTCGTTGTTTTTCCGGCGCCATTGGGCCCAACAATCCCGACAATCGCGCCGGCCGGAATGTGCAGCGACATCTGATCGAGGATCCGCCGCCGGCGTGTCGCAACGGTGACATCGCGCAGCAACACGGCTAGTGCTGCCGCTGTCTTGTCTATCGGTGGAGCAACATGTTCTGCATGACTCATATCAGAACGTTCCAGCGACATTGAAGGCTGCCTAGTCTTTATTCTTCCGCCGTCTCATAACAAAAAGGTAGACGACCATCACCACAAGAAGAATCGCCGGTACGATGATCAGCACGATGTCCATAATATGCATACCTCACGCTACTGGAGAAGGAGGCGACCACGCCGAAAACGGTAGAGTGTGACGGCGACCGAGCCGACCGCTACAATCACCGCGCCAAGTGCGACGCCCGGCGCCGTGAACTCGAGCGGAATCGCAGGTCGGCGCAGGAACATTTGCACACCAACGCCGCCAATTGCCAGGATCGTTACGGAACTCACCATAACCTGCTGTGCTGTCTGAACGTTGGGCGAGGACCATGATACAATCAGGCCGAGGTGGATCACCGTGATGAAAACGATCAGACCGTAAAAGAGCGCCAGCGCATACCATAGCGGTCTGGGCGCAGTGGCGCCGGGCAGCAACGAAACGACTATCCCCAGCGCCAACAGGTTGAGACCGAGCAGCCCAAGGGCGACGATCAGCAGCGCAAGCGCTTTGCTGCTCACGATGACCCAATCCGGCACCGGCGAGAGCAACAAGAGTTCGAGCGTTGAGCGCTCACGCTCACCGGCAAAACTATCGGCGATATACCCTGCAAGTGCCACGACGGGAAAGAAGATAACCATGGATAGGATAGGTAGATCAAACTGCAGAATCCAGGGCAGTGTGGCAGCATTCAGAACGATCCAGACGATGAACAAGAGGGAGGGCAGAACAAGCCGTCGTATGATCCCGCGTCCATAGAGAATCCGGATTATCTCCCAGCGCGTCATGGTAGAGAGGGAACGTATCTGTCCCGTCATAGAAATGCTCGGCTCATTCCTACAGCTTGCTAAGACTCTTGCCGCCCTCCCCGCTCTCGTGAGCGAGGGCGGGGAGGGCCGGGCTTGTCAGGCAATTTCGATGACCCTCCTGCAAGACGTGTACTAGCAGGCGTTGAGGCAATCGCAGCCGAGGCTGCCGGTGCAACTGGCAATCGCAGCTGCACAGACGCCCGGGCCTACTGGACAACAGGGAATTCCGCCCGCGACGCAGCAAACGAAAAGGATAAGACAAACGGCATTAGCCCCGAGACATGTAAGGCAGGCAGTGCAGCAATCGCGCTGAAGAACGCCGATGTCGCTTGCTGGTTGTGCGTGGTGCAATAAGCTCCAATTAAGTACTGTGCTTGGCAGACGTTCGGCTGGCACCTGCTGCAGCTGGTGATCCTTCATAACAAAAACTTGGCCCGGCCCATCCGGGGCGGGAAGCACTACAACCTCCCCATGGTGGTGGGTATAAATGATCACGGCAGACGTCTTCGTGTCGACGAAAAAGACGCCTCGATCTTCAATCTCCCTGAACTTAAACTGGAAAGGAATGGCGTGCTCCGGCTTCCAATCCTTGGTGCGCTTCAGCCAAGTCATGTACTCCACAACCGACCGGTCGCTGGCGGCTGTACGGATAAAATCCATAAAATGATCGCTGGAGAGCCAGATTATCTGGAGTTTTTCCGATGACGGAGCTGGGGCGCTTTGCGTCCAGGAATGCGGGCCGAAGAATAACAAGCCAGCGAGCAATGTGCTTTGCCGAAGAAAGGATCGTCGCCCCTCGTTTATCGCTGCCGGAAAATACTTAGATTGTTGAACTTGATTGGCGATGCGCAGTGCACGCTTAATACCCAGTCCGAGTACGAGCCGCACGCGCAGAGCAAAACCAGCATATGCGCGAACTCGCTCGCCCTCTACCTCCAGCAACGTCGGCTCCCACGTCCACCCTGGACGCGCACGGCTCAGTAACGCCTGCATGTCCGCATCGTGTAAACTGCGGGCGCGCACCCACCCATCGGCCTCCCGCTCGATGTTCTGCGCCAGCTTGGTGCAGAAGGCGCAGCCGCCATCGAACAGCAGATAGCGCTGCATGTCCATCTCTCCTTTCAGCCGCTTGCCGCTACTCGATGGATATAGTCTAGTACACTGCTCTGCCAGCACGCAAGGGACGCCCGTCATCACATCACGGGATATTTGTCATTGCCTCACGGGACGCCTGCCATCACGTCACAGGACATCCGTCCCGCCGGTATGGTTTGCATCTGCACAATTCCGCTGAAAACGCAAGAGATCAAGATAGTACAGCGTCAGTTCCGACCGGTTCTGCAGCCCCAGCGCGCAGTAGATCTGCGAGACCCGGTTGCGAACCGTCTTCTCCGCCAGCCCCAGGTGGTCCGCAATCGTCGCCAACTCCCACCCCTCGGCCACATAGCGCAGCACGGCGCGATCACGCGCTGACAATCGCGTCGGGCCGGGAGACATGCAATACCGCTCGCCGTTGGCTGCGCGCCGCACTGCCTGGATCACGTCCTGCTGGACATCATTGCCGACGATCACAATCGCCGGCTGTAACGCCCATACATCAGCGATATACTCCGGGCACGTGTTTGGCGTCACGACAATCGTCCGCAGGCGTGCGCAGCCCATCTGTTCCAGGTGGCGGCGGGCGAAGGTCGGTGGTGCGTCGATCAGCAGGTGCATGTCCGCCTGTGGGTCGAACCGCGCGCCGGCGGCTTCGAGGTACTCAGCGGTGAGTCGAGCCAGGCCCGGTATGCCGCAGTACACAGTAAACGACACCCCTGCAAGCGGGGGCTCGGAGAAGCGTTGCTGAAGGTCATTTCCGATCGTCATTGTGCCGGTGTCGTCGCCGCGCACGGAACGGTGTCCCTTGGTATCACAGGCAAGCTGTGCCGCTCCTGTACTCCCCTGGCGGGAGTAGCGGCAACTACCATGATACACCTCCTCCCTGTTGGACAGTGGCGCCGCTACTGCGCTGGCCGATGCCGATCGTCGCGGGCATGGTGGCGCCGAGCGACGCGATTAGAGGGCATGACTCAGCGTCCCAATGCCATCCGCCAACATTTGCAAAAGTCTGGTAGGATACAGGCTTTGTGCCATGCCTTTCCAAAGCCGCGCACGCGAGGTATACGGAAGTGGTGGTATATCAGTGACAAGCGGCCCAACGATCCTTTCAGCCACCCGCTGCTCCTCGATGGACAGAGTATAGCCCACCGCTCGGCAGGGTGCAAGGGACATCTGCCATTACCTTACGGGACAGATGTCCCGTCCGTAGCGCGTGCCGCTGCCCTACGCCCGTGCCACCCCAGCAGATCCAGGTAGTACAGCGTCAGTTCCGACCGGTTCTGCAGCCCCAATGCGCGGTAGATCTGCGAGACCCGGTTGCGAACCGTCTTCTCCGCCAGCCCCAAACGGTCTGCAATCGTTGCCAACTCCCACCCCTCGGCAATATACCGCAGATTGGCCCGATCACGCGCTGCATCAGTGATCGTCCCAGGGATGCCCAACCGTTCCGCCTGGCCGGAGATAGAGCTCGAGAGCGGCAAATTGCTCATCAGAAAAATCATAGCGTCGCACTGTGATGCTGCCTCCTTCGTACAGGACTTCTGGAGCATTCGCAGCAGATGCGAGACCACGAAACCGGATTGTCGAACAGAACCTGGAAGCGTTGTTCGCAGTGCAGACCATCCCGGTCACGCACTCCGTTAGCCGAGATGGTCGTGTGTATAGAAGACATTATCGGAAAGTTATCGCATTAATTAGATCGACAGGTATTGTTTGACAAGATTATACATATATGCTATGATAGCAGGGGAAAGAGCACTTGTATCGTTAGTGAGGACTTCTATGCTCTCATATGATGATGTTCGCCAGCGACCGGAACAATTTCTTGCATGCACTGGTCTGACCGTTGATGCGTTTGACATTCTGTTGGACTCGTTTTCACGCGCTTGGGAC
>FWPV01012947.1_pt1 | contig 12680 bp, 12 predicted proteins | sample 2228371 | NCBI WGS metagenome assembly FWPV01 (sample SAMEA103939776, study PRJEB20133) | metagenome | reverse complement strand
GCAAAAGAGGATAAAATAGTTGTTACCCACGGAACCGATACGATGGTTGAGACGGCAAAATATCTTGCCCAGAAGGTGAAAAACAAGACTGTGGTTCTCACCGGTGCAATGGTTCCCTATACCTTTGGCAGTTCTGATGGAATGTTCAATCTTGGCTGTGCCCTGGCATTTGTTCAGACATTGCCACCCGGTGTTTATGTTGCTATGAATGGCAGATATTTTCAATGCGATAATGTTCGCAAGAACAAGAAGACCGGTGAGTTTGAGGAAGTCAGCTAATTTATTGTTATGACAAAGAGAGAATTTGTAAGAAAACTTTCAAATGGGAAGAAGGATTTAATTTCCGAATTTTTGAAATTATTAAAGAAAAAAAAGATACCCTTCTGCGTTATTGGTGGGCTGGCAGTGAATGCCTATGCAGAACCGGTTGTAAGTTTAGATCTGGATTTGGTTATAGCATTGACAGGGCTTGACGATTTGCTATCAGGACTCACCCGGAAATATAAGATTAAAAAATTCCCCAATGGCATCAATATTACTGTCTCTTTTTCTGATTTAAGGATTCAGATACAGATTGACCCCCGTTATCAGGAGTTTATAGAAAGAGCAGTCATAAAGGATGTTCTGGGCTACAAACTTCCAGTGGCTTGTATTGAGGATGTACTGAAGGGAAAGATTTGGGCTTTTCAGGATGATGCAAGGCGCCCCAGCAAGAGGCAGAAAGACCTTGCAGATATATTGCGTCTATTAGAGACAAAGAGAAGTCTTATTTCACTTGTGCCCGAAGATATTAAAAAGAGGTTAGATTTGTCATGAATCTATTAAAAGGTATTCTCAAGGGCGATAAGATATCCATTGCCCGTGCAATCAGTCTGGTAGAGAATGATACCGGGGATAGGCTTCTGGAACAGGTCTTCCCTTATACAGGTAAGGCATATCAGATCGGCATTACCGGACCACCTGGTGCAGGAAAATCAACCCTGGTCAATGCCATTGCCAAAAAACTTTTATCAAAAAATTATAAAATCGGCATCGTCGCGGTTGACCCAAGTTCGCCATTTTCGGGCGGCGCACTTCTTGGCGACCGCATTAGAATGACTGACCTTGCCCTGAACAAAAATGTTTTTATCCGGAGTATGGCATCCCGTGGCAGTCTTGGTGGGCTTGCCCAGAAGACGAAAGATGCAGTCCTTGTCCTTGATGCTGCAGGTATGGATTATATCTTGATTGAGACAATTGGCGTTGGCCAGGTTGAACTTGACATTGCCCAGGTTTGTGATACCATTATAGTGGTGCTCGTGCCAGAATCCGGGGATTCTATCCAGGCAATGAAGGCTGGTTTGCTGGAGATTGCGGACATACTTGTTGTGAATAAAGGAGACCGTGAAGGTTGTGAAAGGCTTTTGATGGAGTTGAAATTTGCATTTGAACTGCGGCCACCGTCCTCCTGGAGAGTTCCCATATTGAAGACGATTGCTACTGAAGACCAGGGTATTGATGAGGTGATTTCCGCAATTTTTGAACACAAAGAATTTTTGCAAAAAACTGGTAACCTTGAGGTGATAAGAAAGAAGAGAATTGTCAGTCAAATTCATGAGTTGATTGAGGGAAAGATAAAAGACCACATCCGCAGGAATGTTGTGAAAGAAAAAGACCTGGAAAAGATTGTTGATCAAATATATCAGAGGAAAATGAATCCTTATCAGATTGCAGAGAAAGTGGCAGAAAATGTTATTGGTAAGAAGAGATAAGGGATTTTATGAAATCCCCACCCTTACCCTCCCCTTGAAGGAGGAGGATATAGGGGGGTGAGAGGAGGTTTGAATGTCTACTCCACAAAAACACGAATGGGAAGAGAAATATAAACAATGTAAAGAGCGTGATCATAAATTTACTACAATTTCAGGCATACCGGTAAAACCTCTTTATTGTCCGGATAACCTTCCTGATTTTGAATATGAAAAACATCTTGGTTATCCAGGCGAATATCCATTCACGCGCGGTGTCCAGACAACGATGTATCGCGGCAGACTCTGGACTATGCGTCAGTTTTCAGGGTTTGGTACACCGAAAGATACCAATAAACGATATAAATATCTTTTAAAACATGGACAGACTGGTTTATCTGTAGCATTTCATTTTCCAACACTTTATGGCAGGGATTCTGATGACCCATTTTCACATGGCGAAGTGGGTAAGTGCGGTGTTGCAATAGATACTCTGAGGGATATGGAAATTCTTTTTGACGGCATCCCCCTTGATAAAATTTCAACCTCAATGACAATAAATCCACCTGCGGCAATGCTACTTGCGATGTATATCGTGGTTGGGGAAAAGCAGGGTGTACCCGCAAATATGCTTACTGGTACAATTCAGAATGATATGCTGAAAGAATATCAGGCACAGAAGACCTGGATATATCCACCTGAACCGTCAATGCGTATTATTACCGATATTATGGCTTATTGCGCCGATAATGTTCCAAAATGGAATACGATTTCTATTTCTGGCTATCATATCCGTGAGGCAGGCGCAACTGCAGTTCAGGAACTTGCCTTTACGCTGGCGAATGGCCTGACATATGTTGAGTATGGGATCAAGGCAGGTATGCCGGTTGATAAGTTTGCGCCGAGGTTGTCATTCTTTTTCAATGCCCATCTGGATTTCTTTGAAGAGATTGCCAAATACCGTGCTGCACGAAGAATCTGGGCTCGTGAGATGCGTGAGCGTTTCAAAGCACAGGACCCCCGTTCATGGCTGATGCGTTTCCATACCCAGACTGCGGGTTGCACACTTACTGCGCAGCAGCCGGAGAATAATATTATCAGGACAGCGTTTGAGGCATTGTCCGCGGTTCTTGGTGGTACTCAATCCTTGCATACTAACTCAATGGATGAGACCTATGCATTACCTACAGAAAAGGCTGTGAAGATTGCATTGAGGACACAGCAGATTATTGCCTATGAGACCGGTGTGGCAAATGTCATTGATCCCCTTGGAGGTTCATATTATGTAGAGGCGCTTACGAACGAAATGGAAAAACAGGCGTATGAATATTTTGAAAAGATAAATAAATTCGGCGGAGTGGTTCCCGCAATTGAAAAGGGATTTTTCCAGCAGGAGATTGCACGCAGTGCTTATGAATATCAGAAGGCACTTGAAAATAAAGAAAAATACCATGTGGGAATAAATATCTTTGAAGAAGAAGAAAAACCCGATATTGAAATTCTCAAAATACCACCTGAGGTTGAAATTGAGCAGATAAAGAATTTAAAAAAGGTAAAAAAAGAAAGAAATAGTGCGAAGGTGAAAGAGAAACTTAAAGACCTGAGAAATGCTGCGGCAAATGGCGAGAATTTGATGCCATTTATCCTTGAATGCGTCCGTGCTTATACTACAATCGGTGAAATGTGTAATACTTTGAAAGAAGAATTTGGTGTCTACCGTGAACCAATTATTTTTTAGGGAATGCAGTATCGTTTCACTCGCAGGAGATGCGGGATCGTCCACCATACTACATGTTGGACTTGCAGTATCATCAGCCCGCGGCAGATTTGCAAGAATATGCGAGCCCCGGGCGATGCTGCAAGTGCCGCAGGCACGATACTGCGAATGTAATGATACTGCAATTACTGCATTGTGTCAGGAGGTTTTATGGATAAAAAGATTCGCGTCCTGGTAGGAAAACCTGGACTTGATGGTCATGACCGTGGTGCCAAGGTTGTTGCTGCTGCTTTACGGGATGCGGGTATGGAGGTTATCTATACCGGACTTCATCAGACCTGTGAGGCAATTATTGAGGCAGCAATCCAGGAAGATGTTGATGTGATTGGTCTTTCTATACTTTCCGGCGCCCATATGACTATTTTTCCCCGGATATTAAAGTTATTGAAAGAAAGAAAGGCAAATATCCCGGTAATTGGTGGTGGTATAATTCCTATGGATGATATGAAAAAACTGGAAAAAATTGGTGTCAAAAAATTATTCGGTCCTGGTACACCAACGACCGAGATTGTTGAATGGATACAAAACAATGTCGGTAAAAAATCTAAAACAACCAGGGCAAAGAAGACAAAAAAGTCAAGGAAGTAGTTGAAACCTTACTTTTTGCTTTTAGGTATTTTGGATTTTAACACAATGAAGGAGGTATTATGAGAAAAGGCCAAATCCGCAAGTCTGAATTACACAAAAGAGAGAAGAGAAAAGAGGCTACTGACAGACTTCGTCTCAAGTATCTAAATGCCTCAAGTGAAGAAGAGAGAAAAGCAATATTAGAGAAATTAATGAAAGTTAATCCATATATTACCCTTGAGCAATTTTTGCAACCAATAAGTAAAAAATTGAACAAATCAGCCACAGGAGACGGAAATTGAAACTGGGCAGGTTTGAATTATTACCGGTTTCTGATGGAAGTTTTTACCTTGATGGTGGTGCGATGTATGGCGTGGTGCCGAAAGTCCTATGGCAGAAGATTACACCTCCGGATGAACTGAATCGTATTGAGATCGCAGTCAATTGCTTATTGATTAAAACAGGCAAAGAAAGTATTCTTGTTGATACTGGACTTGGCAGCAAGCTTGATAGTAAATTTTGCGAGTTATACAATGTGGGGAAAAATAAGAACCTGAAAGGTGAACTGGAAAAATATGGTGTAAATTTTGATGATATTGACTTTGTTATTAATACCCATCTTCACTTTGACCACTGTGGCTGGAATACGATGATAAAAGACGGTAATTTGACTTTGACTTTTCCCCGGGCAAAATATGTTGTCCAAAAACAGGAATGGTATGATGCTACACATCCCAATGAACGAACCAAGGCAAGTTATTTTAAAGAAAATTATCTGCTACTGGAAAAAAGCGACCAATTATTACTTGTGGATGGTGATTATGAAGTATTTAAGGGTGTGAAAGTTATTAATACCATCGGACATACTCGTGGTCACCAATCTGTGGTGATAGAATCAGAAGGGGAGAAGGCGATTTATTTTGGTGACCTGGTAACAACCTCTGCGCATATCAAAATACCCTACATTACAAGTTTTGATAACTTTCCTATGGAACTCATTGAGGCAAAAAAGAAGATTCTCAAGCAGGTTGTTGATGAACACTGGTTGATGATATTTGAACATGACCCGAAACTGGTATTCGCATATCTTGAAGAGGAAAATGGAAAACAGGTTCTGAAACCAGCAGATACCAGAAATTCCAAATTCCAAAATCCAAATACTAAACAAATTCCAATTAATCAATCTCCAAATTCAAAACCTTATGACTTGGGAGAAAGAACTTTACAATTTGCTAAAAATGTGATAGAATTCACAAAAACTTTGCCTAAAACACCAGCGAATATAGAAAATTCCAAGCAACTAATCAGGTCATCTGGCTCAGTCGGTTCAAATTATATTGAGGCAAATGAATCGTTAGGTAAAAAAGATTTCATAATGAGGATAAGGATCTGTAGAAAAGAATCTAAGGAAAGTGCATATTGGTTAAAGCTTCTTGAGTGTAATAATCCACGAGATGAGCAGAAAAGAGCTTTACTGATTGACGAAGCAATGCAATTCGTTAAAATTTTTAACACGATAATTGAAAAGTCAGAATAAGTTTGTTATATGGGGAATTTAAGTATTGTTTGGATTTTGGTATTTGGAAATTGGAATTTAATCTGTAAACACATTTGTAGCGGTTTGATTCATCAATTAAATTAAGGAGTGAACATGAAGATCAAAGACAAATTGAAGCACCTTGAAGAACTTGAAAGACAGGCACTGCTGGGTGGTGGAGAGGCAAGGATAAAGGCACAGCATGATAAGGGCAGACTGACTGCGCGCGAGCGAATAGATTTACTTTTAGATAAGGGCACATTCCGCGAGACTGATATGTTCGTTACACATCGTTGCACAGACTTTGATATGGATAAACAGAAGATTCTTGGTGACGGTGTTGTCACTGGCTATGGTCAGATAAATGGCAGGCGGGTCTGTATCTTCGCCGAAGATTTTACTGTATTCGGTGGTTCGCTCTCAAAGGCTTATGCCGAGAAGATATGTAAACTACAGGATTTATCAGTGAAGATGGGTTGCCCGATTATCGGCTTAAAAGATTCTGGCGGAGCAAGAATCCAGGAAGGTGTTGATAGTCTTGCTGGTTATACAGATGTCTTTTTGAGAAATGTTCTTTCTTCGGGTGTTGTTCCGCAGATTTCTGCAATAATGGGTCCCTGCGCTGGTGGTGCAGTTTATTCACCAGCAATGACTGACTTTGTAATAATGGTGATGGGTTCATATATGTTCCTGACCGGTCCTGATGTAGTAAAGGCAGCAACACACGAAGATGTTACATTTGAACAGCTTGGCGGGGCAATGGTTCACAATGAGAAATCAGGTGTAGCCCATTTTGCAGTTGAATCTGAGGTTGAGTGCATTGATTTAATCAAAAAGTTGCTTTCTTATATACCACAGAATAATCTTGAGGACCCGCCAGCCATTGAATGCACCGATGATACAAACAGGCAGGATAAGGAACTTGATACAATAATTCCGGATAGTCCGACAAAGCCTTATGATATGTATGAGGTAATAAAAAGGGTCGTTGATAATGGCGAATTCCTTGAGGTCCATCAACATTATGCGAAAAATTTGATTGTTGGATTTGCCCGGCTGAATGGCAGATCAATTGGTGTTGTAGCAAATCAGCCTGTTGTGCTTGCCGGTGTGCTTGATTGTGATTCGGCAATGAAGGGTGCAAGATTTGTGCGTTTCTGCGACTGCTTCAATATTCCAATTTTAACCTTTGTTGATGTGCCTGGGTTCTTGCCCGGCACTGCCCAGGAATGGGGAGGAGTGATTAAGAATGGGGCAAAACTGTTGTATGCGTTCTGTGAGGCAACTGTGCCCAGGGTTACGGTAATAACAAGAAAGGCGTATGGTGGTGCATATTGTGTTATGAGTTCAAAACACACCCGCGCCGATATAAACTTTGCCTGGCCCAGTGCTGAGATTGCAGTAATGGGGCCTGATGGTGCAGTGAAGATATTGTATAGAAAAGAATTGAAAGAGGCAAAAGACCCGAAGGCACTGGAAAAGAAACTGATTGATGAATATACTGATAAATTTGCCAATCCATTCGTCACGGCATCAAAGGGATATATTGATGCTATAATAAGACCTTCTGAAACACGACCACGGGTGATTGAGGCATTTGAGATGATTGAGAATAAGCGGGATACAAATCCACCGAGGAAACATGGGAATATACCACTTTAAGAATGGTTAATCGTTATAAGTTATCGCTGCCCGTTTCGTCTAACGTTGTTAGTCTGTAGGAGTCGATAGACGAATGGACGGTTAACGATACGGGCCGCTAAACCCTATAACTTTTTATGATAAACTTTTAATAGTCATGTTTAAAAAAATATTAGTTGCAAACAGGGGTGAGATTGCGGTGCGGGTTATCCGTGCCTGCAAGGAGATGGGTATAAAGGCAGTGACGGTCTATTCTGATGCAGACCGGACTGCACTCCATACCCGTTATGCAGATGAGGTCTATTATCTTGGACCTTCGCCAGCGACCGAGAGTTATCTGAAGATAGAGAAGATAATTGAAATTGCTAAAAAATCTTGTGCTGAGGCAATCCATCCTGGTTATGGATTCCTTGCTGAGAATGAATTCTTTGCAAAGGCATGCGAAGAGAATGAAATCATCTTCATTGGACCGAATTCAAAGGCGATCAGCCTGCTCGGTGATAAGATTGCCTCAAAAGAGACAATGGTCAAGGCAGGTGTGCCAGTTATTCCTGGTAGTGAAGGTGCGGTAAAGGATGAGAAAGAGGCGATTGCTGTTGCCGAAAAGATTGGTTTTCCAATTCTGATTAAGGCAGCTGGTGGTGGTGGTGGAAAGGGAATGAGGGTTGTGCGTGAGAAAAAAGACCTGGCTACTTCAATGAAACAGGCAATTGGAGAGGCACAATCTGCATTTGGGAATCCTACGATATTCATAGAAAAATTCCTTGACCAGCCCAGGCATATTGAATTCCAGATACTTGCAGATAATTACGGCAATGTTGTCCATCTTTGCGAGCGTGAATGCTCAATCCAGCGCCGACACCAGAAGCTTGTGGAAGAATCTCCTTCAGCAATAATGACACCTGAGTTGCGCGAGAAGATGGGTGAGGCAGCAAAAAAAGCAGTCAAGGCATCAGGCTATAATAATGCAGGAACTGTAGAGTTTATGGTTGATAAAGATAGAAACTTTTATTTCCTGGAGATGAATACCCGTTTGCAGGTTGAACATCCGGTAACCGAACTTGTCACAGGCATTGATATTGTCAAAGAACAATTCAAGATTGCCGCAGGTGAGAAACTATCACTCAGGCAGGAAGAGATAAAACTCAATGGCTCAGCAATTGAATGCCGTATCACTGCGGAAGACCCGGAAAATAACTTTGCACCATCAACGGGCATGATTATTGAATTGATTGAACCGGGTGGCATTGGTGTGCGTGTAGACAGTGGTGTATATGAAGGTTTTGAAGTGCCAATATACTATGACCCATTGATTGCAAAACTCCTGGTCTGGGCACCAACAAGAAAAGAGGCAATTGAAAGGATGCGTCGGGCATTGAGCGAGTATGTGATTCGTGGTATCAAGACTTCAATTCCATTCCATCAGATTGTAATGCAGAATCCAAATTTTGTCTCTGGTGATTACGATACTACATTTATTGACAGAATACTGGGTAAGATTGAATACAAAAAAGAGAACTATGAAATTGCGGCAATTGCTGCAGTGGTGTCCCAATTTGTGCAGGAGCAAAAGGCATCAGCACCGGGCACAAAACCTGAACAGGCAGGAATAAATCCCTGGAAACTTGCCGGCCGCCAGAGCCAGTTAAGAAGATGGTGAAATCATATCATTGTGCATCTGTCATTCTGAATCCTGAATTTATTTCACGGGTTATTTCAGAATCTCTCCTCCTTTCGTCGTTCTAAATTCATTTCAGAATTTCTCCCTCTTCCGTCATTCTGAATTTATTTCAGAATCTATTTTTGCAATTTCCAACTATGTAGCTTTGCCTCTGTAGCGTCTGACTTCAGTCAGACGATAATAAAAAATGAGCGACTTTGCCCCTGTAGCGTCCAACTTTAGTTGAACGATTATAAGAAATGCGCCACGATCTCCTGAGAAAATTGGCAGAACCAACGAACTTAATACTGAAAGATCCGAATGTTAAAAAAATCATTAAAGAACTCAAAGGGCAGATTTGTAAGATTTCGGACCCACTTGTCTGGAGTTCAATTGAGCCGAGTGCATTCAAGAAATTTCTTCCACCTGAGATAAAATCAATCTGGATATTCGTCCTTAAGAAGGATGTTCCATCTATTTTACATTATCATCCAAATAGCACTCAGTATACCGTGATGCTGGAAGGAAGAGGAAGCGTCAAAATTGGCGCAAAATATAAGGAACTTAAATTATTTGATCCTGATGATGCCGAATGCTGGTGTATAATTGAGAAAAATACGCCCCATGAATTCTATCCCAGAGAAACTGATATGGTGGTAATATCTTATCATACTTGCGCAAGTAAAGAGCTCATAGAGATAAGATGTGACACACACACACAGCTGTTTTATGAACCATAAGAGATATGATAGCAATCCGCAGAATTCTGGTTCTTTTCAATATAGGGGAGGACAATCACTGAGATTTTATGAGTTGGACACAATAACTTCCTTGACATTTTTGGGGAAATAATTATACTTTAAGTATTGGAATTTGAAAAATTCAAATACTTGATAATGAGGTTTTTCATTCTGGAGAATAGAAAAACAAGATACACCAGGGAGAGGCAAGTTGAAAGCCTCGCCCTTCCCTCTCCCTTGAAGGGAGAGGATAAAGGTGAGGGTGACAGGGGTTTTTCAAGGGGAGAATCCCCTTGATGATGTTCATTATTATGAATCAAATAATCAAAATTCAAAAAGGCGCAGACAATAGAATACAGGTAAATATGCCGTTTAATCCAGTATTTGTGGGATGCAAAGTGACGAAATTTGTTAAAAATATAGAACTCCATCAATTCAGCCAGAGTTGTAATATACGAAATACTTCGTCTATGAACGAGTTATATGAAATTCGGCTTGGCGGATTTACAAAGGATTTAAAAACTAATGAGGAATACTATAATGAGAGATTGAAGAAATATGATATATGGTAATCAACAAAGAACGCTCTTGGGGATAAAAAATCCCGAGCAGGAATACTTGGAGCTTATCAATGGCGTATATGACTTCCAGGACGCTGTTAAAGTTTTGGATAAAATTGACTGGGATTTTAAAGATTTTACGACCCAATATCTTACTCATACCTTTCATTCTTATCCCGCAAGGTTTATCCCTCAAATACCCCTCTCTTTCATCAAATTATTTACAAAAGAAAAGGAAACTGTTTTAGACCCAATGTGTGGTTGTGGAACAGCATTAGTAGAGGCTTTTTTAAATAACCGAAACTCAATCGGCAATGACTTTAATCCACTTGCAACCCTAATAACCAAAGTAAAAACAACTCTGATTGATGAGGATGAATTTAGATATTTTAATAAAAAATTAGCAGTCATGAAGCGCTACTTAGATTTAGATTATAGGAGAGTGGATGAAAGAATCAACAACTTGCCTAACAGGAAGGTAAGCAAAATCTTCAATAGGGTCGTAATCTCAAAATTAGAAAGTATCCGTGAAACGCTGTTAGAGGTAAGAGAAGAAGGACACAATGACTTATTTGATTTTGGAAGGGTCGCTTTATCATCAACAATTTGGTCATTAGTGGAAAATGGTAATGGAATTAATGTTGATGATATATTTCTGAAAAAAGTAAAATCTATGCAAAAAGACCTAAATGAGATGGCTAAAATTATTAAGACTATCCCAAAGGTAAAAGTAATTTGTGGTGATGCAAGAAAATTAGAGGTTGAAACTGACACAGTAGATTTAATAGTAACTTCCCCACCTTATGTGAATGCGTTGGATTATTATAGGGCTCACATGTACAATATGCTTTGGCTTGGAATGGATTTTGACTTATTTAGAAAACATGAGATAGGCGGGCATTCCCATTTTATTGTTAATAGATTTAGATTACTTTCAGAATATTTAGGGGATATGCTTCGTGCAATGATTGAGATGAATAGAGTTTTGAAGAAAGACAAAGTATGCGTAATTGTAGTGGGAAACTCCAGTTTGGAATATGAATTGATTGAAAGCCATAAATTTTTTGCCGAGATGGGTAAAAAAATAGGATTTAAACCAATAAAAACAATTTTCAGGAATATTGATAAAACAAGGAAATACACAAGTGCAGATATTGGGAAAATTGACGATGAGTATATTGTTGTAATGCGAAAAGTAGCTGAGGCAAATATTTCTGCAGAAGACGATAATTTTGTTTCTGATGTTGTAAGAGAGCAAATGTTATGGTTTAGAGAGCAAATAAAGAAATGTCAAGGCACGTCTATTAGAGGGAGGAAGCCCACGAACGAGAGATTATTAAAGAATGTTGATAAAATTAGTGAGGCAATAGAAACAATTTCTGAAGATATAAAGATAAAGAGGTAAGCATATGAAAGGATTTATTAGCAAGATAGTATATTCAATTCTTACAGGGCAGGATTACAGAACCTATGTTTTGGCTACGATTAATAAAAGATTTATTGATAAAGCACAGGAGCTAATTTCCGAAGTTTTTGAATACAAACGAAGAGGCGATAATTGGCTCGAAAAACTTTTAGACGACACTTGTAGAAAAGTGGGGAAAGAAAATAAATTTAAACTCCTCTGGTTTGGTGGTCTGAATGACAAGACTGTAAAAAATATGACTGGTGGAACATCTACAAAAGAAGTCTGTCTAGATTTGGGTAAGAAGAATATAAAAGCTTTAAAACTACTATTGGAGGAGTTTGAGAGTTCTGAGGATTTATACCAAATCAAAATAATAATCAAAAAAGACGATGTGCAGGTTGAATTGGATAATGTTGAAAGTTTATTTTTCGTTAACATTATATCAGCGATGAAACTAACAATTCAGGGAGGGGCTTGGAGTGAGGTAGGAAAGAAAACTGAAAAAGGTTTACTCTTTGTGATATTTCGGCTCCTTAAAATTCCTGATGATAACTATATTTTAACAACCGAGGAAATGAAGAGAAAAGGATTGGTCGAAAATAGAGAAATAGATGCAATAGTTTTCAGTAAGGACAAGGAGCCTCTAACGGTTGAGTTAAAATTGCTTGGGATTGGAAACCCAGAAATAGGTGACGAAGCACTTGCCAGAAGAGTAAGTCTATTTCTGATAGATAGATTAACAGAGATGATGAAAGAAGAATCTGAAAAGATTGGAGTTAAAGTAATTGAGTTTAGGCAGGAAAATCCTTTATTAGAGATTTACAAGTTTTTTAAGTCAAAAAATGTAGATTGTAGCCCACCTGTTAAAATGACACCGAAAGAATTAGAAGACGAAATAAATGAAATAATAAAAGAATGGAGAGAAGAAACAGAAGATTTGACTGTTATCAAAAAATTAAAGGAGTGGACAAGATGACTACCACCAAGCCGAACTCTGCGGTTACTTCGCAATCCAGCCCTTCGGGGCATATAAATGGAAGGATATACGACATTGTCGTCTATA
>FWPV01012946.1_pt1 | contig 12680 bp, 16 predicted proteins | sample 2228371 | NCBI WGS metagenome assembly FWPV01 (sample SAMEA103939776, study PRJEB20133) | metagenome | reverse complement strand
AATTTTTGATGAATCTATAGCATATCTTCGGTCATGTCCTGGTCTGTCTTTAACAAATTCAATTAAGTCTTCACTTTTATTCAGGTGTTTCAGAATAAGTTTTACTATCTGAAGGTTAGGCATTTCATTACTTGCCCCAATATTATAGACTTCGCCCAATTTACCTTTTTCAAATACTAATTCAACTGCTTTGTTATGATCTATTACATAAATCCAGTCCCGTACATTCATTCCATCACCATAGATGGGTAATTTTTTATTGTTCAATGCATTTATTATCATCAATGGGATTAATTTTTCTGGAAACTGATAAGGTCCATAGTTATTTGAACATCTTGTTATTATAACTGGAAGGTCGTAAGTGTGATGATAAGCCAAAACCATCATATCTGCCGCTGCCTTACTTGATGAATAGGGGCTGTTTGGAGAAAGAGGCGTGGTCTCAGTAAATAATCCCGATGGACCTAAACTTCCATAAACTTCATCGGTGGAGATTTGAAGAAACTTTTCTATATTAAATCTTCTGGAGGCTTCGAGAAGAACATTGGTTCCGATTACATTGGTTCTGTAAAAAACCTCAGCTCCAAGTATACTACGATCAACATGTGATTCGGCGGCAAAGTTAATAACATATTTTATTCTGTATTTTTCGAACAGATAATTAACTAATTCGTTGTTCGTTATATCACCTTTTACGAAAAGATAATTTTTACTTGATTCTGACTCTTTAAGATTCTCTAGATTGCCTGCATAAGTCAGCTTATCAAGATTTATGATAAAATAATCATCTCTGTTTTTCAGAATGTAATTAATGAAATTACTTCCAATAAATCCGGCACCGCCTGTTACTAAAATTGTTTTCATATTAAAAAGAAAAAAATCCTCCGAAAATACCAAATTGAATAAAAAATGATTTACTAGTAAGATTATCCGGAACATTGATAATGCTCTGATTATTATTTGCCTTCCAATTCCCACCAGCCGTGTACATATAGTACATATAGCCGGTTCCTAATCTTAATGAAATGAATCTATAAATTGGATAGTCAATATTCAGAGTAGGTGTAAGCATCCAAGAGGTTTTGGAAATCCTCAATAAATTATTATTAGATAAAGGTGTAAAAATATTAACCCAGTTATATGACTGACTGTTTTGGAATATTTCGATAGTCAGAGAACTACCACCGATAACTGCTCCCAAAGAAACACCAATATCTTTTATAAAAGGTAGAGTATATTCAATTGTTACACCGCCACCACCTATTGAATAATCAACCTGATAATCTGCACCAGCATTTGAGAATGAATTGCTGACCATTCCTCCAAAACCTAATCCGCCAATTCTTAAATATTTAATGAATCCAATATATATATAACCACCGCCTCCTGTTGTAAATATTCCTTTGTCTGAAAATTCGGGGAAATTGTTATCAGCAAGTTTTAAATTTATAGCATCAAAGTTCGTGAAATAATAAGCTGGTAGTAATCCTCCACCACCTCCAAAAGGGGCATCAAAAAATTTCTGAGACTGTGAATATGAAAATTGCACAAATCCTGATAATATGAGCAATAGAAAAAATCTTTTCATAATTATATCTTTATTATTCATAAATTTACCAAAGTGATTTCAATTAGCAAAGAAACTAATTAATACATAATCATACTTTTACAATTATCATCCAATGAGAGTATTTATTACTGGTGGAAGCGGCTTTCTAGGACAGTATTTGAACATTTTACTGTCTGAAAAATACCAGATTTTAACGACCTTCCATAATAATATTGGAAATTGCATTCAATTCAACAATCTTAGAATCGATTTAAAGAATTTTGTGGAGTTAAGGAAAGCTTTTGAAAATTTTGAACCGGAGGTAGTAATTCACACTGCTGCAATCAGCGACACAATTTTAAGTTCCACAATTTCCACTAAAGATGTCTATGATATAAATGTTAAGCTAACTGAGGAGTTAGCTAAACTTTGTAAAGAATTTCAGGCAAAACTTATTTATACTTCGACAGACCTGGTTTATGCTGGATACCGCGGTTCATATTTGAGAGAAGATGCAAAGTTAATCCCTGTCTCTCTCTATGCTGAAACAAAGCTTATGGGAGAAGAAAAGATCAGAAAGACTTTCAGCAACTATGTAATTTTAAGAACAGCTTTACTTTTTGGCTTCGGATTAAATCATTCAAGATCTCATTTTCATTATTTATATGAGAACCTCAAAAACAACAAATCTGTAAAAGTTTTTATTGATCAATTCCGCTCGCCGATTTCTGTTACAGAAGCTGCGAGATTGATTTCAAAACTGATCGAAAAAGATTTTTATGGTGAGGTTATTAATTTTGGTGGACCTGAACGGGTCTCCCGGTATGAACTAGCTGAAAGATTATGTGAACTGGCAGGATTTGATAAAAACCTGTTGATTAAAATTAAACTGGATGATATACCTCAACTTCCCAAGGTTGAAGATGTCTCATTAAATATTGAAAAGATGAAATCGTTTGGGTTAATACCAAAATCACTTGATGAAATGATAAGAGAAGTATTGAGTAATAAATTTTGATCTTATTTTCATATAGTCAGAAAGTGTTGAATCAGTAATTTGCACATTACTTCCAACTAAAGGTGCGTGCATAAAATAGACTTTACCATCAGACATCTTAACTGCTATCCCAACATGGCCGATGTCCAATCCTTTATCAATTGTAGTTAATGCAATTAAATCACCATTCTGAATTTTACTTTCAACTTGTTCGATTTCATCTTCAGGAATAAAAAAGTATTCGCGATTATTAATTTCATTTTCCTGCTTTCTAATAACAGCTATAAAATCCGGGTTTGATTTAAGATGTTTATATAAATGTGGATTCGTCGACATAAAGTTTACTTTAAATTTTATTGACTTTCCCCCTGTTTCTTTTGTTACATCCTTTATCAAACCTTTCTTAATATTATTAAAAATCCAGTCAGAAAAGTAATGAAGTCTTGATGGATATTCACCAACTTTACCATCTCTGTAGCGTATTAATTGTAATTCATTTTTATAATCGTCAAAAGAAGTTTTGTTTTGTTTTATACATCTGGCTAATGCAAAAGTTGTTTCAAGAAATGTTGTGCAGTCCAATCCTGAGAAATTAATTATCAGTTGTTCTTTGTCTGTAACTTCCAGCGTGTGAGCTTCATAAGGTGTGTTAAGGAAAGTCTTCCCAATTTCTGCTATTATATCACCAATTGGTTTTTCAGTAGTTAGATTTTTTTCAGTAGCAAATTTGAATCGGCTATTGCATTCCGAAATATCTTTGTCTGAAAAAACCTGTGCAAATGAAAAACTGAAACCGAACAATATTAAAAAAAGTATCTGCAGATTAAGGTGATTTTTCATCTAACTTTCTGAAAATTAGTTTAAATTATGTCTTCTTCCTGAATCGGAGAATATTCGGCTATTTGACGGGCATGTGCCAGATTTTCAAATCTTGCATACTCTTTAATAAATGCAAGTTTAACTGTCAAGTTTAACTGTGCCAGTAGGACCATTTCTTTGTTTACCAATTATTACTTCAGCAACGCCTTCGAGTGATTCACCATTTTCATCTTTTTCAATTCCATAATACTCCGGCCGATTAAGAAACATCACTACATCTGCATCTTGTTCAATCGAGCCGGACTCGCGGAGATCAGAAAGCTGTGGTCTTTTATCAGAACGCGATTCAACTGCACGATTTAACTGTGCTAATGCTATCACCGGTATATTCAGTTCTTTAGCAAGCGCCTTTAATGACCTTGAAATATGTGAAATTTCTCTTTCACGGCTTTCAGCTTTGGCTGGTCCCTGCATCAATTGTAGGTAATCAATAATAATCAATCCGATTTTTTTTTCAGCTTTAAGTCTTCTGGCTTTTGCACGGATTTCAAGAACAGTTTGAGATGGTGAATCATCAACATAGATAGGAGCAGAAATAAGTTTATGTGCATTCTTACTAAGTTTTGCACCTTCAGAGTGAGGTAGTTTTCCGGTTCTTACAAGGTGTGCATTTAATCTTCCCTCTGCACAGAGTAATCTGATAACAAGTTGCATAGTGGACATTTCAAGACTGAAAATTCCAACAGGCACCTTATGATCTATTGCAGCATTTCGTGCAAGAGTTAGGGCGAATGCTGTTTTTCCCATAGAAGGTCTGGCTGCGATAATAATCAAGTCTGATTTCTGAAAACCACCAAGAATTTCATCAAGCTCATAAAATCCTGTTGGAACGGCAAAATCCCGATGTGTTTGGGTATGAATTGCTTCTATATATTCAATAGCATTTTTAACTGCTACATCCATTCCCTGATAGTTTCGCTTCATCTGAAGTTCAGATATCTCGAATATTTTTCTTTCTGCTTCGTCAAGTATTTCAAATGCATCCTGATTTCCATCATATGCATCTTTTGCTATCTGATGTGCACTTTGTATTAACGAACGAAGTATTTGTTTTTCGACTACGATTCTGGCGTGTGTTTCTATTAAAGCCGCTGAGGCGATATTCTGAGACAGGAAACTTATATATGCAGCACCACCAACTTGCTCAATCTGATTTCTCTTTTTAAGTTCCTCATAAACTGTAACAACATCAACAGGTTCGCCTGATTCAAATAGTGAAATCATTGCTTCGTAAATCAGTTGATGCTCTCTTTTGTAGAAACTTTCGGTATTAAGAATTGAGATGGCTTTCGCAATAGCTTCCTTTTCTATGAGCATTGCGCCAAGTACTGCTTGTTCCACTTCAGGTGCAGAAGGCGGAACATTGCCGTTAGTATTTACTTGTGTTGACAAATTATTATTTTTTTTGACTGACTTTGCCATTGTTCATATTCTTTTCTTTTAATTCACACCTGATTTATCAATTGAAGAAAATATTTTATCAAATCTCTGTAGGAAAATCATAAATTGAACTTTCATTGTCAATATATACATAAAATTACCTTACAATTTCATCATACATTTTTCTGAATTTTTTTACATCCTCCCAACAATCTCTTTTCCAGTTAGGATTTCTTAGCAACGCTGCAGGATGAAATGTAACCATTACTTTAATACCTTCATAATCGAAGAATTTTCCTCTTAAAGCTGTCAGTGATTCTTTCCTTCTGAGTAAACCTTTTGCAGCTGTTAATCCCAGACACAAAATCATTTTAGGTTTAATAATTGAAATTTGCTTTTTTAGATAAGGGATGCAAGTTTCCATTTCATCAGGTAACGGAGTTCTGTTTTCAGGAGGACGACATTTAACTATGTTAGCAATATATACTTCATTCCGTTCAAATTTGATTGCTTTCAAAATATCAGTTAATAATTGGCCAGCCCTCCCGACGAATGGTAATCCTTGTTTATCTTCTTCTGCACCGGGGCCTTCGCCTATAACCATCACATCGGCTGCAGGATTGCCGGAACCAAAAACAAAATTATTCCGGTTTTTATGCAATTCACACTTTGTACAGTTTTTAATCAGATTATTAAGCTCTTCCAATGTTTTAGAGTTCTTCCATTCTTCGGAATCATCAAATAAGTTTGAAGATTCTTCAATGGTTTCTCTTATAACCTCAACTTTCGGATGAAATTCCGGATACCTTGCATTTGAATCTGGTAATTTTTCTTCAAACAAATAATCACCAAAAATATTCTGCTGATCTTTTAACGCTTCAATTATTATTCTTTTAGAGATTCTTTTCATTCTATTTACTGTAAAAAAACAAAAAGTCATCCTTCGGTTAGTCGAGGATGACGATCTATTGAAAGAACTTAATACTGATTTTTTTATACTTTTTCTATCTCAAAGACAGTAGTGTATTTTTTCAGGTTACAATCAAAATAAAAAAATTATTTAGTTGTTTTATATCTGTATTCGACTTTTCCTTCCAGTAATTCACTAAGTGCCTGAAGATGAGGTTTTTCTCTTTTCTCTAATTCAAGTGCAAGTTTAAGTTGCTGAGGGTTAGTTACATCTTCAGCATCGTCATCCGTTGATGATTGAGGGATTGAATTAATTAAAGCATTGAATTCAATTTTATTTTCATCATTTAACTGACGGGCTCTTTTTGCAGCAACTATAATTGCTTCGTAAACATTTGCTGCTTTCTGATCAATTTGTCTTAAATCAACCGGGTTAATATTCATATTATTTCTCCTTTTTTAATAAATCAATTAATAAACTTTTTATCTGTGCTGTTACTTCTTCCAGATCTTTATTAGTGAAAATATAATCAAATTTATCTTTGTAGCTCAATTCCATTTTTGCTCTGTCAATCCGCTTTTTAAAATCAGACTCGCTCTCTGTCTTTCTTTTTTTTAATCTATCTACAAGTTCATCGAATGAAGGTACATCAATAAAAATTAAGACAGCATCCGGGAATAATTTTTTGACAGATAATGCACCTTTAACATCAATTTCTAAAAGTACGGCTTTCCCTTTTTTGATATTATCAATAACTGAAGATTTTAAGGTTCCGTAGTAATAATCATAAAATCGCTCCCATTCAATAAATTCGTCGTTTTTAATTTTCTCTTCAAATTCTTTTTTTTTCAGTAAGAAAAAAATAATGAACGCCATCAATCTCATCAGCTCTTCTGGGTCTGGTTGTTGCTGATACAGAAAACACAATATCAGGGAATTCAGAAAGTAATTTTCTTACTATAGTAGTCTTCCCACCACCGCTTGGAGATGAGATAACAATTATTTTTCCATTATTCTCAGACACTGTTATTCGATATTCTGAATTTGCTCTCTGATTCTTTCGATTTCTTCTTTAATTAATACAGTATTATGTGTAATGTTCACTGAAAGAGTCTTTGAAGAAATAGTATTGGTTTCCCTGTTCATTTCCTGACAGAGAAAATTTAATTTTCTACCCGGCTCAGGGTCCTTATCAACAGCTTCAATGAAGAATTTCAGGTGACTTCTGAGTCTTACACATTCTTCAGTTATATCAGATCTTTCAGCAAGAATTGCTAATTCCATCATCATCCTTTCATCCAGAACTGATTGAGTTTTATCCTCGAGCAATTGCTTCACTTTTGCCTGATTTTGCCTGATATCTGATAAAATGTTCGTTAACACTGCCCTGGCTCAGTAATTCAATTTCATCCAATTTTTTCTCAATCATTTTAATTCTTTTCTTCAGATCTTTTTCTAATTCTTTCCCTTCTTTTTTCTTCATCTCGAGCAAATTATTTATAGCATCATCCAAAGCGCCTGTAACAACTTTAAATTCTTCTTCGGAAATATCTTCAATTGTTGTTGTAAATATATCTCTGCTGAAAAGAATATGCTCCAATTTTATTTTATCAGAAATTCTTGCCGCTTTTCTTATCTGTTTAATTAGCGTAATATAATTTTTCAATTTATCTTCATTTAATGAAATTTCATCCTCAGCAAGACCATTTTTCTTAAGCAAAATAACTACGCTGAGTTTTCCTCGTTTAATCCTGTTTTTAATCAGCTCACGAAGTTCATATTCCTTACTCTGAAGCAATTGAGGAAGTTTCAGAAACAATTCGAGATAGCGGCTATTAATACTTTTTATTTCTACATCAACAACAATTTTTTTATTGCCGGCAGAAGCCCTGCCATAACCTGTCATACTTGAAATCATATAAACATCCTGATTAAGAGTGCCAAAAATAAATAAATATACTGCAGCAGCCAAGATTCATTGGGATTCATATTCTAGAATGCTTCTCCTATTCCGAAATGGAATTCCAGATTTTTCAGAAAATTCTTTTGGAAAATGGTTTTCTGGTCATCAGGGTTGTAGAATTTGAAACCGAAATCCAACCTGAAAGGTGCAATCGATGAATAATACCTTATACCAAGACCTGCTGCAATTGCAAATTGGTTTATAACTATTTTTTCATACCCATTCCAAACATTTCCATAATCAAAAAAGAGAGCTAAGCCCAAACTTTCAGCAAATTTTCTTCTGAACTCAAACGATCCTTCAATCAGGAATGTTCCACCACGAGGAGTATTATCGCCTCTTGTTCTGATTCCAAAATATTCTACAGTATCTTTTGGTAATAATTCTCTTGATCTCCAGCCCCTGATTGAATTGCTTCCGCCAGCAAAAAAAGTTTTATTAGGTGGAATAAGATCATATGAACCAGACAGAGACTGAATATAACCGGCTTTAATTTTAGTACCCACAATACCTTTTCTATCTCCCGAAATGTTCTGAAAGAATGAAAAGGAAGTCTGAACTTTCCAGAATCTTCCGGTTTCTTTTACTTCGGCTTGTGCATTATTTATAACAAGTTTTGCATCAGTTTCTGATTGAAATATTTCCGGATAGAGATAAAGATTATAACCTTCAGTAGGGAATAAAAAATTATCAGTTTTGTAAGAACCGGATTCAATTCCGAAAGCCGGAGTGATGCTTTTAGCATTGAATGAAATTGTGGATTGATTATCCCTGGTTTCGTAGTCAGCAACTTCTATTGAAAATTGTGGCTTGAGTAATGTAAGAAAAGTGTAAACAGGCATTGTAAACAGGCATTTCAAAATCAAATGCCTGGTTCGCACCGTATATTCTTTCTGTTTCTCTGAGCAATGTTGATGCACGATAGTAAGCTTTTGTTGTAGTGAGTATTGGCCGACCAAAAAGATAAGGTTGCTCTAACCTCAATTCAGTATCAAGCACTCCCTGATAAGTTGAATCCCGATTTTCAGATGACTTTAAAAGATTTGAAAAATTAAAATTAAGAATATCAATCAATCTGAATGAAGTTGAAAGAGTCAACTTTCTAGCATCACCAAATAAATTCTTTCTGATAAAATCAATTCCCAAACCTGTATTGAAAGAACTGAATTCATTATCTGCTTTAATCTCGGGCGAGATTTCATTCAGGGTTCCGATTTGTGTAACAACTTCAATCGGAACATGATAATTTAGTGTATCCTTTATCACAGGATTTATGGCAACTGAGTTAAAAAGTCCTGTTCTTAGTAATCTGATTTCACTTCTTTCCAACCTTGATTGATCATAATTCTGACCCGAAGGAATGTTAACAATCTCTTTGATGAGTTCATCGGTAATTTCATCAGCACTTAAACCTGATTTGTAAATTCTCATTCCATCAATAAAATATTTATCTCCGCTTTGCATATAGATACTGACATCGGCAGAGTTTGTTAAACTATCTATCAGCACTACTGTGCTATCATACTGAGCGAACAGATATCCATTATTAGTCAGGAATTTCAACATCGAATTGATATTGGACTGCACTTCCGCCTGAATGTATCTTTTATTTGGTTCAATTGTGATTGAATTGATTACTAACTGATTTTTTTCATCATCCGGAAGTTTATCCAATCCAAAAATTTTAATTTCTCTGAATACTGATGCAATACCTTCTGAAATTCTATAAGTAAGCACAGCTGTTTCAGAGCTTGAATCTAATAAAACTTCGTGAGTTACTTTTGAATGAAAAAATAAAAAATCCGTTTGAGAGATAGAAATTTGTTATTGCTTGTTTATCGAGGGGGATTTTCAGGGAATCAAAATATTGTTTTTCACTTCCAAGGGGAGTGAATGAATACAAAAATTTCCACAGCCAAAAGGGGGATTCTTTACTATCAATCTGCGTTAGTAAATCTGCCTTGCTGAAAGAATTATTACCTTCAAATCTTATTTCAATAAGCTCGAATGTGCTGCTTCTTTGACTCGAATGTGCTGCTTCTTTGAGCAAAAGTAGTTACAGTAAGAATGAAGAATGAAAGAATAATGATTGTTCTGAAAAAAATCATCACAGTCCGATAATGAGAAAAAATTTATCAATCTAATTTAATGTCTTCATCAACTATGCGAAGTTTCGGATAGTCTCTTTTAAAATATGAATAGAAAAACTCTCTTATATATTTGTCCTGAGTATTAGCGGAAATGTAAAGTGAAGGAGGAATTTCAGGATCGGCAACAAGATGAGCGTAATAAATTTCTTTTTTACCAAAATCAATAATGTAGGAAATAACTTCTCCTCCACCGCTTCCCATAAAATATCCCTGAGAGTTGTAATAAATTAGTTCATAATCTCTCATCGGAAATTTTATTTTGTCAACCATACTTTCCTTAAATGAACCATCGAGAAGTTTTGTTTCAAAAACAGTTTGTAATTCATTCTCGTTTAATCTAATCTGAAGGAATTTTATTCCCCACTCATTTTTATCATTCTTTTCAATTCCGGCTATAATGGATTCCTTCCCCGAGTCATCAAATACACCTCCGAAAGCTACACTAACATTCTCATCAACAAATCTTTTTACCACTTCAAGCATTTGCTTTTTATCATCATAATTCAACACGGGAATTTTTTCATTCTTATCCGAGCAACCGGCAGCAAGAATAATAACAAGCAATAAAAGTTTATTAATTATTTTATCTGATAACAACTTTGGTCCCTATCTTTATTACTGAAATAATTTCATCAATATCTTCGTTACTTAATGCAATAGAACCATCTGTCCAGTTAAAAACAAACGGAAGATTCTTAAAGAAAAAATTTAATCTGCCTATTCCGTGAATTCCTATATTTCCGCCAAGTGCAGTATCGTCACTTGTGCAATCGCCATAATAAAATTCGAATTTCAATTTGTTAAATTCTCTTTGCGTAATGATTCCTTTTCTCAGTGCCTCAGAAGCATCATCCAGATTAGGATAATTGATTTTAATAAACTTATAATACTTATGCTGTGGAATTATATCACAAACTTTGTACTCACCAACCGGAGTTGCACCATCATTCGCCAGCTTTTTCTTGTCCGATAAATATCTGCCAAAGCTTGCCCGGTACGATTTAACAAGTACATTATCTTCATATAATTCGAGAGTAAATCTTTTCCTATCAATAATAATACTCACATCTTCAAGAGTTGTGAATCCTTTTTCAAGCATTGCTTTCTCAAGCGGAATTTCTCTCTTATTTAGAAGAACTCCATAAGCAAGAACGCCTGCAAGAAAGATAATAATAGTAACAATAGTAAGAATAATGTTTCTTATCAATACCCCGTCAATAAATCCGAATATTTTCTTCTGTCCGTTCTGCTGTTCCAATTCTTATAAACTTTGATAAAAATTATTTGGAAAAATAATTAAAATATGAATAACAGATAGTGATTCAGGAAAGTAATTGTTGAGAACTGTTCACAGAATAAAAAAATAGGCAGGCATCAGCCTGCCATCAGACAAAACCTGGATTAATATTTATCAAACTTCCATTATTTCTTTTTCTTTATGCTTAAGCAGTTCATCTATCATTTTAATGTGCTGATCGGTTAGTTTCTGAACTTCATCCTCAGCAATCTTTAAATCATCTTCTGACATTTTTTTATCCTTTTGCTCTTTCTTCAGATGTTCATTTGCATCTCTTCTTACATTCCTTACTGCAATCTTAGCGTCTTCACCGAATTTTTTTACAATTTTTACAAAATCTTTCCTTCTTTCTTCAGTCAAAGGCGGAACAGGAATTTTAATATTTGTTCCATCAGATACAGGATTAAATCCAAGATTTGCTTCAAGAATAGCTTTTTCAATTACCGTCACCATCGATTTATCCCAAGGAGTGATTGATAAAGTATGAGCATCAAGAACTGTCAGATTTCCAACCTGATTAAGTGGAGTCATATTGCCGTAATAATCAACCTTAATTCCATCAAGCAGCGCCGTTGTAGCTTTGCCAGTTCTAACTTTGGCTAACTCTGATCTAAGCGTTTCCAATGTTTTATCCATTCTGATTTTGGCATCTTTGATTATCGGATGCATATACACCTCTAATTGTTATTAGTTTTTTTTGAAAGGGATGTCTCGGTATTATTGATAAAAGTGCCTACCGTTTCACCAAGAACAAGTTTCAATAAATTATCCGGTTTATCCATATTAAAAACCATCATCGGAAGGTTATTTTCCTGGCATAAACTTACTGCGGTTAAATCCATAACACGAAGATTTTGTTTGAGTATTTCAAGGTAAGAAATTTTTTCAAATCTGAGTGCTTCGGGATTTTTCTCAGGATCTGAATCATAAACGCCATCAAACGCCATCAACTCGTGTTCCTTTGACAATAACATCAGCACCTATTTCAACTGCTCTCAAAGACGCAGCAGTATCAGTTGAAAAATAAGGATGACCGGTTCCGGCACCGAAAATTACAACCCTGCCCTTTTCAAGATGTCTTATTGCACGGCGACGAATATATGGTTCTGCGATTTCATCCATTTTAATTGCACTCATTAAGCGAGTATGAATACCTTTCTTTTCAATTGCATTTTGTAATGCCAGCGAATTAATCATTGTGGCAAGCATTCCCATCTGATCTCCGGTTGCACGATCGATTCCTTGAGAGTGAGCACTAAGACCGCGATAAATATTTCCGCCACCAATTACGATTCCCAATTGAACACCAACATCGTGAACCTTTTTTACTTCATCAGCAAAGAATTCCAGAACCTCAGCGGAAATTCCGAAACCTTGTTCACCCATTAGTGATTCACCGCTTAGTTTAAGCAACACTCTTTTAAATTTTAGTTCAGCCAAGATTATCCTTTTAATTTCTTAAACAATATGTTCAAATATAAAAAAAGGTCTTAACTTAGTTAAGACCTTTGTGTAAGATTTATTTATTCTCGTCTCCGAGATGAAACCGCTTGAA
>FWPV01011830.1_pt1 | contig 12680 bp, 15 predicted proteins | sample 2228371 | NCBI WGS metagenome assembly FWPV01 (sample SAMEA103939776, study PRJEB20133) | metagenome | reverse complement strand
TCCCCGCACCAATTCCTCCCATGACTTTTCCCATGCTCCCGCCACGCCTGCCCGACAGCCCCTGGCTGCACGAAGAGGTCGGGCGGCGCATGGCCGAGCGCCTGCCCTGGATCAAGTTGCAGCCCCACAGCTGGCTCAATTGGGCACCGCTGGTGGGTGGCGAAGCAAGCCATGGGGCGGTGCTCAAGACCTACCCTGAGGCGCAGGTCTGGCTGGATGGGCCAGGCGCCGATGTGGCCCTGGCGCGCTGGACGCCGGCGCGCAGCTGGAACCCCTTTCGGCGCGGCGCCAAGCTCGACAAAGCCCTGACAGGCCAGACGGTGGACATGGTCTGGGCCAACATGAGCCTGCATGCCGAACCCGAGCCAGCGGCCCGGCTGGCTCATTGGTTCGCACGCCTCAACACCGACGGTTTTCTGATGTTTGCCTGTCTGGGCCCCGACAGCTTGCGCGAGTTGCGTGTGGTGCACCAGCACATGGGCTGGCCGGAACCTGCACAGCCATTTGTGGACATGCACGACTGGGGCGACCGCCTGGTGGGCGCCGGTTTTGCCGAGCCGGTGATGGACATGGAACGCATCGTGCTGACCTACAGCGAGCCCGCCGCGTTGCTGGCCGAATTGCGTGGTTTGGGGCGCAACCAGCACCCGCAGCGTTTTGGCGGGCTGCGCTCACGCGCCTGGGGGGCGCGCTACCGGGCGGCCTTGGCCCAGGGCCTGCCACGAGGTGATGACGGTCGTTTGCAACTGACCTTCGAGGTGGTGTACGGCCACGCTTTCAAGCCCCGTCCCCGTGTCAAATCGGGCGAGGCGAGCGCGATTTCACTGGACGACATGCGCAGCATGTTGCGTGCGCCGCGCAAGGGCGGTTGAGCAGGGGCGGCCCACAACGGGGGCAACCGGCGTCATTTGAGGGCGTTGGCCGGGAAAACCAGTCTCTGGCGCCGCTACAATTGACGTAAATCAAGAATTGTTGGGGCATTTTCCCCGGCTGGCTGCTTGTGGCGGTGGTTCAACCTGGCCCTCGCAGCTTTTTTTGGTGTGCAAGACGTGGCTGACCCTCACAAGCCGTTTCGCTTTGCTGCTGTGGACGAACACGGTACCCAGTGGCGACTCAAGCGCAATTGCTCGTTGACACCGCGACAGTCGGGCTGGTTTTTCCTGCTGTTGTGCGTGTTGTCCTTGTCGGTGAGTCTGTTCTTCTGGCTGCAGGGGGCCAAGGTGGTGTTGCTGTTCACCGCCCTGGAGCTGTCGGCCATGGGGGTTGCTTTCCTGTTGTATGCGCGTCACGCCGCTGATGGTGAGTGCATACGGCTGGAGCGCGAGCGTCTGGTGGTGGAGCTGGAAACGGCGGGCCGCTTTCAGCGCACCGAATTCGCGCGCCACAGCGTGCGTGTGGCGCCGCAGGCCGGTGATGGTTCGTTGATTGAAGTGTGTGCGGGCAACCGCAGGGTGCAGGTGGGGCGATTCCTGAGGGCTGAACTCAGGCCCGCGTTGGCACGGGAGATTCGGCAGGCTTTGTGCACGGCATGACGGTGTTGTCAGGGCTGGTGGGCAGGGTAGCAAAATTTTGGTGTAATCGACGTTGATATAAATCAATGGTTATATTTGAGGCGAGATCAAAAGTGAGCACGATGAAACAAGCAGCAGAATCGGTGCGCCAGGGCGCGCTTGCCCTGAAAGCCACCGCCGCCGCCTTGGTGGCCAGTGCCGGTGCCTGGGTCAGTACGGCCGCCTACGCGGTGAACGACCTGCCTGGTGGTCCGGCCGTCAATCAGCTCAACTTTCACCCGCCGGTCACCAAGATCGCCGAAGAGCAGCACTGGCTGCACTGGTTCATGATGATCATCTGCGCGGTCATCTTCGTGATCGTGTTCGGTGTGATGTTCTACTCCATCGTCAAGCACCGCAAGTCGGTGGGGCACAAGGCGCAGGAGTTGCCCGAGCCCATCTGGGTTGAACTGGGTTGGACCATCGTGCCGCTGCTGATCGTGATCGGCATGGCGCTGCCCGCCACCAAGGTGCTGGTGGCCCAAAAGGACACCACCAACAGCGACCTCACCATCAAAGCCACCGGCATGCAGTGGAAATGGGGTTATGACTACCTCAAGGGCGAAGGCGAGGGCATTGGCCTGATCTCGACGCTGGACGCCACCCACCGCGAACTTTCGAACAACCCCACGGGTGAGAAGCCTGACGATTACCTGCTCAAGGTCGACCACCCCATGGTGGTGCCTGTGGGCAAGAAGATCCGCATCATCACCACCGCCAACGACGTGATTCACGCCTGGATGGTACCGGCCTTTGGCGTCAAGCAAGATGCCATTCCTGGTTTTGTGCGTGACACCTGGTTCCGCGCCGAAAAGACCGGCGACTTCTACGGTCAGTGCGCCGAACTCTGCGGCAAGGAGCACGCCTACATGCCCATCCACGTGAAAGTGGTGACTGCCGAGGAATACACGGCCTGGGTGGAGGGCAAGAAGAAAGAAATGGCCGCGGCCGCCGATGATCCGAGCAAGGTGTGGACGCTGACCGATCTGGTCAAGCGCGGCGAGTCGGTGTACGCCGCCAACTGTGCCGCTTGCCACCAGGCCAACGGCAAAGGCGCCGGCTCGATCAAGCCCGTCGACGGTTCAGCCGTGGTGCTCGATGCGGACAAGAGCAAGCTGATTTCGGTGTTGCTCAATGGTCAGAACAACGGCGCCATGCCGGCCTGGAAGCAGCTCAGCGACACCGAGCTCGCGGCCGTCATGACCTTCGCCAAGAACAACTGGTCCAACAAGACCGAGCAGTTGATCCAGCCTGCCGAAGTGCAAGCGGCCCGCAAGTGATCGTGTGCAAAGAATTTGAGATCGGAAGGAAACCACAATGAGTGCAGTACTTGACCACCACGACGCGCACGGTCACGGCCACCACGACGACCACCACGCCCCCACCGGCTGGCGTCGCTGGGTGTTCGCCACCAACCACAAGGACATCGGCACGCTGTACCTGCTGTTCGCGTTTGCCATGCTGATGATCGGCGGCGTGCTCGCGCTGCTGATCCGTGCCGAGCTGTTCCAGCCCGGTCTCCAGTTGGTGAACCCGCAGCTGTTCAACCAGCTGACCACCATGCACGGTCTGATCATGGTGTTCGGCGCCATCATGCCGGCCTTCGTGGGTTTCGCGAACTGGATGATCCCGCTGCAGATCGGCGCCTCCGACATGGCCTTTGCCCGCATGAACAACTTCAGCTTCTGGCTGATGATTCCTGCCGGCCTGATGCTGGTGGCTTCGTTCTTCATGCCCGGTGGTGCACCCGCCGCCGGCTGGACGCTGTACGCACCGCTGACCCTGCAGATGGGCCCCTCCATGGACGCCGGCATCTTCGCGATGCACATCCTGGGCGCGTCCTCCATCATGGGTTCGATCAACATCATCGTGACCATCCTCAACATGCGCGCCCCGGGCATGACGCTGATGAAGATGCCGATGTTCTGCTGGACCTGGCTGATCACCGCCTACCTGCTGATCGCCGTGATGCCCGTGCTGGCCGGCGCCATCACCATGACGCTGACCGACCGCCACTTTGGCACCAGCTTCTTCAACCCCGCCGGCGGTGGTGACCCGGTGATGTACCAGCACATCTTCTGGTTCTTCGGCCACCCCGAGGTCTACATCATGATCTTGCCGGCCTTTGGCATCATCAGCCAGATCGTGCCGGCCTTCAGCCGCAAGAAGCTGTTCGGCTACGCCTCCATGGTGTACGCCACCGGCTCCATCGCCATCCTGTCGTTTGTCGTGTGGGCGCACCACATGTTCACCACCGGCATGCCTGTCACCGGTCAGCTGTTCTTCATGTACAGCACCATGCTGATCGCCGTGCCCACGGGCGTGAAGATCTTCAACTGGATCGCTACCATGTGGAAGGGCTCGATGACCTTCGAGACCCCCATGCTGTGGGCCGTGGGTTTCATCTTCGTGTTCACCGTGGGCGGCTTCACCGGCCTGATCCTGTCGATGGCTCCCATTGACATCCAGATGCAGGACACCTACTACGTGGTGGCCCACTTCCACTACGTGCTGGTGGCCGGCTCGCTGTTCGCTCTGTTCGCTGGCGTGTACTACTGGGGACCCAAGTGGACGGGTGTGATGTATTCGGAGTTCCGCGGCAAGTTCCACTTCTGGGGCTCGCTGATCACCTTCAACATCACCTTCTTCCCCATGCACTTCCTGGGTCTGGCCGGTATGCCGCGTCGCTACGCCGACTACCCCATGCAATTTGCCGACTTCAACGCCATCGCTTCGGTAGGCGCTTTTGGTTTCGGTCTGATGCAGGTCTATTTCTTCCTGTTCGTTGTGGTGCCGATGATGCGCGGCCAAGGCGAAAAGGCGCCCCAGAAGCCTTGGGAAGCCGCTGAAGGGCTGGAGTGGGAAGTGCCGTCGCCCGCGCCTTTCCACACCTTCGAGAACCCGCCCAAGCTGGATGCCACCGCCACCAAGGTGATTGGCTGAACTCAGATCACGGTCCTGAACTCGCGCCCGCCATGTCCACACCCGAACAGAAAAAAAGCAACCTCCGCCTGGGCCTGATCCTCGCCTCGGTGGCGGTGGTCTTTTTCCTGGGGTTTGTGGGCAAGCGCGTGTTGTTGGGCGGCTGACGATGCGACTGCAACGCGAAAACCTCCGCATGGTGGGCAAACTCGGCGTCATCGCCGTGGGCATGTTCGCCTTTGGCTACGCCTTGGTGCCTTTGTACAAGGCCATCTGTGAAGTCACCGGCATCAACATCCTCGCCTTGTCTGAGCGCGATGTGCCGGGTGCGAAGCTCAAATTGCCGGCCAACACGCAGGTGGACACCAGCCGGCTGATCACGGTCGAGTTCGATGTGAACACCCGTGGCCCGTGGGATTTCAAACCCGAGCGCCGTTCCATGGAGGTGCATCCCGGTCAGCTGTCGACTGTGATGTACGAATTCCAGAACATCCAGAACCGCACCATGGCGGCGCAGGCCATCCCCAGCTACGCACCACGTCAAGCCGCTCAGCATTTCAACAAGCTGGAGTGTTTCTGCTTCACGCAGTACACCCTGGCCCCGGGCGAGAAAAAAGCGTGGCCGGTGGCCTTTGTCATCGATCCCCGCTTGCCCAAGGACGTGACCACCATCACGTTGTCGTACACCTTTTTTGAGGTGGGCGGCAAGGTGCCCGCTGCGCCCGAGACCGCGCAGACCAAGACCAGCCATACCGCTGTGTCGGAGGACCGCTCGTGAGCGCGCCCCAAGGCCCGGTGACATCGCGCAAACCCGGCGTGTTGTACACGCTGCAAGCGGTGTTGTGGGGCTTTCTGGGGGTCCGCCGCAAAAGCGACTACCAGCAAGACCTGGTCAGGCTCAACCCCTTGCACCTGGTGGTGGTGGGCGTGCTGGTGGCCTTTGCGTTTGTGGCTGGCCTGATGTTGCTGGTGCGCTGGGTGGTGGCCTGAGGCACAGCGCCTTCGAAACACACGAATTTCAACGTTTCAACTTATTCAAAACAAGCGAAAGTTCTAGGAGTGAGCATGTCAGCAAACGCACACGGCGCAACGCCTTACTACTTTGTCCCGGGGCCATCGCGCCACCCGGTGATGGCCTCCATCGGCTTGTTTTTTGTCATCCTGGGCGCCGGCCAGTGGATCAACGGTTCCCAGTGGGGGGCCTACTCGTTGGCCTTTGGTCTGACCTGGTGGGGCGTTGTGTTGTACCAGTGGTTCCGTGACGCTGTGGCAGAAAGCGAAGGCGGCCTGTACGGTCACAAGATCGACCTGTCGTTCCGCTGGAGCATGAGCTGGTTCATCTTCTCCGAAGTGATGTTCTTCGGTGCCTTCTTCACCGCCCTGTGGTGGGCTCGTGTGCACTCGGTGCCTGCGTTGGGTGGAATTGAAAACGCCCTGTTGTGGCCCGATTTCAAGGCCGTCTGGCCCAGCGTGCAGGCGGGTGCCACCGCCTCGCCCGCCGGCATCGTCGAGCCCTTCCAGACCATGGGCCCGTTCTGGCTGCCCACCATCAACACCGCCCTGCTGCTGACCTCGGGCGTGACGCTGACCATTGCCCACCACGCGCTGCAAGCCGGCAACCGCGGCAAAACCATCGCATTCATGTGGATGACCGTGGTGCTGGGCATCGTTTTCCTGTTCGTGCAGGGTTACGAATACGCCCACGCTTACGCTGACCTCAACCTCAAGCTGTCGTCCGGCATCTTTGGCTCGACCTTCTTCATGCTCACCGGTTTCCACGGCTTCCACGTGTTCGTGGGCATGTTGATGCTGCTGTTCATCACCCTGCGCCTGCAAAAAGGCCACTTCACCAAGGACCGCCACTTCGGCTTCGAAGGCGCTGCCTGGTACTGGCACTTTGTGGACGTGGTGTGGCTGGGGCTGTACATACTGGTCTACTGGATGTGAGTCTGGCGAGACCCCGCAAAAAAAGCGCCTGCGGGCGCTTTTTTTGTCGCCCGTGAGCAGCGTGGCCCGCTCAGCGGTTCAAGGGCAGGCCGGTGGGCTGTATCCAGCCCGCCAGATAGGCCACCAGCACCAGCACAAACAGCAACACCGAGAACCCGATGCGAAATGTCAGGGCACGCGCCATGTGCCGTGAGCGGGCGTTGTGGTCGTCTTCGCTGGGGCGACGCATCATGAAGAACAAGGCAGCGGCAAGGCTGCCGATGATGGCGACGAAGCCGACAATAGCGATCCATTTCATGAGCCTGATTATCCGATGAAGCCCCAGGCCTCAGGTCGAACCCGCCTTTTGCTGATCAGCTTGGCCACAGCCGCCGTGGTGGCCGCTGGCGTGGCCCTGGGCCTGTGGCAACTGGGGCGTGCCGAGCAGAAACTGCGGCTGGCCGATGGCATCGCGCGCCAAAGCGCCTTGGCGCCACTTGCGGCCCCTGACCTGGGCCTGTCGCCGCCTGAGGCGCTGTGGCACCGCACGGCGCGGGTGGAAGGCGAGTGGCTCGCCGAGGCCACCGTGTTTCTCGACAACCGACAGATGAACGGCCGTGTCGGTTTTTTTGTGGTCACGCCCTTGCGTCTCGCCAACCAGCAGGGCACCTTGCTCGTGCAGCGGGGTTGGGCGCCCCGCCATTTTGAGGACCGCACCCGTGTGCCATCGGTGCCCACGCCAGCGGGCACGGTGTCGCTGCAGCTGCGATTGGCCCCGCCGCCTGCCAAGCTTTACGAGCTGGGGCCAGGGGAGGGGGGGGCGATCCGGCAAAATATCGACTTGGCTGCCTTCGGGGCAGAAATGAAAACGCCTCTGCTGCCGCTGTCGGCCTTGCAGATCGGCGCCGCCGACGATGGACTTCTGCGCGACTGGCCCCAACCGGCCACCGACGTCCACAAACACTACGGTTACGCATTCCAGTGGTTTGGCCTCAGTGCCCTGTTCGCTCTTTTGTATGTCTGGTTCCAAATCATTGCCCCCCGCCGCCGATCGCGTACCCCCTCAGCCCGATGAACCTTTGGGCCTGACCGTGCACTCCATGCCTCAGCTCGATCCCGCCAGCGCCGTGTCGGCTGCCGCATCACGCCGTGGTCGCCTCAAGATGATCGGCGTGCTGCTGGTGTGCGCGGCGCCGGTCATCGCGTCCTATTTCATGTATTACGTGGTGCGCCCCGAGGGGCGGCGCAACTACGGCGAGCTGATCGACCCGCAACGCCCCTTGCCGGCCGTGCAGGCGGTGGGGCGGTCCGGCGAGGCGGTGGCCTTGCCCGCCTTGAAGGACCAGTGGCTGCTCATCAGCGTGGCCGACAGTGCCTGCGACGCCGATTGCGAGCGCCACCTCTACCTGCAGCGCCAGCTGCGTGAAGGTTTGGGCAAGGAAAAAGGCCGGCTCGACTGGGTCTGGCTGCGCACCGGCTCGATGCCTTTGACGCCTGCTTTGCTGGCCGCCACCGAACAAGCCACCGTGTTGCAGATGGAAGAAGCTGCGCTCAGTGCCTGGCTGCAGCCAGCGCCAGGCCAGCGCCTGAGCGACCACCTCTACGTGGTCGATCCGCTGGGCAACTGGATGATGCGTTTCCCGGCGCAGGCCGACCCGGCCAAGGTCCGGCGCGACCTGGAGCGGCTGTTGCGCGCATCGGCCTTCTGGGACAAAGAGGGGCGGCCCTGATGGACACGCCCGCCCTGGTCGATCTGTCGCCCACCGCATGGCTCATGCTCAAGGGCGTGCTGTTGGCGGTGCTGCCGCTGCTGTGGGTGTGGCGGCGCCAGCCCCACGCCACCCCGGCGCAGCGCCTGCGTTTGCTGACCGTGGTCACGCTGTTCCTCACCTTTGATCTGGTGTTGTTCGGCGCCTTCACCCGCCTCACCGATTCCGGCCTGGGTTGCCCGGACTGGCCCGGTTGTTACGGGGCGGCCAGCCCCATCGGCGCCCACGCCGACATCAGCGCTGCACAGGCGGCCATGCCGAGCGGGCCGGTCACGTTTCCTAAAGCCTGGATTGAGATGATCCACCGCTACCTGGCCACCGGGGTGGGCGTGCTGATCATCGTGTTGGCGGTGCAGACCTGGCGCCAGCGGCGCCAAGTGCCGGTTTCGCCTCTGTGGCCCCTGCTGACACTGGTGTGGGTGTGTGTGCAGGGCGCGTTCGGTGCGCTCACCGTCACCATGAAACTGTTCCCGGCCATTGTCACCCTGCACCTGCTGTTCGGGCTGGGCCTGCTGGCTTTGTTGCGTGCCCAGGCGGTGCAATACGCGCGTGCCGATCAGGCCTGGCCGGTGGTGCCCATGCAGCGCAACAGCGTGTGGATGCTGTGGGGGGTGTTTGTGTTGTTGTGGCTGCAGATCGCCCTGGGTGGCTGGGTCAGTACCAACTACGCCGTGTTGGCCTGCACCGAATTTCCGATGTGCCAAGGCAGCTGGTGGCCACCCATGGACTTCGCCACCGGCTTCCAGTGGTGGCGTGAGCTGGGCATGGACCGCAGCGGTGCGGCCATTCCCTTTGCCGCCCTCACCGCCATCCACATGGCGCACCGTGCTTTTGCGGTGGTGGTGATCGTGGCCCTGTGCTGGGCCGCCTGGCACCTGTGGCGCGCCGATGCCACCCTGCGCCCCCAGGCACGCTGGCTGGCCCTGGGGGCCGCGTGGCAACTGGGCACCGGCCTGAGCAACGTGGTGCTGGACTGGCCCTTGTTGGCCGCTGTGGCCCACACGGGTGGCGCGGCCGCGCTGGTGGTGGTGTTCACCGGCGCGTTGCTGTCGGTGCGTGGCCAGACACAGCTTCAGCCACAAGCTTCCATTTCTTCAACGACAGGACGGCCTGCATGACCACGCCCGACACTTCTGCCGCGCCGGTGATGCCCCTGCCGTCCACCTGGCGCCAGTTCAACGCGTTGACCAAACCACGCGTCATCCAGCTCATCGTTTTTTGCGCGCTGATTGGCATGGTGCTTGCCCTGCCCGGCCTGCCCAACCTGGGCCAGCTCGGGTTGATGGCGGTGGCCTGTTTCGGCATCTGGCTGGTGGCCGGTGCGGCCGCTGCGTTCAACTGCGTGGTCGAACAGCACATCGACGCCAAGATGAAACGCACCGCCTGGCGGCCCACGGCCAAAGGCCAGCTCAGCAACGCCCAAACGCTCACGTTCTCGGCGGTGTTGTGCGCCATTGGCTCCGCCATTCTGTACGTGTGGGTCAACCCGCTGACCATGTGGCTGACCTTCGCCACCTTTGTGGGCTACGCGGTCATCTACACCGTCATTCTCAAGCCGCTGACGCCACAAAACATCGTCATCGGTGGTGCATCGGGTGCCATGCCGCCGGTGCTGGGCTGGACCGCCATGACCAACATGGTGGCGCCCGAGGCACTGATCCTGTTCCTCATCATCTTCCTCTGGACGCCACCGCACTTCTGGGCCCTGGCCTTGTACCGCGTGGAGGACTACCGCAAGTCCGGCCTGCCCATGTTGCCCGTCACCCACGGCTCGGAATTCACGCGGCTGAACATCCTGCTCTACACCTTCATCCTGTTTGCAGCCTGCCTGCTGCCGTTTGTGATGCGCATGAGTGGCTGGCTCTACCTGGTGGTGGCGATTGCGCTCAGCATCGGGTTCTGTGCCTACGCCTGGGCGCTGTGGCGCGATTACTCCGATGCCCTGGCCCGCAAGACCTTTCGTTTTTCGCTCATCCACCTGTCGCTGCTGTTCGCGGCGCTGCTGGTCGATCACTACCTCGTATGAATCCCATGATGTTCACCCGCCGCGGCTTGTTGTTGAGCGCCGCCGCGCTGGCCGCCTGTTCGCCCGACAAGCCCTCGTTTTCCGGCATCGACATCACCGGTGCCGACTACGCCCAAGGCTTTGACCTGCCCGACCACAACGGTCAACGCCGCACCCTGGCCGACTTCAAAGGCAAGGTGGTGGTGGTGTTCTTCGGTTTCACCCAGTGCCCGGACGTGTGCCCCACCTCCATGGTCGAACTGGCCCAGGTCAAGCAGCAGCTGGGCGCCGACGGCGACAAGCTGCAGGGCATCTTCATCACGGTGGACCCCGAGCGCGACACCGCCGAACTGCTCAAGGCCTACATGACCAACTTCGACCCCAGCTTCCTGGCCCTGGTGCCCACGCTGGCGGAGCTGCCTGAGCTGGCCAAGCGCTTCAAGATTTACTACAAGAAGGTCGATGGCCAGACCCCCACCAGCTACACCATGGACCACTCGGCCGGCAGCTACGTGTACGACGGGACCGGCCGTGTGCGCCTGTACCACCGCTACGGCAGCCCCACTGAGGGGCTGGTGAGCGATGTGCGTGCTCTGCTGAAGGGCTAAACCTCAAACCCCCAGGTACTGCTCCAGCAGCTGGGGTTGCGACACCAGGGTGGGCGAGTCGCCCTCGAACACCACCTCGCCCTTGACCAGGATCACGTTCTTGTCGGTGATCTGGGTCACGTGTTTCCAGTTTTTGTCCACGATGATGCTGCTGATGCCGCTCTCACGGATCAGTGCGCAGATGCGCCAGATCTCGCGCGCAATGAGCGGCGCCAGGCCCTCGGTGGCCTCGTCAAGGATGAGCAGGTCGGGGTTGGTCATCAGCGCGCGGCCGATGGTCAGCATCTGCTGCTCGCCGCCCGAGAGCTGCTGCCCGCCGTGCCCCAGCCGTTCTTTCAGGCGGGGAAAGGTGTCCAGCACACGCTCGTAGGTCCACTCGCGTTGGCCCTGGGTGCCAGCACGGGCCGACATCAGCAGGTTTTCCTTCACGCTCAGGTTACCGAAGATGCCACGGCCTTCGGGCACGTAGGCGATGCCCTTGCGTGCCACCTCAAAGGGGGCGGCGCCGGTCATGTCCTGCCCCTTGATGTGGACCTGACCCGCACTGGGTTTCACCAGCCCCATCAGGCTTTTGAGCAAGGTGCTTTTGCCCATCCCGTTGCGGCCCATGAGGCCAATGGTCTGGCCAGGCAAGACCTCGAAATCGATGCCACGCAAGATGTGGCTTTGGCCGTAGTGGGTGTTCAGGCCGGTCGCATGGACCAGCGTGGTTGTGATTTTGCTCATCAGTGTTCCTCGCCCAGGTAGGCGGCTTGCACGGCGGTGTCGGCACGCACCTCGGCCGGTGTGCCGCTGGCGATCACCTGGCCGTTGACCATCACCGTCAGGCGGTCGGCCAGCGCAAACACCGCGTCCATGTCGTGTTCGACCAGGCACATGGCGTGCCCCTTTTTGAGCTTGAGCAGCAGTTCCACCATGCGCTCGGCTTCGGCCTGGCCCATGCCGGCCAAAGGTTCGTCCAGCAGCAGCACCTGAGGCTCGGTGGCCAGCGTCATGGCGATTTCGAGCTGGCGTTGTTCGCCGTGGCTGATGGTGGCCGCAATGGTGTTGGTGCGCGCAGTAAGGCCGGCCAGTTCGATGGCGCGTTCACAGCTGGCGTTGGTCGTGGCTTGGGTGTCGGCGCGGGTGAACCACTGTGCCGGGTTCCACGGCGCGTAGCGGCGGCGCGATTGCGCGGCCAGGCGCACGTTGTCCCACACGGTGAAGCCGCCAAAGATGTTGGTCTTCTGGTAGCTGCGCCCCAGGCCTCGTTGCGACTTGGCTTCGGGGCTGTAGCGGGTGGTGTCCACACCGCCGAGCGTGACCGTGCCGGCCGTGGGCAGGATGTCGCCCGACAGCAGGTTGGTCAGCGTCGATTTGCCCGCACCATTGGGGCCGATGACGGCGTGGATGTGGTCGCGCATCAGATCGAGGTTGACGCCGTTGACGGCTGCCAGCCCGCCGAAGCGTTTGGTCAGGCCACGTGCGCTCAGCAGTACCTCGGCCGATGGTTTGGAGGTGGCGCTCATTTCCCGTCTTCCTTTTGGCGTACCAGCAGGCCCAGCAGGCCACGCGGCGCAAACACGACCACCAACACGATGAAGCCGCCCATGAGCAACTGCCAGTGTTTGGTGATGTCCTTGAACAGGTGCAGGGTGTACTCGAAGGCGAACGCGCCCACGATGGCCCCGGCGAAGTTGCCCATGCCCCCCAGGATGACCATCATGATGGCGTGTGCGCTCATGTGAAAACCCATCAGCTCGGGGTTCACGTAGCCGGTTTGTGCCGCCCAAAGGTAGCCCGCAATGCCCGCCAGGCCACCGGCCAGGGTGAAGGCGGTGAGCTTGTAGCCGTAGGTGCCGTAACCCACGGCGCGCATGCGGTGCTCGTTGGCGCGGATGCCGGCCAGCGCACGGCCAAA
>FWPV01012941.1_pt1 | contig 12681 bp, 11 predicted proteins | sample 2228371 | NCBI WGS metagenome assembly FWPV01 (sample SAMEA103939776, study PRJEB20133) | metagenome | reverse complement strand
CGCGAACACTGTAAACCACTGCCCGTCATGGGTGTGGCTCAACGCCTGCCACTGCCAATCGCGGCCCACCCAGACCTGCCGCGCCCGCTTGTGCCGCGCCCGCTCGGCCAGCACGCTGGCCGCCGACTCCTTCTGCGGCGCGAACACCACGGGCACGCCCCGCTTGATGATGCCCGCCTTCTCGCCGGCGATCTGCCCCAGAGTATTGCCCAGCACATTCATGTGGTCCATGCCGATGGACGTGATAATAGAAACAAGGGGGTGAATCACGTTGGTGGCATCAAACCTTCCGCCTAGCCCCACCTCCAGCACGGCCACCTCCACGCCTCGGCGCCGGAAGTGCTCAAAGGCGATGGCCGTAATGGCCTCAAAGGTTGTGCCTGGGGTGTGCGCCAAGGTCGGGCGAATCCAGTCCACCAGTTCGGCGACCTCTTCCTCGGCGATCATCTCGCCGTTCACCTGGATGCGCTCGCGGAAGGTGTGCAGGTGCGGCGACGTGTACAGGCCTGTCCGATAGCCCGCCTGAGTCAGTATAGAGGCAACCATCGCGCTGACAGAGCCTTTGCCCTTGGTTCCGGCGATGTGGACCGATGCGAACGCGCGCTGCGGCGACCCCAGTCGGCGCAACAGGGTACGGAAGCGGTTCAAATTCGGGGGCACAACCTCGCGGTCGGTTACCCAGTACTGCCAACTGGGCAGAGTGTACAGGTAACGCAGAGCGTCAGCATATGTACTCAACAAACCATCTCCCCACGTGAAGCATTTCGTATGCGATGACGGCGAAGATCTCGCGGATGGTGTAGAACACGCGCAGCCTTGGGATCGTCCAGCCCGGGCTGTCGGCGACAGGGGCAGGGCGTGCTTCTAACCCCTCGTCGGCGGCGATGCGGCACGCGCGGAACATGTGGTACGGGTCCGATACCAGAATCGCCGACCGCCAGCCGTTGGCGGCCATGATTCTCGCGCTGTTGCGGATGTTGGCGAGCGTAGAGTGCGATTGATCTTCTACGAAAATGTCCTCCGGCGGCACGCCCATGTTGACCGCCACGCGCCGCATGACTTCGGCCTCGGACGGCGGCTGTGGACCCAGACCTCCGCTCACGATGATGCGCGGCGCATACCCGTGCCGGTACAGCGCAACGCCTGCCCGGATACGGCTGAGCAAAATGGGGCTTGGCCTCTCGTCGGGCCAAACCGAAGCGCCCAGCACCAGGATCACGTCGGCAGGGCCAAGCGCGCCCGCTCGTGCATACGCCAGGATATTCCACAGGGCCGCCAGGGGCGCCGCAAGGGCCACCAGCAGTAGAAGTGTCGCCACGCGAACCATTCCCTTGCGACCTGGGGTCCGTCGCTCGTTCAAGCCACCGCCTCCCGCAGGCTATTCGTCCGTTTCGGGAGCACGATTGGGCCTCTTGGCCGCGCCGTCCACCCAGCGGCGGGCGGCTTCGGGCAGTTCGGTTAGGCTGCCCTTGCGGATGGTGCAGTCTGGCAACGATTCCAGGAACACGCGGCCATACGCCTTGCTGATGATGCGTTTGTCCAGCACGACGAACACGCCCCTATCGGTGCGGCTGCGGATCAGTCGCCCAAACCCCTGCCGGAACCGCAAGACGCTTTCGGGCACGGCGTACTGGTTGAAGGGATCCTCAAAGGTCTCGCTGCGGGCGGCGAATACCGGCTCGGTGGGCACGGCAAAGGGCAGGCGCGCGATGACCAAGCAACTCAGCGCCTCGCCCATGACGTCAATCCCCTCCCAGAACGAGCGCGTTCCCAACAGGACGGCGCGCGGCGACTCGCGGAAGGTGGTCAGCAACTGCTGGCGCGACCCGCCGTCGCCGTGCTCCAGCACCAGGATATCCTCCTCGGCCAGGCGCTGGGAGATGGCCCGTGCGGTGGCCCGCAACTGGCTGTACGATGTGAAGAGCACCAGCGTTCGCCCGCCCATGGCGGTGCACAACTGGGCCAGGGCCTCCTCCACGCGGCGCTGATAGTACGGCTCGTGCGGCTCGGGGATGTCCAGCGGGATATAGACCAGGGTGGAGGATTTGTAGTCAAAGGGCGAGCCCACCGCCAGTTCCTCGGCGTCCCAGGCCCCCAGCCGGTCGCGGATGTAGTCAAACTTCCCGCCCACGCACAGCGTAGCCGACGTGAGGATGACCGCATCCTTCTGGCCGAAGATGTGCTGGCGCACCAGGTCGCCTACCCGCAGCGGCGCGGCGTTCAGCGACAAGGCATTCCGCTCCGTGTTCCGCTCCAGCCAGCACACGTGATTCTCCGATGGGTTGAAGATGATCTGCCCGATCTGCTCGCGGACGGTGCGGAGGCGCAGGACGTGCGCCACCAGGTCCTGGAGCATATCCTCCCATTCAGGCACGTCGTAGGATTCCAACCCTTCCAGCGCGTTGTACACCTGCCCCAAGCCCCGCTCTAGCCGGTTCAGGATCGTCGCGCAGTCCTGCCAGGCCACCTCCACCAGATTCCACGCCGGTTGGGCCCGCACGCCGGGCGTGATGCGAAGCCGCTGGCTGTAGCCCGAATCGTCGGTGCCGTTGGCGTGCTCGGACACAAATTCGTCGGCGACGGCGAAGAAGTCCCCAACCATCCGCTTGGCCAAATCCACATCGCTGCTCACATCCGCCAGGAGAGCCTCCAAGTCGCGGTAGTTGGGCCCTGGCACGGCATTCCGACAGCGCATGGCCACGTCGGTCAGGAATCCGCGATACCGGCCGTGTCCCGCCCTCTGGCTGATCTCCCCCAGTTGGCGATCCAGCGCCCACCGATCAACCTGAAAACTCAGTTGGCGAGTAACCGCGTCCTCAAGATGGTGCGCCTCGTCCACGATCAGGTACTTGTACTCGGGCAGGACGCGGTTCTCCACAGCCACGTCGGACAGCAAGAGCGCGTGGTTGACGATGATGATGTGAGCGCGTTCGGCGCGGCGGCGGGCTCGGTAGAAGAAACAGCGGCCCTTCTGCCGATGGGGACAATCCTCGGCCAGGCAACTCTCGTGTTCGGACGAGATCTGCGACCACACAGCCCGCTCCTGCTGGCTCGGCAGGAACAACTCGGTTACGTCGCCCGTTGCGGTCGTCTGCTGCCAGATGAGCACCTTCGCCAGAACGCGGAGTTCGTCCTCGTTCAAGTCGTCGCGGGCGCGCATGGCCGCCAGGCGGCGCAGACACAGGTAGTTGCCGCGCCCTTTCAGCAGCGCCACCCGTACATCCAAATTCAGCACTCTCTGGATGTCGGGAATGTCCTTGAGGTACAACTGCTCTTGCAAGTTGATGGTGTTGGTGGACACCACAACGGGGCGCTCGTTCTCCATGGCAAAGTGTATGGCCGGCAGGAGGTAGGCCAGCGACTTGCCCGTGCCGGTGCCCGCCTCCACCAGCAGATGGTGGCCCTCGTTGAGACTGTTGGCGACGGCGCGAAGCATCTGCACCTGCTGGGGCCGGTGCTCAAAATGCGGGAAGTGTTGGGCAAAGTCCCCGCCCTCCTCCAGCATCTGCGCCAGCCTGTCTGCGTCAACCGGCACCTTCCGCGCCGTTGGGCGCAGAGGCGGGACCTCGTCCTCGCGGAGCATGAGGATGCCCAGGCCGTAGGCGTCATCCCCAACCTTGGCCTGCACCTGCTGTCCCAGACTCCCGGAGACAAACGCCGACCGGCCCTTGTAGGACAGGACATCGCGGAACAGACCATGCAGTGCCCACCTGCTCCGCTGCGTCAGCCGAACGATTTCCTCCAGCAGGCGAACGTCCAGTGCCAGTGCCCGCTCCAACAGCGCGTTGAACAGATTCATCGCCGTCTGGGCGTCGTCCAGCGCGCGGTGGTGCACCTGCGCTGGCACACCCAGCGTCTGCGCGAGAATCTCCAGACTGTAGCGCGGGGCATGGGGAACCAGGATGCTCGCCAGTTCAAAGGTATCTATCGCTTCTGCGTTGGCCATGACCCCCTGCTTGGCCAGGAAGCCCAGGTCAAACTGCACGCTGTGTCCGACGATGGGGGCATTCCCCACGAACCGCACCAAATCGGCCAGTACGGATTGCAGAGCGGGCGCCTCGCGCACGTCCTCGTCTCGGATGCCTGTCAGTTGCGTAATCCTGTAGGGAATGGGGCGGAAGGGGTTGACCAGAGAAGACCAAGTCTCAAGCACTTGCTTGCCCCGGAATTTGACCGCGCCAATTTCCAAGATGGAATCCCGTTCCGTATCCAGGCCGGTGGTCTCCAAATCCAGGGCAACGTAGATTCGGTGCATGTCGTCTCATTTCTAGGGCAGCGCGATGGCGGCCGCCGTGATTATATGCGCAATCGTGCCGACGGCAAAGCCGCACGAGCGGGAAACTTGCGCCGTCTTTCCTGGGCCCCGCACGGCCGCCGCGCCAAGCGAAAGCAAGTCCCTATTCAAACACGGCGTCTATGGGATACACGGTCATAATGCGGGTAGTTTGGCGGAAGTGCAGTTTGGCCCAGAACCCCGCCTCGCCGGGGATGACGACGGACAAGTTCTGAGCGCCGCGCGCCTTGAACCGTTCGGCGATGGCCCGGACAAGAGCGCGGCCGATTCCCCTGCGCTGGTAGTCCGGATGCACCGAGGCGATGTAGATGATGGCGCGCGAACCGTCAAAGACGCCGCGGATCATGCCCACAACTTGGCCATCTTCCTCGGCCACGAGAAACTCGGCGGCTTTGCACTCGGCCACCCGCTTCATCGCTTCGGGCCCGTCCATCTCCGGATGCCCGTACTGCTGATTGGCCTTGAGGATTTCCACAATTCGGTCGCAGTCCTTGAGGTCAAAGTCTCGGATCAGCATGGGTCGCCTCCCTCCTGCCGAGAATCAGCGCCTTTTCCTCCGCTGTCCCAAAGGCGGTATAACCAGGGTGCTACAGTCGCGTCCTCTACGCGGTCGCCGCGTGTGAGATACGGCTTGATGTCCAGCACCGGCGTGCCATGGACCATGTCCAGGCCCTTGACGCGCAGGGTATTCCCCTCGCGTCGGATGAGCCGCACGACGGTGAGTGCGATCGGATTAGGCCGCTTCGGGCTTCGGGTCGCGAACACGCCCACCAGCGGCAGGTCTTCTCGGCCCTGCGGGTGCACGTGCAGGCGACGCTCATGGACGTGCCCGTGCTCCTGGCGGTGCAAATAGCCTATGACGATGATATGGGAGAAATCCTCTATCCCGTCTAGCCCCTCGGCGTACTCCGGGTCCACCACAACCGCGGACTCCACGCCTTCCCAGATGACGCCGTCCAGATCGGTGATGCCGTTCTCCACATGTCCAATGGGGTGCACTGTGTAGTTGACCATACCAACGTTTCCTTTCCCGCGAGTTGGATTATAATACGCTACACACGCACTTGCAAGGGCGGGCGAGCCTGCTGGCAGGATCAAACGAGCCATCGGCGCATGGAGGCACGAGCATGCGAACGGCAGCGTTCTTTGACTTTGACGGCACCCTGTACACAGGGCACCTCTGGAAGGATTTCTCTGAATACTTCCGGCAAAGGCGGGAGCGCACGGGCTTGCTTTGGGCCTACCTGCTGGGCCACATGGCGCTTTGGCCTCTGAACCTGCTGGGCATCATCAGCCACGAGCGGTTCTATGGCTCCTGGGCGCGCGATCTCACCTGGGTCCTGCGCGGCCTCACCGTAGAGCGCGCCGAGGCCATCTTCCGCCACATCCTGGAACAGCGCATCCTGCCCGGCCTTCGCCCCGACGTGCTCCAACGCCTTCGCTACCATCAGGGCGAAGGCCATATCGTCATGCTTGTGTCGGGCGGGTTCCGCCAATTGTTGGAGATGCTAGCGGCCCAACTCTCCATCCCCTACGTGGTGGGCACAGAAGCCGAGGTGCGAAACGGCGCGTACACCGGGCGGGCGGTCGGGCTGGCGATCACCGGCCACGGCAAGGTGGCGGGCATTCGCAGCCTGGCCGCGCGTGAGGGGCTGGATTTGGACTGGGCAAACTCGTATGCCTACGCCGACAACCGCACGGACATCCCGCTGTTGGAATCGGTGGGGCATCCCGTCGCCGTATATCCCGACAAGGCGCTGGCCGCCCATGCCCAGGCGCGCGGGTGGGAAGTGCTGGGCATGCCCGAAGAGAAACGGTAGCACGAGGCCGTAAGGCTCGGCGGCCGCGCCCTACCCGCGCTGACGTGCCAGGAACGTCCCCACAACGGCGTTGAACTCGTCCGGGCGCTCCACGGGGACGGCGTGCCGCGCGTCGCGGATCACCACAATTTCAGCGCGAGGCATCTTGGCCACGTAGGCCTCTTTGGCGGACACCGGCGTATAATCCTCGTCCGCCGCCACGACAAGGGTGGGGATGTCAATCTCGCCCAGGCGGTCGGCCACGCTCCAGCCTACGATCGCCCGCATGGCATCGCGGTAGGCGCGCGGGTCATTCTCTGCCCACCGCTCCGCCAGCATCGCCCGCAGGGCCTCCTGCTCCGGCTTGGGGAAGAGCCGCCGAGCGAGAATCTCGCCCATCTTTCGCATCCCAACCAGGCGCACGATGAGAAAACGCTGTGCCACGGCCAGCCGCTCTTTGAGCGTTCGCGCCACAAACTCCGGCCCGCTGTTCACGACCACCAGGCTCCTGACCAATTCGGGCCGGTCGGCGGCCAACTGGAGCGCGATCATGCCGCCCAGCGAAATGCCGACAACGTGCGCCGGCGCAATGCCCAAGGTTTCTATCAGGCCGGCCGTATCCGAGGCGAACAGGGGTATGGTGTAGGGGCCGCGGGGTTTGTCGGACTGCCCGTGCCCGCGCAGGTCAAACACCACGACGCGGTAGTTGCGGGCGAAGAAACCCACCTGCATTTCCCAGTCGCGCCCGCTGGAGCCCAGGCCATGGATGAACAGGACCGGCTCGCCCGCGCCGGTCTCCTCGTAGTACAGCGATACGCCGTTCACCGAGATGAATGGCATCGCGTCCCTCCCCTCCTGTCCTTCCCGAGAGGCGGTTCACCCGTGCTGCCGCGCCCGTCTTCGCAACACAAGATTGGCGGTTCTAGGCCGCTCACCCGCCGCGCAGGGCCGCCGCGATCTTCTCGGCTTCGGCCACCAGGTCGGGCGCGACATCGTACACGGCGCGGCCCTCCAAGTCCGACCGAATCGCATCGGCGGAGAACGGCAGGAAGCCCAGCACCTTGAAATCCGGTAGGTTCTCTTCAATGAACCGCCGGTCTTCCTCGCCCCGCACCTTGTTGCCCACCACGAATATCCGCGAGAGGCCCAAATCCCCCGCCAGCCTGCGAATGGTCTCGGCGGTCTGGATACTGCGGCGGCCCGGCTCCACGACCACGATCATGGCGTCCACGGCCTGGGCGGTGGCCCGCCCCAGGTGCTCAATCCCCGCCTCCATGTCGGCGATCACCACCTCGTCGCGGTGCAGGATGAGGTTGACCATGAGCGACCGCAGGAGCGCGCTCTCGGGGCAGATGCAACCCGCGCCGCCTTTCTTGACCGTGCCCAACACCAGGAGCCGAATCCCGCGGTGCACCGCGCTGAACCGTTCCGGGATGTCATCCACGCGGGGGTTGATTTGGAAGAACCCGCCCGTTGTGCCGCGCTGGGCGCCCGTGCGTTCGTAGATGAGGTCGTCCATGGCGGCGATTGGCGTGATCTGGGCCACCAGGTCCGGCGGGAAGCCCAGCGCCGACGCGAGGTTGGCGTCGGGGTCGGCGTCAATGGCGATGACCCGCTCGCCCTGCGCCGCGAAGATGTAGGCCAGCAGGCCCGCGAGGGTAGTTTTTCCAACGCCGCCCTTGCCGGTTACCGCGATCTTTTTGACGCGCTTGGTGTCTGCCATGCATGCTCCTTTGTCGGATGCGAAGCGCACATCGTGTGCGCAGGGGCACAGCGTGCTATGCCCTTACTCCATCGGGACTAGAATCTCCACCTGGGCGGCGGCTCGCTGTTGCTGGAGCCACTCGTCAAAGGCCTTCTGCTTCATCGCCTGGTGCACATCGGGCGGGAGCGGTCGCCCCGTCTGCCGCTCCAAGACCTGGACGATGTGGTAGCCATACGGGCTTCGCACGATGCCGCTGACCTGGCCGGGCTGCAGCGCGAAGGCCGCATCCTCTATCTCCTGGGGCACGCTCAGCATCCCCTTGGGGAAGAAGCCGAGGTCGCCGCCGTCGGCGCGCGTGATCTCATCCTGCGACATCTCACGGGCTACCTTGGCGAAATCCTCGCCGGCCTGGATCCGCCGCAGGGCATCCTGAGCGGCCTGCTCGGTGGACAGCAGAATATGTCGGGCGTGGACTTGCTCCGCCTTCTCGGGCACGGAATTGGTTACCTGCTGAATCACCATTTCGGTCAGCAGTTCGGCGCGCAGTTGCTCGCGGAACTCCTCGGGCGTGATGCCGCTTTCGGCAAGCCACGCCTGGAACTTTTCCTCGCCGCCGCCCGAGGCCACCGTCTCCTGGACGCGCGCCTCCAACTGCTCATCCGAGATAGAGATGCCCATGCGCGCCGCCGCCTGCTGGATGAGCGCCAGTTCAATCAGCGAGTTGAGCACCTGCGTGCGCACCTGGGCCAGCGCCGCCCTGCCCTCGTCGGTGGTCAGATCCACGTTCTGGTCGGTCAGCGCAACCTTGAACTGGAAGAACTGCTTTTGGAAGGTCGCCATGGGGATTTCCTGGCCGTTCACGCGCGCGGCCACGGTTCCCACCTCGGCGCCTGGGGTTGGAATGACCGCCGTGGGCATGGTATCGCCGCCCGCCGCGGGCACGGTGGGCTGGGCTGGGCTTGTCGGCTGTGCGGGTGCTTGCTGGCCCGGCAGCAGACTGCACCCAACGGCCACCAGCGCGATGATGCCGATAACGACTAGGGACAGCAACTTCTTCATCATCAGACCCTCCCTTCGGGACGACTTGGCCCGCAATCCTTGCAGAATCGGTGATTTTTGCGTTCTCTGTCGCGCGCCTCAATTATAGCCCACATTGCGGACAACGCAACCTTCCACAAACACGTCAGGCCGGAGACGCCGTTTCCTCCGTAACAAAGTACGGGCGGAGCACCTCCACCGCCTCGTCGGGCATCGGGTAGCGCCGAAGCCGAAGCCAGTACGAATAGGGGAGTATCCTGTAATATGGGCGCGCCAACCGTGTGAACTGTTGGTACCACTGGATCGCTTTCACAGCCTCGTCAATCCGGCCCATCTGCACCAGCGCGGCGATAAGCGCCAGGAGTGCCGACGAGTCTGCAGGCGTGTGTTCCAGGACATCCCGGACGTCTCCCGCCGTCTCCTCGCTCGGCTGTCCCAGGAACAGCGCCGCGCAGACCGCGGCATAGGGGTCATCACCTTCGTCGGCCTCATCCAGGATGGCCTGCCACATCTTCCGTGCGCCGTCCTCGTCGCCGCGCGCCCTCCGAATCTCGGCGAGGAACAGTTGCCGAGCATCATACGATGTGAGACCTCTCAGTTGCCTTTCCAGTTCGGCCCAATAGCGACGGCCCGCCAACCATTCATAAAGCCGATAATGCGTCTCGTAAGATCGCTTTTCAATCTCCGCAGGGCACCGCATGACCCCCTTCAGATCGTTCGCGTCTATCGCGATATCCAGGAGTATGTCCAGCGCAAGCATGGCCTCCTGATTATCCAGAGCGTCTCGCAACAGTCCTGCCGCGATTTGCTTTGCTTCCGCGTACTGTCCTGCCCCCCAAAGTTCCAGGGCCAGCAACCTCCGAATTTCTCGCTCTGTCCTCGCGTTCTGAACGATCAGCGCGCGGAGCATGTCCAAACCCTCGCTGACGTTCCCGCGGTCAATCGTGTTCAATGCGCGTTCTGTCGCAAAAGAGGCTCTCAGTCGCGGCAGTCGCGGCTCCAAGCGCTCTATCTCTGCGAGAGCCTCTTCGTGTCGGCCATCCCAGCGGAGGAAGACGAGGTAATCGTTCACTGCATCGTCCAGCAGGTCGCGCAAGTCCTCCTTCCGCTCCAAGATGTGCGGCGGCAGCGACATGAGCCGATCCGCCAGGCGCTTCATGCGGGTAATCGCCTCGTCAAGGTCTCCTCGGGCTACGGCCTCACTGGCCCGCCGATACAGGGCCTCATAACTCTCGGGCAGTTCCATCGTCCCTCTCCCTGTGTTTGGATGTCTTGGCCGAATGGTTGTTTTGCTGGCCTACGATCATGCCGGCCAAAATCATAGCCGAACCTATCCACCCCCGCAAATCCAGCGTCTCCCCTGCCAGAAGCCGCCGGAACATCGCCGCGAAGACAGGTTCCAGCACGAAAATCAGCGCGGCATGGGTCGCGCTTGTCTTGCCCTGCAGCCAGTTCTGCAACCCCAGCGCCACCGACGTGGCCAGGACGCCGTTGAACGCCACAGCGCCCCACACCGCGCGTGGCAGGGGCAGGAGTTGCTCGCCCGCCAGCGCCGCGGTGATGGCCGACGCCACCGCCACGAACGTAATCTGCACCTGCGCCAGCGTCAGCGCGGGCATGCGGGGCGCGAAGTAGGCGATGAGCACCACCTGCCACGCGAACGCCACCGCGCAGCCCAGCACCAGCAGGTCTCCCTTCTCAACGCGCAAATCGCCCCTCAGCGACAGCAGGGCAAGCCCGACCGTGGCCAGCACCAGGCCCGCGACGGCGTGGCGGCTCGGCTTCTCGCGCATGAGCGGCCACGCGAACAGCGGCACCAGCGGCACGTACAACCCCGTGATGAAGCCGGTCTTGCTGGCGGTCGTCCACTGCAGGCCCGCCGTCTGCAGCACATAGCCCGCAAACAGCGAAACGCCGATGAGCGCACCGGCAGCCCATTCGCGCCCGCCGGCCTTCCGCAGGCCACGGAACGAGAGGGGCAGCAGCGCCACCGCCCCCACGCCAAACCGCCATGCCAGAAACGTCATCACAGGCACCTGGGCGACGGCATCCTTGACCACGACAAAGGTCAATCCCCAGATGAGGGTAACCAGCGCCAGGCCCGCATCGGCCAGCAGCGATGAGAGTGAGGTGCGCAACCGCGCAGAAGCGTGGGAGTCCATAGGCCTCCGATTCTCCTTGCCGTCCCGCCCTATCGGTCGGCGGCCAGTTCGTCGCGCACCGTCTGATACAACTCCTGTGCGCGCAGTTCCCTGAGCGTGTAGCACGGCCCTTTCAGAGCATCCGCCAGTTCCTGGGTGAGGCCCCGGTCAAAGGACGGGTGCTCCATGTTGATGACCACCGAGCGTATGCCGCTTCGGGCGATGAGGCGAGCGACGCGAAGCGCCTCTTCCTGGGGAGGCAGGCGCGTCAGCGAGACGTTGCCCGCCCCGTCGGTCAGGAGAATCATCAGCGGCATCACCTCGGGGTCTTTGCGGCGGGCCTGCTGGATGACGCGGTAGGCAAGCACAAGTCCGGCGCTCAGCGGCGTCTTCCCGCCCACGGGGATGTCCTTCAAGGCTTCCTTCGCCAGTTCCACGCTGGACGTGGGGGCCAACTCCAGCCGAGCGTCCTCACGTTGGAACACCACCAGACCCACCTGGTCGCGTCGCTTATAGGCGTCCGTCAGCAGGGAAAAGATCGCGCCTTTGGTGGCTTCAATGCGCTCCGACGCGGCCATAGACCAACTGGCGTCCACGACGAAGAGGATGAGATTGGCAGCACGTCGCACCCGCACCTTCTTCTGCCAGTCGGACTTCTTGAGCCGTATGCCCGGCTCGGGTTCGGCGGTGGGTTCGCGGGTGCGGCTCAGGGCGGCGTGGCGCAGGGTTGCATCCAGCGCCAGGTCATCCGGTTTGCCGTTGGCGGGCCGGCTCTGCACGTACCGCCCGCGCTTGCGGCGCGTCCTGGTCAAACTGCGCTTGCCGGCCGTGCTGCGGGTAAGGCGATCCAGAGGGGTGCTCAATCGTCGGGGCTTGAAGACCGGGCCGATGTCAACGGCCAGCATGGCCTCCTGCGCGCCCTTGAACCCGAGGGGGGTGGCGTCGTGCCCTTTGAGTGCGACGCCGCTCCCGCCCACGTTAGGCGAGGGCTCCGCTACCTGGTCTTTTTTTTTACATCCGCCTCGGCGTCCAAACGGCTGGTCTCTTGCCGAGAAGAGACCTCGGCCTGAATCTTCTCCAGTTTGGCCTTCAGTTCCTCAAAGCGGATTTCCTCATCCTGGAACGGCTGACGCTTCATGCGGTGCGGCAGGGCTAACTCCGCGGCCAGCAGGATGTCCTCATCGGTGATATACTCGCGGCCCGAGAACGCGGCGTTGGCGATGGCCGTCTTGAGGATGACGATGTCGCTGCGGTGGCCATCCACCTTCATGGCCGCCGTCAATTGAGCGATGGCGTAGAGGTCCGTGTCGTCGTACTTGACGCGCGGGAGCAGGACGCGGGCCTTGGCGATGTCCTCGGACAACTTGCGCTCCCGCGGCTCCCACTCGGCGCGGAAGCCTTCGGGGTCTTCGTCAAACTGGATGCGGCGCTCCAACACTTCCATGCGCTGGCGCGGGTCTGTCAGGCCTTTGATTTCCACGCAGAGCGCGAATCGGTCCAGCAGTTGGGGGCGCAGTTCTCCCTCTTCGGGATTCATGGTGCCCACGAGGATGAAGCGCGCGGGGTGCGAAAAGGAAATCCCCTCGCGCTCCACGTAATTCACGCCCATGGCCGCGGAATCCAGTAGCAGGTCCACCACGTGATCGTCCAGCAGGTTGACCTCGTCCACATACAGCAGGCCGCGGTTGGCGGCGGCGAGGATGC
>FWPV01005822.1_pt1 | contig 12683 bp, 7 predicted proteins | sample 2228371 | NCBI WGS metagenome assembly FWPV01 (sample SAMEA103939776, study PRJEB20133) | metagenome | reverse complement strand
TCAGCCTCATGATAACTTTCATCCTCAAAAAACCTGGGTGGGCTGGTGGCCGCTAAGACGAATTTAAAGGCGAGGATTAACGGATAATTATTCCAAGGAGAAACCACGACTGATGCCGTTAAACCCGTGGTCGGATAAATAGAGCGGTTAGGTTTGATGAGGGTTAAGAGACAGGGGTTTATTTATGGTCGACCAGAATCATGGCCGACCAGAAGAATGATTTTCCTGAGGAGAGGAATGACCTGGGCTAATTAATATTCAGGCTCATCAGAGGCCGAGCAAATTGACCGCCAGGCCGGAAAGAAAAATGATGGCTCCCGCCAAGGCATGAGAATATCTTTCGAGTCTCCCTAAGCGCACGAAACTTAAGCCCCAGGATGAGAGGGCGATGAGCGTGAGCATGGTTAATATCGTAGTTGCGCCAAAGGCCAAGGTAACCAAAACTACTCCCTTTATTGAATGCTGGGCCGCAGGAAACATCACCAGCGGAATAAGCGGCTCACAGGGGCCGAAGACGAAAATAATAAATAATACCCAGGCGGTAATGTTCCTTTTTTCTTCCCCCTCGTGCGGGTGAAGATGCTCTGCTTCATGAACATGAAGATGGCTATGAACCGGGCTGGCAGGATTAAGTTGAGCCTCATGCTCAGCCTTAGAGGGGGTTTTCTCTGAGGAAGAGATGTTCGCCTCTTCGGGCAGGTGGACATGAGGGTGCTCGTGTGGCCTGTTTCGAAGGGCACGCCGCAAACCCCAAACAGCATAAGCCAGGCCAAACCCGATGAGCAACCAGGAAGCCAAGCTTCCCCTTGTTGCCTCCGCTTTTTCAAGATGGCCGACGGCTATACCAAGGCCAATGCCGATAAAACCCAAGACGACTGAGCTGAGCACATGGCCGAGGCCGCAGAAAAAAGAAATGAGAAGAGTTTTGGAAAGTCGCCATTGCCTCGCCCGACTGATGACGATAAAAGGCAAATAATGGTCAGGACCAATAAGCGTATGGACAAAACCAATCGTGGCTGCTGTTCCGGCTAAAACCCATATAGATGGCATCGTTAGCTATCCTTTCAAACTTAATTCTAACCGATAAATTGTCGGAGGGAAATAGTCAGTTCAGAATAGTTCAGAATAGGAATGTTTCGGTTGCTCCAGGCTGAAAGCCAGGCCAATTTATCTTGCCTCCCAGCGAATAATTTTCTGGAATGAAGCGGGAATAATAGTTTTTCAGGCGAGAGCCTGGTGGGAAATAAGTTAGCTAAAGCCTCAGGCTGATTAAGAGGTAATAACTTTAAGGCGCTGGGTTGGTTGATTGATATGGGCCAAAGAGATAAAATAATTGGTGGCTAACTTATATAAACCTGCCATGCTGATTGAAAATTATTCCTTCGGAAGGATGACTATTGCCAACCATATTTATACCCATGACTTGATAATTATCGATGAGGAAGTTTTCCCGAACTGGTGGCGGCGCGAAGGACATTCTCTCTGCCCGCAAGACCTGGAGCTGGTAATCAAAAAAAAGCCTGAAGTTCTGGTTATTGGCACCGGGGCTTATGGAGCTATGGATGTCCCCTTGGCGACAGAAAAATTTCTGGAAGAAATAGGAATCGAGGTAATCTGGAAACCGACCGCGGCGGCGGTGGAAATATTCAATAGTCTAACCGGTCGCCGCAAGGCTGGCGCTTTCCATCTGACTTGCTGACTGCTATCGGGATTACTTAAGTTTTAAATTAGCGCCGCCAACATGGTTATTTGCCGGCCAGCCTTTCCATCATATATTTTGGTTTGTATTTCATCTCGAGAAATATTTTTACGCCATTTTAGTTAGAGAAGAATTATTAATGAAATTTATCCTGTCGATAAATGTCGATAAAATTGCAGGGCTGTCCATTCTTTCATCAACTCGGCCAACGATTTTGGCGAGAAGAGCGCGGCGAAAAGGCCTGTAAAATATATCCAGCCGAACGCAAGGCTATGGATTTTTAAATTAATCGAGTTACAATCTCCCTCGATTATTGAGGTGCGCAATGGAGACAAAGTTAGGTTCTTTTTTGCTGAGTCTATCATTATTGACCTGTCCTCTGGTTGCCCAAGAGAAAGGCAACCCAGAGAAGCAGGCCTCAGAGATAAAAGAGTATGTGCTTGTAACCAGCAGCTTGGCTCCCACGATCAAACCCGAAGCAGGGCGGAGCGTGCTGGTGATTACGGCTGAAGAGATTAAGCAGCTGCCAGTCTGTTCCGTAGAAGAACTATTAAAATATGTTGCTGGCTTCGATGGTCAACAAAGAGGGGCCGCAGGTATTCAAGTAGATTCTTCTCTGCGCGGAGGAACCTTTGAACAAACTCTAATCATGATCGACGGCATGAAGCTGACCGACCCCCAAACCGGTCATCACAGCCTGAACCTTCCTTTAAGTCTTGAGGATATTGAAAGAATAGAAATCCTCCGCGGGCCTGGAAGCAGGATATTTGGTCCTAATGCTTTAAGCGGAGTGGTAAATATAATTACCCGTGACGATAGCCAACGGTCGACCTCTCTCAAGCTAAAGAGTGGCCAGCACGGTTACCGTGACGCTGCTGCTGGCTTCAATTTTAACCTTGGCGCTTTGAGAAATACGGTAAGTTTGACGGCAAGGTCGAGTGATGGTTATATCGAAAATACCGATTTTAAGCATTTTGTCTGTCGTCATCATCTTCGGTATGACTTTAGCTCCGGAAGAGCTGCCTTTCAAGCCGGTTATTTAGAAAAATCTTTCGGCGCCAACGGATTCTATTCTGCCTCCTTCCCGAATCAGTGGGAAAAAGTTAGAGTTTTATTTATTGCGGCAGAATCAATGATATCCACTAAGAGCGTTATCCTTAGACCAAAAATCTATCTCAGAACCGGAAAAGATGAGTTTCTTCTGGACAGAAATAACCCGGGTTTTTATGAGAATATTCATCACAGCCGAGCTGCGGGGGCCGAAATAAAGTTCAGCCATTTTTCCTTATTAGGTGAGACCTCTACCGGGATAGAATGGAGGTCGGAATATATTAACAGTAACAGGCTTGATAGACATAAAAGGGACACGGCTGGGATTTTTATTGAACATAAAGCGAAATGGTCCAGGTTCATTTTTCTTCTGGGGGGCGTGGCTTATAGATATCCCCTTTACGGATGGAAGACCTGGCCCGGGATTGAGGTAAATTATAAATATAACGAAAATTTTTCTCATTATGCTTCATTTAACCAGTCATTCCGCCTCCCTTCGTTCACAGAACTTTACTATACTGACCCCGCCAATATGGGCAATCCGCAACTCAAGCCAGAAGAAACCTGGGAAGCTGAAACCGGCCTCAGGTATGCAGGAAGGCATCTGACGTTGGAAGCCGCAGTTTTTTTCCGCCAGTCATTCAACCTTATCGATTGGGTTCGCAGCTCAATTTCCGCCCCCTGGAGAGCAGAAAATGTAACTGAAATCATAACGAGGGGCGGAGAAGTGAGTTTTACCGCGGGGAGGGGGTTACTTCAGGCGATAAGTGTCCTCAGTAATTTTAAGCTAAGCTTTGTCTTTTATGATTTACGAAAAAACCAGACAGGTTATCTCTCCAAATATGCCTTTTCCGGGCTTAAACAACAGTTGATAATCTTTCTGCATACAAAAGAATATGCCCGACTCAGAATAAGTCTTACGGGGAGGTACTTTGAAAGGTTAAATCAAAAAGGAACCATGGTCGTGGATGGTCGTCTTTCCTGGTCAGCCAAGAATTTGGCCTTTTTTGTAGAGGCGACGAATCTCAACAACCAGTTTTATTATGATGCCGGGTTCTTACCTGCTCCAGGAAGATGGGTTTACGCCGGAGTTTGGGTTAGGCTTTAATTTTAGAGGCATCGGTCTGTATTTATTATTTTTTTTAATATGACAAAAAAATAATATTAGAAAACGAATAAATCTTGTATCTCCCTCAAGCGAACCAGCTTTCTGACGCCGCCCGCCATAAGAATAAAGGAAAAGGAGGCTGTCTCTTTGGCGCCGCAAAATTATCAATTATTTCAGGAAAGTATCTAAGAAAGCAGGATTCCCAGGGCTTTTTCCTTGCCTGCGGCCAGATGAATTCGCCGCTTTTCGAGGCATTCATGTGGTCTGAAATTGATTCTAACCTGAATAAAGAAATTGGGGTTGAAGTCAGGCAAATAGCTGGTGTCCCGGCTGGGAAAGAATTAAAAATGATAGCTGATGGTTTAAGGGCTAAAGAATAATATTATTTTAACCTTTCTTTTCCTTTGATGCGTTAAGCCTGGCTCAGGAGCGGTGGTAAAAGCGGCGGAAAGTTACCTCAGATAAACCATTAAGCTGGCGAAGAAGCAAAGGAAATTAAAAAAGCAAAGTCATTATTACTTTTTTCCTTCGGGTTGTTTTTCCTTGGTCTGGGCTTCGATGGCTGCCTGGAGTTGTTTAACTCTTTCTTTGAGATGGTCTTTTAATTGCAAGTAAGGGATGCCTTTTTCCAGCCATTCTGGCGCTGGCTTTCCCAAGAGGAGGTGGTCAAAAAATTCCTTCATCCGCACGGTGTAATCTTTCTGATTAGCTGGCTTGGCTAAGGAGTGGTTTTCACCAACATACTGGAGCATGATGACAGGCTTTTTCAGCCGGCGGAGCGTGTTAAAATACTCGATCCCCTGGTTCCAGACCACAGCCCCATCTTTATCGTTATGAAGGATGAGGAGGGGTGTTTCGACCTGCTTCGCCCAATAAACCGGTGAGTTCCGCGCATAAGCCTCCAAATTTTCCCAGTAACCGCCTGTGAATCGGCCCTGGCTGCTCTCAAAAATAGGCTGGTTGGCCGAACCGGTGTTCCAATAAATAGAGCTGTACATCGAAATCATGTTGGTCAGCGGTGCTCCGGCCACAGCTGCTTTGAAGGCTTTAGTTTGCGTGACCAAAAAGGATGTCTGGTATCCACCCCATGAATGGCCATGCAAGCCTACTCTTTCCGGGTCAACTACGCCTGAGGCTACGGCCGCTTCCAACGCGGGGAGGACACACCAGACCGCCGACATGCCCGGGTCATTGATGGTGTAGACGATGTCTGGCATCAACACCGCGTACCCGTGGCTGGTGTATACCGATTTGTTAAATCCGTTGGCGTTGGGGACAAAATAGCGGTTCAAGTTCTGAGAGAGTTTCTCATAGATATAAACAATCGTCGGATATCTTTTCCCCGGTTCATAATTGGCCGGGAGAAAAAGGGCGGCCTGCAGTTTTTTCCCTTTGGCGCTCTGGTAATTGATTAGCCGCACCCCCGAGGACCACAGAAAATTCTTCTGCTGGGGGTTAGCTTCTGTAAGGCGCGATGGGTTTTGTAGCCAGGCGTCGGCTGCATAATAATCAGGAAAATCTTGGTAGGTTTCTTTGGTGAATAGATAAACCTCAGCCTTTTTGGCTTTAAGTAGTCGGCTGAAGACGGCCTCGTCCCAGAGCAAAAGTTTGGGGCTGGATGATCGCCATTTCTTAACATCCACTTCCAGACGAGCAATCCCGGCCTTTTTGGTCCATTCCCCGTAGACCGCGAAATAAAGTGGCTGGCTCAGGTTGATTCCTTTTTCCTCCGGGTCAAGCGCAAAACGGCGTTGATAACGGAGCTGCTCCTTTTTACCGTTCTGCGTGAGGTTAAGGAATTTTTCGCCGTGCCCGGCCACGAGCCATATATCCCAGCTGTCAGAAAGGAGTACTTGTTTTCCATCCCCGCTCCAGCCGATGGGTCGCACGGGAGGCTTGGGGACATTGTGGTCGTCTTCTTCATCATAGAAAACCGAAGGTATCTTGGCCGTTAAATTATAGGTTTTTCCGGTGGCCATTTCATAAGTGTAGAAATGGCCGTCCTCATAGTAGAGAAAATGGGTGCCATCAGGCGAAGCATCATATGACCAGCGGCTTTTTTTGAGCGCCAGTTTCTTCTCGCCCGTGAGGAGGTTGATAATATAAATATCGCGGTATCTCTGGCCGCTCAAATTGCCTTCGAGCTCGTAGGGAGTGGCATCATAACCGATAGCCCAGGCCTCCTTGGGGGCGAGCTGGACTTCGCGCAGCTGGTCATCTGCCAGCCGCAGGAACTTTTTGTCTTTAACCCGGTAGAGACAAAGGTAACTATAAGTTGAATCCCTTCTTTCCTCCACCTGTTGCTGGGATTGCAGCCGCGGGTCAAGCCAGTGCCAGATGACCAGGTCAGGTATGTCTTCTTCCTCAGGTGTATCGGGCCGTCGCGGAGGCTGGGCTTCCTTTGCCGGCGGCGCTTTTTCCGTGACTGCTTTTTCTGCCGCGGGTTTTTCCTCCACAGGGGCTTCTTTTTTCTTCAAAGGTTTTAGCCCGAAAATTAGCTGTTGCAAATCTTCACTCCAGGAAGGCCGCCGGTCTGGGCTCACGGTCATTTCAGCCGGAACCTCTTTTTCCGTGGTCGGGTCAAAAACAATTTTTTCTATTTTTTCGGGAGTGAGAAAATAGCGGAAGCCGACCACCGAGTAAAGTTTATCTTCATATTTTTTGTCTTCTTTTCCTTTAAGAACCACGAGGCCGTCACCTTTTTCGGTCCAGTTCAGGTGCCTGTAAGACGCCTTATCGCTATCCAGAACCCGGACCTTGCCTGTCTGAAGCTCCCGCAACTGAACGCCGTTGCCTGCCTGCCCCTGAGCATCAACCACCCAGGCCAAATAATTACCTTTTTTATCAAAAGAGAACTCAGCTACGTTGCCGATGTTGGTTTCTGTCTTTTGTTTGAGGTCATAGAGGATGAGGTCAGAGCCAGCCCATTTATCGGTTTCCCTTTCCTGGGCTTCGGATGGGAAACGATGCAGACCGAGCCAGTTTGAGCTTTCACCAGAAAACAGGATTCTTTTTATCTTCGGCCATTCCTTCTTCTCTCCGGTAGATAAATCCACCAGACAGGCATCAGGTGTTATTCTTTTCCTTTCCCGGCGGAGTTTTTTGGCTTCGCTCGCCTTAGGATAAACGAGAAAAGCCACATACCGGGAATCGTCACTCATGATTATTTCGGCGCTGGAAGGAGCTGCTTCCGGTCCTCTGGCCTGCGGTCGGGCTACTTCTCCCCGGGAGAAGCGATATTCTTTTTCTCCCTTTACCTGGCGAAGGACGACCTCGCTATCACCTTCGTTAGGCGTGAGCTGGTAGACCAGCCATTGGCCGTCGGGGGTAAGGGAGGCAAAGCTAATGTTTTTCCAGCTCAGGATATCCGCCAGCTCGACCGGTCGAGGCTTGGAGGCGGGTGCTTCTGGTTTCGGCTGGGCTGTCTTTTCCTCCGCTGGAGGCGAGGGCGTTTCTGTTTTAGAGGTATCAGATCCAGCTGGAGATTCAGGAGATAAAGTTGTAGCCGGCAGAGAAAAGATGAGGAGCAGAGTTAAAAGAAAAAGAAAAGGCCAAAGTTTCTTTTTCATTTTTCTTCTCCTTTATCCATAAAATTCAATTATGAGTTTAATATTTTCCCGTTTTTAATGAAATATTTTTTATTGACGTCATTTTGCCTCCCCTTTATTATGACCTCAGATAAACCCGGCCGGAATAGTTGGCGAGGGCAAGGATGAATTATCTCAAGAGGAGCAAGAGGATTATTTTATTATTCCTGGTAATAAAATTCATATTTAATAGGCCATACTGTAAGATAAGACCAACCTGAGTACGTAAATGCGCGTGGAGAAGATTTATTTAATTAAAAGTAAAAATTAGCCGAAACAAGGCGAAGCATGACCTTCTTTTTGCTCAGAGAACTGATAACTGTACTGGTAGCTTCCATCGGGGTGATTATCCTCTTCCAACGCTTAAAAATTCCTACGGTGGTTGGTTTCTTGATTACAGGAATAATCATCGGGCCAGGTGGTCTCGGACTGGTCAGGAACATCGAGGCGATTAATGTCCTGGCTGAAGTTGGCGTGATGATGTTGCTATTTACCATCGGTATCGAGTTTTCTCTGGAAAGGTTGCAAAAAATTCAGCGGTATTTCTGGTTGGGCGGCGGCTCTCAGGTGCTCTTGACAATTATAGTGGTCATCTTCATCTCCAGACTCCTGGGAGTCCATATGCGGGAAGCCATTTTTTACGGTTTCCTCATCGCTTTGAGTTCAACAGCGGTTGTTCTTAGAATTCTGGGAGAAAAGAACCAGGTCAACTCACCGGTGGGACAGATTTCCATGGGTATTTTGATTTTCCAGGACGTGGCCATCGTGCCCATGCTGGCTCTTATTCCGGTGCTGGGCAACTTGAACCTGGTTTCTTGGTCTACCTTGGCGGGACGTTTTCTCTTGAGTTTGGCCGCGGTAGCAGCTGTTTTTTTTATCGCCAGAAAAATTATGCCCCCTCTCATTTCCGCCATCATCAGGACGCGGGTCAAAGAGATTTTTTTGCTTTCTTCTCTTTTTGCCTGCTTAGGAATGGCCTATTTTACGGCCTCCCTCAAGCTGTCTCTGGCTCTCGGCGCTTTTTTGGCCGGCATAATCATTTCCGAATCTTATTACAGCCATCAAGTGGTGGCGGACATTCTTCCTTTTAAAGATGTTTTTAACAGCCTGTTTTTTGTTTCCATCGGTATGCTTCTCGATACCAGGACAACTTGGGGTTGGAAAGGATTGGTCATAGCTGTGGTAGCCGGCATAATGCTGGTAAAAATAATAATTGTCTTTTTCACGGTCAGATTATTGCAATTTAACCCCAAGTTATCCTGGATCACCGCTCTCGGTTTGGCTCAGGTGGGAGAATTTTCTTTTGTCCTGGCCACGGTCGGCCGGCAACATGGTTTTTTACCAGTCCAGGCATTCGATATCTTTGTGGCTTCTTCTGTCTTGACCATGCTGGTGACGCCTCTTTTGATCGAGTTTGGTCCCAGGTGGGCGGATAGGATTTTTAAAAGATGGGAGGCGTTGCAAAAGCCAGAAGCAGCCAATCTTCAGGAGACAGTGCTTCAGGACCATGTGATTATTGCTGGGTTTGGTCTCAACGGCCAGAACCTGGCCAGAGTGCTCAGGGAAACGGCGATTCCTTTTATCATTCTGGAAGTAAACCCGGATACTTTTCGCCAGGTTTGTCAGGCGGGTGACCCGGTGATTTTCGGCGATGTCTCGAACCCAATTATTCTGGAAGAGGCTGGAGTGAAAAAAGCCAGGGCTTTGGTCCTGGCCATTTCTGACCCAGCGGCTACCCGTCGGGCAGTCAGCATTGCCCGCAACTTAAACCAGGATATTTTTATCGTCGTCAGAACCAGGTTTGCCTCCGAGATTGAAGAGCTATATGCTCTTGGTGCTAACGACGTTATTCCCGAAGAATTCGAAACTTCCATCGAGATCTTTGTTCGCGTTCTGGAAAAATATCATCTGCCGCGCAATATCATCAATACCCAGGTCCAGGTCATCCGCAGTGAAAAATACGGCGTTTTGCGCGGGGCCAGGTCTTCTTCCCGTCGGTTGACGGAAAAGATATACGATTTTTTGGAAGCGGGAGTGGTGGAGACTTTTCTGGTGCCCTCTAATTCCTGGGTGGTGGGCAAAACCCTGGGAGAAATTGACCTCCGCGGCCAAACCAGCGTAACCGTTGTTGCTGTCGTAAGGGGCGAGACAACATTTAGCACGCCAGGGGCTGAATTCAGGTTAGAAGCAAAGGATATCTTAATTTTGGTTGGCGACCATCAATCCATGGATATGGCTTTTAATTATTTAAGTCAGCCTTCCACCTGATGTAAGGCAAAAAGGGGAGGTAATAATTAGCTTTCCAAAGAGGGGCGCTTTCTTGAGAAGACGACGCATAAAAGAGGGGGAAAAAATTAAATGGAATAAAAATAGCTTGTCTTTACCGAGTCAACGCGAGTCCCTGATTTACTCCAGAGGCACTTGTCGTCAACTTTGGAGAACAACTCGCGCCGGAAATTAAAGCGACTTATTTTTTAATTTTTTCGGCCATCTTCCGTTCTGGTTGTGGCCGGGCGGGGGATGGCCTGGGTTTTATCAGTTTGATCAGTGCTTTTTGGTTTTGCTCTCGCGCTCGACCAGGAAGAAGAAGATCACGGCCAGGAGCTGGGCGATAACCGAGAAGAAAACCAGGTAAATTATTTTAACATCGTAGAGAAAGCCCATCAGGGCCGAGCCAACAAACCAGGCGAGGCCAAAGAGAGCGTTGAAAAGGCCGTAAGCCGTGGCTCTTTTTTCGGGAGCAATTAAATTGGCAATGACCGCCTTGACGATTGACTCCTGGGCCCCCATGCCGATGCCCCAGCAGATGATGCCTAAAAAAATAAGCGGCAGGGAGCGAGAGATAAAAGATAAAGGGGCAAAGAGACTGGAGAAAAGAGTGGAAAACATCAGCGCGCGCAAACCGATGCGGTCATAAAGGCGGCCAAAAAAGAGGGCGGCTACAGCATCAATGCCCATGGCCAAGGTGTAAATAAGCGGGAGGGAAGCGCCGGCGAGGAGGCTTTGTTTCTGGAAATGGAAACCGAGCAAAGGAAAATCAGCAAAACCAGCGGCGAACAAAGAAATGCCGATAAGATAAAGAAAGAACCGACGGTCGAATTTTTTCTCGACCCACTTTTCTTTGGCTTCAAACTTTTCCGGAGAAGGAAACCGGTAGCGCCCGATAGACAAGAAGGCCATACTGACGAGCGCGGGCAAGAGGAGAAAGGCAAAACCACGGCGATAACTTGCCAGATGCCCCAAGCCTTGATTGAAATAAACAATCAGCGCAAGGAAAAGGGGGCCGAGCATGGCCCCAATCTGGTCCAGGAATTCTTCGAGGGCGAACCCGTAACCAGGGCCAACCTGTCGGGCCGCATAAGACATCATCGCATCCCGGGCTGGTTTGCGGATGGCTTTGCCCATTCTCTCCGCTACTATCAGAAGAGCGGCTAACTCCCAGCGACCAGTGAGAGCCAGGAGAGGCACAGCAAAGAGGTTAAGACCATATCCGAGGAAGGCAAAAAGCCAGTATTGACGGGTACGGTCAGCGATAACCCCGGTAGCCAGACGAAGACCATAGCCGATGAATTCACCCAACCCAGCGACCAGGCCGACGACAAAGCCGGAAGCACCGAGAAGCCCTAAATAAGGACCAGTGAGGCTGCGCGCTCCTTCATATGTCATGTCGGAAAAGAGGCTGACGAGCCCCATGAGAATAATAAACTGGAAGGCTGCTTTTGGACTCGGTTTTAGCGTGGACATCTTAAATGAGCCAATGATACATGATTCCCTTTTTTTTGCAACCTTGAATACAGGAAAAAATCATCTTCCTGATTTTTCCGTTTAAGCGACTAAATAGGCAAGCCAATTCAGGCTGTAAATCTTGTGGCCTCAACTTTCCCTGACCCTAAACAGCCAGCCTGATAAGCTCACGCCTCGTTTTTTCGCCTTTCTTTTCAGCTTATTATTAGGCCAATTACTTGATTAAGATATGCTTTTGAGCCTAAATATTGGTTATAGTTGAAATAAGAGAAAGATGACCTCGGCTCTTAAAAAAATAAGGAAAAAAATTGGCGAAAGGCCTTATCTCCCCCTTGTTGTCTTCATTTTAATGGTGGGGTCATTGCTATTATTCCGCCTTATTTCTCAGAGTCAGGTTGTGGTCGCTGGTGCCTGGGAACTGATTATCGAGGGCTTGCCTTCACCCTTGACCTGGGAGATGGAAATAACCCAGCAAGGAGAAAGGCTTTCTTTTTCGGCCAGGTCATCTACAGGCCAGGAAGCCGCAGGTTACGGCGAACTCCGCGGCTCTTCCATTTTTTTCACTTTGGGCTTAAAGCTTTTTCGACCGGCTATCCTTGAATTTCAGGGAAAGGTAACCTGGTCCGCGATGTCCGGGGCGGTTTCCCTGGGGAATATCTTGAAAGGGACATGGCGAGCACAACGCAAGCTCGGGAGCGGGGCCTACGGTCATAATAGCGGCCAGGATTGCTTTCATTGTCATAATAATTTTAAGGTAGCGGGAACTGTCTTCCGGGACGCTCAAGCCTCTGAACCCGTCACCGGCGTTCCTGTGGAACTTACCTCACCTGAGGGGAAGAAAATCCTCCTGGAAAATAGCAATGCAGCCGGGAATTTCTTTGCTGTATCTATTCCTGAAGATAAGTATCTGATTCGGGTAGGCGATGCCGTCAGCCGCACCTGGCATTCTTTTCCTGAACAAGGAAGCTGCAATCGCTGCCACCTGAAGGGCGGCAATGGCTCAGAAATTCGTAATCGGTTACTTCCATTTTTGCACACCCAGCTTCCCCCGGATAATGATTGCCTCCACTGTCATCATTTTCCCGCCACCCAATCATACGAGAAGCTGCGCACTGAGGGAGTGCTCGTGGCCATGAAAAATTCCCTCCCGGAACCTGGTTCGCGCGTAGAAATTAAAAATAAGGCCTATACTTTTGACCCAGCAGGTAAAAATATTATCAGTGTTCGGCCAGATATTTTTGCTCCTGGTTATTTTTCGATGTTCGATGTCATTCTCGAAGTAGCGCGCCAGAATGGGATAAAAATTGATTTCCACTTTGACCCGGACTGCCAGACACATTTTATCGACCGCATTGATGGCGTAGCTGGCAATTACTGGTACCATTTTTCTTATGATGCTGGAGAAGGCAATGCTACCGAAATAAAATACCGGCGAGCCAACCGTTGGGATGAAGCGCTCTGGAAACCAGGAGTCTGGGTGAGGGTCGTCGAAGGA